>Ga0074044_10000133_pt1 | contig 74124 bp, 54 predicted proteins | sample BogForMeECP23OM1_FD_94443 | JGI IMG/M metagenome (GOLD analysis project Ga0074044, IMG submission 94443) | Bog forest soil microbial communities from Calvert Island, British Columbia, Canada - Bog Forest MetaG ECP23OM1 | ecosystem: Environmental > Terrestrial > Soil > Wetlands ...
ATTTTCTTTGCCATGTTCAACCTCCCGAGTCTTTCTTGATCTGCGCGACCCACTGCCGCATCTGCCGGCGCTGGTCTTCGCTGGCATCTTCCTGCTCGTCCTTGTCGAGCAGAAAAAGCAGATGAATGTGCTGCCTCGTCTCCAGGTACAGATACAGATAGCGGTAACCGCCGCGCTTGCCCTTCGCGCGGCCGGGATTTGCTGCGCGCGCCTTGCGAATGCCACCCAGGCCGGGAACCATGGCGCCGCGATCCGGTTTGCGCGTTAAGTCCGCCTGAATCGCGCGCAGCACTTCGTCGGCAGTGTTGCCGCAGAGGCGTTGCAGCTTCGCCGTGAATGGCCGGGACTCGATGAATTCCACAACGTGATAGTACCACAATGTGGTATCTGGCGCGAGCAAGTACCCGTGGGTGGCGCCACAGGAGTGGATGGAGGCGAGGAGAGATCCCTCCACCCCGGCGAAGCGCGCGGGGCGCACAAATCGCGCTCCGGGGCCCGACGCGCCGTAATTCGGCGCGAAAGAGAAAATCGGGTCGCTGTGGTCCCTTCGGCTCCGCTCAGGGCGGGCGGGATGACAGGGGGTTGAAGAGCGGGTAGTTGGGAGAAGAGTGGACCGTCCCGCAGAGCAATCCGGGGCGCGAACAGCGCGCCGACATTTTGGAGTGCGGCGGCTCGCCGCCGCTTTTACGGTTGACACAGCGCTGCCCTGCGAAGGTTTTGGGAGAAACGGATGGCATCGCAAAAGCGGGAGCAAGCTCCCGCACTCCAAACCGGCTTTCGCCGGCACGATGTGAAGAGAAATCACGAGTCACGAGTCACGGGTCACGTCTCCCTCCTGCGGCGGGCAGAAGGCAGCCCCTACACAAGAAGCAAGAAGTCGGAGGTTGGACTTATCCCGTGTCTTTTAGGGCGAAGGGGCTGCGCGGGGCGCGGCCGGGCGGGTTGAACGCGTGCTATGCTGCGGGGCGAGTTGGAGATTCCGACGAAGGAGATCACACTATGAAACTGTTGGTGGCGGTTGGCGTGCTGTTATTTGTGCCGGTGTGCGCTCACGCGCAAGCGGCAAAACCCTGTGAAGAGTTGAAGACGGAAATCGCAGCGAAGCTGGACGCAAAAGGCGTGAAGTCGTACACGCTGGACATCGTGGACAAGGACAAGGACGCGGAAGGCAAAGTCGTGGGCACTTGCGGGGGCGGAACGAAGAAGATCATGTACATGAGAGGTGCAGCCCCGGCGGAAACCCCGGCGAAGGAAACGACTAAGCCGTAGGAGTACGGTTCTTCGTTCTCAGTTATCAGTCTTGAGTTTTCAGAAAGAACGGGACGGAAAAGAAACCCCAAGACCCAGGTAAGAAAGCAAACCTGGGGCACCCGTAGGAGTACGGTTCTCAGTTCTCAGTCTTGAGTTTTCGGAGAAGAACGGGACGGAAAAGAAACCCCAAGACCCAGGTAAGAAAGCGAACCTGGGGCACCCGTAGGAGTATCGTTCTCAGTTCTCAGTTTTGAGTTTTCGGAGAAGAACGGGACGGAAAAGAAACCCCAAGACCCAGGTAAGAAAGCAAACCTGGGGCACCCGTAGGAGTATCGTTCTCAGTTCTCAGTTTTGAGTTTTCGGAGAAGAACGGACTGCTAGCGGGAATAGTTTTTCAGATAGGCGGGAAGAGGCGTATCGCTCTTCAGGCGCGGGTCGGGTTGCGGCGGCTGGGCCACCGTTTCGAGCGGGAGGACACCGGCCCAGGCGGGCAGAGCGTAGTCGGCCTCGTCATCCACCGGGCCGCCGGTGCGCACCTTGGCGGAAACTTCCTCGAGGGGCAAAGCCAGGACCATGGTGCCCTTCAGCTCCTGCTCACTCGGATGGCGAACATCGTTCCAGCGGCCCTTGAGCACGTGTTCGGTGAAGACGCGCATGGCTTCCATTTTCTCGGCGGGATCTTCCACGAGCCGCGCGGTGCCGAGGATGACGACCGAGCGGTAGTTCACGGAGTGGTGGAACGCCGAGCGGGCGAGCACGAGTCCATCCACGTGGGTGACCGTGACGCAAACCGGCACACCCCCGCTGAGCGCGCGGAGCATGCGGCTGGCGGGGCTGCCGTGGAGATACAGAGTATCGCCGGCGCGGCCATAGTTCGTGGGGATGACGTAAGGCTGGCCGTCGGCGTTGAAGCCGACGTGGCAGACGAAGCCCGCGTCGAGAATGCCGTAGACCGTTTCGCGATCGTACGTGGCGCGCTTGGGCAGGCGTTTGACTTGCGTGCGTTCGGTGGGAGTGAATTCGCTCATCTAACTATTTTACTGATTAAGGAGCGATGCGCCAGAGCCAAGTTGGCTTACCGCAGCCGTGCGGAATGAGAGTGATCCAATTGACGCGGATTGGGAATCGTGTACCCTGAGTCCTTGCGTCCACAGAGAGGTGCAGGCATGGCAACCGCAATAGCCGTTTTCAATAAAGAAACATTTCAGTTTTTCCGCGAATTGGGGAACAACAACCGCAAAGCGTGGATGGATGAGAATCGCGGGAGGTACCAGTCGGCGATCGTGCAGCCGTTCCGGCGATTGCTCGAGGAACTGGCAACGCCAGTGCTGAAGATGAACGGCCAGTTTGATACCAGCGGTCGCACTGGAGCGAATTTTTCGCGCATCAATCGCGATATACGGTTCGCCAAAGACAAAACGCCTTACAAAACGCAGATGTACCTGAAGTTTTCCACACCGTCACCGGGGGATCGGGAGAATGGCCAGCTTTACGTGGGGCTTTCGACGGAGATGATCACAGCCGGCTTTCGCATTTACGCGGGCGCAAAAAGGAAAGAGTCGGCGCTGGCGCTGATTGCGGAGCCGCGCGTGCTGGCCAACCCTCGATGGGTCGCACAGCAGAAAAAGCGCTTGGGCGGGAAATATGAGAGCTACTGGTATACCACGGAGAAGGGCGAGTGGACCAAGCATGAGAGTTGGCCCACGGAGCCAGAGAACTGGAAGAAGATTCAAGCGTGGATCGTGCGGAAAAAGATGAAGCCCGGCGCTGCGCTGCGCGCGAGTTTTGCAAGGGATACCGTCAAAATCTTCAAGGATGTGTATCCGCTGCTGAAATTCACCTGCCTGGCCGATTGACGAGCGCCGCGCGTCGCCCACCATTTGGCGTACGGGAAATGTGTGCAGCGCATCAGGCGAACCGGCGCCCACATAGGGGGAACCCAAGAGCACAGTCCCTTCGAGGCTCAGAGCAAGCAAGAGTGACCATGCCACAGATACCTCCATGCGAAAACGGAGATGAGCGCGACGGAACTCTTAGAGATCTTCCAGGTCCTCTTGAAGTTTCAATGGCGTAATTTTGTGAACAATCTTGACCCCATGCTTGCGGATGCCAGCGAGAATGGCGCGGCGAGTTTCGACGGGAAGCATTTCCGGAGCGAAGACGCCAGCGGATTCACGCGGAAAAAACTTGATAAAGAGGGCGGCGACGTGCGCGGTGGCGTAGACGACGGGCGTCGTGAAACGGCCCTGGCGGCGGATCTGGTAGAGCGTGGGGAATGAGGCGTCGCTGCGAATGAGCAGATGCTGGTCTTCTTTGGGGGCGTGCTTGACGCCGCGCACGAGGACGGACGCAGCGAAACGCGCATTCTGCAAGATGCCCTGGCGGATCAGGGCCGCGATCTTCCGCGGTGATGACGTTTCGGGGAAGCGCAAGCGGGGAATGCCGCGTGATTTGGAGAGCTTGCCCTGCTTGTGCCAGCGGCGCAGGCGATCAATTTCATTTCCGCCGATTTTGACGTCGAGGTCGTCCATGGGAATGAAGTAAGGAAGCGTGGCGACTTCATCCTGAGCGGCGAGGACGACGCGGGTGGAACCGATGGGATCGGGGAAGCGAAACTTCTCCAACTCGGAGAAACGTTTGGCCAGCTCAAATTTCTTGTGGCGATAGATTCGCGGCCGAGAAATGGCCTCATCGAAGGAGACCTCGGGCGACCACTGGGAGATGGGGTCGTCGCTCTCAGAGCTTTCGTAGAGCCGGATCTGCACGGATTGGACTTCGCTGAGGAGCTCTGCGGCGCGTTTCACCAGCAGATTGGTCAGGCCCGGAGCAGCGCCCGCATTGATCAGCGCGGCGCGGCGCTTGGCCTCGAATTTACGGGCGTAGCGGAATTGCTCCGGCTTGAAGGGATTGCGCGTCAGGTGGGAGCTGAGATCAACATAGTGCGCGCGAAGACGGAGTGCGGCGCGGAGCACGATTTCGTTGAATACGGAAGCGGAGGCGTTGACGATCAACTGGCAACCCTTTGCGGCGCGGACGATGCCGCGGAGGTTGCGCGCATTGACGAAGGTGACGGCGATGGGGGACTTCTTGCCGAGAAAGCGGCGGGCGCGTGCGGGATCGCGGTCGCCACACCAGACATCGTGGCCCTGACGTTCCAGCAGTTGTGCGAGGAGCGAGCCGGTTGCCCCTGCTCCCAGGATGAAGATACGCATGATTTTAGCAAACTCTATCACAGCCAAGGAGGGAGCGGCGCGAAGAAGGCTTCGCGGGATGGCGGGAATTGCACCGGGATGAGGAGGGGCGTACACTGTGCAAGTTAACTCCGACCCCTTTGTCCTACGGGAGAGACATCCCAGGGCAGCGGGGCGAGGCGAGCCGGGAGCGGTTCGCCGAGGGTTTGGGTGGGAACGCCCAAGCCTCCCGTGCGGTGAATTTTGCCGCGCTTGGAAAGGAGCCCGTAAGCCGGAAATGTGTACATGTTCGGCTGGAGCCCGATTCCTTGTGCGAATCGGGTTTTTTGTTTCCGGGTTGGTTTAGCGATGAGCCTCTACGACAAATTCGGGCGGCAAATCACCGACCTGCGGATTTCTGTGACGGACCGGTGCAATTTCAGGTGCGTCTATTGCCGGTCCGCCGATCCGGAAAACCACCGGGGTCACGAGGAAATTCTGTCCTGGGCGGAATTGAGGCGCTTGGCGGGGATTTTCGTGAGTTTGGGGATTCGCAAAGTGCGAATCACTGGCGGAGAGCCGCTGGTGCGCGAGGGCGTCGAAGAATACATTGCGCATTTGAAGGCGCTTGGGGTGTCGGATTTATCCATCACGACGAACGGGCACCTGCTGGCGGAGCGGTGCGACCGTTTGATTGCCGCGGGGTTGCGGCGCATCAACATCAGCCTGGATTCGCTGGATGCCGTCAAATTTGAGCGCATCACGCGCACGCGGTCTTACGAGAAAGTGATAGAAGGCATTGAAGCAGTGCAGAAGTCGCGGCTTGCGCCGGCGAAGATAAACGCCGTGCTGGTTCGCGGCCTGAATGACGACGAAGTGGAGGCGTTTGCGGCGTTCGCGCGAGAGCGTGGAGTGATCATGCGGTATATCGAGTTTATGCCGCTGGACGCCGACCGGCACTGGTCGCGCGAACTGGTGGTGCCCGCGGCAGATGTTTACCAGCGCATCCATGCGCAGTGGCCGCTGGAGCAGATCCCGCACGAGAAGAGCGAGACGGCGAGAAAATACCGGTTTGCGGACGGCGCGCCGGGGGAGATTGGGTTGATCGCGCCGGTGACGCAGGCGTTTTGCGGGCACTGTTCGCGCATACGGCTGACGGCGGACGGCAGAATGCGCACTTGCTTGTTCAGCAAGGAAGATCGCAATCTGCGCGAATTGTTACGGGCCAAGGCGGCGGATAAGGAAATTGTGGAGTGGGTGAAGACGATGGTGATGGAGAAGGAAGAAGGGCACCATATCAACGAGCCGGGCTTTGTGCCGCCTTCGCGAACGATGGTGTTTATCGGGGGATAGCCACAACGACGCGTTACGCTGTGTTCCCAAGGAAGGGCACAGCGCTGGTAAATCAGACGAAAAGGCGACAGAATTCATCTAACAAATAGGGGCAAAGAGGGTTTAGAAGAAGCAGAGAAAACCCATGGGAAGCGTTGTCAGCACATCGAAGAACTCGCTGAGGGAAAAAGAGCGACGGAGAAGGCATGGCGGATAACGAAGAAGACCGGGACGATGCACCGGATGAACCGCAGCGCTTGTTTACGCTGATTGAAGCGGAACGCACGCGGCGTGAGTTGGAGCCTTTTTTAATCGAGGCGATCGGGGCGCGCAAAAAACTCGGCGCGCTCGAAGAGGAACTCACCGCGGTTTCCACGCGCATCCTGATGATGGGCGGCATACTCGTGCCCTATGCCAAACTGGCGCAAAAGCGCATGGAGCATCAAGCCCTGGCCGAGATCATGAAAACGAATCTCGAGAAGATTCTATCCACGGGCTGCCTGATCAAGGACCTGGACGTTGGATTGCTCGATTTCCCGTCGGTCATCGGCAACGAGGAAGTTTATTTGTGCTGGAAGCTGGGGGAGGACCGCATTCGCTATTATCACCGCCAAAATGAAGGCTACGCCGGAAGAAAGCCGCTGGATCCGCGCGATCTGGGCCCCGGCGACCAGGTCCAGTAGACACGTCCACTGATTGGAAGCGGCGGGCATTGGAGCAGCCGCATACGGAAACGGGCACTTTTCTGAGTGCGCGACTGCAACTGGCGGCGGATAAATCTGAAATCCAAAGTCGAGGAGAGATTTCTCCGCTCCGGGACGGCAAAAAGAGCTGTCCCTCTGGTCCCTTCGACTTGGCTCAGAGCAGGCGAAAGGACAAATTTGGGGAGGTGGGTGATGTGGGCGAAGCCAGCTTCGGATTCCAGGATAAACCTCGCACCCGGCGCGGGAGAAACCACAACGTGAGTGAAAACCGATTGAAAGATTCGGCGAGCCCTTATTTGCGTTCGGCGGCCCACCAGCCGATCGACTGGCATGAATGGGGAGAGAGCGCTTTCACGCGCGCGAAGACCGAAGATAAGCCGATATTGCTGGACATCGGCGCGGTGTGGTGCCACTGGTGCCACGTTATCGACCGCGAAAGCTACGAAAACGCGGAAATCGCCAAAATCATCAACCAACATTTTGTGCCGGTGAAAGTGGATCGCGACGAACGGCCCGACGTGGATTCCCGCTACCAGTCCGCGATCAGCGCGATTAGCGGGCAGGGCGGGTGGCCGCTCACCGGATTCCTGATGCCCGACGGGAAGCCGTTTTTTGGCGGCACGTATTTTCCGCCGGAGGATCAGATGGGGCGGCCGGGCTTCCGCCGAGTGCTGCTGGCTGTGGCCGATGCTTACCAGCAGAAACGCGAGGATTTGGCGCGCACGGCGGATGCGCTCGCGGAGGCGGTGGCGAAAGCCGAGACGTTCTCCGGAGCGCGCGCGGAACTTGACTTGAGCATCGTGGATGCGCAGATCGCCTCGATCACCCAGCTATTCGATATTCGCAATGGAGGTTTCGGGCAATCGCCAAAGTTCCCGCACGCTTCAGCGATCGATCTTATGCTGGAGCGTTATCGCCAGACGGGAGAGAAACATCTGCTGGCTATGGCGGAAACGACGCTCGAGAAGATGGCCAAGGGCGGAGTGTACGACCAATTGGCAGGGGGATTTCACCGCTATTCAGTGGATGAGCGCTGGCTGGTGCCGCACTTCGAGAAGATGAGCTACGACAATTCGGAATTGCTGAAGAACTACCTGCACGGCTGGCAAGTAACGCGCAATCCGATCTTGCGCGAGGCGGTAGAGAGCATCATCGGCTGGGTGAACGAAGTTTTGTCTGATCGTGAGAAGGGTGGCTTCTACGCCAGCCAGGATGCGGACTACTCGCTGGATGACGACGGTGATTACTTTACGTGGACCTTGCAGGAGTTGCACGGCGCACTTTCCAGCGAAGAGGCGCGGATCATGGAGCTTTACTACGATGTAGAGTCGCACGGCGAGATGCACCACAACCCGTCCAAGAATGTTTTGTGGATCGCGCGGGATGCCGGCGAGATTGCCAAGACGCTGGGGCTGGACGAAGCGCAGGTGCGGGCGGTCATTGGCAAGGCAAAGGGCCAGATGTTGCAGGCCAGGATGCTCCGGCCGACTCCATTTGTAGACAAGACAATGTATGTCAGTTGGAACGCCATGTTTGTTTCTTCTTATTTCGAGGCTGCGCGAATTCTTTCCGGCTCCGTGGGCGAAAGTTGCGGAGTGTTCGCGCAGAAGACGCTGGACCGGATGTTGAGCGAGGCATGGAGCGAGGAGCAGGGGTTTGCACATCGCATTGGCGGGCCGGCGTTGCGCGGATCGCTGGATGACCAGGTATTTGGCGTGAATGCGCTGCTGGATGCGTATGAAGCCACACTTGAGCCGCGGTATTTCCGTGCGGCGCAGCGAACGATGGGCATAGTCATCGAGAAGTACGGCGACGCGCAGGGCGGAGGATTTTTTGATCGCGCTTCGGATGCGCCGCCGATGGGTGGGTTGGAGTTGCGGCGCAAGCCGTTCCAGGATTCGCCCACGCCCAGCGCAAATTCCGTAGCGGTTCTGACGCTGACGCGCATACACGCGTACACGGACGAAAGCCGCTATCACGATTGGGCCAAGAAGGCCCTGGAGGCGTTCGCAGGTATGGCGCCGCAGTATGGATTGTTCGCGGCGACGTATGGTCTGGCGGCTACCTTGTTCGCGGAACACCCGACACAAGTGGTGATTACCGGAGCTAGCGGCGACCCCGCGGCGCAGAAGCTCGAAGCCGCCGCGAACAAGGTGTTTCGCCTTGGCAAGGCGGTTCTGCGCGTGACACCGGAAGCGCCGCTTGAAAACTTGCCGGTTGCGCTGCGTCAGACTTTGCCGCATCTGCCCAGGGATAAGGCGCTGGCGATCATATGCGCGGGAACCACCTGTCTGCCGCCGATTAGTGACGCAGAGGAGTTGCAGAGAGTCCTGCAAAAGGGAATTGCGGGGACTGCGGTGGGAGCGACGGAATAAAGTAGGTTCCTCTCCCGCTTTGCGGGCTCGGAATGACAATGGTGTTTACGCCCTGCCGAGATGGAGTCGAGCAATGCTCGACTCCTACACGGACGACCTGCTAGCGTGTGAATTACTTCTTCGGGCGTGATTCCGGTGGCACCATTCCGTTGTTGCGGTAGTAAACGACGAGCGCGCCATAGTGTTCGCCGGAATGCTCGATCAGGCCATAGGCGAGATCGTAGAGGCGGTCGAGATGCGGCCCGCCATCGTTGACAGCCTCATTCAATCCTTGGTCACCCTTCTTCTTGATTGCGGCCGCACCATCCACGACACACTGCTTCACAAAGGCCACGATCTGGGCCTTGGTCTTCAGATTGTCCTGCTTGGGGTCATCGGCATAGCGAGGTTTCTTGCCCTCAGCGATGTCTGTGAAGTAGTACATGGAAGCCGCTGCATGCAGGAGGCTCGCACCAAAGGTCCGGGATTCCGGGGCGGGTTTGTATGCGTACTTGTCTTCCGGAAAATCCTCGGCCATGGCGATGAGCTTGCGCCCAATGTCGTTCCATTGCTCCAGCACGGCTTCCGAGGGACTAAGCGCGGGCTTCGGCTCAGCCTTCTTCATGTCCATGTTTTGCGCGCGAATCGGGAGTACGGCAAGACACACGGCGAACAAAACCGCAGCAACCAGAGGCATCTTTCTCATTTTTCTCTCCTTTAGTTTTCCGGGCAGAGGCCGATATATGAGACGCACGAGTTGCTGGGAAGTCGTCCGCGAGCCCGAAAGGTGATGAAACCGGCGTCCGAGAATTGCCATGATACGCCGGAATTGCCGGGCATAGCTACAATAGCTTGAAAGCAGATGGGTTACTCTTCGTGCGGAGTAAGTCACAAGCACCCGGAATCGGGCAGCGGGCGTGCTATTCTAGTTCTTTGCCACTGAGGGAGAATCAGCGTTGAATTGGACTTGGGTTTTGCTGCGGAGTGCGGTGGGGCTGGGCCTGTTGGCCTCGCTGTTTCTATCGCAGCGTTTCTGGTACCGGACGCTTTGGCGGGTCACATCGAATTGGGGCCGCATGTGGGTTCGCGTGGGCGTGCGGTTGATATATTTCGCCGGGCTGTTGCTGATCGTAGTGGCGATTGCCGATAGTCTGCGGCAGGATCACGGACGTTTCCTCCCAACTCATTCTCCGGTTGAAGCTTTTGCTGGGCTGTGGTTTTTCAGCGCCCTGGCGGCGTATTTCGCCGTGAAGGCCGTGCACACCGTGGAATGGGCTTGGCATCGCGTGCAGCGGCCCGCAACTCCTTCCTTGTCTTCGGTGTTGAGGCAGCCCGCGGTACCGGAAGATTTCGTTCCTGATCCCTCGCGCCGTACTTTTTTCAAAACGGCCAGCGTGGTGGCAGGCGCGGCGCCGTTTCTGAGCGTGATGTACGGATTTGCAGCGGAGCGCTTGCGGTATGAACTGCGGCGTATCGAGATCCCGCTGGCGAATCTGCCGCCGGAACTCGACGGGCTGGAAATCGTTCAGCTCAGCGACATTCATCTCAGTGGCTACATGACGCGTGAATCGGTGCGCCGCGCCGTGGACATGGCCAACGATGTTGGCGCAGACCTGGCCGTGGTTACGGGCGACCTCATCACCGGCATGCACGATTCCATCGCCGAATGTGTCGAAGAAGTGCGCCAATTGAGAGCGCCTTTGGGCGTATACGGATGCAATGGCAACCACGAAATTTACGCGCGCGCCGAGGATCTTGCCGAAGAGCTCTACCAGAAAGCAGGCATGAAACTGCTGCGGCGCGAGAATGCCCTCATCACGCATAAGGGCGCGCAGTTGAATCTGATTGGCGTGGATTACCAGCGTGAACGCATGCCCAGCGGCCGCAAGATGCAGATGCTGGACGACCTGGAGCCGCTGGTGCGCCGCGACATTCCAAACCTGCTGCTCTCCCACAATCCCAACGCGTTCAATCGCGCCGCGGAATTGGGGATTGAACTGACGCTTTCGGGGCATACGCACGGCGGGCAGGTGAAAGTGGAGATTCTGGATGTCAGCCTCAGCCCGGCGCAATTCATCACCGATTACATTGCCGGGCTGTATCACCGGCCGCTGCTGATGCCGGATGTGCCCAAGCGCATAGGCGAGACGATCACGCTCATGCCCAACGCGCCGAAGGGGTTGGCGGCGCTTTACGTCAACCGTGGATTGGGAACGGTGGGCGCTCCGGTACGCCTGGGCGTCCCGCCGGAAATTTCGCATATCATTCTCCGCCGCGTATAAGCCCGCTCTTCCCAGCGGGAATCAATTCCGCCTGCCGCTGGACTTCGGGCGGTTCCTGCTACACACTCTTCCCTTTGCAAGGGGCTTCATGATCCTTCTCATCATGGGCGTAGCCGGATCGGGTAAATCCACCGTGGGTTCGCAGCTCGCGGCGCAACTCGGCTGGACGTTTCTGGGCGCCGACGATTTCCATTCTGCGGAAAACAATGCCAAGGTGCGGCGCGGGATTCATCTGACGGAGGAAGACCGCATCCCCTGGCCGCAGGCGATGCACGCGGAATTGCTGCGCCTCGACAGCCAGAAGCAGAATGCCGTGCTGGCGTGTTCGGCTTTGAGGAAATCTTACCGGGAGATCCTCGCCGCAGGCCTTGACCTTCGTGTGGTTTACCTGAAGGGCTCCTACGAAGTGATCCAGCAGCGAATTGAGGCACGCCACGCGCATTTTGCGGGCACGTCCACCCTGGCGGACCAATTCGCGGTGCTGGAGGAGCCCGGCGACGCCCTCAATCTGGATGTCACGCTCCCCGCGGAACAATTGGTTGCGGAAATTGTGTCGCACTACGGACTTTCGCCTGCCGCATCCGCCAGTTCAGGCGACGCGGTCATTCATCGTTTGCTGTGGCGCCTGCTGCCATTTCTTTTTCTTCTCTATGTGGTGGCCTATCTCGACCGCATCAACGTGGGATTTGCCGCGCTGCAGATGCAGAGCCAATTGAAATTCAGCGATGCTGTGTACGGACTGGGCGCCGGCATTTTCTTCCTTGGCTACTTTTTGTTTCAGGTTCCCAGCAACATGGCCATGCAAAGCTTTGGGGCGCGCCGCTGGATCGCCTTCCTGATGATTCTGTGGGGGGGAATATCCGCGTCCATGATGTTCGTGGGCTCCGCCAGGTCTTTTTACACGATGCGATTTCTGCTCGGCGCGGCAGAGGCGGGTTTCTTTCCCGGCGTCATCTATTACCTGCGCAGCTGGTTTCCCGCGGCAGTGCGGGCGCGCGCCCTGGCGCTGTTCATCATGGCGGGCCCGATTTCGGGAGTCATCGGCGGGCCGATCTCCGGCGCGCTGCTGGGACTTCACCGGCGCGCCGGCCTGGCAGGCTGGCAATGGCTGTTTCTGCTCGAAGGCATCCCGGCGATTTTATTGGGATTTGTGGCGTACTGCTTTCTGACGGACCGGCCGGAAAAGGCGCACTGGCTTTCCTCGGAGGATCTGGCTTGGCTCGTCTCCGCGTTGCGCAGAGACGAAATTGCTGCTTCAAAGGAGCGGGCTGCGCCTGCCGGCATCTTGGCGATGCTGACGAGTGCGCGTGTCTGGGGTTTTTCCTTCATCTACTTCAGCGCTGTAGCCTGTGCATACAGCATCGGGCTGTGGCTGCCCACAGTGGTCAAATCGCTTTCCGGGATTAGCTCTTTCGTGATCGGGTTGCTGGCAGCCATTCCGTATTTGGCTGCGGCCATCGCCATGGTCATCGTGGGCGCGCATTCCGATCGCACCGGCGAACGTGACTGGCACGTCGCGCTCCCCGCGTTCGTCACTTGCTTCGCGCTTGCGGCTGCCGCCTTCGCGACGACTGTGCCGGCCACGGTCGTCGCTTTCACGATTGCCATGGCGGCGGAGTTCAGCATGATGGGGCCGTTTTGGGTGCTGGCTTCGGGAACGCTGGACGCCAAGACCGCAGCGGCGGGGATTGCCTTCATCAATGCCATCGGGAATCTCGGCAGCGGACTCGGCCCTTACTGGATCGGCTACTTGCGCACGCTCACGGGAAGTTTTCGCGGAGGCCTGCTGAGCATCGCGGCGCTGCTTTTTCTGGCCGGCTTCATGGTTCTCGGGATTCGTCATACCCGGGTCGCCCGGACGGTGAGCAGTTGATTTTTCCTCCCGCTAACCAATATGGTTGTTTACGGGTCCCATCGAATCAGAAAGAATTCTTGCCTCACGACCAAAGGATAAAAGAATGAAGATGACTTACCGGACTTACCGCCCGTGGCTGGTTTCCGGAGTTGTACTTGCGGGAATCTCTCTTGCCCCTATTCGCGCCCATGTTGCCGCCGATGATAAACCGCTGTACGGCTATTCCGCCGAATCCTCGCGCATCGAGCGGCAGTGGGAAGAAAAGTTGCGCGCCATCCCGAGCCCGGAAAATCTTCGCGCCTACATGCAGCGCCTTTCGGCGCGGCCGCACCACGTCGGCTCTCCCTACGACAAGGACAACGCCGAGTGGATCGCGGCAAAGTTCAAGGAATTCGGCCTGGAGACGCATATCGAATCCTATGACGTGCTCTTTCCCACGCCGGAGGAGCGGCAGGTTGAATTGCTCGATTGCAGCGGCGCAGGCGGAACGGATTGCCGGGCAAAATTTACGGCAAAACTTGAAGAGCCCAGCCTGCCGGAAGACCCCACTTCCAATCAGAAGTCCGAGCAGTTGCCAACGTTCAACGTGTTTTCCAGGGATGGAGACGTCACCGCGCCTCTGGTCTACGTAAATTACGGGATACCGGAGGATTACGAGCAACTGGAGAAACTTGGCGTATCCGTGAAGGGGGCCATCGTGATTGCGCGCTACGGCCATTCCTGGCGCGGCATCAAGCCCAAGGTCGCGGCGGAACACGGCGCGCTCGGCTGCCTGATCTATTCCGATCCTCACGACGACGGCTATTTTCAAGGCGAGACGTTTCCCGCCGGCGCTTACCGCCCGAAGGATGGCGCGCAACGCGGGAGTGTCGCCGATGATCCCATTTATCCCGGCGATCCGCTGACTCCCGGAGTGGCCGCGACAAAAAACGCCAAGCGCCTGGAACTGAAGGATGTTCCGGTGATCACAAAGATTCCCGTGCTGCCGATTTCTTACGGCGACGCGCAGCCGCTGCTTGCCGCACTCGCCGGCCCGGTATCCCCGGCGAACTGGCGTGGGAATCTGCCGATCACCTATCGCGTCGGTCCGAGCACGATGAAGGTGCACCTGAAGGTCAAGTTCAATTGGGATTTGAAGCCCATTTATGACGTGATTGCGAAAATCCCCGGATCTTCGGATGCGGACCAGTGGATCATTCGCGGGAATCATCACGATGCGTGGGTCAATGGCGCCGAGGATCCCATTTCCGGGCAGGTTGCGCTATTGGAAGAAGCGCGGGCGCTGGGCGAACTGGTGAAGCAGGGCTGGAGGCCAAAACGCACGATTATTTATTGCGCCTGGGATGGGGAAGAGCCCGGCCTGATTGGTTCGACAGAATGGGTGGAGGACCACGGCGACGATTTGCGCAAGCACGCCGTGGCGTACATCAACTCTGACAGCAACAGCCGCGGCTATTTTGACGCCGCGGGATCGCACACCCTGGAAAAACTGATGAATGACGTGGCGCGCGACATCCAGGATCCGGAAACCAAGCTGTCCGTCTGGAAGCGCCGGCAGCTTGGGGCCATCGCTTCCTCGAGCACGGCGGAAGAGCGGCAGGAGGCGCGCAACCGCGCCGATTTGCGCATCGGCGCTCTCGGCTCCGGGTCGGACTATGGCGCGTTCCTGCAGCACGCCGGCATAGCTTCTCTCGACATTGGTTATGGCGGTGAGGATGGCGGCGGCATCTATCATTCGATCTACGATGATTTTTACTGGTACACGCATTTCTGCGACGTGGATTTCGTGTACGGACGCGCCCTGGCGCAGACTGGCGGCACGACGGTGATGCGCCTGGCGGATGCGGATGTCCTGCCCTTCGAGTTCACCGATTTCGCGGAAACCATGCAGACCTACGTCAAACAGCTCAAGAACCTTCTGAAAGAGAAGCAGGAGGAGATTGGCGAGCGCAATCGGGAGATCGAGGAGGGCGTGTTCCAGGCCGTCAATGACCCGCGCCGCCCCACGGTGGCCCCAAAAACGGAGAGTGTGCCTCCGTTCCTGAATTTCGCGCCGCTGGACAACGCCGTGACGGAACTGGTGAAGAGCGCCGAAGCTTACAAGAAGGCCTACGAGCAGGCGAGCGCCAGGGCTGATTTCGGCAAGTCGGACGCCGCGGAGCTAAATCGCTTGCTGGCACAAAACGAACAACAGCTCACGCGCGAGGAGGGGCTGTCCGGGCGGCCGTGGTTCAAGCACGAAATCTACGCGCCAGGGCAGTACACCGGTTATGAAGCCAAAACTTTGCCGACGGTGCGCGAGGCGCTGGAGTTGGAGCGCTGGAAGCAGGCCGAAGAAGCGGTCGCGGTTGTCTCCAAGGTGCTGCAAGGAGAGGCGGAGTATATTTCCGAAGCGGCCGCGAAATTGTCGGAATTGCATTAGAATGAAGAGACCGAGGGAAGCGCCTCGCGGCGTTCCCCGGCAATTCGTATCGCAGGAGCCCGGACATTCCTTCCTACAACCTTGCGATTGTGGGCTTCGGCCATGTGGGCCGCGCCCTGCTCCGGCAATTGATCTCCAAAGAAACCGAATTGCGCCGGAAATACGACGTGCGCTGGCGGCTGACCGGCATTGCCTCGCGGCGCATCGGCTGGATTGCCGAACCGGACGGCTTGAACCCGATCGCCGCGCTGAACAACCACTTTCCGAATCACGCCCAACCCGCGCGCAACGTGCGGGAATGGCTCGAGCACACGAAAGCGGATGTGCTGTTTGAGGCGACCTCCCTCAATGCGGAAACCGGCCAGCCCGCCATTGACCATGTGACCGCGGCGCTGGAAACGGGCGCCCATGCCATCATCGCCAACAAAGGGCCGCTGGTTCATGCTTACGCGGAACTCACGGCGCTCGCGAGAGAAAAGGGCCGGAAGTTTCTGTTTGAGTCCACGGTGATGGATGGCGTGCCCATTTTCTCGCTCTTTCCGCTGGGACTTCCGGCGACGGACCTGCGCGGGTTTTCCGGCGTGCTCAATTCAACGAGCAACGTGGTGCTCACGGAAATCGAGAAGGGAAGATCCTTCGACGAGGGAGTGAGCCGCGCGCAAACTCTGGGTATCGCGGAAATCGATTCCGCGCAGGACGTGGACGGCTGGGACGCCGCCGTCAAGGTAGCGGTGCTTGCCACGGTGCTGATGGGCGTGCCGACGCGCGTTGAGCAAGTGCAGCGCACGGGAATCCGCGACCTCAGCGAGGAAAAGATTCGTTCGGTGCGCGCGGCCGGCATGCGCTACAAGCTGGTCTGCCGGGCGGAGCGCCGGGGTGACGGCGTGGATTGCCGTGTGAGCCCTGAGCTGTTGCTGCTTTCAGATCCGATGGCGGGGCTGGAAGGCACGAGTTCCGCGGTTCGCTTCGATCTGGACGTATTTGGTTTGTCGCTGGTGGAGCACAACCCCAGCGTGGATGCGACGGGTTACGGGCTGTTGGCAGATTTTCTGCGCGCGGCGCAGCCGTAGCTTGCGCTAGTGCGCCACCGCGGCATGAGCGGGGAACAGCGCTGTCATGCTAACACGCCGCGGCGGCGCTGTGAGAAACTACACATCTTGAAGATGGAACTACTTCGGAAGACAAAGCGAGAGCCATGAGCACACCTGGAATTCATCCCGAAACACATGCGGCCCTGGACACAAGCTGGGTTCGCGCGCAATTTCCTTCCCTGCAAACGAAGGTGAATGGCCAGCCCGCGGCCTTTTTGGACGGGCCGGCAGGGACGCAGGTGCCCACGCAGGTGATGCACGCGATCCAGAATTATCTGATGAGCGCCAATGCAAATACGGGCGGCGCTTTCCTTACCAGCCGCCGCAGCGACGAGATGATTGCCAATACGCGCGCGGCCATGGCCGATTTCTTCCACTGCGAAAAGGACGAGGTTGTGTTCGGGCAGAACATGACCACCATCACGTTTGCCGTTTCGCGGGCCATCGCGCGTGAATTCAAAGCCGGCGATGAAATCCTGCTGACCACGCTGGATCACGATGCCAACTTTTCACCATGGAAGGCGCTGGAGGAAAAGGGAATCGTAACCCGGCAGGTGGATATTCGCGAGGCGGACTGTACTCTCGATTTGGAGGATTTGAAGCGCAAGCTGAACGAGAAGACGAGGCTGGTTGCCGTGGGTTACGCTTCCAACGCTGTGGGCACGATCAATCCTGTGGGGGAGATCACGAAACTGGCGCACGCGGCCGGGGCGCTTATCTATATTGATGCGGTGCATTACGCGCCCCACGGGCTGATCGATGTCAAGGCGCTCGACTGCGATTTTCTGGTTTGTTCGCCGTACAAATTCTTTGGCCCGCATCTGGGCACGCTTTACGGCAAGCGCGAACACCTGCAGCGCTTCCGGCCGTACAAGGTGCGGCCGTGTACCGAGGAGGTGCCTGCGCGCTGGGAATCCGGCACGCAAGTGCATGAACTGATCGCCGGAATCGGTGCGGCAGTGGAATACCTTGCAGGACTTGGCTCGCACAGTGATCCCAGCGCCAAAACGCGGCGGGAGGCACTGGCATCCGCTTATCGCACCACAGGGGCATACGAGACGCGGCTCGTATGGCGGCTGATTGATGAGCTGCAATCCATTCCCGGCGTTCATGTCTACGGCATCACGGATCCGCAGCGAGCGGCGGAACGTTGCTCCACGCTTTCACTGCGCATCGGGAATCACCATCCTACGGCCATTGCCACTTATCTTGGCGAACGCGGGATTTTCACCTGGGATGGGAATTATTACGCGCTGAACCTGAGCGAGCGGCTAGGCGTGGAATCGCAGGGCGGGATGCTGCGTATCGGGCTGGTGCATTACAACACGATGGAAGAAGTCGAGCGGTTGCTGACTGCGCTGCGGGAAATTGCCGCCTAAACCTCCACTGCCTTGAGCGATTAGAGTTCCGCAGGTACTGACAGTGGCGAGAAAAGCCGTGTATCCTGTCAGGTTATGACCAAACGACCAAAACCCGTCGTACTCACTGTGTTGGATGGATGGGGCTACCGAGCCGAAACGAAGGGCAACGCCATCGCTCTGGCGCGCAAACCCACGTATGACGAACTCCTGCGCAAATTTCCGAATACGTTGATTCAGACGTCGGGACCCTCCGTGGGGCTCCCCGAGGGCCAAATGGGGAATAGCGAAGTCGGGCATATGAACATGGGCGCGGGACGCATCGTGCACATGGACATCACGCGCATCGACCTGCTCATCGCCAACAAGCAACTCGATCAAGTGCCGTTATTCCAGCAGGCCATGGAGCGCGGGCGCCAGCGCCAGTTGCATTTTCTCGGGCTGCTTAGCGATGGCGGCGTGCACTCGCACATCAACCACCTGTTTGCGCTGCTGGAAATGGCTAAGCAATGGAAGGTGGAGAAAGTTTTTGTGCACTGCTTCATGGACGGCCGCGATACTCCGCCGAACAGCGGGCGGGATTACGTCCGCCAGTTGCAGCAGAAAATGCGCGAGCTGGGCGTTGGCGAAATCGCCACCGTGGTGGGCCGCTATTACGCCATGGACCGCGATAACCGTTGGGAACGCGTCGAATTGGCTTATCGCGCGCTGGCTCACGGCGAGGCGGACACGAAGAGCGGCGATCCGGTTGCTGCGCTGCAGCACAGCTATGAACAGGGCGTGACCGACGAATTTGTGAAGCCCGTGGTGATTACGCGCGGCGAGGGGCCTTCGGCTCCTGCAGTTGGCCCGATTCACGATGACGACGCGGTGATTTTCTACAATTTCCGGGCGGATCGCGCGCGGCAGATGACCTTGGCGCTGGAGGCGCCGAATTTCGACAAGTTCGCCGACCCCAAACGCCCGGAGAATCTCTTTTTTGTGGGCATGACGAAGTACGACAAGAAATGGGAGTGGCTGAAATGCGTGATCCTGCCCGAGAAACTGGAACACATCCTGGCTCAGGTGTTTCAGGATTTGCAATATAAGAATCTGCGGTGCGCGGAGACGGAAAAATACGCGCACGTCACTTATTTCTTCAATGGCGGGGTGGAAAAACCGTTCAATGGAGAGGAGCGCATCCTGGTTCCTTCGCCCAAGGTCGCGACCTATGACCTGAAGCCGGAAATGTCCGCGGAAGGCATCACCAACACCGTGGTGAACGCAATCGAGAAGGGCGAATTTGACGCCATCATCATGAATTATGCCAATGCGGATATGGTGGGGCATTCCGGCAAGCTGGAAGCCGCGATCAAAGCTGTGGAAGCCGTCGATGCCGGACTCGGCCGCATCTATCAGACGCTCAAACCGCGTGGCGGCGCTTGGATTATCACTGCGGATCACGGCAACGCGGAAACCATGATTGATCCGGTCACCGGCGGGCCGCACACCTACCACACGACGAATCCCGTTCCCTTCATTTACGTCAGCGACGATGAGCGCCTGAAGGTTTCTCCCGGCGGCGCCCTGCGTGACATTGCGCCGACTCTGCTGGGGATTCTGGGTGATTCCGTACCTTCCGACATGACCGGGCGCGATCTGCTCGTGAAGCCGAAGGTTTAGCCTGGGCCACCGATCGGCGGAGGAGCTCTTCAGTAGGGGGCGCCAAATTCAAACGCGCATTCAGTTGTGCCGAACGGCTCAGTCGCCGACGCCGCCCTTGGGCGCCTGGTAACCTTCGCGGGCGTAGATCACGATCTTTTGTTTCTTACCCTTTTGGTCGGTGACCGTAAACGGGCTGCCATCCGGGGCCACCAGTTCGACCTTGACCTTGCGGTATTTTCCGTCGGCAGCATGGTTTGTCGGCGAATAAGTGATGCTGTACTGGTGGCGCAGAAATTCCGCCACCGTGCGCATATCGGTAGGAATTTCGCCGTCGAACTGCGGAAACCAGGCCATACCGCCGGTCATTTGCGCCACTGTCTTCAACTGGTTTTCGGCCTGAAGAAAGGTCAGTTCTCTGGACCCGCCCAACCTTTGATGGAGTTCCAGATAGTTCTCAAGAGGTTTGGCCACGCCCACCGCGAATATCGTGACGTCGGTCTGGCGGAGCTGTTTGAGGGTCTGATCCAAAGTGTGTTTGGAAAAGGTATCTCTGCCGCTCGCCAAGACCAGCACGGACTTCTTCCCCTTCACATCTTTCAGATTGTCGAGGGTGTCGACCAGGGCATCGAACAAATTTGATTCGCTGAAGCCGGGGAACATGAGATGGTAGATGGCGGCGCGAACTTCGTCTTTGTTTTGCGTGAAGTTCACTTCCACCCGGTTCTTCATGTCGAAGGTTACCAGTGCGATCCAATCCTGCGGCTTGAGATTCGGGAACAGCGCATCCGCCCAATACCTCGCCTGATAGCCAAACCAGCCATTCGCGACGTTGCTCCACTCCAGCAAAACAACCATAGTGATTGGGGCATCGCCGGCGCCAAAGTTGGTGATCGTCTGTGGCACGCCGTCTTCCAAAACGCGGAAATTTTCCTTTTTCAGGCCGGTAATGAGGCCACCGTTTGAGGTGGTGGCGACCACGTCCAGCGTCACGACGGGCACTTCGAGGGAGATCGTCACGCCGCCTTCCTGCGGTTTTTGCTGAGGAGTGGCCGGCTTTGGCGCGGGCGCCGGGTTTGCCTGGGGTGGTGAGGCGCTCTGAGGCCCCTCGGGCGCCTGTGCCGCCAAGCCCGCGGCGAGCAATAGCATTGTGGCGGTGACTGCCGCCAATCTGCCCATCATTGAGTTCCAACTCATCATGCCTTACCCCCTGCCATCTCTAGTAGGATGCGTCTGATCGGCCTGGTGTCGTTTACCCGTACGCCTCTTCAACGGTGCAACTTAGGCAACGCCCCGCGATGCCCTCACCGGAGCCATGCATTCCGCATGTTAGTATGTTTTTTACTTGTTGCCTAACGGATTCAAACTGGGGGTGTTTTCGTGAGTTGGAAGCGGGTCAGCTTATGCATTCTCGTCGAGTTAGCCCTTCTTGCGGGCCATGCCTGCGGTCTGCGCGCGCAGATCAAACAGGGACCGCCTCCTTTCGGCATACCCTACCCGCCTCCGCTGGTGGGCGACACCTCCGCGCTGGCGCGCGAGGCGCAGGATTGGCTCGTTGATCTGGTCAAGATCAACACCACCAACCCGCCCGGCAATGAACAAGCTGTCGCGAAGTATCTTGCCGGCATCCTGACCAAGGAAGGCATCACGCCGGAAATTCTGGACGTCGTGCCCGGGCGCAGCGCCTTGGTGGCGCGGCTGCGCAGCAGCGCGGTCGCCGAACCGGCCAAGGCATTCCTGCTCGTCGCGCACATGGATGTCGTGGGCGTGGACCGTAGCAAGTGGTCGGTCGATCCTTTTGGCGGCATCATCAAGGACGATTATTTGTATGGGCGCGGCTCCATCGATGACAAGGGCATGCTGGCGGCAAATCTCGCGGCGTTCCTTGCGCTGAAGCGCTCCAACGTCCGGCTGAATCGCGACGTCATTTTCCTGGCCACAACCGATGAGGAGCAGTTTGGCGATGCCAGCATGAAGACGCTCATCGCCAGGTATTGGGACAAATTCGCCGCCGGTTATGCCATCAACGAAGGCGGGAACGTGGTAGTGAAAGACGGCAAGGTACAGCATGTGGCCGTGCAAGCCGACGAAAAAGTGCCCGTGAATGTTGCCGTGATTGCAAAGGGCACCGCCGGACATGCCTCCATGCCTACAAAAGATAATGCCGTGGTGCACCTGGCCGCGGCGGTGGACAAGATCAGCGGTTACACGGCGCCGGTTCATCTTACCTCGATCACGCGGCGCTACTTTGAAGGGCTCGCCACTCTCGAGGACGAGGATATCGGCAAATGGATGCGCGTGGTGGATACGCCCGATCGTGGCGAGCACGCCCAGCGCGTTCTCTCCGACGCCAACCCGCTGTGGAACTCGATGATGCGCGATTCGATTGCGCCCACGATGCTGCAAGCCGGCGTGCGCGAGAATGTCATCCCCTCGGAGGCCCGCGCGAACCTCAATATACGTTTGCTGCCGGGCGACACGATCAGCGCGCTGCTGGATGAGCTCACGAAACTGGTGAACGATCCCCTGGTGCACTTCGAAGTGCAGCCGGATGTTGGCCTCGCGGCGCCCAATTCCTCGATCGAGACCGATCTCTACGCCACGATTACCAAAGTCTGCGCGCGGGAATTCGGCGGCGCCCCGGTCCTGCCGTTCATGTCAACCGGGGCCACCGATTCCGCGCAACTCCGTCTGCACAGCGTCCAGGCGTATGGCCTGCGGCCCTTTCCCCTGACCGATGAGGACAACCGCCGAGTGCACGGTGACGACGAACGCCTTCCCCTGACCGCCTTCGCGAAAGGTGTCGACCTGCTGACGCGCATCGTGGCGGAATTTTGCGTCATCAAGTAGCAACCTTTTTGATATATACATTGGGGGAGAGGAAAGAATGAATCCCCGCCACTCGAAGATTGTCTGTACCATTGGTCCGGCGACGCGTTCTCCCCGCATGATCCACAAACTTTTGCTGGCAGGCATGGACGTCGCGCGGCTGAATTTTTCGCATGGAACACACGCCGAGCATGCGCAGAGCTTTGCGATGTTGCGCGAAGCCGCGGCCGCGTTCGAGAAACCGATCGCTATCTTGGCGGACCTCCAGGGTCCCAAAATCCGGACGGGAGTGCTGGCGGGCGGCGGCACGGTCACACTGCGCGCGGGACAGCAATTCGTCATCACCACGGCAAAGATTCTTGGGGATTCCACGCGCGTCAGCACGATTTTTCGCCCCTTGCCGCGGGAAGTGAAATCCGGCGACCGCATCCTGCTTTCCGACGGGCTCATCGAATTGCGCGTCGAACGAATACGCAAGCAGGAAGTCATCTGCCAGGTGGTCAATGGCGGGGCGCTCGGCGAACACCAGGGCATCAATCTTCCCGGGGTGAAGTTACGCGTCCCGGCTCTTACACAGAAGGACCGCAAGGACCTGCGTTTTGCGCTGGCCCACGGCGCGGACTACATCGCGGTCAGCTTCGTGCGCCGGCCCGAGGATGTGCTGCTGGCGAAGTCGCTGATTCGCCGGGCGAAAAAAGACACGCCGGTGATCGCCAAGTTGGAAAAGCCCGAAGCCATCGAAAACCTGGAAGCGATTTTGCGCGCCTCCGAAGGCGTGATGGTGGCGCGCGGCGATCTGGGCGTGGAGATGAGGCCCGAGCGCGTTCCCGTGGTGCAGAAAAACATCATCGCGCGAGCGCGCGAATTCCGGCGTCCGGTGATCATCGCCACACAGATGTTGGAGTCCATGACCGAAAATCCCCGGCCCACCCGGGCGGAGGCTTCCGACGTGGCCAATGCCATTTTCGATGGCTCGGATGCCGTGATGCTCTCCGCCGAAACGGCCAGCGGAAAGTATCCGGTGGAAGCAGTACAGATGATGGCGCGGATCATCGAAGAAGCCGAAGCGAGTATCCATGAGTTTCCGCGGCCCGCACCTCAGGAGCGCCTGAAAGTGCCGGAAACCGTGGCGGAACTGGTGTGCCATGCCTCGCGCGAACTGCACATGAAGCTGATTGCCGTGTTTACGCACAGCGGATTCACGGCGCGCCTGATATCGCGCTACCGGCCGCTGGTGCGCATCGTGGCGTTCACTCCGGAGGCGAATACGCGGCGGCGCATGGCGCTGTTGTGGGGCGTGACCTCGCGGCACATCTCTGACATCAAAAAGATCGATGGATTGGCGGCAATCGCGGAGAAGCGCCTGCTGGAAGAGCGGCTCGTGCGCAAGGGAGACGTGATTGGTATGGTTGCGGGCACACCGATGGGAATTCGAGGAACAACGAATTTCATGAAGTTCCACGTCATCGGCGGGCCCAGCTAAAACAAAGTAACAAGACAAAGTTGCGGACTTGGCGATGGGGAACGCCCGCAGGCAGGCTCACCCCTTCAATTAGAAGTTAATTCACCCAGTGATCCGGCCGCGAGGGAGGCTCCTCGCGATGCTTCTTCATGTAAACCTGGAAGCGCCTGCGGTTGCGCTGGTACCTCCAATCGGCTACTTCGTTGCGCACGTGGTAGAGAAAAGAGCCGCGGCGCAGGTACACCCAGCCGACCAGCATTCCGCCCAAGTGGCAGAGATGGGCGACGCCGTCTCCTCCGGATCCCAAGGTGCCGAAGAACTCGATGGCAGCCATGGCGGCGACAAAGGGGCGCATAGGAATCATGATGGGGAGAGGGAAGACCCAAATGCGCCGGTCGGGAAACAGAATCGCGTTGGCGATGAGGATGCCGTAAATTGCGCCGGATGCGCCGATGGTGGGGACATCACTAGGCCTATGTCCCCAGAGCATGGGGAACACTTTAACCAGAACGGTGATCAACCCGGCGCCGATTCCGCAGAGAAAGAAGTAGTTCAAGAAGCGGTTCTTACCCCAGACCATCTCCAGTTCGCGCCCGAACATCCAGAGAAATAGCATGTTGAGAAGAAGGTGGAAGAGGCTGCCGTGAAGAAAAATGTATGTGACAGGTTGCCAGATGCGTAGCCCAGGGATGGGTCCAAGGGGCACCAGCCCGAACTGGTGATTGATCCATGATGTCGGGTCAGGGGTGATAAGAATCGCCGCCAGCGTTTGCACCAGAAAAACAGCGGAACAGGCAATAATCAGGTACTTGACGCCAGGAGTGATGAAGCTGCGCCAGTCGAAACGCATGCGGGGTGCGCCGAACGACGTGCCCATAGCAGCAGTGTAAAGCGACGGAGTGCCGCGCGTCAAAAGGAGCTGGTTTTAAACACTGGGTCAGTTTCGGGCAAGCGCGTTCACCAGGCACGGCAAACTTGAATTCAGCCCCACCGCAGCGTGATGATCGAATCCGCAGTAAGCGCTATTTTAGCAGTTTGGCCGCCGCACGCGACTGTCACTTCCTTCGCGTCGCCCGGATTCGTCAGCACCAACACCATCGAGCCGTCGGGGTTTTTCGCCGCGGTGTGAAATACGCGCGAAGTCAAGGCGCTATTTGGGGTCGCCGTCCCGGTAGATGACGATTCTGGCTGACCGACCAGCGCGCCGTTCACCGCCGGGAGGTCGCCGTTCGCGTCGTGCGAAGCAACAATCACAGCCCCGCGGCGAAACGCCCGGGCATAGTGCACCAACGCCCAATACAAGCCCGTCAATGTGATTTCCCTCGTCGCCGAATGAATCTGCACCAGCCCCCTGCAAGCGAACGGACCGATGTTGGGCCGCCCGCGCTCATCGAGAGCCAGATTCCATGTCGTGATGCTCTGCGGCCCGTTTGCCAGAATGCCGCTGAACGTCGCGCCCCACCTGCTCCAGTTCGTCAAATAATCAGCGGACTTGTAGTCGTCTCCGCCTTCGGTCCAGTGCATTTCCGCGTCTGGAAACCTCTCCTTCACGTTGCCCATCATCTCCGGGCTTCCCACGTACCCGTGCCAAGCCACGGTGTTCACATATTTCTTGAACCGGGGCTTCGAAAATTGATCCAGCGCGCGGCCCCACAAATTGTAATTGTGGTCGAGCGTCCATATTTTCGTGCCGCTCACTTCGAGCAGTGGGCCGAGCGCTGCCACCAGCCGCTCCTCGTCCTCTTCCGGCCAGGGACACGCCGGCATTCGCCCGCCCTGGTCCGCATCGATCTCGTTTTGGGTCGTCACCGCGCGCACGTTCACGCCTGCTGTCGCGTACTCCTCCACGAATTTCTGAAGGTATCGCGCGTATGTGGGAATATTTTCCGGCCGGATGTTTCCGCCCAACATCGAGTTGCTGTACTTCATCCATCCGGGAGGGCTCCACGGTGAACCGAACAAAAAGAGCTCCCGGTTCGCGCTGAGCGCCGCCTGCAATGTCGGCAAAATGTAATCGCGGTCGTGGTCGATGCTGAAGCGCTTCAACTCCTGATCGGCCGCACCGTCGTCGTAGCTGTAGGCCGCGGTGCTGTAATCGCTCGCGCCAATCGGAATGCGCCCCATGCTCAAGGCATGCCCATCCTGCCCGAACATCGTATGCAGGAGGTTGGCGCGATCGCGATCGCTCAGCCGCGAGAGCGTGAAGCACGAGGCATCGGTAAACGCCGCGCCAAATCCCAAAATCGTCTGCGCCGGTAGCGTCGGGTCCACCGTCACGTCTGCTGCCAAGGCCTTTCTCGCAATCTTCGTCCATGCAATCTCCGGCCCCGCTGCCAGCCGCTTCCCGCTCTTATCGGTGATTTCTGTCTGCGCGGGTTTCGCCGGAGCCTGCGTCTCGTTCGTTTCCGCGTCAGCGTTTACTGTCACTCCTAACGCGGAAGCCGCCGCCGCACCCATTCCCAGCCCCGCATACTTCAAAACTTCTCGCCGTGTTGTCACGCTCGACTCCCGGTTAGCCCTGGATCATTCACGCCGCCTTCAACCAGGGCGGTTTGCTTCGCCAGACTGCATACTGCAAAGCTCATTCTCTGGGCATCCTGCTGAGTCCTGATGGGTTGCCAAACCGGACATCTTCCTTCTAATGCCCGCTTCCACCGTAAGTGCATCCTCTCTGTTCACAAGGTTTCGAGTGCCAGCTTAAGGAAGTTCCAGAAACTCAGCACAGTGGATATCTGCACGCGCTCGTTCGGGCTGTGCGGATCCACGATCGTCGGGCCAAAAGAGACCATCTGCATGCCGGGATATTTCTCGCCAATGACGCCGCATTCCAAACCCGCGTGCATGGCGATCAGCTCGGCAGGTTTGCCGAAAAGTTTCTTGTGCACCTCCTGCAGCTTTTTCACAAGTTCACTGTTGGGCTCAGGTTTCCAGCCGGGGTAGCTGCCCCAGTGCTCCACTTCAAACCCCGCGAGTTGGCAGATCGTCGCTACCATGCGGGCGGCCGCCTGTTTGCTGCTCACAATGGCACTCCGCTGACTGGTGACAATCTCGACCATGTCCCCGTTGGTTTTGACGGTCGCCAGGTTCGTGGACGTCTGGACCAAGCCGGGAACATCAGGACTCATAGCCAGAATGCCATGGGGCACACTCGCCAGTAGCGCCGCCGTACGTTTCGCGTCACTGGCATCCAGCACCATCTGCGGGGGTTCGGCTTTCTCGACCGTGATTTGCAGGCCGGAATCGAATCCTCCCAATTCGGCTTTGTATCCAGCCTCGGCCGTGGCGACAAGCGATTTCAATTCGCTCTCGCGAGCAGGGTCGAGCACCACCACCGCCACAGCTTCGCGGGGAATGGCGTTGTGCGCGCTTCCGCCGTTGACCTCCGCGAGTTCGGCCGGAAGGCGATCCAGCACTTCTTGAAGGACCCCACCCATGATGCGCAGGGCGTTGCCGCGGCCTTGATGGATATCGACACCAGAGTGGCCACCCCTCAAGCCAGACACCTTGATCCGCCAGGCCGATCCAGGGCCTGAAGGAACAAGCTTGACCTTACGTTGCGCAGTCGTGTTGACGCCGCCGGCACAGCCAATACACAGGGTGCCTATCTCTTCGGTGTCAAGGTTGAGGAAATACTTGGACTTCAGCACGCCACCGCGAAATTCCGAGGCGCCAGTAAGTCCCGTCTCCTCGTCAATGGTGAAAACGAACTCCAGGGGACCATGGGAAATGTCAGTGCTTTCCATCACGGCGAGCGCGGCGGACACGCCGACTCCGTTATCGGCGCCCAGGGTCGTGCCATCTGCCTTCAGCCAGTTCCCATCTCTTACGACCTTGATGGGGTCGACGTCGAAGTTGTGAAGAGTTCCCTCGTTCTTCTCGCAGACCATGTCGAGGTGGCCCTGCAAGAGGGTCATGGACGCGCCCTCGCGTCCCGGCCTCGCCGGTTTGCGGATCACGAGATTGCCGACATGATCCTGACTGGATTCCAGACCCAGATTTGCGGCCACGCTGCGGACGTACTCCCGTGCGGCAGCCTCCTTGGTCGAACCGCGAGGAATGGCCGACAATTTGTCAAAGTGCTTCCATAACCGTGCAGGTTCCAGGTTCGCGAGTGCAGGCATCATGGCGTGCTCCGTCGTACTGAGGTGGGATTCTGTTTTTGATCTCGAAAGCAGCCCCATTGTACATCCATCTCCATTGTTCGCGGCGCGGTGAAACGATTTTCATCGGGAACGCTCCCGATGGTCGGGCATCCGTACTTGCGAACGCCTTGAGGGGCGTGCTAACGTTCGGTGTCTTCTAGACATACCAACCACACAATGTAGTTGCGAGGTTCACGCATGAACGCGCAATCCTCTGATCCAGCAAGCCCCAGGAAGCACCAGCCTTATGTTCCCGCAAATATGGAAATGAGGGAGTTCACCTTCCGCGCGGTGTTGCTGGGCCTGATCATGACGGCGATCCTGGGGGCGGCAAACGCCTATCTGGGACTGAAGGCTGGAATGACGATCGCGGCAACATATCCCGCTGCAGTAATCAGCATGGCGCTGCTGCGCTTGATGAAGGGCACGCTCCTGGAAGAAAACATCGCGCGAACAATTGGCTCGATCGGGGAGTCGGTTGCCGCGGGTGCCGTGTTCACGATTCCGGCGTTCGTGATCGCCGGATTGTGGCCGGGACTCACGCGCGACCAGTACTGGAAAGCGGTTGCCCTAATGATGATCGGTGGGACCTTGGGGATTCTGTTCGTGACGCTTCTGCGGCGCGTCATGGTGGAGGATCCCGATCTTCCCTTCCCCGAATCGGTGGCAGCTTCCGAGATTCATAAGGCAGGACAACGAGGGGCGAAGGCGGCAAAGATACTCTTCGCTAACATGGGTTTCGGCGCCCTCATGTTCCTCCTGGGCGCAGTGAATGTCTTTTCTCCGAATAATACCTTCCATGCGAATATCGGCGCGTTAGGCAAGAAACTGCTTTTGCGCACCAGCACGAATCCAAGCGTGGCCACGACCGTGACTGGAGGCGCCACGTTCTTCTCCGCTCCGGACATCAGCCCCGCTTACTTGGGCGTGGGCTACATCATCGGCCCCCGGCTGGCTGCGCTGAACTTCGCCGGCGGAGTGCTCGCATGGGGTTTGCTGGTTCCCCTGCTGACCTTTACGGTCGGTCCCTACATTCAGGCGGCGCAGCCGGCCGGACAAACCCTTTCCTGGCCGTTGCTGGCCGGAGCGATCTACTACTCGATCGTGCGTCCCATTGCCGTGGGTGGAATGCTGGTCGGTGCGACGTATACGTTGTTCAAGATGCGCAAGCAGTTGGCCATGGGCATGGGCCGGGCCATCTCCGACCTGAAAAAGTCCGCCGCAGCGCACGCAGCGACGGATCGCACCGAGCGCGATCTGCCGGCTAAAGGAGTGTTCGCGGGAATCGGCGTCGTGTTCGTGGCCATGGTTTTGCTTTATCACTACTTCATAGCCAGCGCAGGGAACTTCTCTGCTTCCAAGGTCCTGACCGGTGCACTGGTTGCCGCCGGTGTCATGATCGTCATCGGATTCTTCTTTGCGGCCGTGTCGGGGAATCTGGTTGGAATGATCGGCTCATCGAATAATCCGGTATCCGGACTCACCCTCTGTACCCTGGTGATCGCCGCGCTTCTGATGGTCGCTCTTGGAGTTTCCGGCGCAGGCGGCGTTGCTGCGGTCCTGGGAGTGGCCGCGGTGGTTTGCGTTTCTTCGGCCGTTGCCGGCGAGATGCTTCAGGACCTCAAGGTGGGATACATTCTTGGGGGAACACCGTCCAAGATGCAGATCGGTGATCTACTCGGAGTCATGGTGGCCTCGCTGGTGCTCTTTTTTCCCCTGTCCGTGCTCGATAAGGCGTATCACTTCGGAAGCCCGGCTCTATCGGCGCCCCAGGCCGGGCTCATGGCGATGTTATCCAAAGGTATTGTCGGCGGCGACATGGCATGGCCGTTGATCATTGTGGGGATGCTGCTCGGTATCGTCATGATCCTGATCGAAGTGAAGAGCGTGATGCTGTTTTCGGTTGGCATGTATCTGCCGCTGGGAACCACGTTCGCTATCTTCGTGGGCGGCGTGATTCGCTGGGCAACCGATCGCCTGCGCGACAAGCGCAACCTTAATGACGCGCAGAAAGCGCGTGTGGACAACGCCGGGGTCCTCACGGCATCGGGATTGATCGCCGGAGAGGCTCTCTGTGGGCTGGGTGTGGCCGCAGTCATCGCACAGAGGCTCGCGCATGATCCACATGCAGACTCAAGTTTGGCTCATCTGGCCATGGGAGACTCGGCGGTTGCTCCCTTGATTGCTTTGGCAGTGCTCGTGGCTGTTATGATCCTGGTGCCGCTGGCCAACGCTGGGAGTCCGGACGAGCCGGCACCGCCAACCGCGATCATGTGATGCCGGTCCGCAAGCGTTTCGGTACGCGCCGGTTCCGGCGAATCCCATGGATGGCCGCTTCGCACATCCTCCCGGAAACTGGTGGACGAGGAAACTTGTTGAACTCTGTGCGGCTGCATCATGCCGCAGGGCGCGCGCGAGGCAAAGACCTTCTTTCGGCCACAATCTGTGACTGGCAGTTCTCTTGACATCAGAGCAACGCGTAGTTATCGTGCAGGCTAATACCGTACTTAGCTGGTGAACAGGTAGCGAGTGGCGGAATTTGGTCCAAAACTCGAAGCACAGGCATGGTGTCTAAAAGCTAAACTGCGGTTGTGTACGGGCCCGTGTGCCCGGTGGAGGCCTGCCTTGGCCATACGACGCAAGTGTGTTTCCCTTCTTTTCGTTCTACTCTGTTCGATCCTATTTTCTGCCAGCACGCGAGCCGGTGACGAATGGCAGCCCATCGATCCCGCCGAACTGAAGATGACCAGCGAGCCGCTGGCGCCAGGCGCACCGGCGATCTACCTCTACCGCCAGGTGGACCGGGGCGACGCTGGACGGACGAGGCACACGGAATTCAACTATGTCCGAATCAAGATTCTAACGGAGGAAGGGCGGAAATACGCCAACGTCGAGATTCCGTATTCGCGGGCGGTCACGGGGATCAGCGGCATTCAGGCGCGGACCATTCATGCGGACGGCAGCACCGTGAATTTTGAAGGCAAGATTCTGGAAAACACGATTGTCAAGTCAAAGACGCAGAAATACCTGGCGAAGACGTTTGCGATGCCCGACGTGCAGGTCGGGAGCATTATCGAGTATCACTACACCTATGATTTTGAAGACTACTATATCTTCCGTTCCAAATGGATGGTGAGTGAGGACCTGTTCACGAAAAAGGCGGTCTTCTCGTTGAAGCCCTACGAGAAATATGCCGTGCAATGGAACTGGCCGGCCGGTTTGCCGCCGGGCACAGATCCCCCGAAGGAAGGACCCGACCAGATCATTCGCATGACGGCCGTGAATGTGCCGGCGTTTCAAGAAGAAGACCACATGCCGCCGGAAAACGAGCTGAAGTTCCTTGTGAATTTTGTGTACAGCGAGGACGGATTCGAAAGCGACCCGCTCCATTTCTGGAAAAAGTACGGGGAGAAGCAGAATAAGCAGACGGAGAAATTTGTCGACCGGCGCAAAGCGATGGAGCAGGCAGTTTCGCAGATTATCTCGCCCTCGGATTCCGCGGATACGAAACTAAGGAAAATCTATGCGCGATGCCAGCAGGTGAAGAACCTCGATTTCGAGAGGAGACAAGACAGGGCAAGAGACGAGAAGATCAAGCCGAACGAGAATGTGGAGGACGTCTGGAAGAAAGGGGTGGGCTCCGGGCACGACGTCAATCTGCTGTTTCTTGCGATGGTACGGGCGGCTGGGTTTGAAGCGTACTATGTTCGTCTTTCCGGGAGGAGTGAATATTTTTTCAACCAAAAACGCATGAACACCGCGCAACTGGATGCGGATACGGTTTTGGTGAAATCCGAGGGAAAAGATCTGTATCTGGATCCGGCCACAAAATTTGCACCCTATGGGCTGATGTCTTGGCCAGAGACCGGAGTTGCAGGATTGCGCCTCGATAAGCAAGCCGGAACCTGGATTCAGACGGAGATTCCGGAGAGTTCCACCTGCAAAGTCGTGAGGCAGGCGGACTTGAAACTGAACGAAGAAGGAGGATTGGAAGGCCAGGTAAAGGTGACCTACACCGGGCTGGAAGCGTTGGACAAACGTTTGGGTCAGAGATTCGGCGACGATACGCAACGCAAGGAGTATCTGGAAAATGTATTGAAGGATGTGATTCCAGCGACCGCCGAGGTGGAATTGAAGAACAAACCGGATTGGGACAGCTCCGACGAAAAGCTCGTGGCGGAATATGACGTGAAGATTCCCGGCTGGGCGAGTTCGGCAGGGAGGCACGTTGTACTTCCACTGGGGTTGTTTGCAGGGGCGCAGAAACATGTGTTTGAGCACACCCAGCGCACGCATGCCATTTATTTTTCGTACATGTTTCAGACGGAAGACCAAACCAAAATCACCCTTCCCGCGGGGTGGAAAGTAGGCAGCCTTCCAACAGAGGTTCACTGGGATGCAAAGGCGGCGGAATACCGGATTCAGGCGGAAAAGAAGGAGAATGCACTTCAAGTGACCCGCACACTGCGAAGCGACATCGTGTTGTTGCAATCTTCCTTTTACCCAGCCCTGCGGGATTTCTATCAGAAGGTCAGGTCTGGAGATGAACAACAGGTGGTTCTCCAGCCGGGAGCGAACAGTGCAGCCAAATAGGAGTCACGCGCCGCGGTTACACGTACTGGTGGGAATCGCGTCGACTGCGGTTATTGTTGCTGTCTGTGGGAGTAGCGCCCGGGCTTCCTCGGAGGCACCAGCGTGGATGCACGCCCTGACAAGTGTTTCTCTCCCCGAGCATGATGAGAAGACCGAGGCAGTGCTCCTTTATTCTGAGGAAGTGTTGACCGTTCAGGGAAATGGCAAGAACAAACGGCTGATAAGAGAGGTGTACAAGATTCTGCGTCCCGGTGGCAGACGATATGCCACGGCCGTGGCCTATTCCAGCTCCAAGGCGAAAGTTCTGAATATGCACGGCTGGTGTATTCCGGCGCAGGGCAAGGACTTCGAAGTCAGGGATAAGGATGCCCTGGAAACCTCCGCGCCGGGCGTGGCAAACGGCGAACTTGTAAGTGATCTTCGGGCGAAAGTTCTGACAATCCCCGAGCCAGAGCCGGGAAACATTGTGGGCTACGAGATAGAACAGGAGGAGTATCCCTACATCCTTCAAGACCGGTGGATGTTCCAATCATCTGTGCCCGTGCGCGAAGCCCACTACACGCTGCAACTTCCGGCAGGCTGGGAGTATAAAGCAGTGTGGGTCAATGCGCCGGAAGCCAAGCCGATTTCAAACGGGAATGGCCAGTGGCACTGGGTGGTGAACGATGTTAAAGGGATCCGCTACCAAGAGGAAATGCCGCCGTGGTATGGGATGGCCGGACAGATGATCGTTTCCCTGATTCCGCCCGATGGTTCCAGGAAGGGTTTTATGAGCTGGGCGGATGAGGGGAAGTGGACTTACACTCTCGCGCAGGGCAGGAGGGATGCTTCACCCGAAATCAAGCAAAAGGTGGCGGAGTTGACAGCCGGCAAGACGACCACACTCGCGAAGATGCAAGCCCTGGCGAACTACGTCCAGCGGGATATTCGCTACGTGGCGATTGAATTGGGGATCGGGGGCTGGCAACCGCATCCGGCGGGAGAGATTTATAGTCATCATTACGGTGATTGTAAAGACAAAGCAACGCTGCTGAGCACAATGCTCAAGGAAGCGGGCGTGGACTCGTATTACATTGCCGTGTACGCCGTTCGGGGAGCTGTGAGCCCCGAGATGCCGCCATACAACTACTTTAACCACATGATTCTGGGGATTCGCTTGCCCGATGATTTGAGAGATTCATCCTTGGAATCCGTGTATACCCATCCGACGCTGGGGAGGATTCTGATTTTCGATCCGACCAGCGAAGTGACACCGTTCGGGCAATTGGAGGGTGAACTGCAGGCTAATTACGGGCTGCTTGTCACCGAGGATGGGGGAGAATTGATCAAACTTCCACAGCTTGCGCCATCCTCAAGCGGCAGCCGACGAATGGCCAAGTTGCAGCTCTCTCCAGAAGGCACTTTGAGTGGCGACGTCACCGAGATTAGTCAGGGAGACGCCGCGGCGAGGCAACGTTATGCGCTGCGGGCGGCAACCAAGGAAGCGGACAAAATTAAACCCGTTGAGTCGCTCCTGTCTCATTCGCTAGGCACGTTCCAAATCACCAAAGCGACCGTGGGCAACCTCGATGTCCACGATCAGCCGTTTCAATACATCTATTCTTTTATCGCCGACAACTACGCGAAGACTGCCGGCAATCTCCTCCTCGTCCGCCCGCGCGTTATTGGAAACTGGTCCAGCGACATTCTGGAGAAGAAGGAACCTCGCAAGTATCCTGTGGAATTCTCCGGACCGATGGCCAGTGTGGATACGTTCGCGATCAAAATCCCCGCGGGATACGAGGTGGACGATCTGCCCGCTCCTGCCGATGCGGCGTACTCTTTCGGCAGCTATCACAGCAAGTGTGAAGTGAAAGATGGCGAGCTGATCTATAGGCGCTCCATCGAGCTCAAGGAATTGAGCGTGCCCGTGGAAAAGTTACCTCAACTGAAGATGTTCTATCGCATCATCGCATCCGACGAACGCAATACAGCCGTGCTGAAGCCGAAGGGAAACTGAAGGCTTCGCAAGTTCACTGGGTTTAGCGAGGATGCACGAAAGTAATCGCGGCCGGGAGTGGCAAAGAAGTTGACTCTAAACCCGCCCTCCAGAAAACGGCGGGCGCAAAAGGCCCGCACCCTTGAAAACCGCAAGGGTGCGGCACCCCAATTTGTCTTAGGACTCTACGTCTGCGCCACCCGCCGTGCGTGATGATACGGGTGCCGCTGGCCAACGCCGGGCGTCCGGACGAGCCCGCACCGCCAACCGCGATCATGTAACGCGGGTTCGCAGCCTCGACAGCGGTGCCCGCACTCAAAACCATCAATACAATTCTGGCCGCGCCAACCGCCGAGTCACCTCCCCGGGGAAGCGGGAGCAACGCTCGCAACGCCTGCGCCTGGGGCCTTTTCACCTGCGGGCACGAAGTCGAAATACGCAAGGTTGTTGCCCTGCCTGTAATGCAGGGTCAGGAGCTGCCGCCCCGCCTCAGGAAAAGTGATTTCTCCGCAATCGGCCTTGTTCCAGATGTGCCAGACGAGCCAATCCGGGGAGTTTGGCACCGGAAACTGCTTTGGGGTGTCGACGGGAAGCGTGCAATCGGCGGCGGGCTTGTCATTCAGTGAAAACTGGATCGTCTGCCCGAGATTGGAATACATGGCGACGATGCGGTAGGTTCCGGCCTTCTTCACTTCCACCGTGTAGTTGGTCCACTCGCCATCTTCCGTCCAGCCAATGTACAACTGCTGCCATTCCGGCGCGACCCCGTTGGCGTGGTTCAGGTCTAAGTTTTTCTTCACGTAGGAGATGTCCACACCCTCGTTTTCGCGAAAGTGGCAGACGTAAGCAGGCACACCTGCCTCGCAGTGTCCCGGTTTATAATTCAGTTCGCCGCTGCCGTGGTTGATCGCGTCCACGTCGTGATAGGCAATTCCTTCCCCACCCAAGTCGTACAGGGCGGCTTGTAGACGGCCCGGAATACTCTGCGGGCCCGCCGAATAAGTGGAATCTTGAAAAGGTTTGCCCTTGTAGTCTTTGGGAACGCCACCGTCCACATAGAAGCCAACCAGAAATAGCAAGAGCGCGAACTGTAGGCCAATTAGTTTCATAAATTCCTTTCCGTACGCATACGGACGCCATAGCTGCTGCCCGTCACAACTAATCGTAACAAAGTGCGGACTGCGCCGGCCGTAATATCGGCGAGTGGACCGGGCGCAATGGGCCTACCTTCGCGGGCAAACAAACGTGATGGCCGCCGGCGGGTGGAGAGTGCTCCAACGGTGGCGGAGGCTGCGCGGGGCAGCTTCGAGAAGGGCGGCGACAAGCTGCTGCGCCTGGCCGTAGGGCGGGGAAATGCGGAAGAGATCGGCGCGCCGCGCATGGGAATATTTCTCGTAGCGGGCAGTATGACTGGCGGCGCTCCGCAGAAGCACCTGCCAGGGCGAGAGTTTTCCCAGAAATTTCTTTTGCAAGGCCTCCTCTCGAAGAATTTCGACTACATGGCATTGTGTCCCGCCGCCTATCTCGAAGAGTGCCGCAGTTGCTTTGGATGGCTCGAACGAGCGGGAAGGATCATCATCGGGAAAGGAAACGAGGAGCGCTGCGATGTCCGAAGGTTCCGCCGCAATGCCATCCCACCAATAGCGGTAGCCGTGATAGACCGCGGTGCCACTCCGGAAGATTTGTTGCACACGCGCAGGGTCCTTGCCCGCAATGCTCACGACCAGATCCGCGAGTTCGTGCAGGCGGAATACCTGCTTCACCACCGGGCGAACGCTGACGTAGCCAGCGTCTTCTTCGGTGTAACGAACGGGGATTTGTTCCAGCAGCGGCATGGATTTATCGGACACGGCGCGAATTTCGGAGTCCCTTACGGGCAAAGGCGCCCGCCTCAGCCCTTCGCTTCGCTCAGGGCAAAAAGGCGGCCGCTACAAATGCGAAACGGCGTCAACCGAGCTTGGAAAGACGTTCGCGGACGTGATCGCTCAACGCTTTGCCGTCAATCGTCTTCCCGGTCAGGATTTCTTTTGCGGCTTTGACCACGGCGCCCATCTGCTTGATGGAAGTCGCTTTCGTATCGGCAATGGCTTTGCTGACGGCGGCATCCATTTCGGTTTGGGAAGCGCCGGCGGGGAGATAGCTTTCGACGACGGCAAGCTCCCGGGTCTCCTTGTCGACAAGGTCTTGGCGGCCGCCTTTGGTGAACTGCTCGATGGACTCTTTGCGCTGCTTGACCAGCGTCTGCAGCAACTGAATGGATTCCGCGTCGTCCAGCGCGCGCCGCTTTTCCACTTCCTTTAATTGCAGCGCGGATTTCACCATGCGCAGGACGCTGAGGCGCAGCTCATCCTTGGCCTTCATGGCGGTGACAATATCCTTCTGGATCGTTTCGGAAAGGCTCATGGCAGCTCCCCCTTCCGAACTATAACAGACACATATACCCGACATTTACATTTCTCTAGGCTGCTTCGATTGACACGCGGCGAGCCGCACAGTACTTTGATAAGTTTTCTATGCTGGGAGGAGACCGCTGGGGAGTGCGCCGCGGCTCCTACTCGAAATGAGGAATCATGAAAGTCATCGTGGCGGACAAGATCAGCGAACACGGAGTGGAGCTGCTGAGGCAGACCGGCTGGAACATCGTGCTCACGACAAAGGACACGCTCCTGGGCGAACTGGGAGATGCCGATGCCCTGATCGTGCGCAGCGCCACGCGCGTGACGCCGGAACTGCTGCAGAAGGCTCCGCATCTTCGCGTGGTGGGGCGTGCGGGAGTCGGTGTGGATAACATTGACCTGGACGAAGCCACCAGGCGCGGCGTCCTGGTGATGAGCACGCCCGGGGGAAGTTCCGTCAGCGTGGCCGAGCATACGTTCGCGTTGCTGCTGGCCCTGGTGCGCCAAGTACCAAAGTTCGACGCGGCGCTGCGCGAAGGGAGATGGGAGAAGTCCTCATCGGGCGCCGAGGTACGCGGAAAAACTCTGGGGTTGATCGGCTTGGGGCGCATCGGCAGCGAGGTGGCCAGGCGCGCGGCTGCGTTCGACATGCGGAGGGTGGCTTGCGATCCGTACATCAGCGAGGCTGCAGCCAGGGAACTGTCGGTGGAGCTAATGCCGCTGGAGAAGCTGCTGGCGGAGAGCGATTTCATTTCCTTGCACACCGCAGTCAGCCCGCAGACGCAGAACATGATCAACGCCGCCACCATCGCGCAGATGAAAAGAGGCGTGCGGATTGTAAACGCGGCGCGCGGCGAACTGATCAACGAAGCGGACCTGGCGGCCGCCCTGAAGAGCGGGCAAGTGGCGGGCGCCGCGCTGGACGTATTCGTCGAAGAGCCGCCGAAAAATTCCCCGCTGATTGGTTTGCCAAACGTGATTTGCACGCCGCACGTGGCGGGCTCGACCGCGGAAGCGCAGGAGGAACTGGGGATACAGGTTGCCGTGCAGGTGCGGGACTACCTGGCGGAAGGCGTGATCCGCAACGCGGTAAACTTGCCAGCACTTTCGCCGGAGCAATATCGCCGCATACGGCCGTACCTTGCGCTTGCGGAACGGCTGGGCTCGCTGGTTTCCCAGGCGGCGGCCACGCGGCCAGCGCGGATACGGATTCGCTATGCCGGCGAACTTTCGGAAATTGGGACGCACCTCTTGCGCAGCGCTGTCCTCGCGGGGCTATTGAACGCCGTTCTCGATGAGAAGGTGAACGTCATAAATGCTGGACGCGTGGCGGCAGCCCGTGGACTGACCGTCGAAGAAGAAACGCGACGGCGGGAACACGGTTTTCCTCACACCCTGGAAGTGGCGGCTGTGCCGGAGAAGGAAGGCGCGGTGGGGTTCAGCGCGGAGGGCACCGTGCTTCATGATGGTTCGCCGCGCGTCATCAACATTGATGGAATCCCTCTGGAAGCCCAATTGGAAGGCACGGTGCTGTACCTTCGGAACCACGACGAACCCGGGGTGATCGGCTATATCGGGACGACGCTGGGGAAACATGGCGTAAACATTGCCACCTTTGCGCTTGGGCGCCGCGAAGCTGCCCGGGGAGCCGAAGCCGTCTCCCTGGTGCGGCTGGATGGCGAAGTATCCGCATCAATTCTGGAGCCCATCCGGGCGAACTCCGCAATCACGCAGGCGCGTTTGCTGCACTTCGGCAAGGCCTGAACAGCTTGCCGGGCGAGCAGGAATCGCCGCGCGGGGGGGGGCAGACGTGGCAGACTTTTTGCATCCTGGAGGAGCGATTCCCAGCGGCCCAACTATTTGTAATACCGCTCCTGCCCAGTCACGGAACTCGCCTTGACACCAGACGCAATTTGGCAAAGAATTTCGGCAACTCTAAAGCAAGTCCGTGGTGAAACGAGGGCGCCCGGGCAACTCCAGGTTCGTGTGGGTTTTTTCTGGCCGGATACTCTCGACGGATGAGTCTCCGGGGGGTCCCGCCTCTTCAAAATTACATCGCGGACTAAAACGGTGCATGCAACGTGTGCTTAAGAATCCCGATGGCAGCGTCAACATCTTCGGGAATGCCAGCGCTGTGAGTGCGGCCTTGGCCTCGTACCAGCCGGATTTTACGGGCCAGGTCGATTCCCGCAATACTCTTCGCGGAGACGGATTTGCAGGACTTGACCTGGGGCTCAGTAAGCGCTGGAAGATGCCCTACAAGGAGTCTCACACACTGCAATTTCGTTGGGACGTCTTCAACGCGCTGAACCTCACTCGGTTTGATGTCCAGAGTGTGAACCTTTCGATTAACCAATTCCAGCACCTTCGGCAACTACTCGGGGCTGTTGACTAATGCTCGTGTCATGCAGTTTGCCTTGCGCTACGAATTCTAGCTGCATTCACCGAAAACTTCGCTGCTTCCTCCCGCCGGAGGGCCTCCTCGCCGCCCTCCGGCGTTCCCTTTTCCGAGTGCCCCTGCTTTTTCAACAGCAGTTCCCCATTTTCCGCCCCGCGTTGGGCTGCCGCTCCCTCTTGTGCTATTCTTACTATCTGGGCGGGAAGGCCCCTGCCTTTCCTGCGCCAGCGTCGGGGCGTGGCTCAGCCTGGCTAGAGCGCCTGGTTCGGGACCAGGAGGTCGGTGGTTCAAATCCACTCGCCCCGACCACTTCTTTTAAATTCAATAATTTGCAAGCAACGAAAGAGCAAAGGACCTCCTGGTAAGGGTCAGACGGAAGTCCTCGCCAATTTGAAGAACTTGTCCATCATCCACAACCTTGTGACCTTGCAAGCCGCCGCAAGAAACCGGAAACGCTTCATTGGCAAGGTCACCATCCGAAAGTTCGAATAGCCGTGAACCGGCTCGCGTAGTCGAGAATCCATGGTTCGCAGGAACTGTGATTGCTACCTTAATAAGGCACAGATCTCGAGTTGGTACCGCCGTGGAGTACCCTTTCGTAGCCACAACGGTGTTGTAAACCGTTGCGAATCCGTCGGAAACGACGTGGGGCCTCCAACGGTCTAGGGAACCGTCGTTTTTGGATTTGGAAAAAAATTTAACGAGAGAGTGGCAGAGAGGGTGGGATTCGAACCCACCTAGCCTAAGAAATCTCCATCGCTATTGGTAAGACTTAACCCTGTTTGTTGTCAACAAAGAAAGAGGTGGCGGGGGCATCAAATTGAGGTTTCGCCATCAACAATGGGAAATCTGCTACTCGGATTTTGCGTTGATGTCTTAGGAAGGCTTAGGACGGCAGCAGGAATTCGGTCACTGGGGACTTTTCAAATCCGTGCATCCCCAACTGCCGAATGAGCGACCAGTGCTTATGATCATGAACATGAACTGCCACCAATCAGCAAAGACGAGATGGTGTGGCCATTCAACAATTATTGAGAGAGCCTGGATCGGCGGACACGGGGCGGGGAAGGGTGCTCACTGGTAAGAGAGTCTGAGCTGGCGATGGGGGTATAGGGCAGAGGTAAAGAGTATTCGCGCGATGGGTCGTTGTACCATTCGACGGCGGTTGGCTGGATGACGTGTCGCGGGTCTTGGTTGATCAGTTCCCACGCAATCACCTTCTGGAGTTGTTGGAGTGCCGTAACAACGGTGTCTTCAACGGCGAAACGGCTCCACAGACAGACGAAACCGTTCCTGGGGTCCACGTTGGGATGAAATACCGGGCGCTGAAGTGTTGCTTCCATCGGCACGTAAGGGAAGAAACGCGGGAATCGAATTTCCACCCGATGTGAGGAGATCAGAGCTTTGCACCCTTCGAGCAAAGAAAGGCCGGAAGTTCCGTGAATTAGAACGATGAAAGAATCGCCATCAGGGCCGGACTGTTTCCCGAGGACTTCGAGTAATGCAGGGTGGCGGCGTTGCGCGTCGGACAGAAGCGCCCACTCGTTCTCAATCCGGCGATCGCGAACCCTGGCCGCCACAGAACGCTCTTCCCCTCTACCCGTTCAAGGCAATGAGGGAGATGCGAAGAATATCGTTGGGACGCACGCCTTGTTCGGACAAGGGACGAGCAAAATCGAGTGACTCGCCGTTCCAGATCACTTGTGGTTCGCCGTCGCCGAGCAGGACGTCGCCTCGTTCTCGCAGCTCGGATAGGATTTCACTGACCACGCTATCGAGGGCTTCGGAATCATCAATATCGACGTTATAGTGGGTCTCGCCTTTTACGGTCTCGAAGTACATCTGATACTTGGGCATGGTGACCTCCTGTTTCAGCGCTCAGTCGCGAGCGGCACTGCGGGAAGAACCGGCCGGAACCTGCGCAGGCGCTGAAACATACATCTTCAGTTTTTCAGGCACGTCCGAAACCACCCAGCCGCAATGGATACATTGGCCGTTCCCGTAGTCCCAGCAGGCGGTGCATTCGGCGCGACCGCACTTGCCACAAGCGCGCAGGTTCGCTTCCGCGGCCGGGGTCAGACAGACCTGACAGCGGCCATATTCAACGCGAGGGCCGAATTGTTTGTCCCACCAACGGGCGTCCGGCGTGAAGATGGGCACACGATTGGTTTCACACAGACGGCAGCGATAATGGTCGAAATCCCAGCAGATCTGATCGCAGACAGTCAGGCCGCAGCGGGGGCACTCCAAGGCCAGATTACCGGCAAGCCACCGATTGCAGAGCCCGCATCGCTTCGCATAATGCCGCTGGTATGTTGCGATACCGGCGGACGTGAGCAGCGCGAACGCGGGAGCGAGTGCAATCCAGGGAGAGGCGGGCCGTTTGCTCATAAGCCGCAGCAGCGTGCCTCCAAGACTGGCACACAGGGCGAGCGCGATGGAAGGCCACCACGCTTCGACTCTCGCGAGAAAGAAGCCAGGCAAGAGAAAAACAAGAAACCCGATCGCAACTGCAACCAGCACTGCGACGATCACAGGCGCAAATGCAGCAGCAAGCTGAACGAACAACAGCAAGACGCCGCAGAACACAAATACGGTCCACAAGGGCAGCTTCATTGGGCACCAGAGAGAAATTCTACCGAATGGAGATGACGTTCCGGCAGACCCAACTGGGCGAGCGTGAAACTTGCCCAGGGTCCGCCGTACGCCAAAGTCCGGACGGATTGTTGATCAGCAATTCTGTGCGATTGGCAGGCCGGACAAGCGCCTTTTTTGCGAATCAAAGCGATTCGCAACATCGGGTGCCAGGAATGCCCGCAATCGAGACATTTCGCCACAGTGCAGAGCGGCCAATCGAGAACCAGGGCCGAACGAGGAGCATTGGTTTGTCGGGCTGATTCCAATAAACGGGCGACCGTCGTTTGCGTGGGCAGGCCGGGACTGCCGATAAGTGCTCCGTGCCAATCGTGAAATGGGCATCCACCGCTGAGGGGCACCTGAATTTTGTCAAGGCGCATGGGTTCATCAATCGTGATTTCGATCGAAGTGGATTGGCGCGGTCCTCCCCGCCGACGAGCAATCAACGACCGAAGCCCAAATTCGACCTGTATAGCGCCAACGACAGCGGCCATAGTAGGTGTACTCGGAAACACCCGGTCAGGGGCCGGGAGAGCGTCGGCGGCACATGAGTGAGCCTCCGCGTCCCAGGCAGTAAGGAGCTGGCCACGTTTCTGCGACGTCAACCGGCATCCGAAGCACGCGGCAGTCTTGCCTGCAAAGAAAGTAACGCGGCCGTGCGAGTAGTTCTGTGTCCCAAGAGCCGCATCAACAACGGGAAGATCCAGTTTTGTGGAAATGTACGCGATCTCGAGGCGCGAGAGGTCGCAGTCCACGCAAGAGAAGATCATGTCCGCCAGAGAAATGTCATGGAATCCCACGTCAGCGATTTCCCGAGGGATGGGGATGATCTCAGATGCAGGGAAGAGTGTCCGCCCGACCTCGGCCAATGCTTCAGCTTTATTGCGACCCAGCAAATCCTGACAGCGAAAAAGGACAGAGCGAGTCAGGTTAGTTGGGTCAACGACGTCGGGGTCCACGACCGTGATTCGTCCGGTACCAAGGAGCCCGAGAGTCTGGAAGACCTGGTTACCCAGCGCCCCAGCACCCACCAAGACAGCGTGGAGGTTGTGCATTCGCTCCTGATGGAAAACCGTTTTCGCAAGCCTGGAATTGTCTGGCATGGAACCTGGGGTGGTCGTGAGCGTCCCACTATACCGGTGAGTATATGTCTGCCCCAACCGCTTGACAAGCCATGACCTGCCGAGTACCATGCGGACAGCGAGCCGAGCATCTCAGGTCACCTAGGTCATTTCAAAATAGGTATTTACGGGCGTCCCGGCCGCTCGAGCCATGGGCCTCTCTAGGAGCTTGTACTCCACGACATTGATTGGTGCGACCGCGGGCCTGTGTTCGTGGGGGCTGCTCGAACTGATAAACCCATTCCTGCTTCAACAACAAACAGCCTGGTTGGTGGACGTAGTGTCGCTTGGCATCCTCGGGGCTGTCCTTGGCGCCTTGAGCGCCGGCTATAGCGAGCGTCTTTCGAGCAATCCTGAGTCCACAAGGTGGGTCTTCGCCGGGGCTGGCATAGGGGTTCTGAGTGGCATTGTGGCGGGTGCGATCCAGATTCCGATCACACTGAATCTCGCGGATGAGGCGCCACTTACCACACGAGTGCTCGCTTGGATTCTTGGCGGCTCCGTCATCGGTCTTGGTTTGGGGCTTCTTTGGGTAAAGCGGGATCGCTTCCGTGGCCCCTACGCATTTGTCGGCGGTCTGGCGGGAGGCGCAATCGGTGGTTTGTTGTTCGCTGGATTCGGACGAATCTTGCCCGATTTTGCGCATGCCCTGGCTTTCATGTTCGCCAGCGCAGGGATATCTTGCGGCATGGCCATGGCTCCCATCTTGTTGCTTCAGGGTGGTCTTGAATTTGTAAGCAGCGGTGACGGGCGCGCACAAAGCAAATTGCATGAGTCAGGCTGGGAGCTGGAGCAGGCCAAGTCCTACGTGATTGGCAGCCAAAGCTCTGGGCCACAGGTCACGGCGCTTTCAGCCGAAAATGAGATCTTTATTCCTGATCAGGCGATCGCTGCCAGGCACGCCATTCTGTTTGGCCGGCAGGGGCGTTTCTACATTGCGCGACACCCGGAGACTTCTGGGCAGACGGGGCTAGGGAAATACGTCTTGCGGGTTCGTGGCAAGACAGTAGCCGCGAGTCAGGAACTGCGGGATGCCGATGACATCCTGATCGGGCGTACCGCACTGAGATTCGTTTCCAGGCCCCTGGCAGGGTCCAGGTAGAGAAAGTTCGAGCGAGATGTGAACTCTGAGCGGAAATGCGGGCAGTTTTGCTCGACGACCGTGGCGATCACCGCGCGAATCTTCAGCGGCATCGTATGTGCGGCGCTGATGGTGAGCTTTGCGTCAGCACAGGACTCGCCGGCCTCCAGACTAAAATTCACGCAAGACATGAAGCTGCTGGACTGTGAACCGGTGACAAGCGTTCCTTGTTTCCGTATCGGATTCAGTGCGCTCGCGCCAGACGGAACACCCGCGCGCATTCCAGTTCTCACGCCGTCGCAGATGGCTTCCAGCTTGACCGTCGACTTGGGTGACCGGACGGTCAAGCCTTTCTTGGTAAGTTTGCCGTCCGAGACATCGGCTCCGGCAGTGACGCGTCTGACGCTCTTTCTGATTGACACCAGCGGCAGTATGAACCGGCAGCTCCCGAACGGCGAAACCCGTTTTCATGCCGCGAAAGCAGCGATTTCCCGTTTTCTCCAGGATTTCGAAAATGGCGCGGACCGCGTAGCGGTCGTTGGATTCGAAAGCCACGGAGTTGTGAAGGCACTTCGTTCCGCTCGGTTTGCCACTTCCCGCGGCGATGCGCAGAGCGAAGTGGATACCTTAGCTGAGCCCAAACCACACAACAACACGGCGCTTTATTCCGCGGTGGACGTCGGGACTGACGTACTTCGCGAGCAGATCAAAACACTGCCGGGCGCTCATGAGGCTTTCCTGTTTCTCCTTACAGATGGCGATAACGATGTGCAGGAATCCCGCGGCGACGACCATGACCTGTTGAGCGGACCAGCAGGACTGCGCGTGGTTGTACAGAAAGTTCGGGACAATTCTGACATCCGGGTAATTGCGGTAGGAATTGGCAGTCCCAAAGAAGTGAACCAGGATTCGCTGTCGCAGATCAGCAGCAAGTTCACCATGATCACCGACGCAGAGGAATTGATGCGCGTATTCAAGCATCCTGCCCCTACCGTTGAAACAAAAGACATCCTGGCGACATTTTCTTCTCCGTGGCCGGACCGTGCGTCTCTTGCAGCGAGAACGATACATTTGCGCTTGCAGATGAAGTTGCCAACTGAGGAACAACTCAACAGCGACGAGATCACGTGGACTGCCCCGGAGGTCGGCCAACCCGTGTTCGACGGACGGTGCGATGCACGGGAAGGTCAAGTGCTGCTGCGGTCCAGCTTCGAGAGTAGCAAGACATTTTGGATGAGAGTTTTCCGGCCGCTACTGGTTTTTGCCGCGTGGGGTGCCGCGCTTCTGGTTCTCTGGTTTTGGGTTCCGCCGTTGATTTGGAGTCAGGGATATGAAGGCGTGATATCAGAAAGTGATCGTGCTCGTTGGGGAGAAGGGGCGACCGCGCAGCATGCAAGCCTGCCCGGGGGTGGTGCGACTCCGGCAGGTTTCGAGAGAGGGCGCGGAGGTGTTGCTGAATCTCGGCGGGAGACAGCAAGGCGCCTGGAACGCCATGCGCCTCCCAAACCGGATCATCGGAAATAACACGTCCCGAGTCTGGGTGGTTTTGCAGAACGCGCCAAAGGAGCAAAGCGATGCCAGTAATCAAAGTGATTCGAAAAGGGATATCCGCATCGGTTCGGAAGGTGCCGACTTCAACCGCCGCCGCCGTAATGCCCATGACGCTGGACCGGGCAGGGAAGGAGGCGGGCGCCGAGAACGAGGATCCCGCGAAGGTGGAGTCGTTGCTGGATAGTTTCGAGAAGTTCAAGCCCAAACTCTCGTTCAAAGGCAACGCCGGTCCGGAAGAGACGGAGTTTTGTGTCGATGTGGCGTTCCGGAGCCTGAAGGATTTTGACCCGGAAAACCTGCAAAAGCGTCAGGAGACTCGAACCCCGGACGGCGTGGTCGAGTACTTGCGGAATGACCTCGCTGACCTCAAATCGAGCATTGACCTGGTCTATCGGTTGAAAGACCGCTGGAAGCTGCCCACCGTGCGTCGTGCCTGGGGCAACCCGGAGCAGCGGAAAGAAATTATCGAGGCCCTCGGGCGTTTGAGATCGGAATTGGAGAAGGTGGCCGGCAAAGGAGGTAAGAGCTAATGGCGGACGAAACGGCAACGGCGGTAAAAACAACAGCCCAGATACTCGGCAAGACTGCGGCCAAGGATCTACTACAAGAGATTTTTGCAGACCTACACCCGGGCTTCACGGATGAAACGAGAAGCCTGGACGCCATTTTTACGGCTCAATCCGCCTCGGAGTTCCTCAGTCAGCTCACCGATTTCGAGAAAGTTCTCTCTGCGAGCGACGCCTACGAAACCACGGTGAAGAAGCTCCAAGGGCAAATTGACAAGGCTGAGGCGATCCGAGACTCCGTTCTGGCGCAGATCTTCGAGCAGATTCGGCCTTTGGAGCGCACTTACCGCCAGGTTGCGATGTTTTTTGAAAACAGCAAGGTGGCGGACGGGAAAGTGCGCAAACCGGTGGAGCTGTACGTTCTCAACGCCGACCCGAAAGCCATGAAGGACGCCTTCAGCATGAGTGTCGCGGCGATCGAGAACTTCTGCCGAAAGCGCAACGACAATTTCAACTTTCGGGACGACATCTGCAATCTGATCGTGCCCGGCTACATTCCACAAACGGTGCGGGAGAAGTTGGAGGATGTTGCCACGAGCTGGGGAATGTTGCTGATCACGGACATTGATGACGAGAAGTCGTTCAAAAACGTGGAGCGTAATTTCCTTCCGGGCGGCAAGTACGAGTTCATGAAGCGCCCGGAGGAACGCGCCGCTTCGGATGTGGTGACGATGGGCTATTTGCAGCTGCGGCCGAAGCACTGGTTCGAGAAGAACATTGATGGCGGCGATGATCTTTACGGACCGCCGTCGCTCGTCTTTGCCGGCGCCATTGCCCGCAGCGATGAGGGCCAAGGCCTTGCACAGGGGCCAGTGGGTTCACGCTTCGGGCAGATTGCGGGAAGCGAGAAGGCCAGGATAGAACCGCTGATTGGAGAGATGGAACACTTGAGCATGGAACGGCAGCTCGTTCCCATAATACGCGACGCGGACAATCATCTTTGTTTCTTTGGGTGTCGAACGCAGGCTGAAGATCCCAGTGGCGTCCTGAAGTTTTTCACTTCTTACCGGATTGTGCGGTTCCTGGAGCGGTGTTGCCGGCACTATCTCCTGCAGGTCGCTGGGCAGGTATTGACGCGCGACTTCATGGATGAATCCATTGAAAAGCCGCTGAAGCATCTTCTGGACGAACAGGTAGAGCAAGGTACCATCACGGGCTACGAGTTATTCGTGGACAAGGACTCGAGTAAGCGCATGCAGGGAATCTGCGACATTACGCTCAGCGTCGCACCGACCGGGCCCGCGGAAACATTCGTCCTGAAGATTGATGTTCCCGAATTCAAGAAGCAAGGAGAGGAGAACGCCTGAAAACTGTGCAGTTGAGAAGTGGTGTGCCCGTTCTTTTCATGCCTTAGGTGCAGTGTTGTCCGGGAGGTAATGGGCATACAGGGAACGCAATCCAGCTGATGGCAGCTACATCCGGCCCGGCTGGGGGTGCTTGGCTACAAGCAGAGCGCGGGCCGGACTGCGGTCAGCACTAAATCCCGAAGAAATGGGGGCAGATATGGCATCACAGTTCCGCAGTACAGTTACGATTGATGGCAGTAAGTTTGACGCGATTTCCACATCCGTGTCATTCAGCACCACGAAAGATCATGCGGGAATGCCTGAGATGGGCAGCCTGACCACAGCAATCCGGGTGTGGGTCGATTTCCACGACGACACGAACATGTCGCACGCAACGCTGAGAAAGCTATTTGAGCTTAGCAATGTTGTGACGCGTGAGAAGGTGAAGGACATCAAGATTGAGTTTTGGAAGGACGAGTCCAAGCAAGATGCCCTTTGCAGCTACAACTTCAAGGGTTGGATCAGCCGCTTCGAGACGAGCAATCCAATCATGAGTTCGCAAGAACGTGGCCCACAGGTCAACCACCTCCTCTATTTGGAGTTGGAACCAGTTTTGAATCAGCAGAACTTCAAAGAAATCAAGATGAGCAATTAGCGGAGTGCGTCAAGCCCATGTCGTTCCTGGCATTCCCACTACGTCTGGAAGGTGGGTTCCTGAGACGCTGCCCCAAAGTGGATGCGATCGTATCGCTGGTCAGCGTCATGGCGAGAACACCGCACGGGAGCTGGATTGGCAGCCGCCACTTCGGCCTGCGCGAGTTCTTTGAGGAGGCGCGGGCACAAACCGAGCTTCCCTCGCAAGCCATCCAAGAACTTAACCTCTCGCTGCAGGATCTCGGCATTCTTGAGTATCGCGTGCAGGAGATCGTAAGAGAATCGCAAACGCAGGCGGAAACCAGCACTTACGTATTGAGGATTGTTTCCGCATCCGAAGGGGGACAAGCACATTCCGTGCGTCTTGTCCAAGGCTGACTTTATGGGTTCCTCAAAAGCAACGGCTGGCGAAATCTACAAGAAATTGCGGGACGATTTCGCGCGCCGACTGAAGGACTACGGTGTCACTTCGGAAGTGACCGATCCCATGCTCGCAGTCCTTTTCCGCACCATCGCGGGCCAATTGGAAGCCCAGTACATCGAATTTGATCGGCGACAAATTTCGCTGTTAGACGAATTGATCGCCGGGCTGGACATTGAGGGAAGAAGAGCGCGGCCCGCACAGACTGTCGTGCGCTTCTTTCCCGACGGCGAAACACAAGTGGTGGAAGCGGGAACGGAAATGTTGGGGCAGACGCAGAGCGGGGAACGCCTTACGTTCTCCACCAATGTTTCCTTGCAGGTTTCAAAGGCTTGCATATGCCTGGGAGCCACTTACCAGGATGGCCTGCTGCAGCTGGTCTCCGGCATTGAACTCCCCGAGGCATTTCAGTCGCGCTCTTCACTGGATCCAGTTCGCGTGAACTTGGGTCCCAATCCTGCCATTTACCTGGCCATCGACAATCTGGGAGCGGGGCATCTGAGCCAGCATGGTTTCTTTTTCGAACTCAATCCTGACGCAGCGCTGCTGCAAGCCGCGTTGCTGGACGAAACATGGTGTCTCACCGGAGCGGAAGGTGAATTTGGGAGCTCAGGCATTCTCCGGCCGCGCCGGGGAAATGCGGGCGTGCGATTGCTTGAATGGCTGTTGCCGGAATCAACTTCGGATTCCGACCAGATACACCCAGGAGAGGTAGCCGTTCTTCCCGATGGTTTCTACGCAGGACGCGTGTTTGTATTTCCGATTGTGCCCCCTTCACGGCGTTTTACCAGCGGAATTCCCCTGGCCATGGAAGGCGCGCTGAGAAAACTGCTTGGCGAAACGGTGGCCCAACTGAACGCAAGAAAGTGTGCGTGGGTGCGCATATCGTTGCCGCGCCAGATCCGGAATCTGCACACAGCGATCACGGGGGTCTCACTACATGCCGTTAGCGCGTCCAATGTCGAATGTGTGAACGCAACGGTCCATTTCGCAACGCACGGCACTTCGATTCCGGTGAGCCGTGAAGCCGGGACACCGCATCACCTGGTCGCGCCGCTTTCGATTTCCGGAGAAAGGGGCACCGCGTACCTTCCCGAGTTGGCTCCGTCGTCCGATCTTGGAGCAGGACGTTATTCGATCCGGAACGGGTGTATTCATTTGCGGCCTGCGCGTCACGCGGACGGCCACGCCGATTCCTCGGTCAACCTGCGACTCTGGGTCACGCGTGGTTCTGTGGGAAACCGCGTCAGCGCAGGCCAGATCCATTCGTTTTTGAAAAAGACCGGCCTGCGCACAACGCGGGTCAATAGCGTGACGTCTGCAGCGGGTGGAACGGACGGCGAAAATCTGCAGGAAACGCAGACGCGCTTCGCGGAGGCGCTGCTATCAAGGGATCGCGTGGTGACGCGGGCAGACCTGCTGGGCGCCGTGCGAGCGTTCGACCGCCGCATTCAAGTGGTGGATACCTCTTCTGGAGTTGAGCGAACGAACCAGGGCCTGCGGCGAGTGCAACAAGTGCGATTGTCAGTTGCCAACGATGATTTTGTCGACCCGGACCAGGAACTGCGCTTACTACTCGATGAACTCAAAATCCATCTGGAAGAGCGGCTTTTGTACGACACGCGGCTCAAGATTGTGCTGGACCGAAAATGATGGACGAAGCTACACAGCGCATGCCGGATTTCTGCGACTCCTCGCACAGCTTCCATCACACTGTGGATTCGGCGCTCGACGTGCTATCGGAGTTGGACATATCTCCTGCGAGAATCACCATCCGCATGGCCGGCCGTGGCTGGCAACCCTTTTGGGTGGTTGAGCAGTTTCCGGCAGCCGGGGATCCGCTCGGGCCGGACACAAGCATCGTGCTCCATATTGCCGGCTTGGGGCTTTTCCATTCCTTACCCGTTGGAATGTGGGACCGCGGGGGCGATGCCGAGCTCGGAACGAAAGAGATTTTTGAACTTTTCGACGACCCCCTGCAAAAGACTGCACGATGGATTCGTGCCGGCGAGAGGCTCCTGGATCTTCGCCCGGATCGCACGGATGCGTGTTCGCGCTGGATTTCGCTGTTCGGTTTAAATCCGGAAGACTGGCCGCCGCGCTGCCGTTACAAGCTCGCCGCGCTTCTGCCAAATCTGCATCGTTTGGCGGGTAAGAAAAAAGGAATACACCTCACGCTGCACTTGTTGCTTGGTCTGCCGTTGCAGGAGACTCGTGAGCAGCGGTCGTACAGTTTTCTGGCTGATGACGACGTTTCGCTACTCGGCGGTAGGGCAAGCCGCCTGGGCGTCGATGCTGTGGCAGGGGGGCGAGTCGAGGACCTGGAATGTTTGGTCCTGATGATCGGACCAGTGCCGTTGCACACCTATTACCTGTTTCAGGAGGAAGAACATTCCAGATTGCTTGCGGCCGCGCTCCACCTGTGCATGCCTTGCTACCAGAAACATCGCGTGTCTTGGTCTGTCCTCGATCCTGCGCGGGCGCCACGATTGGGATTTGAAAAGGAAAATGCCAGGTTGGGGATCAATTCCCATTTGGGGCGGGGCATTCGTGCGCCGGAGACGGACACGTCAGCAAAATGCTCCGATGTGCCGGCGTGGCAGGGAAAGTCGAAATACTCAGGGGGACTCCATGAAGATCCACGATCTTGACCTGAACTCGGTCAATTGGGAACACGGGATGTTGCTCACCCCGGACCATTTCGTTCGCCAGGAACGGTATTTCGATTCGAGCCTGCTATGGATTTTGCGCTATGCAACCAACTCGTATGGATTGGTCGGCGGAGGGCCGCGGCTGCCCGAGGATGAACGGGGAGCCGTCCGTCATGATCCGATTGTGGTGGTTGAACAGGGGGAGGAGGGCATACGGATCTCGGTCACGCAATGCCGTGGGATAACGCCGGCCGGTTGCATCATCGACGTGGATCCCGAGCACCCGATCCATGCGAAGTTCCCCAAGGCCACGCTCGAAGGCGTTGCTGAAACACCCGTCTACATCGTCTGCGACCCGCACGAGAAAGATGTTACGGAGGGGCCGGCCGATGAATTCAATCCACAAATGAAAACAAGCCGGCGGCCTGCGTACCGGCTGCAACTGCAAATTCCCGCAGACAGCGCTCCCTATAGCATTTCCGTCGCACGGATCAAACGGCCTCCGTACGGCGTGAGTTACGAGAAGGATTCCCAATACATTCCTGCATGCACTTCGCTGGTGAGCTACAGCGAGTTGACAGCAGTGTGGCGCAAGATCGTGGAGGCAGTGACTTCGCTCGCGGAGCGTTACACCGAGCTCTACCGCGCAATGCAGGAGTTCATTGTCCTGTTCCGCGAGCGCGGAATTGAAACAGACCTGGACATCGAGACTATGAGTTTTGTGAGCCGCATGGTAGCGGCTGTCCAGGAATGCCTCTACGAAATCCTCGATCCTGTACAGTCTCCGCAGAATTTCTTTTCTCACTTGCGCCGGTTCATCTACGGAGCGGCCATCTACTTGGATTTGACGCCGGCGGCGCGGCAGTACTTTGAAATGTTGAAGGAGACTGGCGAGACGGAGTTCATCCCCCTTCTTGAACAACAGAAGAGAATCCTTCAGACCACGGGCAAGCGGCGCGTCGACGAAGATCTCCGTGTCGAAGTTCGCTCGGTACTGCAATCGCTCGCTGCGCAGAGCCGCCTGGAGCGAGCGCTCGAAGGAAAGTACGTTGATTTTCGCCTGAGTGCCGCATTGGAGGCCATGAACTTCGTCTTCGATCGTGGAGGGAAGGTTCTCTACAAGCTTGCCGCTAAACCCTCCCGTGTGCAGGGTTTGGCAGATGAACTGACCCTGACGTTCAGCCAGCTCCGGCTCGAGGGTCGCGACAAGTACCGCCTCATTCTCGTTAGCGAGCCGGATGCGTCCTTCGAGAAAGGCAGTCGCCTCACGGCCGAAATCCGCTTGAACGAAGGCTCCGGTTTCAAGCGCACCCCCATCATTTTGACCACCGAGGCGAAATTCTCCGATCAGCGCAACTTCGAATTTGATTTCGAAGCTCCGGACGTACCGACGATCATGGACCTCCGCGTGACGGTGCAGGCCCACCACCCCATCCACACCGCCCTGCTCTTTGTACGTCACCGGTTCTATGCCAGCAAACTAGAAGAAAGGGAGGCGCAGCCACTTCAGCCGCGACCGGTGCGCGAGGAAGATGCTGTTCCGGCACTCTCTCCGGAACGCGATCGACAAGTGCCGGGCGAAGCGAAGAAGCCAGCACCGTGGGATGAACAGAATCCGCCCAATTCTCCCCTGCAAACGGGTACTTCCCCCCAACGGCGCAGGCGATTGGAGTAACAAAAATGGCGATCGATTTGGACAAGCTCTCCAGCGGGATGGAAGAAGCGCTTGAACGGGCCCGGCTCTTGGCAGAACAGCGCCAGCAGGCGCAGATTACTCCGCTGCACATGCTGTACGTTTTGCTGGACGCGGATAGTGCGTGTACCAGCACCTTGGAGCGCGCTGGGATGGCGACAAGCGCGCTTCTGGACGGCCTTACTGCCAAACTGAACAAAGTCGAGAGGAACCAAAAACTGGAACCGGGCAAACGCCCGGTGGCCTCACGCTCGCTGCGCGATCTAATCGAGAAAGCGTTTCTCAAGATGGCGGCCCGCGGCGCTGAAATGGCGGAACCGGTGGACTTTCTGCTTGCGGCGATTGAATACAGCGATCCATCGCTGAAGCAGGAACTGAAGGCTGCTGGTCTCACGCAGGGAACGGTCGAGAAAGCCGCGGAAACGCGGGCGGCGGCGGGAGAAACGCTCGGCGAAAAGACAGCGCCCTCAGGGCCGAAGACCGGCGGCAAAGCGCTAGAACGCTTCGGCCGTGATCTGACCGCTGCTGCCGCGGCAGGTGAACTGATGCCGGTCATTGGCCGCGACGAAGAGGTCCGCCGCGTCATCCAAACACTGCTGCGAAAAACCAAAAACAATCCCGTTCTTGTGGGTGATCCCGGAACCGGGAAGACGGCCGTTGCGGAAGGATTGGCCTTGCGGATTGCTGCAGGAGACGTTCCGGACTCTCTTAAGAAATGCAAAGTGATTGCTCTCGACCTCACGTCGATGGTCGCGGGCGCGAAGTACCGCGGTGAATTCGAAGAGCGTGTCAAAGGAGTGGTGGAGGAAGTTCGTGCACGCAAAGGAGAAATCATCCTCTTCCTGGACGAAATTCACACCCTGGTTGGCGCGGGGGGCAGTGAAGGCGGCATGGATGCCGCGAACATCTTGAAGCCTGCTCTTGCGCGCGGCGAACTTCGCTGCGTCGGCGCAACGACATTTGATGAGTACCGTGAACGGATCGAGAAGGATGGCGCCCTGGCCCGGCGGTTCGAAGTGGTAGTCGTGAAGGAGCCAACGGAAGAAACGATGCTGGTGATCCTTCGCGGGGTTCGTGACCGCTATGAAGCTTTCCACGGTGTAAAGCTCTCCGACGAATCGCTGCAAGCCGCGATTAAGCTTTCGCGACGGTATATCCGTAACCGCTTTCTTCCTGACAAGGCCATCGACATCATTGACGAAGCCGCAGCGCGCCTTCGCATGCAGAAAGAGTCAAAGCCCAACGCTGTGGACCAACAGGAGCGGCTGCTGCTTCGCAAAGAAGCAGAGTTGAAGAGCCTGGAGGAAGGCCGGTCCGCGAGCCAGAAGCTGGTCCTGGAGGCACTGCGAAAGGAGATTGCGGAGCTCAAGCCGAAAGTGGGAGACCTTGTCGCGCGATGGAAGGAGCAGCGCGATACTTCTGAGTCCCTGCAGAAGACCAGGCAAGCCTTTCAGGAGCAAAACGTCCAGCTCAAAGCCGCCGAGGGACGTGGTGATGTCACCAAGGCCGCGGAAATCCGTTACGGGTCCTTGAAATACCTCGAACAGCAGCGCGAGGACCAGGAGAAGAAGCTCGCCCTCTTCACTGCCGATACAAGAATGGTTCCGGAGGAGGTTCTTGCGGAACATGTCGCGGAGGTTGTGGCAGAACGCGCCGGGGTACCCATACAACGCATGCTCGAGAGCGAAAAAGAGAGGCTGCTCAAACTCGAGGAGCGCATCGGGGCACGCGTCTTTGGACAGGATGACGCTATCCATGCGGTTTCCGAGGCAGCACGACGCATGCGTGCCGATCTCCAGGTAGGCCGTAAACCTAATTCGTTTCTGTTCGTCGGACCTACCGGAGTTGGAAAAACAGAGCTGGCAAAGGCGCTTGCAGAGGCTCTATTTGACGATGAGCACGCTTTGATTCGCATTGACATGGGCGAGTACAAGGACAAGTCATCGACCGCCGGATTGATCGGCTCGCGGCCCGGCCTGGTCGGCTCGGACGAAGGCGGTTTTCTGACTGAGCAAGTGAGGCGATCCCCGTATTCCATCGTGCTCTTCGACGAGGTGGAAAAGGGCCACCCGGAGATTTTGGATCTTCTGCTCGGCGTGCTTGATGAAGGGCGCCTTACAGACGCCAAGGGCAGATTCTGCGATTTCTCCGACACCATGGTTCTATTCACATCCAATCTGGGTGTCCGCGAAGCAATGGAGGCCACCGAGGACCTGGAGAAGCGCAAGGAAATTATCATGGAAGTCGTAAAGGCCAGCTTGCGGCCTGAGCTCTACAACCGCATCTCGCAGGTCGTCGCGTTCAATTCGCTGACGCAAGTGCAGCTCGAGCGCATCGTCAGTGCGCAAATCGCCCAACTCCGGAAAAAACTCGAAGAGGAGCGCACGATTGCACTTGAGGTTACGCCTGAAGCGTTGGCCTACCTGGCGAAGGAATCCTACGATCCCGCCTATGGCGCAAGGCCTGTGGGGAGAACCATGCAGCAGTTGGTTCTCGCGCCGTTGGCCACGGCCATTCTTGCGGGAGACGTGGCGGCAAAGCAAACGTTGCGAATTTCCTACGATCCGAACGAAGGATTGATCTTTTCCGTGGAGGAAGCCCGTGTTTCCGTTGCATAGGTATCGCATTTTCCGGTTCTTCGGTCAGGGTACATGGCGAGGCGTAACCATACTCGGCTGCGTGATACTCATCGCGGCATCGTTTCTCTTTGCAGGAGACACCAGCCGGGCGACGATCGATGCGCAGGGCGGCTGGATCCAATTATTCGACGGGAAAACGCTTTTTGGCTGGACGAGCGGGGGTGGCGGCCAGTGGCGGGTTGTAAACGACACGATTACAGCAGATTCTGGCGATAGCGGTTATCTGCGGACAAATACCGTCTTCGCTGATTTCATCCTGCATTGCGATTTTCGCCTTCACACCGAAGGTGAAAGCGGCATCATTTTGCGTTCCGACACGAAGGGCAATCCCGCTGGCTCGGGCTACAAACTGCAGATCAACAACCGTGACACAAGTTTCCCAACGGGGAGTCTGGCAGGCTACCTGAAGGCAGCCAAGGCTCAAGCCGCTCCCGGCGCATGGCACACGTTTGAGGTCGAAGTGACCGGGGATCATTTTCGCGTGAAGCTGGATGGAACGCAGGCTGTAGACGGGAACGCACACAGGAGCAAGCTGGGTGCCATTGCCCTGCAATTTGTAAAGGGGAATCCCGTAGAGTTCCGCAACATCCAACTCAAGCCGCTCAGTCTCCAGCCCATTTTCAATGGTCAAAATCTGTTTGGCTGGAAGATCGTCAATCCAACCGGCGCGAATGCCGAGAAGCGCGGCAAGATCAGTTCGATGCTTATGGGTCAAAGCGGGCCGGACTGGGCAGTCGAAAACGGCGCGATTCACGTAAAGAAAGGACCCAGTCAGCTCGAAAACGGTTCGCTATATGATGATTTCATCTTGCAGCTCGCGATTCGAGCGAATGGCAAGGGACGTCATCCTCAAGGCGGTGTGCTTTTTCGCGGACAGCAAGGTGACTTCTCCACGGGCTACAGAGTCCAGGTCGACAACACATTCCCCGGTAAGGACCGCGACAAGCCCTCCCACTACGGGAGTGGCGGTCTCTTTGGCATTCAACCGGCGCGCCGCGTGGTGAGCGATGACGATCGCTACTTTTTCGAGACTCTTGTCGTCCGCAGCCACCACATCTCGGTGTGGGTAAATGGCTTCCCCGTTTCCGACTTCGAAGATACGCGGACCGAAGGTCCCGATGCTCTGCTCCAGTCGCGCAATGGCGCGGGTACGATCAGTTTGCTCTCGGCCGATGACCACAGCAGCCTGGATTTCAACGATATACGCGCCATTGGTCTTTCGCGAGCCGGTGTCACCGCAGGAACGCCTGCGCCCGAAGCGATTCCGGGTGGTGCGCCCGGAACTGCTGCCGCCGGTATTCACCAGAAAGAGATCGCCGATCTCATTGACCGTGCGGTCCACTCCAGCGATCCGCAGGAGCAGGTAACGCTCTACAGTCGAATCCTCGAACTCGATCCGAATAACATGGTGGCCTACAATGGCCGAAAAGACGCCCAGGACAAACTGGACGCGCTGCAAGCGCAACAGTCGCAGCGGCAGCAAAAGCAACAGCAGGAACTGACGCTGTCCCAGCAGAACGAAGCCGTTAAGCGCGAAGCGCTGCAACAGGCGGAGACCGCGTTCCTCTCCTACGACATTCGTGCCGCAAGGTCTCACCTGAACATCGCCAAGAAGATTGACCCCAGCGACCCGGAAGTGCAGGGCCTGGATGGGCTAATCGCGCGGCAGGAGACGCTACGGCTCATAAAAATCGTTGCGGTGATTGCCTTGGGCATTCTGGTCCTCGTCGGTGTCGTACTAATTTTCCTTCGCCAGCGCGGGCCAAAACAACCGTATCTCGAGATCATCGATGGCCCAGAGAAGGGCAAACGCTACTTGATCAATCAGGAAGTACTTCACCTAGGTGCCGTCGCGCAGGAAGGCGCCAACCACAACGAAGTGGTCATCTCGGATCCGCTGCGCAGCGTATCGGCGTTTCACTGCGAAGTTCGCCAACACGAAGACAGGTTGTACGTTTTGGATTGCGACAGCGCCAACGGCACGTTCCTCAACGGGCGGCGGATTCACCCGAGGCAGCCGGTACTTCTGAAGAAGGGGGCACGCCTGCGTTTGGCTGAAGGCTGCACGCTCCGGCTGGTCTTTTCGCCAATCAAGAAAACTAGTTAGTTGGGATTCTTCCTGGCCTCGAGCAATTTAACAGGGCACCTGCCACTCCGCCTGCGAGCCGTCAGTGGGCTTGGCACCAAGACTTTCCAGGACTGGCCTTAGCGGGTCCTGCGAAACAATCAGAATTCCGCCATCCTCCGTGCTCTCCCGGATATACAGTGATGTGCCGCAAAACCACGCCCGCAGCTGTTCCGGGCTTGCGGACTCGAAAGACTTGCACTCGACCAGTGGCACGTAAAACGAAGCGTGGCGGAACGCCTCGTCCTTAATCGGCGGCAGCAGCGCGTCTTTCGTTTTTTTCAGGAAGGTGTCCGAGTCGTCCGTCGTTAGGATAACGAGGAGCGCCCCCGTTCCCAGAAGGCTTGTCCAGGCTTGCTCGCGTGCTTTGCCGGGAGCCGAGATTCGACAGAGTTTATATTTGTCAATCCGCGGCCGTTGTCCGGGAAGCAACTTCAGGAAATCTGCCTTCGTCAATGACGTGGGAGGCTCGCGATCTGGCCAGATGCCCAAGCCCATGATCGGCTGCCACTCCCGTGCGTGATCCGTCATGCGAGGCATTTGCTGAACCTCGGAAAGTGGAGGGCATTGTACGAAGGTTTCCAGGTTCATCTTGCGCCCCTGGCAAGCGGCGGCGATCAACCTGCTCACGAACCCACTCACAACGGGGAGATCCTCCGGCGCGGTAGGGAATTTCGTTTTCAGGAAGACGGTTTGGTAAGGCGTGTCTGCGCGAACGACGCTCAATTGCAGGGATTTGCGGCCGGATTCCGTCGAAGTTTCCATCATGGTCTTATCCGTTCGGGTACTCCAAGCCTTCCTCTTTCATCTTCTGAATGATCTCGATTAGCGCACCGTCGATGTCCTCGCGTGCGGCAAGCAAGATGCCTTGATCCGCTGTGCTCTCGTGCAGATACACGTCGAACAGCTCGAACCACTTCTTCACATCCTGTTCGGGTTGCTGAAAAAAGTCCTTCGATTCCAAGCTGGGGACGATAAATGCGAAACCTAGGAAACCCGGGCTGCCCTCCAACCCGGCTCCGAAGATCGTTTTGCTTTTAGCGAGGAATTCATCCTGCAGCTTGAATGCGGCGTTGATCTTAGCCTCCACGTTCAGTTGGCGCATTAGCGGATTTTCACGCACAAAGCTGGGCAGCGGAATCGCGCTATTTGGATCCGCCCCGGCGAACATTGGATTCTGGAAGAGTTCCTTGGGAAACGCCAATTTTGGCGGCTGCGCCTTTGCATCCGGCTTTAGAAACAGGACGGTCGTTGCTCCTCCGCCGAACAGAGCTTCCATCTGAACCTGAAATGAGTCGTCCAGGAGCCAGTAGCTATAGCCCGGCATGTATTCATTCGCGTCGAATTTCTTTTTTCCCTCCTGCAACGCCTTGATATCAACCGCGCTGGGCGGAGATGGCATTGGGGCGTTGGGCGCCCGGCTCAGGCCGGTCATCGGCATCCAATCCATCGACTTGTTCACAAAAGTGTCCCTAAGCGAACGACTGAGCGCTCTTGCCTGCAGGAAAAGCTCGTGTCGAAGGCCTGCTGTTTGCTGCAAGTGCTCCGCGAGCCGCGCTACGAACTTGAGGAGCCAGGCTCGCTGCCCGTTGGGAACCGGAAATTTCTGAACGCCAATCCAGTACAAGGAGCAGCGCGTCAACTCGGTAGCACGCCGCCACGGTTGGAGAGCCTCTTGGTCGGCTGGCGCGAGTCGCTGCCGTTTTTCAGTTCCGGGTTGCGAAATGTTTGCCGATGCCATGTTCCACCGCCGATTCATTCCCGCTATCATGGTCATGGTGCTAGAAAACCCTGCCCAAGGACCATTTCAACCAGACTGAACGCACGGTTGTCGACATCTAGCTCGCCAACCTCAAACTCCAGTGCGGCGATCTTGCTTTCCAGAGCCTTGGCCTCATCCTTCAGGATCCCGTACTCGCTCTTCTTAAGTGCCGATTCCAGGGCAACGCCGTGGAAATCCATGCCAAATGTACCCGCCTCCAATTGAAGCCCCGGGGAGACGCTAACTTCTCCGGCAACTTCTACGGTGACTCCGAGCCCTAAGATCTCGAATTTCATTGGATTGCATTCAAATGAAAAAATGTCGATAATTTCCATCTTATACTTGCGAATCTCAATCTCTTCGACTTCATTCTGCTGCTTATGACCCAGCCAGAAATGCTCATCCAAATGGGTGTAGTAGTCTCTCGTGTTTCCTCCGGCGCCCCAGTAATTCTCTTCGACTACCCCGTGCATGGTTCTTTTCACATCGCCTGTGTAGGTTTCTGTGAAGGCTCCGCCATAGGTGGAAGTCTTATCTCCGTCAACGTCTTGCGTCATCTTCCCGGTGATTTTCTGCCAGCGGTCGCCATCGACGAGTTTACAGTCGACACCCGTAGTGCCCGGGAGCCAGGATGCCGATGTGATCGAGGTATCAAGAGTCGCCGAGCCGTGATAATTGGTTTTGAGCGAAAAATCGGACTGCCCGACTTGCGTACCCATTTCTGTTTTTGCGTCGGATTGCCCGCCGAATATGGACATAGCTGTTCCTCCTCCTCTTCACCCACTCTTAGAGGTTTTCGGTGGCGCCGGCGACGGCTCAGAGCTCCCGCCAACCTCCCTCGAAAATTGCTTGCAGCAGAAATGCACACGCCCGTTGGGTGCATTGAAAATGATGTCTCCGGCGCTGCTCTCCAGCAGCAGAGTCTCCCGTCCGGTCTCGGCTGCATTATTGATGAGTGCCACACGGATGGAGCCCGGAGTCGCTAGAACAATGGATTCCTTGCCCTTCTTGTCCACCATCTGGATGCGGTTGCCGCTCTTCGTCACAATCCGCTTCACGTCATTGGCCTCGATATCCTCGTTGCCCCAAAAGCCCTGGCGCGGCGCGGTATCCACTCCGTTCCACAGCGCACCCAGGATCACCGGGCGTTCCGGATCGCCCTCCTCAAACGCTACGGCGACCTCATCGCCCTTCTCCGGCATGAACATGAATCCGCGGTCGCCTCCGGCGTGCGGCGTCAGCATGCGCGCCCAATGTGCGGGGCCGCCTTCTTGCCAGAAGTACTGCACCTTGATGCGTCCCATCTTTTTCGGATCGTTGTGCTCCACGACGCGCGCAGGCACCACGCCGGTCCAGGGCTTAGGCGCGGGCAACACCGGGTCCATGTAGTTTTTCCAGGGCGTGCAGGTGAATTCGTTGTGATAGCCCTTTGGTGTCCATGTATGCACGACCCTGGTCACGCCATAGCTTCCGCGCGCGTCCAGCACTCCGGATATTTCCAGCATATTCCCCGGCCGGATTTCCCGATTGCGGCTCGTCCCTCTGCCGCTCACGCTTCCGCCGATGGACCGAACACTCTCCATCTTCAATTCTTGTTCGTAATCGTCCAAGGTCACGGCGCGACTGCGATCTTGCAGATATCCAGGTGGGAGCGTCTCTTTCGACGCCTTCTTGACCGCCTCCACAAGTGGCTCGACCGATCCAAAAAATTCCGGGTCTGTCTGCACTTCCTTATAGATCTTGCTCATCATGAGGTGCGGGTTGTAGTGCGCGCCGTTGAAGGAAGGCTGCGCCAGCTTGCCCTTGACCGAAAAGCTCAGAAGTCCGTTTTCCCCGCTCTCGCCGCGCCACGTTACGCGCGTCCCAGGTTGGAAGCTGTCGAAGATTTCGATGCCTTTTTCGCTAGGGCGCATCCAGCATTGATGATCGTCCACCAAGCGCCGCAAAAACTGAAAGTCCGATTCGCCCCACTGGACATAGTTCAGCGCGCGGCGGTCCTTGCAGGTGACGGCACAATCGAGTTGCGTGTTGTCAGCAAGCAGTTGTGCGATCGAGGACAGCGATTTCTCAAGGTAGTAGGCGTGCCGTGGTGTGAGATCCATCTTGTAGGATTTGCTGACGCCGGTCACTTGCGCACGATAGCTTCCATGAAGTTGATACTCGAGTTCTACCTCCAGCACGAACCCGTCGAACAGCACGTGCTCCGTGAAGAACTGATCGTAGGACACAATCTGAAGGTCCTTGCCCAGCCAATCCTCGACGTTGTAGTTCGTGCCCGCCCCTGCAACTGTATTTCCAAGAAGGCGCTGATCCCCGGTGTGCCGGCATTCAATGCGGCACCACCAGTGATTGTTCAGTTCTTGTGTGACGGTGACAGCATCCAACGCCGTGTCAACTAGCGGCGTGCCTCCAACCTTGACGTGGACATACCCAGCGCTCATCTCTGCCCCTTTCCCGGCCTGCCACGTGTGACTGGCGAATTCCTGCCGACACCCGTCCGTCTGTTCACAAACTTGGGAGACCCGTCAGAGTCGTTTTGGAAGCACGATGCCACCTGAACTGACTCCGTCTTGGCGTGGGGTTAGGAGCGATGGCCGCAACCCAAGTGGCCAGTGTAACCGCGCCTTTATTGCCGAGAACTCCTGCGGTGTATGCGCTGATTCAAACACAAAAGCGAACCACGAGCAACAACAACGTGGGAGTTTACCCGTCCGCGTCCGGTCGCAAACGAGACTCTCCGCCGTCCATCGGGTTGAGCCTTAGAAATTTCCTCGTGGCTACTCGATTCCAAAGATTTTATGGATTTGAATTTAGGAAGCCTCTAACCCGCTGATTCTAAAGGTATGGCGGAGAGGGTGAGTTTGGCAGTAGCCACTCTGTCATCCGCGAGCTGCACGGTGGACGAACTCGGCGACTTACGGCGGAGCTCATCGAACATGCGGTTGACTAGAGCCGTGCGGTGCTCATGAATCAAACGGATCTTGTCTTCCTGGCTGACCATACGTCGGTGATCAGGCGGCAAGGGGGAGACTTGGGTCTAGCATTACGTCCACAATCGGAATTCGGGGGAGGAAGTATTGCTGTGCAGTTCGCTCCAGGGAATTGCACAATAGCTGCACAATGGCTCCCAAACAGGGGCACTTCGCACAAAAATGAGCCATCTCATCCGAACGTAACCTATTGATTCCGAACACCAGGCTATGAAACGGGGAAATTTGCTAAGCCGTTGTAGCGATAAAACCTCTGCCTCCGGACCGAAGCTATCCAGTCCGCTGCTGTTAGCTACCAAAATCTGCGGAGGCTAAGAGACGGCCCGCGCGCGAGGCTCCCGGAAGAGACAATAGGCTTATGCAAGTTGAAAACTTGTCCAACTTGTCTAACAGAGAGCCGCCCGAAAGACCGTAACTGACGCCAGGACAGCGACTTAGATTGATTTGGTTCCTGGTTCGGGACCAGGAGGTCGGTGGTTCAAATCCACTCGCCCCGACCACTTCCTTCCTTATTCTTATCGGGTTACACCTTTAGGCGGCTGCTGGGTTTTCCACAATTTGTAGCCAACTTAGCCCAAACAAACATGGCAGCAGCTCGAACCCAGTCCGACCTTCTTGACCTGTTCCTGCCGGTATTCGACATCCTCCACCAATTGCTGGCCATAGCGATCTACGATGCTTGCGTTTGAATGCTCCATCCAGTAATCAATGATCTGCCGTGCATTGCTGCGTTGCAGCACGGCTTCGCGGAACCGGCGAAAGACCTTGAAAACTGTACTTGTTGAAGCTCGGCTGTTCCACCCCATCTCAGGACAACATCTCTTTTCGGCCCAGCATCACATAATCAAGAATCCTGGACATCATCTTTAGGAGGTAACCTCATGCTCCGATTCACCTCGGTTCTCCTTGAACTTGTATTGCTGGCCCTTGCCCCTTCCTCTCTTTCCGCTCAAGACAAATTTGTCGTTTTCGGCGGCTATTCCTATCTCCGACCTCCCGTCACCGTTGCTGAGGAAATCGTCACCTGCGTGGGACCAGTCTTCTGTCCCCCGCCGTCTATCCCATCTTTTGTCACCAACCGGCAAAACCTCAACGGCTGGGAGCTCTCCGCCACCTATCGTTTTCTTCCCTTCCTTGGTATCGCCGCTGATTTCAGCGGCCATTACGGCTCGGCCATCAGTGGCTATCCCAGCCGCGCTCACCAGTACACCTATCTCTTTGGGCCGGAAATCTCCTTGCCCTCGCGCGTCTCCCCCTTCGCCCACGTTCTCTTTGGTGGCACCCATCAGTCCGTCATCCCCGGCTCTTTCGCCATCCCTGTTAGTGGAACCTACACTGCCATCGCCTCCAGCACCGACTCCGCCTTTGCCACCAGTTTCGGCGCGGGCATTGACCTCAAACTCGTCCCTCATCTCTGGATTCGCCCTATCCAACTCGATTACTTGATCACACGCCTCGGCAGCAACACCCAAAATCAAGCCCGTGTCTCCGCCGGCGTAGTCTTTCACTTTTGAGCATGGGGTGCACCCTAACGGGTAACGACGGTCTTGTTGAAGGACAGCCGGGACTCAGAGCACCTGTCGGCAGACAAAATCGTCAATGGAACGCCGATAGCTCCGTGGTGATTCTGGGGACCGCCATCAGCACCATGAAAACCCTCACCCCTAAAAGGGTTGCGTCACAATTCCATTCCCTGTAGCTCAGGCCTTCGAGGCCTGAGGCTTTTCGTAGCTAGAAGCTAATCCCTCCCGCGCTACGAAAACCCTCACCCCTAAAAGGGGTGAGCTACAGGCTAACCAGTTCTTTCGCTCTGTCAGCGCTTTCGGATGTGCGCAACAGCTCCGTTTGATGGTTATAGATATAATTAACAGGGACCGTTTTTACAGGAGTTGTGGTCCATAGCGGCTACGTTGTGTGACGGCCTGCTAAATATTCCTAAGCAGCAAGCCCACTGAGCCAGGAATACTCAAGTAGCACGAACACGCACGTCCTTATTCGTCGGTGCGGTCCCAGAGCCCGTTGGACCTGAGCGCTTCGACTTTGCTTCTGGCAAGGTCCTGTAGCGCCAAATAGTTGGCCTTGGACGCGCGGTTCAAGGGCATCTTGCCGGCGTCCAGCAAGACGTAATGGCGCGGCCGCATGTAAGAAGCCAGGCTGCGCGCATGCTTCTCGAGCATCTGCATGGTGAGTTCGGCGCCGGGTTTCTTTTCCACGAAGGCGATGATGGCCTCGGAGATGACGGCGTGCTCGACGCCGACCGCCGCGCACGAGGCGACTTGATCGAGCGCACAGAAGTGGTTTTCGACGTCTCCCGGGAACACTTGGTAACCACCGGGCTTGATGATCCACTTGGCACGGCCGACGAGATGCAGGCCGCCAGCATCGCGGAAGCCGATATCTCCGGTGTAGAGATAGCCATCCTTGGAAACAGTGGCGGCCGTGGAGGCGGGATCGTTGATGTAGCCAAGGAAAGTCTGAGGGCCGGAGAAGCACACGTCGCCGGGCTCGCCGTCGGGCAGTTCGTCTCCGGCAGAGCCGTCGGCACGCATGGGATGGCGGATGGTCATGGGATAAACGGGCATGGCCCAGCCGAGGTTGAAGACACACTCCCCAGCGCGCGCTTGCTCGCGGCGGATATAAGTGCAGAAACCCGCGGTTTCGGTAAGACCCAGACCGGTTCCGACCGATGGCGCCATGGTGGCCATCTTTTCGATGAACGGCGCCGAAACCTGCTGCCCTCCGTAAGCGACGAGTTCGAGGCTGGAGAGGTCGAAGGAATCGTAGTCCTTGAGCCTCCACTCAAACTGGAACATCGCCGGGATTTGCCCCATGACGGTGATCTTGTGTTCTTCGACCGCCTCCAAGGAGCGCAAAGGATCGAAAACGGGCAAAAGCACTGCCGTCCCGCCTTCAAAGAGTGTACCTGCCAGCAGCTCCGTCTGACAGCCCACATGGCTTGCTGGCAGGTTGACCAGTGTGATGAGGCCCTTGTCGCTGCGGAGCAGCGCCTGGCTGATGCACATGGCCTGGCAGGAAATATTGCGGTGGGAAAGCAAGGCGGGCTTCGGCGAGCCCGTGGAACCCGTGGTGAAGATGACCAGCGCTCCTTCATTCTCGCTCACGGATTGCCTGGCTGCGTTGTAGCTTGCGGCCAAGTCCTTTGCTTGAGCGTCAGTGGAAACCGGATCGCACAGGCGCATGGCATCCTGGAGCAGGGAGGCGGCCGGCATGGCGCCCTCCACGCACTCTTCGGCGGGAGAAAACTGCAAGAGCATTCGGAGCGCCGTGCACGAACGGATCTCGTTCGCGAGAGCGACTGGGTCAATGCCACCTGGAACTTTGGTGAAGGCAAAGCCTTTCGCGTTCACAAGAGCGAGGCTGCGCAACACTTCCGCGGCGAGCAGGCGCAGATCGAGCGGCACGAAGATGACGCCGATTTTGAAACAGGCGTACTCGAGGAAAACATGCTCGCTGAGGAGCGGCAGAAGCGTGGCGAAGCATTCACCCTTGCGGAAACCGCATTCCAGCAAGCGAAGGGCGAGGCCGGTCGCCATGCGATCGAAGGCGGCCCAGGAGACTTCCTGTTTGCGATCCGCGTCAACGAGGGCGATGGCGGAAGGCTTCTCCCGCGCCCACTTCTCCACGATGCCATGAAGCAGGTGACGATCTCCGAAGCGTTTCTCGAAGTCGTTTAGCGTGAGGCTGGGAAGGTTATCGGGAATGGACATGTGTCACGGTCCTGGAGCGGCGTTCCGGCAAAGAGTCTCACTCGCAGGAACTTGGACGGTACTACTTCTTTGTAGTCTTCTTAACGACATGCAGCTTCACTTCTTTACCAGCGACGTCGAGAATGTACGCGCGTTTCCCCTCGATGGCAATTTTCGTTAACACATTTACCGCAATATCCGGTGCGCGACTATTGCTGTGCTGGCCCGGTTTGTAGGTATAGTCGACAAAATAAATCATATCGTCGGTCTCAATGGTGTAGTGCATGATGTTTCTTTTGCCCCGCAGTTCCCCCGAAACGTCGGTTTCCGAAGCATCTACTACGCTCGCGGTTTTCCACTCCCGCGTGTTTGCCAGAGACGCAGTCGCGGCCAACATCGTCAACATCAGAAGCCTGAACTTTTTCATTGGGCCTCCTCTGCGAAGTATAATGCCATTCTCATCTCTACCCGCGACAAAGGCAGCCTCGTTGATCGCCTGATCCACAGAATACTGCTGGGCCAATCGCCGCCAACACCACTGCCTCCGGCGACTCCGGGGGCATTAAAGTGGACTGGTGAAATACCCGCCCAGAAATGGACGAACTTTTACACCAAGGTACTCTCCAGATTTGCGGGAGCGCAAGGATTGAAATGAATGCTAAGTATTGAAGTTAGTCCCGAAGGGGTGTCTCGCCCCAAAGAATTGAAGAGACCAGGATGGCGCTTCAACAGCTCGCTCTAAATTCCGATATTTGTGACCCAGCAACGCCGCCGCGATCGGTAATTTGGCCGTCTCGCTCTCAAGCGACATCACTTTTATCCAGAAGTTCTGTATTGACTACAGCGCCAGGGCGCCGGAATGGTTCCGCTGCGATGCGACGCGATCGCGTTTGTTTTCGGTGGCAGATGCACTTCGATATATATCGATCAGGTTTTGGGCTTGCGCCCCGGAGAGTAGTCGCACACATGCATAATTGCGTAAAGGCTCCTCGACTTCGGGCAGATTGGCCGACAATCGAAGTACAATTTCATCGATCCTCCGCCGCCCGTTGCAAAGCCGGAGAAGGCGGGCCATCCAGTCTGACACCCGATCCAAACGGTCGATGCCTGCTGACACCTCGCGCGTGACATAGAAGTGCGCGCCGCGCTCCCAGACGGGTTTACTTCGAACTTTCAGGGCATCAACGAGGCGCTGAATGTCGCAGTTGAGCTCGATCACGCTTACACGCTTTTTCCTGAGGGGTCTGTCGCTCCGCCGCAGTGTGGTTCCAGGCGCCACCAGGTTGCTGGCGGGATTCGTCCGCGAGTCCGCTGCCAAGGTCGCGCATCTCACGGTATCCTCGTAATCCAGCAACGCTTCGACAGCTTGGGCGCTGCCTGCTTCATGTGATCGTACAAATGACAGAAAGTCCCATTGAAAGGTGTCGGTCCGATAGTAGTGTCGGAGTTCGAATCCAGCGAGTTCCGGCCGTTTCTGGCGCCTGAAGTTTCGCCACTGCAAAAAGAAATCCAGCATTCCGGCGGTATTCTGATCGATAGCGGTGAGGAGCCAGCGAAAACGCGCCGCCCCCATTAACGCAAACTCCCGGAGTTCGAGAAGGCTGCTACGGTCCAGGTGCGGAGTCGGAATAGCATAGAAGTTCGGGAAGATCTCAGGATAGTTGCGAATGAGTTGTATATCTTCGTCGCTGTTGCTTCGGCCCTGATGTGACATGCCGGAGCAGAGTTCTTCGAGGAGCAATTCGTTCCTGTGCTTGGAATAAAGCGGGGTCTCGGCCAGAGGCGCAAGAAGGTTCAGCTGCGGCTGCGACTTTGGGCAACGCACTGAGTGCATGAAAACACGAATGGTCTGTCGGAGATCCTCCCAGGTCTCCTCAGGAAAGCCAGTGATGAGGGATACTGTGCTGCGGATGCCCGCCCGCTCGGTGGCATCGATGACTTCCTCGGCGCGTTCGGGATCGAGATGCTTGTCGATGATCTTTTGCATCTTTCGTGAGCCAGCCTCGACACCAAAAAAGATCCCGCGGCACCCGGCCCGGGCCATAAGATCGAGCAGCTCCTCATTGATGCGATCCGTGCGAGCGCTGCAAGACCAGGTAAACTTCTCGCCTGAGGCGATCATGGCTTCACAGAAGGCTGCCACCCGCCGGAGGTCGACCGTGAACATGTCGTGGACGAGCTCAAATTCGCGAATGGAATAGGCCGCCGCAATCATTCTCATTTCGCGCAACACCCGCTCCGGCGAACGAAGGCGGAAATTGCGGCGAAAGAAGTCGTTGGTCGAACAAAACGTGCATGCGAACGGGCAGCCGCGCCCTAATTCCAGTGTGGCCTTGTTGGCGCCGCGCAACTCACCGGTCAGGTGATAGGCAGGCGAGGGAAGCGCGTCCAGGTCCTCGATCACACTTGCATTAGCGTTTCGGTGTGGATGCGAACTTAGACGATAGGTCAGTCCAGGGACCTGGCCGAGCCGACGTTCACCTCCCAGTTGGTCGAGCAACTGCGGCAAAGTGCGCTCTGCCTCGCCACGCAACACGAGATCCACGAACGGAAACGCCGCGAGCGTTTGCATGTCGACGACGGAAGCCTGCGGTCCGCCGAACAGAATTGTTGAGTCTGGGCGAAGCCCCTTCAGTATTTTGGCAATGCGTATGGTTAGAGGATAGCTGCTGCAGATTGAGGAGAAGCCGTAAATAGAGGCGTTGTTTGTGGCGATGGCCCGCGCGGCGAATTCAGCGAACTCTGAAGGCCGAGGCTCACCAACGGAGTCTGAATAGCCGAGATATGCGCGATTGAGGTTTACAACGCGCGGAACGTCCGCACGCGCCTCCAGTACGGCAGCAAGGCTCAAAATCCCGAGCTGGGGCTCGGAAGCCGCCTGTTCGACCGCCTCGCTGGTGCTCTCCGCAGGGTCAGTAAACTCCGCAACCGTCGGCGCAGTGACTAGGCAGATGTCCATCTTGTTTCTTCAGGCTATTAAGTCGCCTTCGTCCCTGGGCCGTTGTGTCCTCCTTCTTCCTGGATCTGGATTATTACCGTCTGATTGTTGCGGAAGAGATCCGTAGGATAGGCAGCTAGCTTCTCCTTGATTGCCAACTCAACAGCTTCGAATGTGCGTTCAGTGCCTCTTACAACTTCTATCCGGATCTTGACTGGTGGTCGTCGACCTCTTTTCTTGGGTACCTTGGCCTTTGATTTTTTCTTCATACCAGACTCCTTTTGCGGGCAATATACATGATCGATTTGGCGATTACAATTACCGGAACCGTTCAAAGAGTGAAAAGAAATTTCTGCGTTTCAGAACTCCGGTCCAGATGCTGGAATTTGTTTCTCCCACGTTGAGATAGATCGAGTCACCCGAGACGGAGAGGTTGAAAGAACGCGACACCACTCTGGCGGGAGAAAACCGCGGGTTGTGATAGTGCAACACGGCAAACGGCTTTGCTATAACCCTCCCGGATTCGATATCGAAGTGTTGTCCCCAAACGCAGGAGAAGCCGTCGCGCGTCGAGAGATAGAAAACTGTCTTCCCGTCGCCAGACCATCGCGGTCTGTCGCTGAATTCCGATTCACTGGTAATTGGAATCCAGGCACCGCTAATCGCTTGCGTTGATTTTGGAAACAAAACGGCGAATACCTGTTTCGTGTTGCCGTCTTTGGAAGAGGTGAAGAGCAAATACTGATTCTGGGGAGACCAGGAGGCGTCGTCCAGGGAAGTGCCGTCGGCCTGCAGCACGGTTTTTGCCTCTCCTGTTTTGGAGTCCACCATTCTGATCTTAGAAGGCATCCCCTCCCTGTAAAATACTTCCCGATCTCCGTTGAACCATCCCGTCGGATTGCTGCATCCTGTACAGAGTTTCTTCGCCGGTTGCCCACGGGTCAACGCGAACACTGATGCGCCGTCCACAGCGCGTTCCTCGAAGGCAATTGTTTCTCCCGAGTCGTCAACGACCGGCGAGAGCTTGTCCACGCCTGAGGTGAAGAATAGCGATTCGGTCCCGTACCGCATATCCTTGATCCAAATATCCCGCCGGTTTCCAAGGCCCCTCGAGAAAGCCAGCCAATGCCCGTTAGAAGAAATGTTCGGAGAAATATCAACCGCCGCGTCCTGAGTTACCTTACTCACTACGGCTATTTTAGGGTTGGACGCATGGGCGATACACCAGATGTGGAGTGCGCCTGTAAAATGCTCGAAGGCTATGGTTCCGTTATCGGCAAGCGAAGCATCAACCTCCCTGGCATCTCCCGCGGTTAACTGTTGAGGTTTGCCAGACGCCCGCAGGTTGGCCTCGAATATGGGAAGTTCCCAGAGACTTGTCGTGGCTCCCCGCCTGCCGCTGAACAGTATCGCGTTGCGATACCAGCCGCCTACGTCCATTGGCAGTATCTGCTCCTTGCGCAAGAGCGCCAAACCGCCCGTGTTCTGGACCCTCGTTTGGTCTAGGCTTGTCACCCACCATTCGGAACACATTGGCAACGGCTGATTTCCCATCCGACAACCCATGAAGAGGATATATTGGCCGTCGGGACTCCACACCGGAAACCTGGCGTCCACGAAATCCTGGACGAGGCGCACGGATGAACCACCTGCAAGGGACAAAAGAAATAATCGCCCCGAAGCGACCGTTTCGTCCCGATCACCCACCCAATAAACAATACTGCCGCCGTCAGGTGAAAACCGCGGATCCCTGCCGCCAGGAACGAGTAACCGCTCACTTCCCCCTGGCACTTTGGCGAGATAGATCCCGCCGCCGTTCCGTTCGGACCGGAAGACCACAGCGCTCCCGTCTGGTGCGATGCTGGCGTCTTCGTCTGCGGCCGGATCAGTCGTAATCCGGACCGGCATTCCTGTGGGGAGATCTTGCACCCAAATGTCGAGGTTGCCAGCTTCGGCCCGGTCCGAGCTGTAAGCCACGAACTTGCCATCGCGGGACAGACTTGGACGGCGCGAGAGGTCCGTTGCAGGCGTGAGTTGCGACACTCCCTCCACCCGCATCCCACCAGCGCCTACCCTCAATAGCACAACGCCAACGATCACTGCGGCCAGCGCAGCCGCAGCCGCTGCGATCCAAGTCCTTCTTGACCGTATTTCAGGTTTTAGCGTAGAAATCACATCGCGGACATTTTTGAAGCGATCTTCGGGACGGAACTGCAGGCAGCGGCTAATCACAGGTTCCCATCGAGGGCTAATATGGGCGGGCGGCAAGCGTACTCTTCCCATGCTATCAGGGCGAGAGGGACGCTGGCCTGTAAGCATTTCACAGATGACGACGCCGAGGGCATACTGGTCCGCAGCCAGCCCAACCTGGCCATCCAGCTCCTGTTCCGGGGCCATGTACTGCGGCGTGCCTCCTCCGGTGGATTCCAGGCTGCCGTGTCGTTCCGTCAGAACATTAAGCGCCAGACCGAAATCGGTGATCACCACGCGAGTTCTGCCCACCCCTGCATTGACCAGCATCACATTGCTGCTCTTGAAGTCCCGATGGACGATGCCGAGGTCGTGTGCGGCAGCCAGACCGGCGACCATCTGCTCGACCAAATCGAGCGCCACTTTGACAGGAACGGGGCCCTGCCACCGCAGTCGCTCCAACAGCGTCGGCCCTTCAAGCAGTTCCATAGTGAGAAACCAGAGCCGATCTCCCGAGTCCTGTGTGTGGGAGAACACTTCATAGACGCGGCAAACGTTCACTTGAGAGATGACTCGCGCCTGCTTTACTTCCCGCTTGAAGCGCTCAATAACAGAGGGACTGGATGCGACCTCAGGTCGAATTGTCTTGAGGGCAATCCTTTCTCGCAAGTCCGAGTCCCACGCCTCATAAACTTCTCCCATTCCGCCACTGTTTATGAAGCGGAGAATCTCGAAGCGTCCAGCAACGATTTGCCCGAAGGTTAAGGAGTGAGGAGCTTTACGCGGCGGAGGATTATCAAGCGTGGGCAGACGCGAAATTCCCAGGGAGTCAACCGTACTTTGGCCCGCTGCCATCGGTCCGTTGGTCTGCGTTTCCGACTGGCTGCTAGCCTCTTGCGCACGTTCGGCGGCCCGACTTGCCTGCCTGGATTCCTCACGCAACTTGACCCCGAACAGCGCTTTTATCCGGTCCCACTTCGTTGGAATCATGGCCAACTCTCACTGCTCAAGCCTTGTTCCTGGAATTCTCTCGACGGATGTTAGGCTGCACCCAAACACAAGTCAACGAGGAGCACACTATTTAGCTGGCTTCCAACGCCTTCTGCCTTCCTTTTGGGATATTCGCGTGAATACCACGCCGTAGCCCGCTATGTAGCTCGAATAATAAGGGAGGAAGTTGCACGGTTATCCGACGCCGATTCAATGCTTTAGATTGTTTTACGGAGATGAGAATACGATCGGGAAGAACGAATGAGGGAGAGGTCCTTCGCTACGCTCAGGATTTCGCCTGCGGGCTCGGACGCCCGTAAGGCAGCTCAAGTTCAAATCCACTCGCCCCGACCACTTCCTATTTGCACTTACCTGCGAATTACTGATTGTAGTCGACAGCGCCAAGCGGACTCAGCGCAGAGCGAGGCTGCATCCGGCCGCCATTACTGCGCGTGTCCGATGGTATTTTCCTGGTAGGCCTTCTGCAGGACGGAAAGTCAGCGCTCGTAACAACCGGAACGGCCGCTAGACGGATCAAGTCCAAATCCATTCGCCCTGATCACTGCTCCTAATACTTCGACTCAAAGACATAGACGCCGGAGCCCAGCTCCGCAGTAACGGCGTCTCCCAATTGCAGCGCGTGGGAAACGCCGCGGCTCGCTTGGAGCGATGCTCCGTTTTCGGTGACCTGCTCGAGTTTCGCTTTAGGCAGTCGCACCGTGGCCGTCGTATTGGCAGGGATTTCCACGCGCAGCGTGAATGTGCCGTCTTTGATCTCCCACGCGCTGGCGACCTGGCCGTACATGCTGTGCACGGACGCCTTCACAAACGTTAGCCCGCCGCCGGGCCGCGGCTGGATCAGAATGTGCTTGTAGCCGGGTTGTAGCGGGTCAATATCGATTCCGGCCGGAACGCGATACATCCATTCGCCGATGGCGCCGTAGGCATAATGATTGAAGGAGTTCATGCCTTTGTCCTGGAAGGAGCCATCGGGCTTGATGCCGTCCCAGCGCTCCCAAATGGTCGTTGCGCCCTTGGTGACGGGGTACAACCATGACGGATACTCCTTGCGATTCAGCAGCATGTAGGCTTCATCGAGGTAGCCGTAGTCGCTGAGAACCTGACAAAGCAGCGGCGTGCCGAGGAATCCCGTGGTGAGATGACCAAATTTGCGGACGTCTTGTGCCAGGCGCTCCGCGGCGATTTTCCGTTGAGATTCGGGCAAAAGGTCAAAAGCCAGAGCAAGCGCATAAGCTGTCTGCGTGTTGGAGGAAAGGCGGCCATTTGGCGTGACGAATTCCTTTTGAAATGCGGCTTTGATTTTTCCCAGCAAAGCCGCGTAGGTGGACGCGTCCTCCGTTTTGCCGAGGATTTGCGCAGTTTGCTGAAGCAGAGCCGTGGACCGCGCGAAATACGCCGTCTGGATCAAGTCCTTGTCCGTTGTTGCTCCTGGATAATCGGATCTAGTGGTGGCGAAGGCCAGCCAATCACCATAGCTGAAGCCGCTGCTCCAGATGTAGCGCTCGCCCGCTTCACGCCGCATGTATTCCACCCAGGCCTTCATGCTCGGGTACTGCTCTTCCAGAATGCGGCGATCCCCGAAGGAGAGATACATCGTCCATGGCACGACAGTCGAAACGTCGGCCCAACCAGCCGAACCGGACTCTCCCTTGCGTGTGCGATGCGACAGCACATTGGGAATCACGTGCGGAACCGTACCGTCATCCTCTTGATCGAGGGCGAGATCCTTGAGCCATTTGGTATAAAACGCGGCGGTATCGTGATTGAAGGAAGCGGTGCGGGCAAAGACCTCGGCGTCTCCAGTCCAACCCAGGCGCTCGTCCCGCTGCGGGCAATCCGTGGG
>Ga0074044_10000134_pt1 | contig 74095 bp, 62 predicted proteins | sample BogForMeECP23OM1_FD_94443 | JGI IMG/M metagenome (GOLD analysis project Ga0074044, IMG submission 94443) | Bog forest soil microbial communities from Calvert Island, British Columbia, Canada - Bog Forest MetaG ECP23OM1 | ecosystem: Environmental > Terrestrial > Soil > Wetlands ...
CAGATCTTCCAGGTCTTCAGGAGAGTGCACATCGTGCGGGATTAGGTCGTTGACCTGATCATAGGTCAGATATCCCTTCTCTTTGCCTGCGTCGATCAGCTTTTTTATGTCGTCGTACTTGTCGTCTAGTGCCAATGCAGATTATCCTTCAAGGCGTCCGCTGGTGAGCAAACGCCAAACCATTGAGCGGTGGGAGTTGGAACGGAGTTGTGCGCAGAGGCACAAACCTTAAAAGTATAGCACGCCGACTCCTTTTGCCGCCCGCATCTATTTCTCCGCCTGATCTTTAGATGTCGCCCGGCCACATTTCGTTCCAAGCCCTGTTTTTAAAGATGGAGCGACGGGCGTCCTCGCCCGTCCACCAACAAGCCTCAGAATTACCCCAGTCCCCGGTGCTACCAGCCGTCCGGCGCAGCCCCCAGGTGAGAGCCGGCGCCCTACGACGCTTTGCCATCCATCCCCTCGCCCAGCCCCGGATCCATCAGCGCCCGCTTCAACCGCACTTTTTCCTGCAATAACGCCTGTTTCTCCGCCGCCGACGCTCCCGCACGCTGCAACGCCAGCTGCACCTCCTCCAGCCGCCGCCGCAAATAAATCCTCCGCAGCGCCCGCACCGCCCCCTCCACCGTCTCCGGCGTCAGCTCTTCCTCTTCGTGCATCAGGATCGACGCCAACAGCCGCCGGTCTTCCTCCGTCTTCGGCAATGTCATGACATCAGCCGTTTCGCTTCCGCCTTCCAGCAGCGCCTCGATCAACGACTGCGACGCCAATCCCTCATAAAGATGCTCCGATTGCAATGCAAACTGCGCCTGCCGCGCCGGATCAAATTCCTCATCCGTCCCGTCGCGCGCCGAACTCCGCGTCCCGCTCGCCTGCATCTCCCTCGCCGAAGCCAGCGCCCGGATCAAAACCCGCTCTGCTCCCGTCAATTGCCCTTCCGCCGTCGCTTTCACCTGCGTAGCCGAGCGGTTGGTGGCCGCGTGCTTCAGTTCCTGCCGCAGCACCGCCGAATCAATCCCCAGCTTCTGCGAAATTTCCAGCGCCAGCTCATCGCGCACAATCCGGCTCGGCACCCGCTGAATATGCGGCAAGAGATGGTTGACGGCTTTAATCTTGCTGTCCGAGTTACGCCCCGGAAACATCGCCCGCGCCCGGTCAATCAGATAATCGAAATATTTCTGCGAGTGCTTCAGCGCCGCGCTATAGGCCTCCTTGCCCTTCCGCCGGATGAACAGATCCGGATCGTATCCTGTTTCGAGCGTTAGCACCTGAATGTTGAATTCTTCCTCCACCAGCAACCCCAGCGTCCGTTCCGTAGCCCGCGCTCCCGCTGTATCGGGATCGAAATTAACCACCACCCTTTTCGAGAACCGCCCCAGCAGTTTCGCCTGCAGCTCAGTAAACGCCGTCCCCGAACTGGCAATCACATTATGAAATCCCGCCGCATACACCGAAATACAATCCATCTGCCCTTCGACCAGGATCGAGTAGTCCAGCTTCCGAATCGCCTCTTTCGCGTTGTCCAGATTGAAAAGCACGCGCGACTTCGAATAAATCGGCGTCTCCGGAGAATTCAGATACTTCGGCCCCGCCTTCTCATCCGTCGAAAGCGTCCGCCCAGTGAACGCAATCACCTTCCCCTGGTCATTGCAGATCGGAAACATCACCCGATTACGAAATTTGGAGTAAATAGCCGCCTTTGGCTCCTGGCCCTTGCCTTTTGGCTCGAAGCCCTCACCGTCTGCTGTTCGCGGTTCGTCGTTCGCGTCAGAAATCTCCACTAAATTGTTGTCCGGAGCGTAACCAGGGTCCCCGGAACGCGCGTCTTTTGCGCGCTCCGGGGTGGCGGAGCGAAAAACCTGCCTTTCCTGACGACTGCCCACCGACGACGGACGACTGTCTTCCTTCCACGAAAACAGCCCACTCTCCCGCAACAACTCCTCCTCAAACTCCCGCCGCAAAGCGTCCCGCAACAAGAAGCCGGAATCCGGCGCATACCCAATCCGAAAGCGCGCAATCGTTTCGTCATCCAGCCCGCGGCCCTTCAGATACTGACGCGCATTCGCCCCCTCCGGGCGCCGCAAACACTCCTGAAAATACGCGGTCGCCCGTACATGCACGTCCAGCAGCGCCATCCGAACCTGCGCGTCGCGCGCCTCCGCCGGACTCGAAAAGCTCATCTTCGGCATCGCCACGCCCAGCTTCTGCGCCAGCAGCCGGACCGCCTCCGGAAACGAAATGTTCTCCACCTTCTGGACGAAGGTAAAAACATCCCCCGATTCTCCGCAGCCAAAGCAATGAAAAAACTGCCGCGTCGCATGCACCGAAAACGAAGGCGTCTTCTCCGCATGAAACGGGCACAGCCCCGAAAAATTCTGCGCCCCGGCCTTCTTCAGCTTGACGTAGTCCCCCACAATCCGGACGATGTCCGCCTGCTGCTTAAGCGTCTCTTTGAAATTGTCCGACGAAGGCAGAGTCATGGGCGCACTTAAATCCCGTGCTAATAATTATGAGGGCCAAAAGCGCGAAGGGGAACGAAAGACTGCCAGGTGGCTGTGGGAAAAGTGTGGATTACTGGGTTTGGCACTTGATGCTTTTGGAAAAGGGGACTCCAAGAAACAAATGCGGCTCGGGCCAGCCACCCAAGCCGCATTGTTATCGCGGATACTCTGAACTGCGATCTCTCATCGGAGATGAAAGATCATCGCGTCACCGCACTCCGAAAAGTGCCGCGCGCAACGCTCACCCAAAGCTCACGCTCCAGGTTACGGTTCGGCATTTTCCATCCTCCTCGAAAGAAGGATTTCTTAGGAGGCCGCTAAGCCCGGGCACCGGCGCACTGGACATGCGCCGAATTTCCCCCGGTGACTCACTCTCAGATCACCGGCAACGCCGAACCCTATCGCAACAGATTCAGAACATCTCACGCTTTGACTGCAAGCACTTTGCGGCAGCCGAAAATTTAACGCAACCGCAAATTCCATCCTCGTTGTGTAAAAACTGTGGAGCCGCGTAACTTCCTGTGGAAACGGCAGGAAAAGTGCGGCTTTAATTCGCGCTGCCCATCAACCGCATCCCTCGTAGACATCTGCCGCCGCCTCACCGCCGGCGCAATCCCTACTCTGCCGTACAATCATTCCGATGATCGCTCATCTTCGCGGAACTCTGTTGGCGAAACATCCCAATCAGGCCATCGTCGAAACTCATGGCGTCGGCTATGACGTCGTCATCAGCGTGCCTACGTTCACCGAGATGCCGCCGGCTGGCGCCGAGGTCGCACTCCACATTCACACCCACGTTCGCGAAGATGCGCTCAGCCTCTACGGATTCCTGCGTCTCTCTGAGAAGCGCCTTTTTGAGAAACTCCTGACCGTAAGCGGGATCGGTCCCAAGCTCGCCATCACAATTCTCAGCGGCATGCCCGCCGACGAAATGGTGGCCGCGATTCGCGCCGGCGACCTCGCCCGCCTCACTCGCATCCCGGGAATCGGAAAGAAAACGGCCGAACGCATGGTGCTTGAACTCCGCGACAAGCTGGCCTCCGCCGGACAAACGGAAGTCAGCACCGCGACGACCAGCCCGGTGGAAGAAGATGTTCTTTCCGCGCTCGTCAATCTCGGTTATCAGCGCGCCTCGGCTGAGAAAGCCCTGCTCGCCGCGCGGAGCGCAAAAACTCCGCAGACTTTTGACGTGCTGTTTCGAGAGGCATTGGGGTCGCTGTCAAACTGAAGGCGCCGCCCAGAGCATCAGGACTTAGAGCATTAAGACACGGGGCTTTAGCCCCTGAGGGATAGGTCCGCCCTCATCCCTGGAGGTTTTTCGTGCGCCGACGGTGGATTCAAATCGCAGTGCTGGTCGTCTGTATCGCGGCCGCGTTTTTCTTCTCCATCCCGCAGTGGGTCGATGAGGCTCAGAACAAGGTCCTCAAAAAGCCGCCCTACCCCGCCTCCGATCATGCGCTGACCCTTCATTCCCAGCTCACCATCGCCGATCTGCACGCCGATTCGCTTCTCTGGGGACGCGATCTGCTCGAGCGCAGCTCCGAAGGCCACGTCGATATTCCCCGCCTCGCCGATGGCAACGTGGCTCTGCAGATCTTCTCTCTCCCCACCAAAAGTCCGCGCGGATTGAACATCGAAAGCAATGACGACCAGAGCGACAATATTTTCTGGCTCGCGATTGTAGAGCGATGGCCGCCCCGAACCTGGACCAGCCTGACCGAGCGCGCCTTATACCAGGCGCACCGCCTCCATGCCTTCGCCAATGGCTCCCAGGGCGGCTTCGTCGTGATCGAAAATTCCTCCGATCTTTCGCGTTACCTCGAACGCCGCCGCCGCCATCCACGCATCACCGCCGGACTGCTCTCGATCGAAGGCGCCCACGCCCTCGATGGCAACCTCGAAAATCTGGACGTCCTGTACCGCGCCGGATACCGCATGATGTCGCCCAGCCATTTCTTCGATAACGATATTGCAGGTTCAGCCGCGGGAGTTCATAAAATCGGCCTCACCGCCAAGGGCGGCGAGTGGGTCCGGCAGATGGAAGCGCACAAGATGATCATCGATCTCGCTCACGCCTCTCCAAAAACCATTGCCGATGTTCTGACGATTGCCACCCGTCCGCTGGTCGTCTCCCACACCGGAGTAAAAGGTACCTGCGACAACAACCGCAACCTCACCGAGGATCAGATTCGCGCCGTCGCATCGAAGGGTGGCTTGATCGGCATCGGCTATTGGGACACCGCCACCTGCGGCACCGACGCGCGCGCCATTGTTAGAGCCATGCGCTACGTTTCCGATCGCGTCGGCGCTGGCCACGTCGCCCTCGGCTCCGATTTCGATGGCGCCGTCACCGCACCCTTCGACACCACCGGCCTGGTCGAGATCACCGACGCCATGCTCGACGCAGGCTATTCCGAGCAGGAGATCCGCATGATCATGGGCGAAAACGTTATGAAATTCCTCCAGGCAAATCTGCCCGAGAACTAGCTCCACTCCCATAACCCCCGAGCAAAGCACATCCGCAAAAACCTCTAAATGTCATTGCTGCGCAGATATGACATTATGTTATGCTGATGTCATATCGCTAAACCTATGACAATGAATACCGAAACCAGACTCCGCGTCAACGAAAATGGCCGCGTGGTCATCCCCGCTTCTTTTCGCAAGGTCATGGGCATTAACCCCGGCGATGAGGTCCTACTGCGAATCGAAGACGACGAGCTGCGGATCACCACCCTCAAGCGCCGCCTTGAAGGCGCGCAGCGCCGTGTCCGGAGTTATGTGGACCCCGGACGATCGCTGGCACGCGAACTTATCGCAGAACGCCGCCAGGCCGCGAAGCGTGAGTAGAATCGTCCTCGACGCCTCCGCTCTGCTGGCGTTGCTCAACCGCGAGCCGGGGTCAGACTCCTTGAGCCCCGAACTCTTGAGCGATGCCCTCTGCAGCACCGTCAATCTTGCCGAAGTCCAAACCAAACTCGTGGCCGCCGGCGGCGACCCCGACCAGGCGTGGGAGGATGCGCTCAGCCCCATTCGGGAAGCAGCGCACTTTACCGACGAGCAGGCAAAAATTGCCGGAAACTTGGTTGCCGCGACGAGAGCATTGGGTTTGTCCCTGGGAGATCGGGCTTGTTTAGCTCTGGGTCTCGCCCTGAAAGCGCCTGTCTACACCGCCGATCGGTCGTGGAAGAAATTGAAACTCGGCCTCAGGATTCACGTCATTCGCTAACGAATTTTCGACATGAGCGCGTCCGTGCCGCGTCTAATTCCCGACAAAGCGCAGATACAAATCGCGGTCCTGGCGGCAGGATTCCGCCATATGCTTCACCTTTTCCCACGCCTCTAATTCGCTCTCGTCGCGCACGCGATCTTTCACAAGATCCCATTCCTTGAGGAAGTTTTCCATCTGCAGATGATTGAACAACGTCTTGCCGAACGGATCGATTCCGCTCAGCAACTGGAACTCCCCATGGCGTGCTGCGGGCACCACCCCGTGCAGCATGACCCACTCGCCACGCTCCCCAAGATCGTCTTCCAGTTTCACCACCAGCGACATCGCTATCTTTCCCAGAAAATGCAGAGCACAAATCAAAGAGCAAAGATCAAGAGTTAAAGACGAACGAGCAAAGACTACTGGGCGCAATGTATCAGCCCGCGAGGGCAATGTCCAAGGCGGCCCGAGTATCGAAAGTAACCGCAGAGTCACCCGCGCGGTCAGGTGCTCCGGACCCCCGCATGGCGAGCCTCAGCCGGACTAACCGGCGAACCCTCGGCCACTCGCCTAAGCCTCGCCCACATACGCGCCGTGCTGGAAGTGATATTGCAAAATCTTCGCGGCTAGCGCCGGCGTCACCCCCTGACCTTGTCCTCCCTTACGCGCTTCCACCGCCCGCACCACTTCTCCGCGGCAGATCACCTCCGTGTCCGGCAGTCCCGCGATCTCCGCCGGCAGCACCAGGCTGATCTCCAGTTGCACCGCCGGATTCAGCGACTCCTGCGCCTGAAACAGCAATCCCGAGCGGCTGATATTTTCCGTCGTCCCCGGCCGCCAGCTCTTTTCTCCCAGCGGTCGATAGCGCAGCGGCAGATGTAGATTGAAACGGCGAGCGCGAAACGGCGGAATTTTCTTTTCACCACTAACGCCTGCCCCAACTCGGGATGACATGGCGACCTCCAAAGGAATCGGTTCCGAATCCAGAACCTCCCGCACGCGTTCTTTCAACGCGGGAAGGCTGAACGGTTTTTGCAGAAGATTAACACCGGCATCGATCAAGCCGTCGTGGCCAATGGCATTCTCCGTGTAGCCCGACATATAAAGCACGCGCACCTCGGGAATCAGCTTGACCACCTGCGTGGAAAGTTCGCGACCGTTCATGCCCGGCATAATGACATCGGTAAGCAGCAGGTCAATCGGGCTCTTGTAACCATCCACGATTTGCAGCGCCGCAGCTCCATCTTCGGCTTCGAGAATCTTGTAGCCCTGCGTTTCCAGATACTGCCGTACCAGCCGCCGGAGATTGATCTCATCTTCCACCACAAGAATGGTCTCGCGCCCGCGGTCGGCGCGCGGCAGCCCTACAGAATCCTGCACCGCAGCCGCGTCTTCCCGTCCGTCGGTGCGAGGGAAATAGGCGCGAATCGCCGTGCCGCGATGAGGCTGGCTGTCCACGAAGATAAACCCGCCGCTCTGTTTCACGATGCCGTAAACGGTGGACAGGCCCAGGCCCGTGCCTTTCGCCCCCTTCGTCGTAAAGAAAGGTTCAAAGATGCGCGTCTGCGTATCGTCGTCCATCCCGACGCCGGTGTCGCTGATCGCGAGCATGATGTAGTCGCCGGGAATGAGCGGCGGATGCGTGCGCGCGAAGTTTTCATCGAGCGTCACGTTCGCCGTCTCGATCGTCAGCTTGCCCCCCTGCGGCATGGCGTCACGCGCGTTCACCGCGAGGTTCATGATCACCTGGTCGATCTGCCCGGGGTCGGCACGCACCGCCCCCAGCGCCGGAGCAGGTACCATCACCAGGTCGATGTCCTCGCCGATCATCCGCGTCAGCATCTTGAGGTTCTCCGCCACCACCTCGTTCAGGTCGAGCACCTTCGGAGCCAGCATCTGCTTCCGGCTGAAGGCCAGCAGTTGCCGGGTCAGCGATGTCGCGCGCTGCGTGGCATTCGCAATCTCTTGCGCCGGCCCGCGTAGTCGCGCATCCGGCCCCAGCCGTTCCAGCAGGAACTCGGCATACCCGGAGATCACCATCAGCAGGTTGTTGAAGTCATGAGCAATGCCGCCGGCCAGCCGGCCAATCGCCTCCATCTTTTGTGCCTGACGGAACTGCAGTTCCAGCGTGCGCGTCTCGGTTATGTCTTCCATAAAAATCTCGAAAGTGCTTCCATCCGTGCCGTTCAGAATCGATCGCCCTGAAATTCGCGCCACCACGAGCCCACCATCTTTGCGGAGACACTCGGTCGTCAAGTCGTTGAATTCCTTGCGGGCGTGAAAATAGTCGGCGGTCTGGAACCATTGCTGCGCATCCGCATACAGGCTGCCCAGGTGCTGCCCCGTGAGCTCCACGGCACTGCTATAGCCCAGCATCGCTACCATCGCCGGATTTGCGTCCTGCAGAATTCCCAGTTCGTTGCACCAGCAAATGCCATACGGAGCATGCATCACCAGCGAACGAAAATTGCTCTCCGAGCGCCGCAGACTTTCCTGCGTGGCTCGCAGAGCCGCATTGAACCAGCAGATCAGCAGCGCTACGGCAATGAATAATGCGAGATGCGCGATCGCTTTGCGATATTCACCCGGCGTCTGGCTTCCCGTCAGCGAATAGTAGGCGCTGACCGTAAGCGCGAACGAAGTCGCCGCCAGCCCCGGCTTCCAGCCTCCATACCACGCGCTGACCATCACCGCCACGGCAAACACCACCAGGCGGCTCTCCGCCATGTCGGAAAAAAATAAAGTCGGGATCAGCGCCAGAACGGCGCTCAGCAGAGCGACTCCGTAGCGCAGGATGGGAGCGCGCTTTGGAGCCATCGCCCAGCTGCGGATGAAGGGGAGGTTCATTCGCATGGCCTCATGCTATGCGCTCATCGCCCGCACAGCGAGTTACGGCAGTCCACCGCATTTGGCTGGCGGCACAGTGGCCAGAGGTACACCCACAGGGCAACCTGGAGGCGCGGTGTTGACGAGCGAGCGCTTCTCCACAGCCTAATCCCATACCCCACTTTCTGCAAAATCGCTGGTACAACCGGCGTCAACCGTGGGGTTCCCTCGATGCTCGCTCAGTTTGAATTTGCTTTGAAAGCGCGCCGCTTCATCCCGCGCGGGAATGCCCCTTTCAAACTGAGCCCCACCGCTCCCTCACAACACTTGCAACCCGGCCCCTCAACGACGAAACTATCTGCTCATCGCAATCCGGTCCGGCAGGAAAATCGGGGCGGTAACTCCGGGCAGACATCCCGGCAGAAAGTTCATGGCATGAACATTGGCATTTTCGGTGGCAGCTTCGACCCGATTCACCGCGGACACATAGCCCTCGCCCAGGCCGCCGCCGCTCGTTATTCGCTGCGCCAGGTGCTTTTCGTCCCCGCGAACCTTCCTCCTCACAAGCAGCAGCATTCCCTCACCCCGTTCCTGCATCGCTATGCCATGGTGGCGCTGGCCACCCAGGCCGAGCGCGCTTTCGTCCCTTCGCTGCTCGAGGCGCCCGAATTCACCACCAACCACCACGCGACGGCCGCCTCCGCCCGTCCGGGCAAGTCCAGTTCGCCCCCCGCAAATTATTCCATCGACACCGTTCGGCGGCTGAAAAAGACCCTCAGGAAATCCGACCGTCTTTTCTTCCTCATCGGAATCGATGCCTTCCGCGACATCGCCAAATGGCGCGAAGCCAGCTCTCTCCTCGCGGAATGCGATTTCATCGTCGCCAGCCGCCCCGGCTTTTCCCTGCGCGACGTGGCCGAGTCCTTGCCCGAACCGCTGCGCCCGCCCTCCGCCGTCACCAGCCCTTTTCAGCGCCAACCCGCCCAGGGCGATCTGGTTCTTCCGGGAGTTACTCTCCACCTGCTCGAAGGCATTCACCAGAAAACATCCGCGACTCTGATTCGCACCGCCGCCGCCCAGGGCAGGCCGCTCACCCGCTGGCTCGACCCCGACGTAGCCGCCTACATCAAAAAACAAGCTCTCTACCGGCCCATCACCTAGTCCAGTTCCGCCGCCTCGCCCCGCCACGCAGGTTACAATTAATGAGCCCTATGAAAAAAAAGGACGATCTCATTCGCCAGGTCAATGAAGCCATCCTCGCCTGCCAGGACAAACAAGCCGCCGATGTAACCATTCTCGAACTGGAAAAAGATTCGGGAGCCTTCACCGACTACTTCGTGATGTGCAGCGGCACCAACCCTCGCCAGATCCAGACCATCGCCGACGCCGTCGACGAGCGTCTCGAGGCTCTCGGCCTGCGCGTCACCCACGCCGAAGGTTACAAGCAGGCGGAGTGGGTCCTGCTCGACTACGTTGACTTCGTCGTCCATATTTTCTCCGAGAAAGCGCGCCAGTTTTACGATCTCGAACGCCTCTGGAAATCGGCCAAACGCCTCGAGCCCGCCGAATTGCTGCCGAAGCCCAAGCCGCGCCGTACCACCACCATCAAGACGGCTTCCGCCGCGCCCCCCGCACCAAAGCCGCTCGCACAAAAGAAAACACGCAAAAAGAAGGCCTGATGTCCGCTTCGAATCCAGCTCCGTGGAGTTCTTCCTACCGCCTCGTGGCTGCGGAAAAGTGGAAGGCAAAATCGGCCGTGCTGGGCAACGCCGTCACCGAAGCATTGGTGGAATATTCCCGCCCGCTCCCTGGAATGCACATAGTCGATCTGGCCACCGGCACCGGCGAGCCCGGCATCAGCCTGGCCCAACGTGTCATTCCCGGTGGAACAGTCACCGCCATAGATCAGAGCTCAGAGTTGCTGGAAATTGCGACCCAGCGCGCGCGCCTTAAGAAACTCTCAAACTTCACTACCCAGCAGGGCGACGCCCACCACCTGGCCTTTGCCGACCAGCGCTTCGATCTCGCCACCTGCCGTTTTGGAGTGATGTTCTTCAGCGATCCACAAAGAGCTCTCGCGGAACTCCGCCGCGTATTGAAGCCCGGAGCCCGCGCCTGCTTTGCCGCCTGGGGTCCCATCGAACAACCCTATTGGCAAACGACCATGAAGATCATTCACCAGCATGTCGGCGGCCCCATGCTTCCCTCGGGGGGAGCCGACCCTTTTCGATTCTCGGCCCCAGGCTCTCTCTCAGAAGTGCTGAGCGCCGCGGGATTTCACGAGGTCCAGGAGTCCACTCAAAATCTCCCCTGGACGTGGCCGGGAGACGCCGAAGAAGTTTTCGATTACGCCTGTGCCGTAGCCGCTCCCTTCCGTCCAATGCTCGAACGGATTCCGCCAGAGCAATGGCCATCCATTCGCGCCGAAGCAACCGCCGCGATCAAGCGCTATCAAGTAGGAGAACAAATCCGCTTCGGCGCCAACGTAGTCCTGGCGTCAGGAAAAGCCTGATTTTTCTTTGTGTAACCTCAGTGTCCCCCGTGCTCCCCGTGGTGAAGAAGTTTTGCAACGGCAGCGAACAGGTTGACGAAGCCCAATGAAAATCAAAGTCGCGTGGATTGGCAAAACCAAAGAACCGGCAATCGAAGCCCTGACCGCCGAGTATCTGAAGCGTATCTCCCGCTACGCCGAGATCACCGGACTGCCGGTAAAAGATGAAGCCGCGATCCTGTCGCTGGCCGGCGCCGATACCCGCCCGAAGAAAGAACGTCACAAGCTCGTTCTCCTCGATTCGCGAGGAAGTCAGCTCTCCTCCGAGGAACTAGCCAAATTCCTGGAGCGCGAGCAGATCCATGCCATTCCACTTCTCTTCGCCATCGGCGGCAGCGACGGCTTCAGCCATGATGCACGGCGCCAGGCCGCATTCACCCTTTCCCTCGGCAACATGACGCTGCCCCACGAACTGGCGAGAGTCGTACTCATCGAGCAGCTCTACCGCGCTTTCACCATCCTCAAGAATCATCCTTATCATCTGGGACATTAACTGACTGGTAACGGGCAGCGGCCAGACAGTCCTTTCCCCCGCGCCTTGATTCTTGCCCCCAATGCACTTCCGGCAGCTTCACGAAAGCGCCGGGCAGGCTTACTGTATTTCATGACGGGCGAAATAAGCCTGAATAGTTTGGCGAGGCCCTCCCCCAATGAAAAACCCGTTCGACGTATTGCGCTTGAAGGAGCAGGAGCTGTTGCGGGTCCGCAAAGAAATAGATGCTTTGCGAGTTGCCGCACGCCTGCTTGATGCCGAGGACTTGGCCGCAGCCAAAGGCAAGAATCTGCCCGAACTGCAACGAGTCGTCGAAATGCCGTAAAAAATAACCCACCACCCCCGTTTGACACGGCGGACGGAAGCCAAAACCGTCCGCTTTTTTCTGCCCACAAGATTCGGCCGCCGGACGCATAGTCCTGGAAAACATCCCATAGCCCCCGCCGAATCATGCCTTAGCCGAGGTGAGACGGGAAGCATGGCGCACGCCTCGTCATCCGCGTACAATCACCAATTCGCCTTATGTCAGACATCCGCCGTGGACTCATCATCGTGAATACCGGCCCCGGCAAGGGCAAAACCACCGCCGCCATGGGCACCGCTCTGCGAGCCGTCGGCCAGGGAATGAAGGTCCTGATGCTGCAATTCCTGAAAGGCTCCTGGCACTACGGAGAGCTCGACGCCGTCCAGGCCTTCGGCGACAAGTTCATCATGAAGCAGATGGGCCGCGGCTTCGTGAAAGTCGGCACCGAAAAACCCGACCCTGAAGATGTGCGCATGGTCGAAGAAGCCTGGACCGAGGCCGAAAAGGCGATTCAATCCGGGGAATGGGATCTGGTCGTCCTCGACGAAATCAATTACGCCATCAGCTACGGTATGCTGGACCCGGCGAAAGTGGCCGAGTCCCTGAAGCGCAAGCCGGAAATGGTGCATGTCATCTTGACCGGAAGGAACGCGCACCCGACAATAGTCGAACTGGCCGATACCGTAACCGAAATGCGCCAGATCAAGCATGCCTACGAAAAAGGCGTCATGGCGCAGAGAGGAATCGAATATTAGTTCTCAGTTCCCAGTTCTCAGGAAAGGCGGGGCCGGTCTTACTGAGAACTGAGAACCGGGAACTGAGAACTGCTCTTATGACTTGGTTCAAACGACAATCCGCCCAGATCGACGCCGCGGGCGAGAAAAAAGTCCGCACCGAAGGCTTGTGGGTAAAGTGCGACAATTGCCGCCAGATCATCTGGAAAAAGGATCTCGAGGATAATCTCAACGTCTGCCCCAAGTGCGACAAGCACTTCCGCATCGACGCCCGCACCCGTCTGGCTCAGCTTCTCGACGACAATCAATACGAAATCTTCGACAGCAACCTCGCCTCCACCGACCCGCTGAAGTTTGTCGATTTGAAAGCCTACTCCTCGCGCCTGAAGCAGGCCAAGAAAGACACTGGGCTGAAAGATGCCATCATCAACGCCCGCGGCAAACTCCAGGGCCGCCCGGTGATCGTCAGCGCCATGGAGTATTCCTTCATCGGCGGCAGCATGGGCGGTGTCATGGGCGAAGCCATCACCCGTGCCATCGAGCAAGCGGTCGCGACTCGCACACCGATCATCATCGTTTCCGCCTCCGGCGGCGCCCGCATGATGGAAGGCGTGATCAGCCTGATGCAGATGGCAAAAATCTCCGCCGCTCTGGCCCGCCTCGATGCCGCTCACGTCCCCTACATCTCCGTTCTCACCGACCCCACCACCGGCGGAGTGACCGCATCGTTCGCCATGCTGGGCGATCTCAACATCGCCGAACCCGGCGCCCTCATCGGCTTTGCCGGCCCCAGGGTGATCGAGCAGACCATCCGTCAGAAATTGCCTCCCGGCTTCCAGCGCTCCGAGTTCCTGCTCGAACACGGAATGCTCGACGCCGTCGTACCCCGAAAAGACCTGAAGCCATACATAGCCCGCGCTCTCGATTTCATGGCGCAAGCCGCATAGGAACGTCGTTGGTCGCCCTACGTCAGTCGTCGGCAAAACCCTCTCTTCGCAGCTCCCAGCGACCTCGGTTTAGAGTTCACAGGACGCAATTTGACCGCTGGCAGCCTCCTTCCGATGATAGAGTGTCGAAACCGCAGCCCGGAATTGCTACCCTAAACATGCTCGCGAACGACCGACGACGAACGACCAACGACGTCTTCGCGAACAGCGAACGACGACCGACCAGCGACCAGCAACCAACGCCCGATGTCCTACGAAACCGCAGTCGCGCAGATGTACGCGTTAGGCCACGAACTGGCCCAGACGCCACCCCACAAGTTTGACCTCGCGCACATGCGCGTGCTGCTCGCAGCTCTCGGCCACCCTGAGACGCGTTCGCCCGCCGTCCTCATCGCCGGCACCAATGGCAAAGGTTCCACCAGCGCAACTCTCGCTTCCATCCTGCAAGCCTCGGGCCTCAAGACCGGCCTCTACACCTCGCCCCACCTGATTCGCATCAACGAACGCATTCGCCTCAACTGCGCGCCCATCGCCGACGACGATTTCGCCCTGCTCCACGACGTCGTCGATCGCACCGCCGAGCGCCTGGTTTCAGAAGGTGATCTGCCCTGGCATCCCAGCTTCTTCGAGATGCTCACCGCGATGGCCTTCGAATACTTCGCCCGCAGCCGTCCCGACATGGTTGTGCTCGAGGTCGGCATGGGCGGCCGTCTCGATGCCACCAACGTCATCGAGCCGCGCCTCAGCATCATCACCGACATTGCGCTCGATCATCAGAAATATCTGGGCGAAACCGTCGCCGAAATTGCGCGTGAAAAAGCCGGCATCATCCATCCCGGCGGTGTCGTCGTCACTCTCCCGCAACTGCCCGACGCCAACACCGTAATCGGCAACGCCATCCTCGATGCCGGTGCCCGAGCTGTGAATGCTGTGCCCTATGTGCCTCCGGTTTCCCCCGGAAGCAGTCAGTGGTCCATGGCTGATGGTCGGCGGCTACGCTATCCCTTGGAAGTGATGGGCCAGGAAATCATGGTCGACTCCCCGCTCGTCGGCCGCCATCAACTCCGCAACCTGGCGCTCGCAATCGCGGCCGCAGAAGAACTACGCCATCAGGGGATGGCTCAAATCACGCCCGAGGCCATTGCCCAGGGCATTCGCGAAACCCATTGGCCCGGACGTTTTCAGGTCGTGCCCGCCAACCATGACAACCCCGAGTTTGTCTTCGATGTCGCGCATAATCCTGCCGGAGCCTGGGCCCTGCGCTCCACCCTCTCCGCGGTTTACCAGAATGACCGTGAAAGCCGCGACATCACCCTGGTCTTTGGCGTGATGCGAGACAAGGCTGTCCAGGAAATTGCCGAAATTCTTTTCCCCATCGCCAGCCACGTGATCGTGACTCACGCCAACAATCCGCGCTCGGCAACTCCCGATGAGATCCGGCAGGCAGCCGCCCGTGTCGCATCGGGCGCGGAGATCGAGGATGCGGAAGACGTCGATGCCGCTTTGACCAAGGCCCGCGCGATTGCCGGAGCGCCCGGCCTGATCGTAGTCACCGGTTCGATGTACATTGTAGGAGAAGCGATGCGAAAACTTGCCGTTCGCATCTAAACTGAGTGAGGGCTGAATGTGGCGCGGACGCCCTCGTCCGCGAAAGGTTTGAGGATAGGCAAATTTGAACAAGACTGCCACCACCGTCGAGCCGGAGAAGGAATTACTTGAGTCGCGTTCGGCCGGAGAGCCCGGAGCGGCCGTCCCTGCCTGGTCTGAGCAGCGCCCGCAGGTTCGACCCGTCCCTCACCATGGCTGGCTCAGCCGCCTTCGCTCGTATTTCTTCCTCGCCCCGCTCATCTGGCTCTACACCATCGTTCTCGGCACAATTTCGCTGTTCTGCTCCCTCTTCGATCGCGGGGGACGCATTCAACATAATCTCGCTGCCTTCTGGTCGCGCCTGATCATGACGACCATCCTCTCTCCCGTCAAAATCACCGGGATCAACCACCTCTCAACGCCCGCCCCCGGCAGTTCCCGAGCCTGCGTCTATGCCGTCACCCACGCATCCGCACTCGATATCCCGATCCTCTACGTTTACCTGCCCTTTCAATTCCGCATCATCTTCAAGAGTGAACTGCTCTCCTATCCGTTCGTCGGATGGCATCTCAAGCGGTCGGGACAAGTCTGCATCAATCAGCAGAACCCTACCGCTTCGATCGGCGCCGTTAAGTCAGCCCTGCGCAGCCTGCGTAACGGTATGCCGCTGGTAATTTTTCCCGAAGGCGGCCGCACCCGCGATGGTCTGTTGCAACCATTCCTCCCCGGCGCCTTCTTCCTCGCCATCAAAGCCCAAGCCGATATCGTACCCATCGCGCTCGTCGGAACCTTCGACCTGCTCCCCATGAACACCTACCACATCAAATGCCAGCCGCTCGAGATGCGCGTAGGTGACCCTATTTCTACGCAGGGCCTCACCCTGCAAGACACCGACAAAGTATCAACTCAGGTAAAAGCCGCCATAGACAATCTCTATTCCTTACCCAGATCCACCTAAGCAAGTTCGTGTGGTGACGGGGCTCTGCCCCGTCCAGCCCCACCTTCGACAAATAAAAAACTTTTCTCTGCCCCAGGGATGGCACGAAGTCCTCCGCTTCTCGTATTCTTGATTTTTCCCTATGAACGTTGCCGCCCAGAAGATTGCTCCCACCCTGGCCGAAGCCCAGGAATTCATGGACCAGGCTGAGCCTCGTCTTGCTGACCTCAATCTCAAGATGCAGCGCGCCTGCTGGGTGCAGGAAAATTTCATCACCGATGACACCCAGGCCATGGCAGCCGATGCCATCGAGCAGAACACCGCCGTCACCACGCAACTGGTGGCGCAAGCCAGGCGCTTCGACGGACTGTCACTGCCGGCCGGCCTCGCGCGAAAATTCCTGCTGCTGAAGCTCTCGCTCCACGCGCCCGCGCCCAACCAGGCCGCTTTGCGCCGCGAAATGACCGAGATCGGCGTAGCCCTCGATGCCGACTACGGCAAAGGCAAGTACTACCGCAAGAATGGCGAGTGTCTCGACCTCGCCGCCATCGAAAAAATAATGTCGAGCAGCCGCAATCCCGAAGAGCTTAAAGAAGTCTGGCTAGGATGGCACGCCATCGCGCCGCCCATGCGCCAGCGTTATTCGCGCTTCGTCGAACTCTCCAACCAGGGCGCCCGCGAAATTGGATTCAAAGATACCGGCGCCCTCTGGCGCTCCGGCTATGACATGACGCCCGAAGAGTTCTCCGCCGAGCTGGAACGCCTGTGGAATCAGGTCAAGCCGCTCTATCTTTCCTTGCACACCTTCGTGCGCTCGAAGCTGACGGAAAAATATGGTCCCAGGATCGTTCCTCCCTGCGGCCCCATCCCCGCCCATCTGCTCGGCAATCTCTGGGCTCAGGTCTGGCGCAACATCTACGACCTGCTGGGAGTGCAAGAGGACCACGCCGCTGTCAACCTCACCGAACTTCTCAAAAAGAAAAACCTCGACGCGACTGCCATGGTGAAATACGCCGAAGCCTTCTTCACCTCGATGGGCTTTGCACCACTGCCGCCCACTTTCTGGGAGCGCTCGCTCTTCACCAAGCCCGCCGATCGCGACGTGGTCTGCCACGCCAGCGCCTGGGATCTCGACAACTTCGACGATCTCCGCGTCAAGATGTGCATCCAGATCAACGGCACCGATTTCGTCACCATCCACCACGAACTGGGACACAACTTCTACCAGCGCGCCTACAAACATCAGCCCTACCTCTTTAAGAGCGGCGCCAACGACGGCTTCCACGAGGCCATCGGAGACGCCATCGCCCTCGCCATCACCCCCGAGTACCTGCACAAAATCGGCTTGCTCGAAACCACACCCCGGCCCGGCAACGATATTCCCGAACTGCTCAAGCAGGCCCTCGATCGCATCGCCTTCCTGCCTTTCGGCCTGATGATCGACCAGTGGCGCTGGAAAGTATTCTCCGGAGAAATTGCTCCCGCCGACTACAACCAAGCCTGGTGGGCGCTGCGCCTGCAATATCAGGGCGTCGCCCCGCCGCTCGAGCGCACCGAAGCCGACTTCGATCCTGGAGCCAAATATCACGTCGCCGCCAACGTCCCCTACACCCGATACTTCCTGGCCCACATCCTCGAATTCCAGTTCTACCGCGCCCTCTGCCGCGAATCCGGCCACCACGGCCCGCTCCACCGCTGCACCTTCTACGGCTCCAAGGCAGCCGGAGCAAAATTCAACCAGATGCTCGCCCTCGGCCAAAGCCAACCCTGGCCCGACGCCCTCGAAGTCCTGACCGGAGAGCGCCAGATCAGCGCCACCGCCATCCTCGAATATTTCGCCCCCTTGAAAGAATGGCTGGACGAGCAGAATCAGGGCAAGAAAGTAGGCTGGTAGAAAGTAGCCTGGCGCTACATGACCCCTGTCGCTGCATGGCCAATGATAAACTTAGAGGTTTCAGCACCCTCAAGGTCTATCCATGCCCGACAGCATTCATATCAAGTTCCCCGACGGCAGCACCAAGGAAGTTCCCCAAGGCACCACTGCCTTCGACGTTGCCCGGTCCATCAGCCCGCGTCTCGCCGACGCCGCTCTCGCCGCCAAATCGAATGGCGATCTCATCGACCTCGCCCGTCCCTTAGAAAAAGACACCGACCTCCGCATCCTCACCGACCGCGACCCCGAGGCGCTCGAAGTCTACCGCCACTCGTCCGCCCACTTGCTCGCCGCCGCTGTCCTCGAACTTTTCCCCGAGACCAAACTCGGCCACGGACCCGCCACCGAAAACGGATTCTTCTACGACTTCCATCGCGAGACTCCTTTCACCCCCGAAGATCTCGAAAAGATCGAAAAGAAAATGCAGGAACTCGTCCAGCAGAACCTGCCCTACGCTCGCGAATTTCTGCCGCGCCAGCAGGGTCTCGAAAAATTTAAGGCTGAAGGCGACTTCATGAAGTGCCATTTCATCGAGCAATTCACCAAACTCGATGAAAAGATTTCCATCTACAAGACCGGCAAGTTCCAGGATTTCTGCCGCGGTCCGCACCTGCCTTCCACCGGAAAAATCAAGGCCTTCAAACTGCTCAACATCGCCGGCGCTTACTGGCTGGGAGACGAAAAGAATCCCCAGCTCCAGCGCATCTACGGCACCTCGTTTTTTTCGAAGAAGGACCTCGACGCCTTTCTGCACGGCATCGAAGAAGCCAAAAAGCGCGATCATCGCGTGCTCGGCAAACAGCTCGACCTTTTCTCCATCCAGGAACTCGCCGGCCCCGGCCTCATCTTCTGGCATCCCAAGGGCGGCATCATCCGCAAAGAGATGGAGGACTGGATGCGCGAGCAGTACGTCAAGCGCGGCTACTCGCTCGTCTACACCCCCCACGTCATGCGCAAGCAGTTATGGCAGACCTCCGGCCACGAAGGCTACTACGCGCAGAATATGTTCGACGCCATGGAACTCGATGACGCCGAATACCGCCTCAAGCCCATGAACTGCCCCGGCCACATCCTTATTTATAAGGATTCCCTGCGCTCCTACCGCGATCTCCCCGTCCGCCTCGGCGAACTCGGCACCGTCTACCGTTACGAACGCTCTGGCGTCATGCACGGCCTGCTTCGCGTCCGCGGATTCACTCAGGATGACGCCCACATCTTCTGCACCCCCGAGCAGATCGAAAAAGAAATTGCCGACTGCGTCGAATTCGCGCGTGACGTTCTCAAGGATTTCGGCTTCGACCAATTCCAGACCGAACTCTCCACCTGGGATCCCAACGATCGCAAGAACTTCGTCGGCAGCGAAGAACAATGGAATCACGCCACCCACTCGCTCGAAAAAGTTCTCAAAGAACTGAACATCGAATACAAAACCATTCCCGGCGAAGCCGCCTTCTACGGCCCGAAGATTGACATCAAACTGGTCGATGCCATCGGCCGCCTCTGGCAGCTCTCCACCGTCCAGTTCGATTTCAATCTCCCGCAGCGTTTCGATCTCGAATACGTCGCCGAAGATGGAACCCGCAAACAGCCCGTCATGGTCCACCGTGCTCTCTACGGATCCATTGAGCGCTTCTTCGGCGTCCTCATCGAACACTATGCCGGAGCCTTCCCCGTCTGGCTATCGCCCGTGCAGGTCGCCATGATCCCCATCGCCGAACGCCACGTCGATTACGCCGAAAAAGTGGCCGCCCAGCTGCGCGCCGCCGGAGTCCGCGTCGAAGTCGATTCCCGCAACGAAAAAATGAACGCAAAAATCCGCGAGCACGCTATGCAGAAAGTTCCCTTCCTGCTGGTCGTCGGCGATAAAGAAGCCGAAGCCAACAAAGTCAATGTCCGCACCCGCGGGAAAGAAAAAACCGAGGACATGGCCGCGGCCGAATTCGTGGAGAAAATCAAAAAGCTGATCGCGGAGAAGAGCGCGACGTTGTAGCCCGCAAGTCCCACGTGGGGGCAGCGGCCGCACCGCCCCCGGCGAAGCTCGCAAAATTTGCTATTGCTGCCCGGTCAAGTCGGCCAGCTTCCGTAACTTAACTGTCGCGTCGTTGGAAATGTCCTGCCTTAGCCATCCCAGGTGACCCGATCCATAGATCACGAGAATCCTGTCGTTCGGAGATTCAACCAGCGTCACGATATTGTGATAAATGCGAATATTTCTCTGATACCACGCTGCCAGCAGGTCAGATCCTGCATAGTCGCCCGGTTCTCCGTAGGGCACGAAGGCGTAATAGAAAGCCACGTCTTTTGCCACCCGCGAATCTGAATTCATGTACTCGAACGTTTCAAGCACAGTGTGCGACCGCAGGAACTCGTCCTGCTCTTTGACCAGCGTGCCGATGCTCGCCGCCATCGCGTCGAACTTCTCTTTCTGGCCAGTGCCCTTCGCGTAATTGACCAGCCGCTGCCACGGGAAATCACCCTCTTCGTCGACCGCATACACCGCATGATGGCCAAGCTCCTTCGCCAGCCGGTACGCAATTTGATTGGTCTCGTCGCGCGTCAGCGTGTACTTCCCCGCCACGTAATCGGAATACTCCCGTCCCACCCGCTCGCTCCCCGCATCTGCTTCGATCGCAATCTTAGTCGGATGAAATTTCTTCAAGACTTCGATCAGCTGCGCCATTTCTTGCTGGCGTTTCGGCGAGAGCACATCGTCAGCTTGCATGTTGTAGACATCGCGTCCCGGGTTCGACATGTGATACGTGCCCAGCACCAGAATCTCCGGGCGCGCGTCCGGTTGAGCCCAGGAAGCTATCGATAGCCCCAGTACCGCTAGAAACAGGAAGATCTTCCTCATACATCCTCCGCTTCTATATACGAGTTCTGCCGGGCGAAGTTCCCTATGGTTGCGATGGGGATGACTAATGGGGATGACTAATGGAGAGATACTGATGAGAGATGAGCGATGAGCGATGACTGACGAGCGACCAGCGGCGACCTTCCTCACACCCTCCAATAATCCCCTCGCCACTGCCGGATCGCCTTCTTGATCTCCGGCCCCGCCAGCTTTTCGTTCAGCGCCCGCGCCGCCAGCGCCGGCAGCTCCTCATCCGAGGCAAACCGCAGCGCAATCAGCTGCTCTTCCGTAAACTCCGGAATCCGCTGACGCAAGCTCGCGTCCAGCAGCCCCGCCAGCCGCAATCGTTCCTCTAGCCGGATCACCCGGTCCTGCACCTTTAGCGAATAAAGCCGCATCTTGAACAGTGCCAACAGCGCCGCGATCAGAACCACCACCAGCCACGCCGAATGCAGCCCCGGCCTTCTGACCACATGCACAATCGTCGCGATCAAGGTGATAACAAACACCGGCAGGATGAAAAAGTGAAACGGCGGATCATAACGCACATAATGGGAAAAACTCTGCGCCGATGCGTCGTCCGGAAATCGTTCAGCCATTAGAAACACCCCTTCACGAGTCGCACCATCTTCTCATGTTCGACGACTTCGACGTTCCGAGCTTATCCGACACCCTGATTCGCATCCACTCGGAGATGTCCGGCCGTCGACCCCGGCCTACTTCCCAATGCAGAACGTCCCGAAAATCAGATTGAGGATGTCGTCCGTCGTGGTCGCTCCCGTAATCTCATCGAGAGCACGCAGCGCTCCGTAAAGATCCAGCAGCAGCATCTCGTGGGGAACTCGCGCCCCGACCGCGTTCGAAGCAGCCTCCAGCGAAGCCAGCGCATCCTGGACAAGTTTCTGATGCCGAACGCTGGTCAAAAAACCGGATTCGAGCTGCCGGCTCGATTCTCCCGCAACATGATTCAGGATGGCTGCCCGCAACTCGGCTATGCCTTCTCCGGTTAGCGCCGAAGTGGCCAGCCGTTGTGCAACGCCGCTTTGTCCGCCAATCGCCTCCTCGTCACCCGCGCCCTTGCATCCCGTCCGAAGGTCCGCCTTGTTTTCCACCACGATCGCCGGACGTCCCTTTACCTGACTCAGCAACTCGTAATCTTCTTCGGAAAGTGCCTGCGAGTGATCCACCACGACCAGAACCAGATCGGCATCAGCCAAAGCCTCCATCGATTTCCTGATGCCAATGCTTTCCGCTTCATCCAGCGCGCGGCGGATGCCCGCCGTATCCACCAGTTCCACTGGAATTCCTCCGAGGGCTACCGTTTCGCTCACCAGGTCGCGCGTGGTGCCCGGCTGGGCCGTGACAATCGCCCGCTCGCGCTCCACCAGTCGATTAAAAAGACTCGACTTGCCCACGTTTGGGCGACCCACGATGGCCAGCGTCAGTCCTTGATGAACAATTTTGCCGTACGTAAAAGTACCCGCAAGCTGCCACAGCGGCGCCCTGACTCGCGCAATGCGCCCGAGAATGACGGCGTCCGCCGCGACGGAAACGTCATCCTCGGCAAAATCAACCCCCGCCTCGAGCAGCGCGATCAGCTCCACCAGATCCTTCTTGATGGGCTTCAGACGCTTGGAGAGCGCACCCTCCAGTTGCTGGGCTGCCACCTTCGCCTGAAAAAGTGTCTGCGCATCGATCAGATCGCGCACCGCCTCGGCCTGCGTCAAATCGATGCGCCCATTGAGGAATGCGCGCATCGTGAATTCCCCAGGCTCGGCCAGACGCGCTCCCCGCGCCAGCGAAAGTTCCACCATGTGGCGCAACACCACCGGCGATCCGTGCGCCGAAATTTCGACAATGTCATCGGTAGTATAAGAATGAGGCTTCGCGAAAAAAGTAACCACAACCTCATCGATACGGTCCGAATCCATGCGGTCCGACGCAGTGCGCTCCAAAGCATTTGAAGAAGAAGAAGAAGAAGAAGAAGGCGACGAACCCTCCCCAACCGCCCCCGTAGAGTCCATCGCTCCCGCCTGCGCCCGCGAACCACGCCCGGCAGGTTCAATCAGGTCGCAGTGCTCGGCCCGGCCCGCTTGCAGAGGGCGCTTAAGCCGCAGCATCGGCTCCGCGATCGCTCGCGCCTCGGCTCCCGCCAGCCGCACCACGCCCATTCCGCCCCGCCCCGGCGGCGTGGCGATGGCCACAATCGTGTCATCCAGATTCATCGGCATGGGCGCGATCAGATTCCGATTCGATTCATTGTAGCGATCTTTATACCGCCCCCATACCGCCCCGCCGTTTGCCGGGTAGGATGTGGCGACGCGTGATCTCTGCTCACGATAGTTGATGGAACCATCTGCTCCACCCACTGAGAAAATGGCCCCTGGAGTGTGAGTGCGAGTGTGAGTGTGAGCGGAATGGGGAATCTTGCAACGATTAACGAAAGGGATATCTTGCGACTGTCAAACCAAAGCCCGCTCGCAAGAGCGGGCTTTCCTTCTCGCCACACAATAACATCGACACTTTCGGGTTAGATTAAGCGGCCGTGTCCTGAGTAGCTGTACCCTGATCAGTTGTGCCCTGATCAGCCGTGTCCTGAGCAGCTGCGCCCGCAGCAGTCGTGCTTTGAGCGGCTGTGTTCTGAGCAACTGGATCTTGACCAGCTGTGTCTTGAGCAACTGTGCCCGCAGCAGTCGTATCTTGACCGGCCGTGCCCTGAGTAGCTGTGCCCGCAGCAGTCGCGCCTTGAGCAGCTGTGTTCTGAGCAACCGCATCTTGACCAGTTGTGTCTTGAGCAGATGCGCTCTGCGCGCCTGTCACCGGGAAGGTCAAGGCCAGGATAAGTCCCTCCTCGACCGAGCCCGCGGTGGATAACACATTGCGATACGATGTTCCGTCCACCGCAAATTCCGCGATGTAATCCGCATGCAGTTGCCAGACCTGGAGAGTGGTGCCCGGCTTGGCCACGCAAGTCTGGGTGACGCTGCGCGACTGGGATATGGCCACCGTGTGTGTTTCCGACTGGGAGAAGGTCGCGCTCAACGCGGCCGAGACGCCCGGCAATAGGTCGGCCGTAACGCCAAGTGACATCGCGAACGTCTGGGTATCCGCATCGCTGGTGGTAACTCCGGTTGTGCATTGCACCGACTGGGTCACCTCCGTATCTTGCGCAACCACGTTAAAAACTGTGTTCCAGTAACACTGCAGCGTCATCGTACCCGGAACCAGTTCGTTGGCCGCCTCCTGGCCCAGCGCTATTGCCGGGGTCACAGGCTTGGTGTATACGAATTGTGAATCGACCTGGCTGACGACCTGCACCGGCGTCGGAAAGGTGGTGAAATTTCCCTGATCGGAGGGTCCGTCCGGGGCAGTTATCGTGTATCCCTGATATAGGATGGACATGGATTGGATTCTCCTTTCTGAGTCGCGAAAAACCGCACCATAATACACCCTCTTGGCCTGTTTACGGATACCGCTTTCGCGGCCAGTCGGCGAGAATTTACCCGCCCGCGCAACCAGGACCGCGCGACGTCGTCCACCGACCCTCGAAGTGTCGCAATCAGGAGAATGCCGGCGAAACGCAGGGTTGGCTAACCTGAGCTGGGAACCGAATCCTCACCACGACCTGGCCGCCCCGCCTCCCGCTCACTTCTTCAATTACGCTGGAGTCTCTCTGGAATGGGGGTGTAGCCATTCTTCCCGTCGCCACATCCTACCCCCCCGCCGTTTGCCGGAGACACTCAGCGTCATTTATACTTACGGTTTGCCTAGAGCAAGCTGACTCATTTAGGAGCAAGGGATTTTCGATGCCGAAACGTACATTTCAACCCAACAAACGCAAGCGCTCGAAAAAGCACGGGTTCCGCACTCGTATGAAAACTAAGAGCGGAGCCGCGGTGCTGTCGCGCCGCCGGGCCAAGGGGCGCAAGCGTGTTTCAGTGGCGCCGGGTTTCCGCGATTAGTTCCCCACGGGCAACAATAGACCGTCGTGACTACATTATTGTGCAAGATTGTGAGCTCTTGAGCGCCGACGCTCCAGAACGGAGTGTAAAGGAGCCCGCGGCCAGGGCGGGAACGGGCTTCCCGCGTGCCGCGCGGCTGCTCAAACATGCCGACTTCGAGCGCGTTTACAAGCAGGGACAGCGTCTGTTCTCCCCGCACCTGACCGTGTTCTATTTGCGCCGGGCAGAGAGCGTTGTAACCGGGACGTCCGCCGCCAAAAATGGCGCGCGCGTCGGATTCACCGTGGGACGCGTGCTCGGTGGCGCGGTCGAGCGTAACCGCATCAAACGGCGTATGCGCGAAGCGGTAAGGATGCGGCGTTCCGCCCTGTCGTCCGCCGGCTCCGTGGATGTCGTCATGAATCCGAAGAAGTCGGTTCTGACTGCCGAGTTTGCCGTCGTGCTCGACGAAGTCGGCCGCGCCCTCGATGGCATCGCGAAAAGGCTGCTGCAGAAAAAAGAGCCGGCGCAGAAGCAGCAGGAACCAAGCTTGAACCATAAGTAAGCTTGCACGGTAACTAAGTTGAGCCACGACTAAGGTTGAGCTAGATAAGGTTGAGCTAGACAAAGTTGAGCTATACATCGACCTGGAGATAAACTTGAAGGCTCTCGCACTGCGGCTGTTGCAACTTTACAAACGGTGGATCTCGCCGGCCTTTCCGCCGTCGTGCCGCTACGTCCCGACTTGTTCGGATTACGCCATGGAAGCGGTCGATCGCTACGGCGTGCTGCGCGGCGGACTGCTGGCGGCGCGGCGATTATTGCGCTGCCACCCTTTAGCCAAAGGCGGCCTCGATCCGGTGACCGGAAATGCGGCGCAAATTTCGAGTAGAGACGCGGCTTGCCGCGTCTCCAGCTCTGCCGACGGACTAAGCCCCGTCTCCACTTCGACTAACTAAGCTGCGAAACCAGCACGAACGAAGACGAAACCAGGAAATGACGAGTTACTGATTTGGCGGAATTTAAAAATCCTCAGCAAGAACCCGGCATGGATCGCAAGCTCCTGATCGTCTTTGCCTTGACCTTCCTGGTCATCATGCTCTTCCAGCCGCTCCTGAAGAAATTCGGCCCGCAGCCTCCGGCCAAACCGGAGATCGCGCAGCCGGCCCCGCAAAATCAGACGCAATCTCCGGCCCCGCCCGCCACTGCGGCCGCTGCCCAACCTTCTCCGGCGAATGCTCCCCGCGTGAAGGCGACCACCGCCCCCCTGCAGGCGCCGAGCGAGTCCGACACCGTAATAGAAAACGATGTCTATCGCATCGTCTTCACCAACCGCGGCGCCAGGGTAAAATCCTGGCTCCTGAAAAAATATACCGGCGACCAGGGCGCCCCGCTCGAACTGGTGAATGCCACGGCCGCCGAGAAATACGGCTACCCGCTCACCCTCTGGAGCTACGACGACACCCTCCGCAACAAGCTGAACTCCGTGCTCTACGTGGCCACCAGCACCGGCGCAACCGCTCCTGCAGAAATTGACTTCGCCTATTCTGACGGCGATTTATCCGTAACCAAGACCTTTAAGTTTGATCGCAACACCTATGTGGTTGGAGTGCACACCGCCGTCGAGCAGAACGGCTCGACCGTCACCGCTTTCCCCATGTGGCCGGCAGGTTTCGGCGCCGATATGACCGCCCCCCAATACGCGACCGGCCAGGTCCTTTATCAATACAACGATAAAGTTGAACGCCTCGCGATCAAAAAGATCAGCGGCAACGGAACCATCCCCGGTCCGCTGAATTGGGCAGGAGTCTCCGACCAGTATTTCGCCGCCGTCTTCGTGCCCCAGGATCCCCGGAACGCGGCCATGGTGACTCTGCGTAATGCGATTGAAATTCCGCATGGCGGCTCCGACACCAGGCAACTTGACAAAATCGACGTCCTCGGCGCAGCCGTCGGCAATCTGCGAGGCCCCAGTGACGCGCGCCTCTACGTAGGCCCGAAAGCTCTCACCGATCTCGAATCCGTGCAGGTCCCCGGCATTATCGGCGCCGAACCCGATCTGCGCGCCATCATCGACTTCGGCTGGCTCGGCATCATCGCCCGCCCTCTGTTTCTCTGGTTGAAGTGGATGTACAGCCACATCGTCCACAACTGGGGTTGGGCCATCCTGCTCCAGACCCTGGTCATCAACCTTGCCTTGCTGCCCTTGCGCCTTTCCCAGATGAAGTCGATGCTCAAAATGCAGCGCGTCGCCCCACAGATCAAGGCGATCCAGGAAAAATACAAGAAGTACAGTTTGCGCGATCCGAAGAAGGCCGAGATGAACGAAGAAATTTCGGCGCTCTACAAGAAAGAAGGCGTCAATCCCGTCGGCGGCTGTCTGCCGCTCGTCATCCAGATGCCCTTCCTCTTTGCCTACTACCGCATGCTCAACGTTGCCATGGATCTGCGTCATGCCCCCTGGCTCTGGGTGCATGATCTTTCAGCCCCCGACCCGTGGCACATTCTGCCCATTGCCATCATCGTTACCATGTTCCTCATGCAACGCATGACGCCGCAGGCCGGAATGGATCCGTCGCAGCAGAAAATTATGAACATCATGATGCCCGGTATGTTGGGTTACATGAGTTGGTATCTGCCCGCCGGCCTCGGCCTCTACTGGGCCACCGGCCAGGTCATCGGCATCGTGCAACAAGCAGCCTTGAATCGCAGCTCGCTCGGCCGCGAGATGCGAGAGATGATCGCCAAGCGTGCCAGAAAGAAAGAGAAATGAGCTGTTGGCCTTTCGCTAACAGCGAATAGCCAAGAGCCAAGAGCTGAACTGACCTATGCCCATCACCGACAAAGTTGCCGCCGCCAAAGAAATTGGCCAATTCCTGCAAGCCGTCATCTCGCATGGCGGCTTCCGGCTCAAATACCGGATCACCGTCGATCCTCCCATCGCCGAGAATCGCGAGTGGGAGCATCCCGAAATTCTCGTCGAATTTGCCGGCCCTGATTCCGCTCTCTTGCTCGAGCGTGGCGGCGAACTGCTGCGCTCCTTCGAACTGCTCGCATCGGAAGTTCTCCACCTGCAGGGCAACGAACACGAGAAGGTCTGGTTCGACTGCAAGAATTTCCGCGCCTTGCGCATCGACGAACTCCAGCTTGCCGCGCGCGTTGCCGCCGAGCAAGTGCGCCGCACCAGTGAACCTTATCGCTTCGGCCCCATGTCCTCGCGCGAGCGTCGCATCGTTCATCTCGCCTTGCGCGAAGAAAAGGATCTCCGCACCGAAAGCGATGGCGAAGGCGGCCGCCGCTCCGTCGTCGTCTATCCCGCCAATTACAAGTCAACCGCAACCCCGCGCCGCGAGCGCAGAACCGGATGAGTGAAGTCAGATTGCAGAGGTAAGAGGTAAGAAGCCAGAGATAAAACCTTAAAGCGCTTTTGACTTTCACCTCTGCCATCAGACCTCTGCCCTCTGACCTGTTTTCGCAGTTGCACACATCGCGCGGCAGTTATTTTCTCGACACTTGACAGCGCGTCAAAATAGGGATTTTATTACCGCTCGCAGCGAAAGTTTTTTGTTGTAAAGACACCGCCGGACAAATTTTTTTGTGCTAGTATGCCGTTCGTCTCCCAATGAAGTTCACCGATAACCCGTAACGAAAATAGCTGAAGCTGCTCTGCACTAAAAGCGAAGCACTCTTAATTGTTAGGTTATCTTTTCCCGGGCTCTTGGTTCCGGCGCTTTTCAATATTCTGGTACAAAATGTCTCTCACTAGTTCCAGTATCAATCCGAATCCGTGGGTCCGCATCCTTGACGCCTTGGAAAAAAAAGTTAACCGCCACTCTTACGATACCTGGTTGAAGCCCACTCGCTACAGTCACGCCAGCAATGGAATTCTCTTCGTGCGCATTCCCACCGCCGAGTTCCGTCACGTCGGCGACAAATACGCCGATCTGATTCAGGAAGCGCTCGATAACCTCGCCCTCGGCTACGAAGACGTGAAATTCGTTACCGCCGAGGACGATCCTTCGAACACTCCCATTCGCCATAACGGCGGCCTCTCCGTGCATCATTCCGGTAGCGCAGCAGCCGGCGCCGCGAACAGCGCTCCCCAGCCCGCTCTCAGTTCGCATCCCTCACAGGCGCGCTTCGATTGGGATAGCGCCGCGCAACTGAATCCGCGCTATACCTTCGATGCGTTTGTCATCGGCAGCGCCAATCAATTCGCCCATGCCGCCTGCCGCGCCGTCGCCGAACGTCCCTCGAAAGCCTACAATCCCCTCTTTCTCTACGGCGGCACCGGCATGGGCAAGACTCATCTCATGCAGGCGATCGGCCACGAAATCAAACGCCGGACGCCCGATGCCGCCATCTGCTACGTCTCCAGCGAGAAATTCACCAACGAGATGATCAACTCGTTGCGCTACCAGAAAATGGATACCTTCCGCGACAAGTTCCGCACCATGGACGTGCTGCTCATCGACGACATCCAGTTTCTCACCCAGAAAGAGCGCACCCAGGAAGAGTTCTTCCACACCTTCAACGCCCTGCACGAGTCCTTGAAACAGATCGTGATCGCCAGCGATCGTCCACCCAAGGAACTGGCCGAATTCGAAGACCGCCTCCGCAGCCGTTTTGAGTGGGGCCTGATCGCCGACATCCAGCCGCCCGACCTCGAAACTAAAGTGGCCATCCTGCAGAAAAAAGCTGAGCAGGAGCGCGTGACCCTGCCCGTCGATGTCGCCCTGTTTATAGCCCAGAACATTCGCTCGAACGTTCGCGAACTCGAAGGCGCTCTCATCCGCCTCGTCGCCCATTCCTCGCTGATCGGGGCCGACATCACCCTTCCCTATACCCAGCAGGTCCTCAAGAATTTCATCGATTCGCAGGCCCGCAAGGTGACCATCGAAGCCATTCAGAAGGCTGTGGCCGAGCAATTCGGATTGCGCCTGGTCGAACTCAAGTCGAAAAATAACTCGCGCTCCATCGTCTACCCGCGCCAGATCGCCATGTACCTCGCCAAGCATCTGACCGAGGCTTCGCTCCCTGAAATCGGACGTCAGTTCGGCGGCAAGCATCACACCACCGTCCTCCATTCCGTCGACAAGATCGAACGCCTGCGAAAGGAAGACAAGGATTTGAACAGGTTGCTCAATAAACTGACCGAGCAATTGGGCGCGTAAAGGTTGATTTCTACCGCCTTTTCCACGATTCGGACCACTCTTCCGGCTCTAAGGTTGTGAAGCGGATGTGGAAGCTGTGGGAGACAGCACTGGAAAACAGCAAGGGTCGGCGGAATGCGCTGGCCTCCGGCGAGGCAGGGAGCGATTCTCCACATCAAGGGTAACCGCCGAAGGCACTGAACCGCAGGCACCTGGACCAGTTTTCCACTTCTCCGAACCGCCTACGGTTACTGCTGGTTTTATTGCTTTTGCATTTGATATAAGAAGAGAACAGAAGTAGAGTCGGGAGACCCTATTATGCCGGTAGAAGTCGCACCCGCCGTCGCCACGACGACCATGGAAATTACAGTCAGCAAATTCGAACTCCTTCGCGAACTGACCGCCACCCAGGGAGTGGTCGAGCGCAAGACCACGATTCCCATCCTCTCCAACTATTTATTTGAAGCGGCCGGAGACAAACTGTCGCTCACCGCCACCGACCTCGACCTCAGCCTGCGCACCTCGTGTAATGCCAAAGTCAAAAAAGAGGGCGCATGCACCATCCCCGCCCGCAAACTTTATGACTACGTAAGACTGCTCCCCGACGCCGACATCACCATCAAGTTGCTCGAGAATCACTGGGTCAGCATTCGTTGCGGCCGCTCCAACACCAAGATGGTCGGCATGGCGAAGTCGAATTTCCCCGGCCTGCCCGTGTTTCCCGCCGCCGGAGCCATCAAAATTTCCGCCCCCGTATTGCGCTCCATGATCGCCAAGACCGGCTTCGCCATCGCCAGCGAAGAATCCCGCTACACCCTGAACGGCGCCCTCATGGTGCTAAAGCCGGAATCGATCACCATGGTAGCCACCGACGGCCATCGCCTCGCCCACGTCGAGCGCGGAGGAGAAAAATTCGATGGCGTGACCGGCGAAATGAAAACCCTCATTCCCAAGAAGGCGATGGACGAATTGAAATCGTTGCTCGATTCCCAGAGCGAGAGCGAGATCGAAACCATCGACTTCGCGAAAGACGAGTCCACACTCTTTTTCCGCGTCGGTCCGCGCCTGCTCACCTCGCGCCAGCTCACCGGCCAGTTCCCCAACTACGAAGCCGTGCTGCCCAAAGATATCTCCAAATCCATCGCCCTTCACGGCGAAGAACTGGGAGCCGCCATCGCCCGCGTCGCCCAGTTTGCCGACGAGCGTTCCCGCGCCGTCCGCCTCCGCCTCGAAAAAGGCGAATTAAAAATCTCCGCATCCTCCACCGAAACCGGCGAGTCCGAAGATTCCATCGAAGTCGCCTACGACGGCGAACCCATGGCCATCGGCTTCAACGCCCAGTACCTGATGGACTTCATCAAAGCCACCGGCTCCTGCGATGTAAAACTGGAACTCAAAGACGCCCAGTCCGCCGGCCAGCTCCGCCCCGCCGAGTCCGAAGACTACAAGTACCGCTACATCGTCATGCCCATGCGCATCTGACCCAGCGACTGTCCTCATCACTCTTGTCATCCTGAGCGGAGCAGAGACTTCGCGGAACGCGAAGTCCCTGCGGAGTCGAAGGACCCCTACACCCTCGCCGCACCCAACCGCTACAGGGAGTTGTTCACCCCAGACCGTATTCTGTGAAGGATGGGCCACGGTGACCCAGGAGTGATCAGCGTGAATGACGAGGAATTGAAAATTGGTACTTAGGCCTCACAGACTCCGATAAACAGATTTTTCTCGCCGGGTGCCCCATCCTAACGTCGCGCCCTTTGCGACGTTAGGGTGGGATTCCACGAATGCCAATCCCTTGAGCTTTTCAAAGCCCAGCCCTCTTGACCAAACCCCACCAACCATTTACATTTCCCCCACTTTATCAACGGAGGAAACCCCCCATGCTATCCGGCTTCAAGCAATTCATCCTGCGCGGCAATGTGGTGGATATGGCGGTGGGCGTGGTGATTGGCGCGGCCTTTGGCGGCCTGGTTGCGGCCCTGACAGCAGACTTGCTGACGCCGTTCATTGCGGCGATCATCGGCAAACCCGATTTCTCTGCCATTCATTACACGATTCACGGAAGTTTGTTTCCCGTAGGCCATTTCATCAATGCCCTGGTGTCGTTTCTGCTGATTGCCGCAGCCGTCTATTTCTTTGTCGTCGCGCCGGTGAATGCGCTCGTCGCGCGGATGCGCAAAGCCCCCGCGCCCGCCGATCCGACAACCAAGAAGTGCCCGGAATGTCTGAGCGAGATTCCCATCGACGCCCGCCGCTGCAGCCACTGCGCCCAGCCCGTGATGGGCAAGGCGGCCTAGTTAGGTCAGTGGAGTGGAGCGACGGGCGTCCTCGCCCGTCCCCCACTTGGCCAAATCCGCCAAATTCCTGTAGAATCTTAGTTTCGGAAACGGCTTCGGCAAACGCCTCGGCATCAGCCTGGAAGGATTCAAAGAGTTATGGCACGAGTCTGTGATATCTGCGGCAAGGGTCCGCAGTTCGGCAACACCATCAGCCACGCCCACAACGTCAGCAAGCGCCGCTGGAACGTCAACCTGCGCCCGGTTCACGCCAAAGTGGGAGCCGCCACCAAGCATATCCGCGTCTGCACCTCCTGCCTCCGCAGCGGCAAAGTAGTCAAGGCCTAGTCAGTTTGTGTGGAGCGGGCGCCTCCGCCCGCGAAAAAGCTGGCAGTAAATAAAAAGCCCGCCGTTCAGCGGGCTCTAACCAGCTACTTCGCATCCACCAGCTGCACGTCAAAGATCAAAGTAGCGTTCGGCGGAATCGCCCCCGGATATCCCTTCTCCCCATAAGCCAGGTCCGGAGGAATCCGCAACTGCCGTTTCCCCCCAACCTTCATCCCGGCAACCCCCTCGTCCCATCCCTTGATCACCTGCCCGCCGCCCAGCAAAAAATCAAACGGATGCCCAGTCCCGACCGAGCTGTCGAACTTCTTGCCATCCGGAAGCCATCCTGTGTAATCGACCTTAACCTTCATCCCCGCCTCCGCCACCGCGCCCGTCCCGACTTTGATGTCCCAGTATTCCAGCCCGCTGGCCGTCTTAACCGGAGCCCCCGTGACCTTCGTAGGCCCGCCTGTGGCCTTGTGCGGGGGAACCGTCTGCGAAAAAACCAGGCCGCCGCCTGCAAGTAAAGTAACAGCAACAATAACAATGAAAATTTTCATCAATGCTCCCTTTTCTGTATTCCTCAAAATATGGATGCCCGCTGGTTCGTGGAGCGACGGGCGTCTCGCCCGTCCCTCCTGCAACTTCTTAGATAATCTGGCGGGACAAATGCCGGTCTCAAGCCAGCGCAATCACATCAATCTCCACCAGCACGTCCTTAGGCAGCCGCGCCACCTCTACCGTCGACCGCGCCGGCGGAGCTTCCTTGAAATAACGCCCGTAGACTTCGTTCATGGCCGCGAAGTCTCCCATATTCTTGAGAAACACTGTGCAACGCAACACTTTCCCCAGCCCGCTGCCCGACGCCTGCAAAATCGCCGCCAGATTCTTAAGCACCTGCTCCGTCTGCGCGCTAACCTCGCCCGCAACCACCTGTTGCGTAGCCGGATCAATCGCCACCTGCCCCGAAGTGAAAATCAATCCCGCCGCCCGAATAGCCTGCGAATACGGCCCTATAGCCTGCGGAGCCTCTTTGGTAGCAATCACCTCGCGCATCGTCCCTCCAGCAAAGAGATTAACAAGACCAGGATCAAAAACAAATCCTCCGATGGAGCGACGGGCGTCCTCGCCCGTCCACGTAAACAAATCCGATGGAGCGACGGGCGTCCTCGCCCGTCCACACGCGCCTAGAACAGCGAACTCTGCCGCCGATTCGGAACAATCCCAAAATGCTCGTAAGCCAGCTGCGTAGCCACCCGTCCCCGCGGAGTCCGATTCAAAAACCCAATCTGAATCAGAAACGGCTCATAAATTTCTTCAATCGCATCCGGCTCCTCAGCCAATGCCGCTCCCAACGTATTCAATCCCACCGGTCCGCCCTGATACTTCTCAATAATCGTCAGCAGCAATTTGCGGTCGACCTCGTCAAACCCATGCCGGTCCACTTCCAGCATGCTGAGCGCCGCCTGCGCCGTCGGCAGATCAATCGATCCCCCCGCCCGCACCTGCGCATAATCCCGCACCCGCCGCAAAAGCCGGTTCGCAATTCGCGGAGTCCCGCGCGACCGCGAAGCAATCTCCGTAGCTCCTGCCCGATCGATGGCCACTCCCAGAATCTCCGCCGACCGCTCCACAATCACGCGCAGATCGTCATGCGTGTAAAACTCCAGCCGCAGCAGCAACCCAAACCGCGACCGCAGCGGAGCCGACAACAGTCCCGCCCGCGTCGTCGCCCCAATAAACGTAAACGGCTTCACGTCCATCGTATGCGTGCGCGCCGATGGCCCCTGCCCGATCATGATGTCCAGCTTGTAATCCTCCAGCGCCGAATAAAGAATCTCTTCCAGCGCCGGCTGCAGCCGGTGCACCTCGTCAATAAACAGCACCTGCCGGTCACGCAGATTCGTCAGGATCGCCGTCAGATCGCCCTTGATCTGCAACGTCGGCCCTGAAGTCTGCTGAAAAGCCGCTCCCAGTTCGTTGGCAATAATATTCGCGAGCGTCGTCTTGCCCAGCCCCGGAGGCCCATACAGCAACACATGATCCAGCGCCTCGCCACGACTCTTGGCCGCCTGAATCGCCACATCAAGATTTTCTTTGACCTTGTTCTGCCCGATAAACTCCGACAACCGCTGCGGCCGCAGCTTCAACTCAAAAGAAGAATCATCCTCCACCGGAGCCGCCGAAACCAGCCGGTCTTTAAGTTGCAGCGCGGGATTATCTTTGGCAGCAGACACTAGCGGAGATGTTAGCAGTTCCGCGGTCGAGGTTCTAGATGCAGCACAGACACTGTCTAAGACGGACAGAGGACGCTTGCCCTGTGTTTCCTCCGTGTCCCTTGTGGTAAAGGTTTTGTTCGTGAACTCAAAACACTAGTTTCGCTCGGTTTCGAGGAGTCGCGAAGGAACATTGCGCCACCGACAGGGTTCCTCACTGCCCAATCACTCCCAGCCGCACGCCCTTCAACTTCCCCGCATCGAACCACGCCACCCTCTGTCCGAACCACGTCTTGCTTCCCGAGAGCCTGTATTTCTTGCTGGCCGCCGCGAAATCATGCACCGCCAGCAGGTAGCCCACCGGACCCTCTCCAAACTTCGAGACCCGCTCCGCTACCCAGCCCGCGCCCGACGCCAGAATCACCGGCTCGCCCGGAAAGTACGCCAGCTTGCCGAACTCCTTCTGACTCTCGACAATCGGATCGGACCACCCATAAGCCTTGCGGAACAAGGCAATCGAAGCATCCAGATTACTGACCGCCACGATCACGCTCTCCACGCCCGTCAGCGGCGATCCTTTCACGCTCGCTGACGTCTGCACCCGCCACGCCCGCGGCGTCTCATCTTCAATCATAAACGGCAGCACCGAGCCCGGCGTTCCCGGACCCACGTCCGCCTTCTTCCATTCAATCGACATTCCGTCCGGTCGCTTCCGGCTGCCGGCCGCGGGATTCCCCACCGCAATCCCCGCCTTCTTCAACCGATCGACCTCCTGCAGCAAAACGTTGCTCCCCACCGCCCACGCGCAAGTCATCGCATCCGCCGACAGAAACTTCGCCCAGTCGGAACCCGCCGTAACTCCCGCCTTGATCGGCGCAATCAGCTCGACGTAAGTCCCATCGTCGAATCCGATCAACGCCATCTGGGTCACGCCATTGCCATGAGGACCACCGGCCTCCGGCGTCAATCCGACATCCGTGAAATCCCGCTGCAGCGCGTCGAGATCCGATCCGCAAACGGAAACATGATCCAGTTCCAGCACCACCATCTTATTGTCCTGAGTCACCGCACTCTGGCAGAAGAGAAAAATCCCGAGCATGGCCCAGCAAAAGCGGCAGCAGATAGGGGAACCCAGCCTGGGCATCCGTGCCTCCTAGAGAATTTAGAAGAAGAAAAAAGAATGGTACGCCAGAAAGCGCTCACGGGCGAAACTGTTTTTGCTCTTGGTCTCTTTTTCGAACCCGTCATCCCGAGCCGGGCGCCCCACTTTAACCGTCGCCGGGTGCCCCACTCTAACGTCGCGCCCTTTGCGACGCTAGGGTGGGATTCCACCGCAGCGTAAATCTCGGGACGTTCCTCTACATTCTCTACGAACCCGAAGACCTTACTCCCTACTCTTCTTCTTCCTTAACCTCGCCCCGCTCCGCCTTAGCCTTGTCAATAATCTTGTCCTGCAATTGCTGCGGAACCGTGTCGTAGTGATGCATCTCCATCGAGAAACTTCCGCGCCCCTGCGTCATCGAAGTCAGATCAGCTCCATACGTCAGCATCTCCGCCATCGGCACCTCGGCCTTCACGATCGTATTCCCCGCCTTGTTATCCATGCCCTGGATGCGTCCCCGCCGGCTGTTCAGGTCGCCCATAATCGTTCCCGCAAATTCATCCGGAATTGTGATCTCGACCGTCATGATCGGCTCCAGCAGCGTAGGCTTGGCCTGTTCCATCGCTTTGCGAAACGCGATCCGTCCCGCCATCTGAAACGACAGATCATTCGAATCCACGTCGTGATAAGACCCGTCATAAAGAATCGCGCGGAAGTGCACCACCGGATATCCCGCCAGATACCCGCGCGCCGCCGCATCCTTGATCCCCTTTTCCACCGCCGGAATAAAGTTGCGCGGAATCGCCCCGCCAAAAATATCGTTGACAAACTCAAACTCCGCTCCGCCCCGCGGCAACGGCTCCATCTTGATCTTGCAATCGCCGTACTGCCCGTGCCCGCCCGTCTGCTTCTTGTGCCGCCCCTGCACATCGGCCTTCCCGCGAATCGTCTCGCGATACGGAACCTTCGGCGCCTTCAGCACCACCTCCGCGTGATACCGCTTCTTCATCTTCGAAACCACAACCTCGATGTGCTGCTGCCCCGTCCCCGCAATCAGAAATTCCTTGGTCTGCGGATCGCGGAAAAATCGCAGCATCGCATCCTCTTCCATCAGCTTGTGCAGCCCCACGCCCAGCTTGTCTTCATCCGCCCGGCTCTTCGGCTCAATCGCAAACGTGATCGCCGGCTCCGGCAATTGCACCGCCCGGTACCGGATCGGCGATGCCTTATCTCCCAGCGTGTCGCCCGTAAGCGTCTCGCGCAGCTTCGCCACCGACCCAATATCGCCCGCATGAATCTCCGAGATCGGAACCGCCTGCTTCCCCTGAATCAACGAAATATGCGCGAACTTCTCCAGAGTATTGCGATTGTAGTTTTGTAGTGACGCATCGTTCTTCAGCACGCCCGAAAAGACTTTGAAATAAGAGATGCGCCCCGCGAACGCGTCCGACATCGTCTTGAATACATAAACCGAAGCCGGCTCAGCGTCCGTGCCCTTCCGCTCCGTCTGTTCTTTACCCTCGGCCGTCCAGCCCGTGATCGCATGATGCTCGCTGGCCGCTGGCGTGTAGTCGACAATAAAATCCATCAGCTCGTCGACCCCAATATTCCCCAGCCCCGAAGTAAACAGCACCGGAAAAAGTTTGTCCTCGCGAATCGCCTCATGCAAAGCCGGAACCAGATGCTCCTCCGGAATCGTCCCCGTCTCGAAAAACTCCTCCATCAGCGAGTCCTTGCCCTCGGCCACCAGCTCTACCAGCTTTTCGTGAGCTTCCTTGGCCGCGTCCGCCATATTCGCCGGAATCGGTCCCTCTTTGCCCTTGCCGTTTCCGCCCATCTCGTACGTGTAAGCCTTCATGCGCACCAGATCGACAATCCCGCTAAGATTTCTCTCGCTCCCTATCGGCAGCTGCAGCGGAGTCACCGCCCGCCCAAACGCCTTCTCCAGAGATTCCAGCACCCGATTCGCATCCGCCCGGTCGCGGTCCATGCGATTGACCACGATCATCCGCGGCAGCTCAATGTCGTTGCAGTAATTCCACACCCGCTGCGTCACCACTTCCACTCCCGCCACGCCATCCACCACCACCAGCGCCGCATCCACCACCGGCAGCACCATCTTGGCCTCGTGCACAAACATATTGAAGCCGGGAGTATCCAGCAGATTGATCTTCACCCTCGCATCCGGCTTGCCCCATTCGACAAAAGCCGCGCCCGTCGAAATCGACATCTTGCGCGCAATTTCCTCTTCGTCGTAATCCGTCACGGCCGAGCCGTCATCGACTCGTCCCAGCCGCGGCGCGCTCCCAGCCGTATAGAGCATCGCCGACACCAGGGTAGTTTTGCCCGCATGCCCATGTCCGACCAGGGCAAGGTTGCGGAGATTCGCAGCTTCGTAAACTTTCACAGGTTGTCTCCTTCCGCAGGTTTAACGGGAAGGGTGATAAGGCCCGGAAGAGTATGAGTACAGGATACAGGCCAGCCCAACATCACCTGCGAAACTCCCGATGCTACCACAGCCAACAGGACCGCTCCAACCAGCCCCCACGCACGAGTAGTGGTTCATTGTCGTAATTGCGCCCGCAAATCAACGCTCCCCCTTTCGCGTTGACCCCGATCCCCAACCCTCCTACAATCCAAATTCTCTGCCAGAGAATTTTTCTTAGGGGTTCCATACATGCGCGCAATCTCGCAAACTAAACTTGCGCTCCGCTGCGCCTGGCTGACAATGGCTTTAGCCGCATCAGCACTCGCCCAGTCACCCGCCCATAACGACATCCTCATCAAAAACGCCACCGTGATGACCGTTACCCACGGCACCATCAAGAACGGCTCCATCTATATTAAAGACGGCAAAATCGCCGCCGTCGGCGAAACCGTGAACGCCCCGTCCAATTCCAATGTCACCGTCATCGACGCCGCCGGAAAATACCTGACCCCCGGCATCGTCGATTCCCATTCCCACATCGCGCTCGACGACGACGTCAACGAAGCCACCAGCCCCGTCACCCCGCAGATGATGATGAAAGATGCCTTCGACTATCAGGACAAGGCCATCTATCGCGCGCTGGCCGGAGGCGTCACCACCTCGCTCCTCCTCCACGGCTCCGCCAACATGATCGGCGGCCAGGCCGTAGTCATCAAGCACAAGTACGGAGCCACCCGCGACGCCATGCTCTTCCCCAACGCGCCCGGCTCCATCAAGTTCGCCAGCGGAGAAAATCCCAAACGCGTCTACGGCGGCCGCGATCAACTCCCCTCAACCCGCATGGGCAATTTCGCCGTCCAGCGCCAGGCCCTCGTCGAGGCGCAAGACTACATGCGCGAGTGGGACGCCTACAACGCCAAGCTCAAACGTGGAGATAAAGATGCCAAAGATGCCACTCCTCCCAAGCGCGATCTCAAACTCGATGCACTCGCCGACGTCCTCCGCGGCAAGCTGATGGTGCAAATCCACTGCTACCGCGCCGACGAGATGCTCACCGAAATCGCCATGGCCAAGGAATTCGGCTACAACCTCCGCGCCTTCCATCACGCCCTCGAAGCCTACAAAATCGCCGACCAGCTCGCCGCCAATAACATCGGCATCGCCACCTTCGCCGACTGGTGGGGCTACAAACAGGAAGCCTGGGACGCCATCCCCTGGAACGCCGTCATGGCCATGCGCAAAGGCGTCCGCGTAGCCATCAAAAGCGACTCCGGGGATTACACCCGCCGCCTCAATCAGGAAGCCGCTAAGGCCATCCGCTACGGCGGAGCCACTGAAGACGAAGCCCTCAAGATGATTACCCTGAACGCCGCCTGGATCATTGGCGTTGACGATCGCATAGGCTCCATCGAAGTCGGCAAAGACGCTGACCTCGTAATCTGGGACGGCTACCCGCTCTCCAGCACCGGCGTCCCCGGAAAAGTTTTCATCGACGGCGAAGTCTACTTTGACCGAGCCCAGCCCGGCCTGGGCACCACCCACTACAAGGAGGGAGAGTAAATGCAGCCCCCAGCAAATACCCCCATGTGGAGCGCGCGCCCCCGCCCGCTGCTGTTGCCGTTGTTCTTGCTCTTGCCCTTTTCCACAAATAAGCCCCCCATGTGGAGCGGGCGCCCCCGCCCGCTGCTGTTGCCGTTGTTCTTGCTCTTGTTCTTGCTCTTTTCCACCCCAGCCCTGACCCAGGACCACCCCGTAGCCCTGAAAAACGGCAAGCTCCTGACCATCACCCACGGAGCCATCGAAAACGGCATCCTCATCATGCAAGCCGGAAAAATCACCGCCGTAGGCACCACCAGCCAAGTCGCCATCCCCGCCGACGCAAGCATAATCGACGCCACCGGCATGACCATCTATCCCGGCCTCATCGATTCCGAAACCCAGCTCGGCCTGACCGAAATCTCCGCCGAAAACACGACCAACGATCTCATCGAAATGAGCGATGAGATCATGCCCCACATGCACACCGCCGACGCCTTCCACGCCGAATCCGCCCTCATCCCGGTGGCTCGCTTGAACGGCATCACCAACGCCGTAGTCGCTCCCGAAAGCGCCGACACGCTTCCCGGCCAGGACTCGTTCATCCAACTCTTCGGAGCCAGCGCCCCCCAGATGCTCCTCATTCGCGACAACGCCATGCCCCTTAACTTCACCGGAGATCAGCGCCGCAACCAGGGCGGATTCGACAAACGCAAATTCCCCTCCACCCGCATGGGTCTGGCGGCTCAACTGCGCCAGGCATTCCTCGACGCTCAAGACTACAAAGCAAAATGGGCCGCCTACGATCGCAAAAAAGCCGAGGCAGCGCAGGATCAGAATAATAAGAATCAGGATAGTAAGAATCAAAATGGCAAAGACAAAAAGCCCGAGCCTACGGCTCCCAAGCGCGATCTCAAACTCGAAGCTCTGATCCCCTATCTCGAAGGCAAGAAAATTGTCGTCCTCGCCGCTGAAAGTCCCAGCGACCTCCAAACCGCCGTCGGCCTGGCCAACGAATTCAAGCTGAAGTTCGTCCTCAACCACATCAGCCACTCCCAACCCGTCCTCGACTACGTCGCCAGCCTCAAGGTGCCGGTCATCGTCGGCCCCATCTACGAAGCTCCGAAAGATGACGAGCGCTACGACGCCGTCTACAGCCTCCCCGCGCAGCTCTACCAGCGCGGAGTCAAAATCGTCTTCGCCTCCTACTCCGCCCACAACGTCCGCAATCTGCCCGATCAGGCCGGATTCGCCACCGCCTTCGGCCTTCCCCACAACGAAGCGCTCAAAGCCATCACCCTGAACGCCGCCGAAGTCTGGGGGGTCGCCGACCAGCTAGGCTCCCTCGACGTCGGCAAGAACGCCAACATCGTCGTCTCTAACGGCGATCCGCTGGATATCAAGACCGACGTAAAGCAGGTATACATCCAGGGAACTGCCATTCCCATGACCAGCCGCCAAACCCGCCTGCGCGACGAATATTCCAGGTGATGGAATAAACGACACCGCTTCAGCCGTTGCGGAAAATCTCCGCTTCGCCGGTTTGGGGAAGGGCACCGCTTCAGCGGTGCCGTAAATGGCGCAAAACCATGGCGGATTTAAGCCGCTCAGGGAACGTCTCTTTCAAACTGACCCATACCTCACACGACAACCCTTTGCATACTTTCCCAATCCCTTTTAAACTACTAGTTTCGACTTCATACAAGCCGTCGAGCAACACGCAGTCGTAATTCAGCAAACGCCGGTCCGCAATCCGGACCCGCGATTCCCAGACTCAGAAACGAGGAGAACATGGCAGCCGTTGATGAAAAAGTGAAACAGATTATTGTTGAACAATTGGGCGTCGACGAGGGCGAAGTCACTCCCAGCGCATCCTTCGTGGATGACCTCGGCGCCGATTCGCTCGACACCGTCGAGCTCGTGATGGCCTTCGAAGAGGCCTTCGATATCGAGATCCCCGACGAAGACGCGGAGAAGATTCGCACCGTCAACGATGCCGTCGAATACATCGGCAAGCACGCCAAGGCTGGCAAATAATCCGCTTGCACGTTATCGGGCATAGCTTTTGCGAAGGGCTCGGCTTTAGCCGTGCCCCACGAGCCGATAAAACATGGGCTTTAGCCCCTGAGGGAGCCCGCACCTTTCCCCCTCAGCAATTCGGAGACTACTCTGCCGACTAATCATCAACGACGCGTTGTCATCACCGGCATCGGGCTGATCTGCTCCGTCGGCCATACTACCGGCGCAGTGTGGGAAGCCTTGCTCGCCGGCAAAAGCGGCGTCGATCGCATCACCGCCTTCGACGCCTCCGCTTTCGCCTGCCAGATCGCCGCCGAAGTCCGCAACTTCGATCCCTTCCAGTTCATCGAGAAAAAAGAAGTCAAGAAGATGGGCCGCTTCATTCACTTCGCCATCGCCGCCGCGGAAGAAGCGATGAAGATGTCGCAACTCAAGGTGACTCCCGAAAACGCCGAGATGGTCGGCGTCCACATCGGCTCCGGCATCGGCGGATTCGACGTCATCGAGCGCGAACATACCGCCCTCCTCGAAGGCGGACCGCGCAAAATCTCACCCTTCTTTATTCCCGCCGCCATCGTCAATCTCGCCGCCGGACATGTCTCCATGCGCTTCGGCGCCAAAGGCCCCAACGAAGCCACCGCCACCGCCTGCACCACCAGCGCTCACTCCATCGGCGATTCCTTTCGCATCATCCAACACGGCGATGCCGACGTCATGATCGCCGGAGGCTCCGAAGCCGCCATCACTCCCATGGGCGTCGGCGGATTCGCCGCCATGCGCGCCCTCTCCACCCGCAACGACGACCCCGCCCGCGCCAGCCGCCCCTGGGACAGAGACCGCGACGGCTTCGTCATGGGCGAAGGCGCAGGCATCCTCGTCCTCGAAGAACTGGAACATGCCCGCCGCCGCAACGCTCCCATCATCGCCGAGTTAATCGGCTACGGCATGTCCGCCGACGCCTACCACATGACCCAGCCCGCGCCCGAACACGAAGGCGGCTTCCGCGTCATGCGCAATGCCCTGCGCGACGCGAAACTCGAGCCCAGCGTCGTCGGCTACGTCAATGCCCACGGCACCTCGACTCCCCTCGGCGATACGCTGGAAGCCCACGCCATCAGAAATTTATTCGGAAAAAAGATTCCGGTAAGCTCCACCAAATCGATGACCGGCCATCTCCTGGGCGGTGCCGGAGGCTTGGAGGCAGGAGTAACCGTCCTCGCCCTCCGCGATCAAATCCTGCCGCCAACCATCAACCTCGAAAATCAAGACTCCGAAACCGAAGGCATGGACTTCGTCCCCAATCAAGCCCGCGAAACCAACTTCGAATACGCCATGTCCAACTCCTTCGGCTTCGGCGGCACCAACGGCGCATTACTCTTCCGCCGCTGGTCAGACTAAGAAAAGGTCAGAGGTTAGAGGTCAGAGTGCAGAGGTGAGGAGCCATCGTAGAGGTTAGGTTGCAGAGCTTAACTTCTTGCGGTGCGCACAGAGCTCACGAAGATTGCTACGAGTTCATTGGCCTCTCGTGCTAGATCGCGCAACTTCTCCGCGGGGAAAATGTTTCCTTCTTGAAAAAGCTCCAGCCAGAAGACCGTTTCGTCAGCCTCCTCCAGAACGATACCCAGTTTGGCTGTGAATTCAGCACGGGACCTTCCGCGACAGGCTGCCCGATAGTTTGCTCCGATCGATGTGCTAGACCGAAGAAGTTGGGTACCCAAGATTCGTGCTTCTTCCGTTCGTGGAAGCGAACGGTACAATCTCAGGACGCGCAGGGCAAAGTCCTTGGTACGGAGCTTCAACGCATCGGAGTCCCGCTTCATGCAGCGATTCTACTGTTAGATTTTCAGTATTCACCGTGACGATGCTCACGCCAAGATTGTCCGGTTTTCACCTCTGCAATCTGACCTCTGACCTCTGCATTGGTTCTAACCTCTGCACTCTGACCTCGAACCTCCGACCTCGAACCTCACTTCATCTCATCAATTATCAAATAAAGCTTAGTAGTATCCGCCACCTCGACATAAGGCTTCCCCGGATGCTTGCTGCTCACTACATAAATCGTAGGCGTGTGATCAACGTGCAGACTCAACCCTAAATCCTTGTCCGCCCGCACCAGCCCCGCCAGCTTGCCATCCGCATCCACCACAAACGGCAGCCCGATCTTGTGCTCGGACGCAAACTTCTCCTCAAACGCCCGCAGATTCTGCGGCGTGATCTCCATCTGGTGCTCGAACACCGTCGCTCGAAATTCGTTTCCGAGATCCTTGGAATGGGTATCGAAATACCGCGCCATCACCGCCGCGTCAAACGACCAGTTGTGCATCGGCAACGGAAAATCGTGCTGCACCAGCGGAATCTTATAAGTCTTCGCCGCCTGCGCCAGCAACGGAGCAATCCGCCCGCATTGCGGACATTGCAAATCCTCGAACACCACGATCGCCACCTGCGACCCCTTCGGCGGCCGCAGCGCCTCCGGCACGTCCTGTCCAAAAGCCGGAACGCCCATCGCCGCCACACCAGCGAAAATCGCAGTCGACACCACCAGGCCAGCCAAAAGTCGTTGAATCTTCATAATTGTCGTTGAATCTTCATAATTGTCGTTGAATCTTCATAATGATTGTTTGGATGCACATCAAGCTGAGAATATTCTATCGCAGCGAATTCGCTCCCTGCGAAAATGCTCACGGAGCCACGGCCGCCCTCCACCCACCGGGCCCGGCCGCTTACTTTATATCGGTGATTTCCATGTTGCAGAAAAAACCTATGCGCAGCACGATGTTCTGCCCCGGGAACTCCTTGGGCAACTCCGGCAGCGGGTCGGATGACGTGATGCCGCTCCAGGCCGCCCGGTCAAGAGGCACATCGCCCGAACTGCTGCGCAGCACCATTCCGCTGACCTGGCCATTCTTCAGGATCGTAAAGTCAATAAACGTCTTTCCCTGTTTAAAAAGCGGCGGATATGCTGATTCAGGAAGGGCATTAATCCAGTTTCTCTTGATGGTCTGCAGGATCCGCGTTATATAAGGTCCAAAATCGACCCCCATCGTATCGGAAAGAATTTCCGCTGGACCCATCGCCGCATTCGCCCGCCCGCGCGTCAATCCGGGGTCGCCAGCCACTCCGCCACCGTAACGCCCGTGGTTCGCCGCCGCCGCCCGTGCCGCCTGGTCGATCATCGACCCCGCCGTCATGGGAGCCTTGAAATCCGGTACCACTCTCGCCTGCGGCGTCTGCAACCGCGCCACCTGATCGTTCTGCTGCGGCTGCGAGAATCCCTGCGAGTTATTCTGCGGTGCCGGCGCCGCCGGATTCTGCGCACTCTGATTCTGTGGCGGCGCGCTCGGCGCCTGCGGCCCGCCCCCGCTCTGCGGTGCCGGTCGCGCGCTCTGTAATATCTTCTTCAAATCCTCGCGATTGATCTGCGGCGCTTTGCTGGTCGCGACCCGATCCTTATCCGAAATCACCTTCGCATCCGGACGCTTCGTCAGCTTCTGCTCATCCGGCGGCAACTCCAAAAACGTCGCATCTTTCGACTTGTCATTCGCCGTCATCGCCAGATCGACCGTCCGGTGCGGCAACAGCATCATCAGCTTCTCGCTGTTCCACAACAGAATCACCACCAGCAAATGCAAAATAACGGACAGCCACAGCGCTTCCCGCTTGCGCGCTCGCGAGAGGTCGTCCTGTAACTGGATCAGTAGATGCGGAACATCGTCAGGGTTGAAGCCGCGGTAAGCCGTCTCCCAATGCTGCGCTTCAAACAAGTCGCGCTGTTCTGCCCGTTCCGTAGGGGAATTCGCCTGTTCGCCGGACAAGGGATCGCGAGACGGAATTTGGGTGACCGGCATCAGGCAGAGGCTACTTGCTTAGAACCACTGGCAACCCCCAGGGTTGCGTAACTCGTGCTTAGATTTGCGCGCAAAAGATTTCGCGTCGAATTCCTTCGTAAAGTTACGTAAATTGTGGAGTTGCGACCGTCTCTTCTATTGTCGCATTTTTCTTGCCAGCCCGGTGAGTACCTGCGTAATGTCCCTTACTCAACTCACCCGGCATCACAATTTTTTCTCACCGCTTACTCCCGCCGCCTCATTCTGACCGTACAATATTCTGACAACACAAATGTCGTTCCTAGCCGGGAAGATGGGGAATATGTTTCGCTACGCAACCAGACCTTCGGGCCTCACCATGCTCCTTTTCGGATTGGTCCTTCTGGCCGCGCCCGGCTCAACCTTCGCCCAGCATGGCGGAGGAACCGCAGTCGGCTCGGGCACCTCCGCCGGTGGCGCTGGAGCTCCCAGTGGCGTCAGCGAAAAGGATGATCTTAAGAACTTTCACCGCGCCATGGAAGTTCAAGCCACTGACGATCAGCGCGCCGCCTTCGCCAGCATCGCCAAAGATCTCCAGGATGCCTCCGATCGCCTGCAGCTTCTTCAGAAAGCTCCAGCTTCCGTCAGCCTCCCGCCCGAGATCGAGACCGCAGCCGCCGTCAATCACGACCTTGAAAAGGCGCGCACCGCTACCAGGAATTTTCTCGCCTCATTCTCTCCTGCGCAAAAATCAGCATTGAAAGAGATCATCAGGAAATTGGAGAAAGCGGATTCCGACTTCGATAGAGAATCCAGGAGCTTCGATCAGCTGATCCAGGTCGCCAAACCGCCAGCTGAACAGATTGCCGGCTCCGCTGCCCCGCTCCTGAGAGCGCTTACCGGTTTCCAGAGCGAGCAATTATCCCTCGGAAGAGAAATGAGCATTCTTCTTCTCCCCGCCGACGGCCAGGAACTCGCTTTCACTCTGCCCCGGGTGACGAATTCCCTCCACCTGGCGGACCAGACCGTCTCCATCCCCACTTCTGCCACCGTCGCCCGTCTCTCCTCCGCTGCCGGCGACAACGCGCACCATCTTTATCGCCTGCAACAAACCGTTGACCTCTCCGACCTGCAGCAAAACTTCAACTTGATACTGCGCTACCAGCTGACCCGCTCTCCCCGCTGCGGCGAGCGCGTTGAGATTCAACAAGCCTCGCTGGCCCCGCTCGCCCCCGCCAGCCTCGCGGTCGTCACCCTCCACTATGAACGTTGGATCTGTCCCACCGGCGCCGGAAGAGCAAGTCCGGTCGAGGTCGCCGATGGCGACGGCGAGATCGAAATCAAACTCACTCCCGCGCTTGATCGCAACGGCCTCATTCTCAACTCGGAAATTACCCGCGTCGTAGCCCAGGGAGCGCTGCGCCAGTTGTTAACCTCCGGCGATTTAGGCGACGCCTTGCGTCATCAGATCGCGACGTCATTCCTCGGCGCTGTGCAGAAGTCCGCCGACCCCAATGCGCTGCTCCCGCCGGTTGCTCAAAACTCAACCACCCTGCAGAAAGCGGAATTCCAGGATGCCGGCGCCAATCAGCTCATCCTGGTTCTCGACGGTCAACTTCAATTATCCGACGACCAAAGCGCCCAATTCTCCCAGCAACTAACGCAACGCCTCTCCGCCCAGGCTCCGCCATCCCATTAGCGCCGAGATTCAAAACAAAAAAAAGGCAAGAGGTCTCCAACCTCAAACCTCTGACCTCTAACCTCTGACCTCTAACCTCTAACCTCTGACCTCTAACCTCTAACCTCTCACCCCAATCCGCCCCGCATGCCTTCCAATCTCCGCCAGAATCTCGAGTCCCAGACCCAGCGCCTTCCGTCCATCCTCCAGCGATACTACCGGACGCGACCGCTCCCGCACCGCCAGCAGAAATGCCCTGATCTCCGCCAGCAACGGCTCCTCCGCCGTAATCGCCGGCTTCGCCATATGAATCTGCGGATTCACACTAGGCTGTCGCTGCCCCAGGTTCGCTCCCGCCCGTGTGGTGACGGGGCTCGGCCCCGTCCTTTTGGCGCTAACCCGAGCAAAATCCTGGCCGGTGCCCCATCCCGACGCCTCGTTGTAAGGGTGGGAACTTCCCCCCGCGCCGCCCACCGAAAACACCACCACATCCTGCCGCCCGTAATCGATCGATATATATTGTCCCGCCTGAAAAAATCGCAGCTTCCTCACCCGCTCTGTCGAAACCCGGCTGGCCGTGAAATTCGCCACGCACCCCGATTCAAACTCCACCCGCACATTCGCGATATCCACTTTGCCGGAAAGTATCGGCAGCCCCACCGCCCGAATCTCCTTCACCTTCGACTCCACAAACGTCAACACAATATCCAGGTCGTGGATCATCAAATCCAGCACCACATCCACATCCAGCGCCCGCGGAGAAAATACGCTCAGCCGGTGCACCTCAAAAAACATGGGACGCCCGATCAAAGGCAACGTAGCCCGCACCGCCGGATTAAAGCGCTCCAGATGCCCCACCTGCGCCACCCGCTTGTGCTCCGACGCAAGACCAATCAACTCGTCCGCCTCGCCCAGCGTGGCCGCCACCGGCTTTTCGATCAGCACATCCACCCCCGCCTCTATCAGCGCCCGCGCCACCTCCAGATGCAAGACCGTAGGCACCGCCACCGACGCCGCCTGCACCTCGCTGTGCGTCGTCAGCAGTTGCTCAATCGACCCAAACGCCCGGCAGCCAAACTCGCGCGCCACAGCGTCCGCCCGCGCCGTATCCGGATCAACCACCCCCACCAACCGCACCCCGCCCGCCTCTTGCAGGTGCCGGTAGACGCGAGCATGATTCCGCCCAAAAGCCCCCACCCCAACCACCGCCACATTGACCGGAAACAGCTTGTTCGGAAACTCGTTACTCACCAAGCCTCCCAAAAACGATTGTCATCCTGAGCGCAGCCGGGTGCCCCATCCTAACGTCGCGCCTTTTGCGACGTTAGGGTGGGAACCCCACCTCCGCAGCAACTCCTCATCACGCCTTCTTCAGCAGCGCAATCTGCCCCGCATGATACAGCTCATGCTGCACCACGCCATGGAGCATGTAATAAAAGTTGTAGTGCGCGCCCTCTTTCCCCGGAACCATCTCGGCAAGCCGCGAATCCGTGATCTCCGCCACGGCCGCGATCAAATCGTGGTGCGTCCGCCGCACCTGAGCCAACGCCTCGTGCCAAGCCGCCTCGCTCGTATCCGTTACCGGAGGAAAATTCTCCGCATCCGAAAGTTCCACCGTCTTCCCGTCCAACCGCCGCAGCACCGCCCCATCCCACGCCCCAATATGCAGCACCAGTTCCCATATCGTATGCGCCCCCGCAATCGGACGAGCCGCCGCCTGCGCCGCCGTAACTCCCTCCAGGATTTCGAACAAAGAATCGCCATGCCAGGCCTCTCCATCAAAAGCCCGGCGGAGCTGGTCCGCAATGCGAGCGGTTTCCGACATCAGACGCCTCCATCTCCCGCATGATATTGAGGTCAGAGGTCAGATTGCAGAGGTAAAAGCCCTTGGTTGGGTTTTCACCTCTGCAATCTGACCTCTAACCTCTGACCTTTCCCTACTCCGCGCACACCGCAATCCCCGCCGCATCCGCCGTCTGCCTCACCGCATCGCCATCCAGCAGCAGACATCGCCCCGCATCCACCGCCAGGCACGTAGCCCCCGCCCGCACCATCACCTCAATCGTCCTCACTCCAATCACCGGAACATCAAACCGCATATCCTGCCCCGGCTTCGCGATCTTCACCACCGTGAGCGCCCGGCTCAGCAGCGTCGCCCGAGTCGGAGTCAGTGGAGCGCCGGGCGTCTCGCCCGGCCACTCATCGCGCCCTTTGCGATGTGTGGGAGACTCCGCGTCCGCATCCGACTCCTCCTCCGCCATCAGACTCTTCATGAAACCGCCCGCCCGCTCAATCGTCGCATCCGTCCCTTCCATCGCCTCGACCGCGACGCAAGCCGCTTCCGCGATCACTACCGTCTGCCCAATGTCATACTCCGCCAGCCGCCGCGCCACCGCCCGTCCATATTCAATATTCTTGCGTTCGTTCTCATTCGGACTCCGCTTCGTCAGCACGCCCGATTTCGCCAGCAGCGGTTCCAGCAGCGAAGTCGAGTTCTCCAGCAGGATGCCCTCATCCGCCAGCACCTTCGCCACCGCCCCCAGCAGCGAATCCGTATTCCGTGTTCCCAGCGACAGCAACAGCTTCGCAAGCCGCCAGTCCGGCCTGATGGCAGAAAAAATCTGTCTGTGCTTCACCTGCCCCGCCATCACCGCGCGAGTAACGCCCGCAGCCTTAAAAGTGTCGATGAGCTTCGACAGTTCGCCCAGAGAAAGCCAATGCACCGCAGCCGCCCCGTGCGATTCAATTTCAGCCGCCGCCTCTTCCCGAATCGCCGCGACCACCACCTCGTACCCCTGCGCACGAGCCGCCTCCAGCACCAGAAAAGGAAACGTCCCATTGCCCGCAATAAGTCCAAGTTTCATAGTGAGTGGTCAGTGGTCGGTGGCCAGTGGTCAGCGGTCAGCGCCTTCGCATTTCAACTGGCCACCGACCACCGTCACTTAATCACTCCGCGTTCTGAGGATTCAATGAAGTGGATGAGCATTTCGACATCCTCCCCGCCGTTCGCTTCGCCTTTCAGCTTCTCCAGCGCCTGCGAAGTATTCAGCTTCGACGCCAGCAGCACCCGGTAAGCATGATGCAGCTTCTGAATCCGTTCTCTCGAGAACCCACGCCGCTCCAGCCCCACCGCATTCAATCCATAAGCCCGCGTCCCGCGCTCCGCCGACGTCTTCGAAAACGGCAGCACATCCCGCGTAATCGTCGTCCCTCCGCCAATAAACGCATGCCTCCCGATCCGCACAAAGTGATGCACCGGACACAACGCCCCCACCGTGGCCCAGTCCTCCACCGTCACATGCCCCCCCAGCGTAGCCGCGTTCGCCATAATAATGTGGCTGCCAATCTGGCAATCATGCGCAACATGCGTATAAGCCATGATCAGGTTATGGTCGCCGACCCGCGTGCATCCTCCACCCTTCACCGTGCCCCGATTGATAGTGACAAATTCGCGAATAACATTATTCGAGCCCATCTCCAGACGAGTAGCCTCCCCCGCATACGTAATATCCTGCGGAGCCAGCCCGATCGAAGTAAAAGGAGAAAAGCGGTTGCCGGAGCCAATTTTCGTAGCCCCGTCAATCACCACATGCGAAACAAGCTCGCAGCCTTCGCCCAGCTCCACCCCAGCCCCAATCACGCAGTAAGGCCCAATCGTGCACGAAGAATGTATTTTGCTTTTCGGATCGACAACCGCCGTAGGATGGATCGCTGTCAAATCAAAATCCCTTTGTCATCCTGAGCGGAACACTGTTTCGCGGAAAGGTTTTCACTTCTGCAATCTGACCTCTAACCTCTGACCTCGTCCGCGTCTTCCACACTCGCCGCCCCCATACTCCTCGGCACCAGCCGGCAAGTCACCGTAGCCTGCGCCGCCACCTTCCCATCCACATACGCCGTCCCTTCCAGCCGCGCCGCCGTGATCCGCCACGCCTTCACCACCACTTCAATCCGCAGCTGATCTCCCGGAACCACCGGTCGCCGGAACCGCGCCTTCTCAATTCCCGTAAACACCATCAGCATCTCATCCCGGTTCGGAACCTCCGTCAGCAGCAGCAGCCCGCCCGCCTGCGCGATCGCCTCCACGATCAGCACGCCCGGCATGATCGGCTTCTCCGGAAAATGTCCCTGAAAAAAAGGTTCCGTGATCGTCACATTCTTCAACGCGACAATACTCTTCATCCGCACCAGCTCCACCACCCGGTCGATCAAAAGAAACGGATACCGGTGCGGCAGGATCTTGAAAATATCCCCAATATCCATCCCGGTCTTCACCGGCTCGGGCTCATAAGGTGTACTTTGTGTGGTGTCAGTCATGCGCTGTCGTCCAAGCCGAAGATTATACTGTAGCGCAAGAACTAAGGTCAGAGGTGAGAGGTCAGAAATCAGAGGTGAGAGGTCAGAAGTCAGAAGTATGAGGTCAGATTGCAGAGGTTGGATCGCAGAAGTGAAATCTCCCCGCCGACCTCTTAGGGCTTTTCACCTCTGCAATCTGACCTCTAACCTCTGACCTCGTTCCAGAAAGGTTACATGCGCAAGATATTCGTCTTCATCCTTTTCGCCGCCACGCTCCGCGCTCAAGCACCGTCGCAATCCGCCGTCCCCGCGCTCCCCGACGACATCCCCGCCTCCGCCGATCATTACTCCTTCCTCCTCATGGGCAATCCCGCCGGACTGCAAGCCACCTGGGCCGCCTCCGACGGTACCCTCCACATCTTCTTCCAGTTCAACGACCGCGGCCGCGGCCCCAAAACCACCACCATCCTCAAGCTCGGACCCGACGGCATCCCCGTCTCCGAAACCATCACCGGCAACGACTACCTCAAATCGCCCGTCAACGAAACCTACACCCTCGAAGCCGGCACCGCCCGCTGGAGCAGCGAGGCCGAACATGGCGAGAAGAAACTCTCTGCCCCCGCCTTCTACTCTTCCATCAACGGCGGACCCTCCGAAATCGCTCTCCTTATCCGCGCCGCGCTCCTGCACGACGAAAACAAGATCAGCGGCCAGATCGCGCTGCTCCCCGAAGGCGAAGCCCGCGTCCAGCGCTTGACTGAAGTTGACCTCGAATCTCCTGGCAAAGAAGCCTCCGGTCAAAAAGAACACGTCTCTCTCTACGCCATCACCGGACTGGATTTCTCGCCAACCTATGTCTGGCTCGGCGATCCCAACTTCTTCGCCAGCGTCGATACCTGGGGTTCCATCGTTTCCGTGGGCTGGGAATCGTCGGTCCAAACCCTGCTCGACGCCCAAAACAAAATCAAAGAGTCCCGCTCCGCCGATCTAGCCGCCAAACTCGCTCACCATTCCGCCGGCTTTCTCTTCTACCACGCGAATCTCTTCGATGCCGAATCCGGCCAGGTCTTGCACGATCGCTCGGTCTTCGTCACCGGCAACCGGATTGGCCCGGTCAAAGTCAACTACATCCCGGCTCCACTGCCTTCCGGAATCCAAGTCATCGACGCCACCAACAAAACCCTCCTCCCCGGCCTCTGGGATATGCACGCCCACGTCGGCGACAACGACGGCCTCCTCAACCTCGCCGCCGGAGTCACCACCGTCCGCGATCTCGCCAACGACACCGACTCGCTCCTCGCCCGCCGCCAGCGCATCGCCGACGGAAAAGAAATCGGCACCCGCATCGTCCTCGCCGGAATCATCGACAGCCCCGACGCCTTTCACGGACCCACCAAAGTCCTCGTCTCCACCGAAGCCGAAGCCCGCGCCGCCGTCGACAACTACAAAAAACTCGGCTACGTGCAAATCAAAATCTACAGCTCGGTCAAGCCCGAGCTCGTCCCTGTCATCATCGACGAAGCCCACAAGAACGGACTCCGCGTCAGTGGACACATCCCTGCCAACATGATCGCTTCTCAATGCGTCAAGCTCGGCTACGACGAAATCCAGCACATCAACTTTCTCGTTCTCAACTTCTTCCCCGAAGTCAAAGACACCAACACCATCGCCCGCCTCACCAAACCCGGAGAACTCACCGCCTCGCTCGACCTCCACTCCACCGCCGTCCAGTCCTTCATCAAGCTCTTGCAGGCTCACCACACCAAACTCGACCTCACCCTCAGCATTTTCGAAGACCAATACATGGCCCACCCCGGCCAGATTCCTCCCGGATTCAAAGCCGTGGCCAACCGTCTCCCCGCCCAGGTCCGCCGCGGCCTTCTCACCGCCGGCATGACTCCGCCCCCAGGCATGGACGACACCTACAAAAAATCCTTCGCCAAAATGCTCGAATTCACCGGACTTCTCTACCGCTCCGGCCTCTCCATCGAAGACGGCACCGACAGCATGGCCGGATTCGCCCTCCATCGCGAACTCGAACTCGACGTCCAGGCCGGCATCCCCGCCAACGTCGTCCTGCAAAACGCCACCCTCAACGCCGCCCGCATCATGAGCATGGATAAAGATCTCGGCTCCATCGCTCCCGGCAAACTCGCCGACCTCGTCCTGGTCGACGGCGACCCCACAAAGAACATCAGCGACATCCGCAAAACCCTCGTCACCGTAAAAGACGGCGTCCTCTACAACTCGACCGAACTCTACACCGAACTGGGAGTCAGCCCCTGAGATCCTGTGGTGCGGGCGCCCCCGCCCGCGTGCCGACAGCGAACTCACTCTCGCGGACTTTTCGTGTTGCGTGCGTTGTCACCCCACGCCCAAACGCTCGCGCACTTGTCTTTCCCTTTCGTAACCACCTGTGTGACTCACGATCTGGACTCCCCGCCCCTCATTGCCGATGATCAATCCAAGGGCCGCATCAGCCGCCAAACTTCTCATAGCGACCCGGAGCCGCTTCATGAGTTCCCCCGACCCCCATCCCACGACCCCCGTTCTCGCCGGACCCGATCGCCGCCGCTATCCCCGCTTCACCACCCAGGTCCAAATCGAAATCCATCAGGACGGCAGCGACGTCCCCATGCACCTGGAAACCACCGACCTCAGTCGCGGCGGCTGCTACGTTCAGCTCATGATGCCTCTCTCCCTCGGCACCCGCCTGCACGCCACTCTCTGGCTCGACGGCTCCCCAATCCGCATCCGCGGTCTCGCCGTCACCCGCCACCCCCAATTCGGCAACGGCATCATGTTCGTGGATTTCGAAGCAGACGGCGAACAACTCCTCAAACGCTACCTAGCAGCCATCCCCACCTAAAATTTGCCCGATCATTCAGCTCTGATTCCCAACCCCACCCGCCGTCCTAGACCTCGCGCCTTTTTGCGACCTCTAGAGCATGTCCTTCGCGAAGGCCGAAGTGGTGGGATCCACGACCACATCCCCTGTGGGATTGTCCTTCCTCAACCCACTTTCGCCACGCCGCACCAGGGCTGCGCCCCTTCCAATCATCAGTTCCCGATCCAGACACAATAAGGATTCCCACTTATTACTCCCCAGATTCCCCAGGGAAAAACCTCTGCCCTCTGACCTCTGACCTCGAACCTCTGACCTCGAACCTCTGCCCTCTGACCTCTGACCTCTGCCTTCTGCCCTCTAACCTCCCCCGCTCTTCCCCATTCGCACAATCGGCAGCGTCAGCCCATCCCCCAGCGGCACGTCCGCCGTCCCCATCTCCGCATACCCCTTCGCCCGATAAAACGGAACTCCCGTCAACGTCGCTCCCATCTCCAGCCGCCGGAACCCGGCCGCCCACGCCGCTCGCTCGCAAGCCTCCAGAATCATTCCGCCAATCCCGCGCCGCGCCCATGCCGGATGCACAAAAAATGCCCTTATCTTCGCCGCATCCTTCGCCGGATCCAGCAACGAGTCCTCGCGCCCCGCAAACTGATCTCCCCCATACAAAGTTTTTCGCCGGCTCCATCCGCCGCATCCCACCAGCACCGCCTCCGCCGATCCCTCCTCAGCCTCCGCCGCAAAATATGTCCCGTCCGAAATCAGCTGCGTGTCCACTCCGTACACCGTCCGCAACGCACTCTCCAGTTGCGCCGGTGAATAATCCCCCGCCTGCAATCCTCGCACCGACGCCTCAATCAACTCCCTTAACCGGGGAACGTCGTCAGCCTCCGCCAGCCGAATCCGCATGTTCATAAGAAAACCAGGGTGCCCCACGTTTCCAGTTTGAGACCAGGGAATGAGACATTCAAGTGCCGGCAGCCTGCGGAAAAAACTCGACGCACGTCAGCTTCACCGCCCTGCACTTTCCTCCCCACTCAATCCCATCACCGACCAAACGTACACGACCTTTCGGTAATCCCCGGTAATCGTCGGTAACAAGCCGCTCGCCCGCTGCCAGCCTTACAATGACATCACTCCGCGCTCCCGTGCTCGGGCTTTGCGGGGTTTCGTTGGGAATCTCCCGGCGAGGTTCTGACCCGTTCGGCGTCTGCTGATTTTGCCGGCGTTTCGCGGGATTAAGGCTGGAGTCCGCACCCCTATGGCGTTTGGTTTTGGCTTTAACAAACAGAAGGTTCTCAGCGCCGCGGAGAAGTTTGTCCAGCAGGGCAAACTGCAGAACGCGATTGCCGAGTACGACAAAGTCCTCAAGAACGATGCCAAGGATCTCACCGTCAACAATACGATCGGCGACCTCTACGCTCGTCTTGGCGACATCGAGAAAGCCGTCGAGTGCTTCAAGAAGGTTGGCGACGCCTATGCCGCGCAAGGCTTCACCGTCAAGGGCATCGCCATGTACAAGAAGATCACCAAGCTCCAGCCGAGCGTGGATTCCTCTCTCAAACTGGCCGAACTCTACACCCAGCAGGGCCTGTTCAACGACGCCCGCGCCCAGTATCTGCAGGTCGCCGATGACTTCATGAAGAATGGCGACTTCGACCAGGCCGTGCGCATTTTCCAGAAGGTCCTCGAAATGGATCCGGAAAATGTCCCCATGCGCATCAAGCTCGCCGAGGTCTACGTCAAACTCGGCAAGAAGAAAGAAGCATGGGACATTTACAGCGCCGTGGCCGAATTGCTGCGTTCCCGCGGATCCCTCGCCGCTGCCGACGATATTCTCAACGGCATGATGGCCCTCGACCCCGGCAACAGCTACGTTCTCCTGATGCGCGGCAAGTTCAGCCTCGAAAATGGCGATCCCAAAACCGCCGTCGGCTTTCTCGAGAAGGCCGCCGATCTCGATTCCCACCCCGAAGGCTTGCGCGATCTGCTCCGCGCCTACTTGCAACTCGGCAACGCCAAGAAAGCTGCACCCATCGCCGAAAAACTGCTCGCGGTGCACAACGATCCCGAGGGCCTGTTCCTTCTCGCCGAGGGTTGCACCCGTCTTGCTCAATATCACGACGCCCTCGACGTCTACTCCCGCCATGCCGATCGCCTGCTCGCCACCGATTCCACCAAACTGCTGGCCAGCCTGCATACCATGATCACCCATGTGCGCGACGATTCGTCCGCCCTCGACGCCCTCTTGCTCCTGCTCAACAAGGCTGGAGAAAGCACCCACGTCAACGAGGTCACCGAGCTTCTCGCTCACGCCTCCGTCGAAGACGGCAACCTGGCTCGCGCTCGCGATCTCTACCAGATGCTCTCCACCACCGAGCCGCAGAACCCCTTGCACCTGCAGAACTACCAGCAGGTCGTCAATCGCATGACCCAGTCCGCGCCCGTCAGCGGCATCACCGCCGAAGAAGGCTCCTTGCTGGTCGACGAACTCGAAGCCACCGCGCCCGTCATCGATCAGTCTTACCCCGACGACATCGCCATCGCCGTGCGCTCCGCCGTTACCGACGCCGACCTGTTTCTTTCTTACAATCTGCCCGATAAAGCCGTCGTGCCCCTCCTCGGCGCGCTCCCCAAGGCGCCCACCGACGCCCGCTTGAACCAGCGTCTGGCCGCTCTCCATACCCGCTTCCATCGTTTCGCCGAAGCCGCTGTCTGCTGCCGCACCCTCGAGGCCGTCTATCATGAGGCCGGCTGTCCCGATGAAGCCGTGCGCTACGGAGATTTAGCCGCCCGCTACGAGCAGACCGTGCAAGCCGCTCCCGCGTCTCCCGCCACACTGTCGCCGATATCGCCCGCACCATCGTTGCCCCTCGCCGCTTCCGCGGCATCCTCAGCCACTGCACCCTCAGCCCCCGCCGCCGGCTCCCGGTCGAAGGCTGCGCCCTCTGCTCCTGCCCGCGAAACTGCCCCCGACCATCCGGAGTTCGCCATCCCAGAAATGTCGGTCCATGCTCCTCTCGATACTCACGATCATTCTGCCGACCTTGCCTCGGAGTGGGAGCATTCGCTCTCCGTCGACCGCGAGCCCGATGGTCGCATCGATGGCCAGATCGACGGCCAGATCAGCGACGGCCAGATTAACGACGGCGAGATCAGCGACGGCCAGATTGAACGTGCTCACGCCGCCGCCAGCGCCCATTCCGGCGCCGATGCCGATGCCTCCGCCGATTCCGAGATTGGCGAGACCGTAGAAGAAATTCGTTTCTATTGCGAGCATTTCATGATGGAGCAGGCCCGCGCCGCCATGGAAAAGCTCGAAACTCTCACCACCGACGCCCACATTCTCGATCCCATGCGCGCCGCTCTCGCCGCCTCGCTCCAGCTCTCGACCGAGCCCGAGCCGGAAGTCGCCGAACTGGAAATTAACGCCGACCTTCCCGAAGTCGAAAGTCTGGAGATCGAAAGCCCCGAGATCGACAACCCGGCGATCGAGAGTCCGGCGATCGAAAGTCCGGCGATCGAAAGTCCCGCGATCCATGCCGCTCCCCATGCCAACCAGTCCGCCGACTTCGACGTTGCCATGGACGCCGAGCCCACTTCCGAGCCCACCCGTGCCTCGAGCCCAATCGCTTTCCACGGGCGGAAGCCACACCACGAGATTCCTGCCACCCCAAAGTACGCCTCGCCCGACCTCGCTCCCGAGCCGGAACCGGTCGGCGTGGAATCCGCCTCCGCCGAAACCGTGCCTGCCGCCGAGATCGCGCTTCCCTCATTCGTTGCCGAACTCGAAGCCTCGCTGGGTGACTCCTTCCCCGTCGCTGCTCCAGTCTCTGAATCTCCCGCAGCCGGCGCCTCTGCCACCGGCCAGTTGCCGCGATGGCCAGCCGCGGCCGCGCCCCCGTCCGAAGCCCCCAGGAAAAGCAAACGCGTGCCCTTGGAAGCTATGGCACCCGCTGCTCACGATCTGCACGTTCCAACCTCGACGCCGCTTCCCGCGACTCCCGCTTCCATCGGAGGTGCCGCCGCCACCGCCGCTGCTCCCGCCCTGGCCGCGCCCCTTTCTGCAGCCGCCACGCCCTCGCTCGCAAGCCCCGCCATGAGCTATGGTCTCGTTCCCGAGCGTCCTCTCGGCGCCGGAGCTCAAGCCATGCATCCCGCTGGCGGCATCGATCTTTCCCAGATGTTCGGTGAGTTGAAAATGGAGCTCGAGGAAGAAGTCGCCGCCGGCGACGACGATGCCGAAACTCATTACAACCTCGGAGTCGCCTTCCGCGAAATGGGGCTTCTCGACGAAGCTATCGCCGAATTCCAGAAGGTCTGCAACATCATCGATCGCGGCAAAGCTTTTTCTCAGCAGATCCAGACCTACACCTGGCTCGCCCAGTGCTTCCTCGATAAAGGAGTTCCCGAAGCCGCCATCCGCTGGTACGAAAAAGCGCTCGGCATTCCCGGACTTGATCGCGAAGCCCGCATGGCCATCAATTACGAGCTCGGCTCCGCCTGCGAGAGCGCCCAGGACAAGCCCGCGGCCCTGCGCCATTTCACCGACGTCTACGGCGCGAATATCGATTATCGCGACGTAGCCGAGCGCATTCAGGCCCTGAAGTCGTAGAATGCACCAAGTGGGTTCGAAACTTGCGCTGGGCATACGATTCCATCCCGCGCCGTCCCACGCTCTTGACCAATAACGACGGTGCAATGATTTCCGATCCCAAGCTACCCTTCGCCGCCGAACCCGCTCCTGTCGGGGAACTTCAATCCCCCGCCGAATCTAGGGTTCCGGTCATTCCCGCACCCGACTCTGTTGCACTCGACTCTGGCGCACGACGTTCTCTCGTAACCGGTTCTGTCGCAACCGGTTCCGTTTCCGCTCCGGCGTCGCTCCCTCATCGATCCGCCGCCCGTCTGTGGTTCCATCGCATCGGAGTGCTTCTCTTCGTCTTCCTGTGCGCGACCCTGGGCGTCATGCTCATGATCCTGCCCTGGCGGCCGGAGTGGTCCGATAACCCGCTGCTTCTCCCTTATCCCGCGCTCCGCGTCCTCATCGCCAGCGGCTTCGCCCGCGGCCTGGCTACCGGCCTCGGCCTGCTCAACGTATGGATCGGTTTCTGGGAGGCCATTCAATATCGGGAAGAGGAATGAAAAGTTTCGTTTTCGTCGCCGGTCAGCTCTTGAGCAATAAGCCCGGTGATGAAATGGCCTAGTCCCCAGATAGAGGAGAAACAAGAACCGCGAACGACGAACCGCGAACGACGAACCGCGAACGACGAACGACGAACGACCAACGACGAACCACGAACCACCGATTTCCTATGACCGATAAACTCAAGCCCGCCCCGCTCGCCTATCAGAACGAACCGTTTCTCAACAGTCCCGACGGCCGCATTCTCCGCCTGCTCTCCGAATACAGCGAGCCGCTCTCCCGCTTCCGTCGCGAGCAGATTCAGGACACCGTCGTCTTCTTCGGCTCCGCCCGCATCCCCAGCCCCGACCACGCCACGACCCGCCTCACCAGCCTTCGTGGCAACGGCGCCGAAGCCACCGCCGCCCACCAGGCCGCCGACATGAAACGCGCCGAGGCCGCCGTCGACATGGCTCGCTATTATGAAGACTCGCGCCGCCTCGCCCGCATGTTGACCGAGTGGTCCACTCAGATCCCCGCCAAGCGCCACCGCTTCGTTGTCACCACCGGCGGCGGTCCCGGCATCATGGAAGCCGCCAACCTCGGCGCCCACGAAGCCGGAGGCAAGACCATCGGCCTCAACATCAATCTCCCCTTCGAGCAGAATCCGAATCCCTACATCACGCCTTCGCTCAATTTCGAATTCCATTATTTTTTCATGCGCAAATTCTGGTTTGCCTATCTCGCCAAAGCCCTGGTCATTTTTCCCGGAGGCTTCGGCACCCTCGACGAACTTTTCGAAATCCTCACCCTCGCGCAGACCGAAAAACTCGCCAAAAAAATTGTGGTCGTAATTTACGGCAGCGCTTACTGGAAAAAAATTATCAACTTCCAGGCCATGGTCGATGCCGGCACCGTCGCAGCCCCCGACCTCGACCTCTTCAAGATGTCCGATTCCCCCGAAGAAAGTTTCGAATTTCTGAAAGAAGGACTGACCAAGTACCACCTGGCCCCGCAACAAGCCAAACGCGCCGCAGAACCAGCCGTCCCCGAAATCGCCAAAACCCGCCCCTGACCCGGTGTACGCCCCGGGGAGGGAGAGTCCGTGGGGTGAAAGGCTGGTGAGGTGAAAGGCCGTGTGAGGGAAAGGTCAGAGGTCAGAGGTCCGATTGCAGAGGTGAAAGCTAAGGGGTTCTTACCTCTGCAATCTGACCTCTCACCTCTGACCAACTGCCATCCCGTATCCAGCTTGTTATACTGACTCCGAAATTCCTGCTGGAGGTGTTCAGTGCGAATCCACGCTTTGAGGATTTTGACGTTTCTGCTGCTGTCTGTGGCCGTCGTCCCCTGCCGCGCACAGGATAAAGACAAAGTGACCGTCCTCTACGATGCGTTCGGGGAATCGAAGGAACTGACGAAGGATTGGGGATTTTCCGCTCTCGTGGAGCACAACGGAAAGCGAATTTTGTTCGACACGGGCAACGATGCCGCAATTTTTGAACACAACGTAAAGGCGCTGGGCGTAGACCTGACGAAACTGGATTTCGTCGTGATCTCGCATCGGCACGCCGACCACGCGACCGGCCTGAGATATGTGCTGAAGGTGAATCCGAACGTTACTGTGTACGTGCCCGCCGATGGGGCAAATGGATTTGGGGGAGCGCCGATTCCGCCGGCGTTTATGCGGGCGGATGAGAGCTTACCCGCGAAGATGCGCTATTTCGCGGGAACGGATCCACAACATCTCACCGCGGGCAAGCTGTATGACACAGGGAATTTTGTGTTGGTGAATCAATTGACGGAAGTATCCCCGGGGATTTTTCTCGTGCGGACAGTTTCGCAGAAAAAAGGGACGCTGGAGCTGCCCGAATTAACGCTGGCGATCAAGCGACCCAACGGATTGCTGCTCGTGGATGGTTGCTCCCACGCGGGGATTGAGGCCATTCTGGAAGCGGCAAGCGCGGTCGATCCCAGAACCGAGATTGTGTTTGGCGGATTGCACCTGGTAACGACGCCGGTGGAAGAGATTGATGTGCTGGTGGAAAATCTAAAGACGAAGTGGAAGGTGCAGAGAATTGCGCCCGGACATTGCACCGGTGAGCCGGCGTTCGCGCGATTGAAGAAGGCGTATGGGGAGAACTATTTGTACGCCGGGTTGGGGACAAAGATCGAGCAGTGAAGATCGAGCAGTAAAGATCGCGCAGTGAGAAGGCGCACATCCAGGAAGAGGGCAGGCTGGCGTAACCTCCCAGCCTCTCTTCCTCTTAAAGCCCAGGGGAACCACGATCCCCCTCCCTCCGTATAAACTGCTGTCGGTCGCTATCACTGGAGACGAATAAGAATGTTCTCACCAAGAAGTTCGGCATCATCCTTCTGTTGCCTGTTTATTTTCTGCGCATTTTCTTGCGCAACTTTTCTTACCGCTCCAGCCCAGGCACAACCCGCCGCCAACGAGATGCCCTCCGTCCTCCAGGTGCCGCCCGAGGCTCAACCCTCGCCCCACTTCGACGCCACCGCCGCCACCAACGCCTATCTCGCCCAGATTCCCGCCGACAAAACCGCCCGCTCCGACGCCTATTTCGAAGGCGGCTACTGGATGATCCTCTGGGACTTCCTCTACGGAGTCGCCGTCTGCCTGTTGCTCCTGAACCTCCGCTGGTCCGCCCGCATGCGCGATCTCTCCGAACGCGTCACCCGCTTCAAGCCCGTGCAGACGTTCGTCTACTGGTTGCAATACCTGGTGCTCACGACCATCCTCTTTTTCCCGCTCTCCGTCTACGAAGATTACTTCCGCGAACATAAATACGGACTCGCCACTCAAACCTTCGGCCCCTGGACGCTTGATCAGATCAAAAATCTGGCAGTCAACGCCGTGCTCGGAGGCCTGCTCGTGATGCTGCTCTTCGGCATCGTCCGCCGTCTCCAGCGCACCTGGCCCGTCTGGGGTTCGGTCGTGACCATACTCTTCGTGATCTTCACCATCCTGATTTCGCCAGTCTATATAGTTCCCATCTTCAACGAAGTCACGCGCCTCAACGATCCGAAAGTTGTCGACCCCATCCTGAGCATGGCGCGCGCCAATGGAATCCCCGCGAAAGATGTCTACGAGATCGACGCTTCGAAGCAAACCACCCGCATGAGCGCCAACGTCAGCGGTGTTGCCAACACCATGCGCATCACCATGAACGACAACCTCCTGCGCCGCGGCTCTTCGAAAGAAATTCAGGCCGTCATGGGACATGAGATGGGCCACTACGTCTTGAACCACATCTATAAGGACATTCTGTTCCTCACCATCGTCGTCGTCATCGCCTTCGCCTACCTGCGCTGGGCCCTCGCCTGGTCGCTTCAGCGCTGGGGAGAAAAATGGCAGATTCGAGGCATCGGCGACACCGCCGTTCTTCCGCTGGTCGTGCTGCTGATCTCCATCTTTGGCTTCATCATCACTCCCGTCATGAACACGTGGACCCGCACCCAGGAGCGCGAAGCCGACATGTACGGCCTCAATACCAGCCGTCAGCCCGACGGCTTCGCCCAGGGCGCCATCCATCTATGCGAGTACCGCAAGATGAGTCCCGGCCCCGTAGAAGAGTGGATCTTCTTCGATCATCCCAGCGGCCGCAATCGCATCTACTCCGCCATGCGCTGGAAAGCCGAAAATCAGCAATTATTCACCGGCCAGCAATAGCTCTCATGTTGTGATAGCTCTCATGTTGTGATGGCAATTGTGTAGTGATGGAGCTTGTGTGGTGACGGGGCTCTGCCCCGTCCCGCTCTGGTAGGACCGGCCCATCGAGCCACCGGCACGATTTCCGTAGTACGCTGAGATTCTAAATCTCAGCGAACCCTCGTTTCCGCCAGGAGATCCTTGACCCCCAACCCACCCCTGCTCCCCGCCGAACCAGGCTCAAGCCCGCAGCCCTCAGCCGTGGAGAGAATTTTTGTCGGCAAAGACGGCCTCCGTGCCGGCTGGAGCCTCCTCACCATCGCTTTTCTTACGGCGATCATTTTCGTCGCCGCAAGAATCATCGTTCTCAAATTCTTCCCGAATGCTCCCAGCGCCATGCCCACCGGAGAGCAACCCATCAGCATCGTCGTTCTCCGAGATTCCATCCCTTTGCTGGCCATCCTCGTTGCCACCTGGATCATGTCGAAGATCGAACGCCGTCCCGTCTCCGTCTATGGACTCGGCGGCAAAAATAAGTTTGCCCACCTCTGCGCCGGATTCGCCTCTGGAGTCATCTGCCTTTCTCTTCTCGTCCTCGCCCTCTGGAAGACAGGTTTGCTCGCCTTCGACCGTCGCCTCCTCTTCGGCAGCGCCATTCTTCTTCACGGAACATCCTGGCTCCTCGCCTTCCTTCTAATAGGTCTGCTCGAGGAGTACTTCACCCGCGGCTACATCCAGTACACACTCACCCGCGGCTTAGCCGGCCTTTTCCAGTCGGCCTTTAAGACGCATCACAGCCAGGCCTTAGGCTTCTGGACCTCCGCCCTCATCTGGTCGGCCGTCTTCGGCCTTAGCCACACCGAAAACCCCGGCGAATCTCCCGTCGGCCTGTTTTCCGTCGGCCTCATCGCCCTGATTTTTTGCCTCAGCCTCTGGCGCACCGGTTCTCTCTGGTGGGCCATCGGTTTCCACGCCGCATGGGATTGGTCGCAGTCCTTCCTCTACGGAGTCGCCGATAGCGGCGTCATGATCCAGCACCATCTCCTCGCCACTCACCCCGCAGGCAACCCCATCCTCAGCGGAGGCACCACCGGCCCCGAAGGCAGCATCTTCATCCTCATCATTCTGGCCCTAACCACGCTGATCATCTTCCTGACCCTGCCAGATGCCAGGAGCGGCTCGCTTTGAATCTGCTTTGCATGTGGACGCCTTCAGCCGCGCCATAAACCTCGATTTTCACTCCGCCTTCGGCCATTGCGGGAAATGCGCCTCGCTCTCGTAGTACCCTTGAACCGTGATGTCCGACCGCTCCCTCCTCTACTACATCACCGACCGAAGCCAATTCTCCGGCAACGAAAGCTCGCGCCGCCAGGCCCTCCTCGCCAAAATCGCCGAAGCCACAACCGCCCGAGTCGACTACATCCAGCTCAGAGAAAAAGATCTGCCCGCAAGAGAATTGGAAGCTCTGGCCAAAGAAGCCCTCATCGAAATCAACAAAATTAAAATTAATGACCCCGCTCTGAGAACTGAGAACCGAGAACTGAGAACTCGCGAAGAACCGAGAACTCACGCAAAACCAGGCTCCACCCGCCTCCTCATCAACTCCCGCACCGACCTGGCCCTGGCCGCCGGAGCCCACGGCGTTCACCTGCGCTCCGACGACGTAACGCCGACTGAAGTCCGCCGCTCCCTGGAACTTACTGCCCACCGCCCACCGCCCACTGCCCACTTTCTGGTAGTCGTCTCCTGTCACTCCCAGGAGGATGTGCAGCGCGCCGAGTCCGAAGCCTTAGCCTCCGAGGTAGATTTCGCCGTCTTCGCCCCTGTATTCGGAAAAAGAGGTTACGCCGGAACTCCCCCCGCCGGCCTCGCTGCCCTGCAAAAGGCCTGCCAATCAAAGCTCCCGATCCTCGCCCTCGGCGGAGTCACCCTGGAAAATGCCGCCGCCTGCCTCCACGCCGGAGCAGCCGGCATCGCCGGCATCCGCCTCTTTCAGGAGAATAAAATCGAGGATGTAGTCCGCGCACTGCGGCCGCTCTAGCCACTATGGATCACACCCGCCAAACCTCCGCCCTCGCCGCAAATCCCGCCCACGAATCCCGGGCTGAAGAACTCCGAAGTGAACTCCACGCTCCACCACGAGTCCGCATCCCCGCCAGCTGGTTCCTCATGGGCTGCGAAACCGGACAAGACAACGAAAAGCCTGTCCATCGCGTGTGGGTAGACGAATTCCAACTGGCCAGATTCCAGGTAACCAATTCCGACTACGACCGCTTCCTGCGCGACACACCTTCCATCGCCCCGCCACCCTTCTGGAATGATCCCGCCTTCAACCATCCCCAGCAGCCGGTCGTAGCCGTGTCATGGTTTGAGGCAACCGTCTACTGCGAATGGCTCTCAGCAAACACCGGCCAAAATTTTCGCCTGCCCACCGAGGCCGAATGGGAGCACGCCGCCCGCGGCCATCTCGAGCGCGCCCTCTATCCCTGGGGAGACGCATCTCCCCAGTCCCTCCCTAATTACAACGAACGTTGTTCAAGCTCTTGGAAGACCGGCCCCGAGCTCGTAGGCCAAGCCGAACCCAGCCACTTCGGCCTTTTCAACCTCTGCGACAACGTGCACGAGTGGTGCAGCGACTGGTACGCCCCCGACTATTACGCCCAGTCGCCCGAGCGCAATCCCCGCGGCCCCGAATCCGGCCAGCGCCGCGCCTCTCGCGGAGGCTCCTGGCGTCATCACATCAAAATCTCCCGCTGTGCCGCCCGCTCCAGCATTCCCCCCGATTTCCACTACGCCGACTACGGCTTCCGCCTCGCCTGCGACACATAGCAGGCGGAAAATCTCGACACCCGCTTTGGCAAGGGCACGAGTTCAGTGGTTGCGGAAAAACTCCGCCTCGCCCCGGTTTGGGGAAGGGCACGGCTTCAGCCGTGCCGTAACTCCCGCTGAATCCACCGCGGCTTTCCAGCCGCTGCGGGAATGCTGCCATGGGAAAACACCGCAATTCCCGCTAGCCCATCGATTCATCACAAATCCACAGTGACCGCTCGCACATCCCTCTCGACTAACACCGCGCTACCCTGATTCCACTCCAGGACCTCTCCCGGTCCCGTTCCCTCCAGAAAGCATCTCGCTATGCGTGCGTCCAGGCTCGTCTTGCTAACGGCACTCGTTGCTCTACTGAACGCTGATTCAACTTTCGCAGCCTCCCCCCAATCCGATCAGGCAGCCGCCGAGCAGGTTCTCGGCCCGCAATGGAAGCAACTCTCCCGCCGCGCCGGAATGATCTTCGCCGGCACCGTCCTCTCCGCGCCGCCCCGGAAGCCGACGTCTCAGACGGACTCAACCAACCAACAAGCTCTCCCTGAAACTCCAGCGTTCCAGCTGACCCTTCGCGTCGACCAGGCCATCGCTGGCATCGACCCCGGACAAATTCTCACCCTTCACGAGTGGGCAGGCCTGGCCTCCATGCCATCGCAGCAACAACGCCCGATGAGCCCCGGCCAACGCTTTCTCCTCTTCTTATATCCGCCAAGCCGTCTCGGCCTCACCAGCCCAGTCGGCGGATCTCAAGGTCAAATCGCTCTCGACCCCAGCGGACAACACATATCGAATCCCTCGCCTCGGCCCACCAGCCACGCCGCTCTCACCACTATCACCGTAGTTCAACTGGCGCGGGCGATTCGCAGCGCAAGAGAAGAGTGAGCCATGCGTTCCCGCATTCTGCCCGTCACCATTTTCCTCCTCCTCACCACGCTCGCCGCCCTCGCCGGAGGCCCCGCCTTCATCGCCGGCTCCGGCTACAATCCCGGAGTCGAAGGCAATCCGCTCCTCTGGGCCAACGCCTCCGTCCAGTACTTCACCGACCAGGGCAACCTCAGCCCCATTCTCACCGGCGCTCAGGCCGACGCTTTCGTCGCAACCGCTTTCAACTCCTGGACCACAATCCCCGGCGTATCCCTCGCCGCCGCCCAAGCTGGCCATCTCGCAGAAGACGTAAACGGCAGCAATATCGGAACCAACGGCCTGGGCATTGTCACCGCTCCCGCCGACATCACCTCCTCCGCCACCGCCACTCCCGTCGGAATTGTCTACGATTACGATGGCACCGTAACCGACACCATCCTTGGCCAGGGCGCCGGCGATTTGGAATATTGCTTCACCAACGCCGTCTACGGCGGACCCGACAATTTCTCCGCCGCCGGAAACATCGTGCACGCCCTGGTCGTCATCAACGGAATCTGCGCCTCCACCACCGCCCAACTCCCCGACGTGCAATACCGCCTCGTCCGCCTGCTCGCACGCATTCTCGGTCTCGCCTGGTCGCAGGCCAACCTCAACGTCGTAACCGGGAACCCAGCCCCCACCGCCGCCGACTATGCAGGATTCCCCGTCATGCACTTTGCCGATCCCATCAACTGCGTCCCCATCAGCATCTGTTATCCCAACCCCGCCCTCCCCAAAATGGATGACATCGACGCCCTCACCCGCCTCTATCCCGCCGGCGCCCTCCCGCAACCGAGCGGCCGAGTCTACGGCAGCGTCTACTTCACCGACGCCTCCGGAAACGCCACCCAACCCATGCAGGGCGTCAACGTAGTTGCCCGCCTGATCGTCTCCGGCCAACCCTCCCGCCAGTACGTAGCCACGTCAGTCTCCGGATTCGCCTTCTGCGGCAACGCCGGCAACATCATCGACGGATACCTCGACCCCAGCGGCCTTCTCTTCAGCCGCTGGGGCTCCGATGATCCCTCCCTGGAAGGCTTCTTCGATCTCGGCCAGTTGATCATCCCCTCCGGCCAGACCATCGCTCAATATCAACTCACCGTCGAGGCGCTCGACCCCAACTGGTCGCTCGGCGTCGAGCCCTACGGTCCCAACCAGGTCACCCCGTCCGGCACCTTCGCTCCCGTAGTCGTCACCGTAACCAACGGCTCCAACGCCGAGAGCGATATCCTGATGCTCCAGACCGAACAAGTGCAAAACCATCCCGGCAGCGGCTCGACCTACGCCGATCCAGCGCCGCTTCCTCAGGGAGGCGCCTGGGGATCCTGGATCTCCGGTTACGGCACCACCGATTTTTTCCAGTTCACCGCCCAAGCCAACCGCACCGCCTCCATCTCCGTCACTGCCCTCGATGAAACCGGCCAGCCCACCGAAACCAAGCTCCTGCCCGTCATAGGAGTATGGGAACTGAGCGACCAGAGCGGCGATCCCGCCCCCGCCGCCACCACCTCGCCATTCAGCTCCAACACTTTTGGCATGACCCGCCTCGATGTCCAGCTCAATTCGCCGGAGCCGTTCCGCGTCGCCGTCGCCGACTTCCGCGGCGATGGCCGCCCCGATTATTTCTACCAGGCCAACCTCCTCTACTCTGATACCGTGACGCCAACGCGCATCAGCCTCGCCGGCGGCACTGCCACTCTCCATGGCATCGGTTTCAATACCAGCCTGCAAGTGACCGCCGCCGGCAACAACGCCACCACCCTTTCCGTCTCCGGAACCCAGATGCAGGTAACCTTGCCTCCCGCATCCGCAGATGGCGTCGCGACCCTCCAGCTCACCGATCCCGTCAGCGGCTCTTTTTCCCAAATGATCGGCGCCCTCACCTACGGAGCATCCGCCACCGACCTCCTCCTTCTGCTGCAAGGTAGCGAGCCCTCAACCCCGGTAGGCTCCGCCGCCGCCAATGCCCTCCGAGTGCGCGCCGTAGCCGCCGACGGCGTAACTCCCGTCAGTGGCGCCACCATCGCCTGGAGCGCTACCAACAGCTCGCAGCTCTCGCTCTGCAACGGCGCATCTTTCTGTTCCGTGCTCAGCGATGAAGCGGGAGAATCCTCCACCTTCATCACCCCCACCGCCACCGGACCAGGCGCCATCACCATCGCTCTCGCCCCAGCCGTCTATTCGCCGCCCCAGTCGCAACAGACAACGCTGGTCGCAACCTCTACCGCACTCGACCTGGCCGCCCTGACTCCCACGCGCTGGATCGCTCAAGGCGCCACCCTCGCCGTTCCTCTTACCGTTGAAGCCCTCGACCTCGGCGTCCCGAAGCCAAACATAACCATCAACTTCACGCTCACCGAGGGCACGGCTGCTCTTTCCGCCGGAAGCGCGACCACCAACAACTCAGGCTTAGCCTCCATCGCCGCTCAGCTCACCAGTCAAAATGCCACCGTGCAGGTCAGCGCCTGCGTCGCTCCCAACAACTCGCCGTGCCAGATCTTCACTTTGTTCTCCACCTCCGCTTCGGCGTGGACGCTCGAAACCGTCAGCGGCTCCTCGCAGTTCGTAATGCCCGGCCAGGTTTTCCAGCCCCTCATCATGCGCGTCACCGACGGTTCGCCCGCTGCCAATCCAGTCCTCGGAGCCCCCGTTACCTTCGCCACCACGCTGGCCCAGATCCCGGCAGCCAGCGATGAACAGATAAATGGCGAACCACGAAATACAGACGCACTCGCCGCTGCCGGATTTCCAGTTCTTCTCGGGTCGTCACAAACCCAACTCATCAGCGCCCAGGACGGCACCGCCACCCTCCTGCCCTCCGCCGGCAACGTCGGCCCCTGCGACGTATTCATCACCGTCACCGCCGGTTCCTCGACCACACAACTTCAAATGCAAAGCGAAGCGCCCATAGTCACTCCGTCCCCGCCACCGCTAGCCTCGAAAACGCCAGCGCGCAAGACGCAACCTGGCGGTCACCCCTCCACCTTCTGATCTCGCAACGGATTGGAATTCCCTGCCCAAAACAAAAAGAATCAATGCACCAGCGCTACATCCGGAACCACGCTCTTCCCGTCCAGATAAAAACTGACCGCCCCCTCCTCATCCGTGCGGTAGGTTCTGACGCCCGCGCTCTGCAACCGCTCCAGCACCGCCAGCCGAGGATGCCCATAAACATTCCGCGCCCCCACCGAAATCACCGCATATCGCGGATGCACCGTCGCCAGCAGATCAGCCGAAGTTCCGCTGGCGCTCCCGTGATGCGCCACCTTCAGCACCATCGCTTCCGGACCCTCTTCCACCACACGCTCCTCCGCCGCGCGCTCCGCATCCCCCTCCAGCAAAGCCGTTGTCTCCCCAAACGTCGCCGTAAACACCAGGCAATCGTCATTCGGACGCATCGACCCCGTCACCTGATCGCGCCCCGGCGCCAGTACCCGAAAATGCGCTCCCCCATAATCGAACTCATCGCCCTCTTTTTTCACCGACACGCTCATCCCCGCCCGCCCGGCCTGCTCGACAATCGGCGCCAGTTGTCCCACCGGCCTGTCAATGCTCAGCCAAAGTTCCCGCGGATGAAAATTTGCGATCACCGCCGGCATCCCGCCCAGGTGATCGGCATGAGGATGCGTAATCGCCACCACATCGAGATGATCGATGCCCCGATTCCAAAGATAAGAAGACACCACCTGCTCCCCGAGATCAAAGTCGGAATGCATCCACTGCGGCAACCCTCCCGCATCGATCAGCAACGTGCGTCCCTCGGGCGTCACCAGCAAAATCGAATCCCCCTGTCCCACATCGATGGTCGTCATCTCCATCACTCCCGCACGCAAATGCGGCCGCGATGGCACAAACGCAATCCACACCGCGACGCCAAACACCAGCAGCACCGAAACAAAAGCCGCCAGACGCGCCCGCCGAGCCGCCAGCATCGCCGCCAGCAAAACAATAATCGACGCCAGGATCATGCCCAACGAAGGCATCGCCACTCGCAGGTCAGCCATTCCCGCGCCCTGCGTGCCTCCCAGCCAGTGCACCGTCCCCGCAATCCCATCGAGCGCGAACCCCGCAACCCAGGCCGCCGGACGCGCCAGCGCCGTCGACACATATCCCAACCCCACCGCCGCCGCCGCCGCCGGCATCAGCACCTGCGTCAGCGGAATCACCGCCAGATTAGCCGGCATCCCCATCGTCGTCGCGCGATGAAAGTGATATGCCATCAGCAGCGCCAGCCCCGCCTGCATCAACGCCGAGATGAAAAGCAACTCGCTCAACCCAAGTACTACCCGCATAAAAACCGCGGGCAGCGCCATACTCAAGCGTTCGCCAAAAAACCGGCGCAACCGTCCCGCCACCATCCGCAGATCAATCCGGAACTGCGCCACTCCCGCAGCAACCTGCAGATCGTAGCTCGCCACCCGCAACAGTCGTAGCCCGCGCGCATAGGGCAAAGTGGTCCGCTCCAGAATCGGCGACCCAATCCCCGCAATAATAAAGACGGCCAGAAATGTCAGCTGAAAGCTCGCGCCAAACAATGCATCAGGATCGGCAATCAAAATTCCCAGCCCCGCCGCCCCGATCGCGTTCATCATGTTCCGTCCGCGATACAACAGCCGCGCTCCCAGATAAGTCGCCAGCATCAAAGCCGCTCGCCACACCGGAGGACCCACTCCCACCACGAACGCATACGCGAACGACACCACCACCGTCGCCACAGCCGCTACCGCCGGATCTACTCGAAACCGCCGCAGCGCCCAGAAAATAGCGACCGCCAGAATGCTCAGATTCATTCCCGATACAACCAGCACGTGATACGTACCCGAGCGCTGGTACTCCGCGCGCGTCGCGTTGCGCAAAAACGACTCTTCGCCCAGCACCATCGCATCCATCAGCGCCGCCCGCGCCGCCGGCCACAATTCGTGAATCTTCCGCACGATGCTCGCATGAACCCGCGTCCGCCACAGCTCAATCCGGCTGCCCGAGAATCCCGGCAGCCGCTCAATCTCCGCCGCCTCCGATCCCAGCAAGCCGATGCCGTTGTCCCGCAGATAGCCCTCATAATCGAAGGCTCCCGGATTGCGGTAATTCCGCGCCGGATGCAACTTAGCCACAATCCGCACCCGCGTCCCATAAGTCAAAGCAGGCAAGGCAAGTGTGGTGACGGGGCTCTGCCCCGTCAGGCCTTCTACCTTCTCGTAAATCGCCAGCCGCACCCCAACCCGCACCGGCCAGCTCTGACCCGCGCTCGCAATCGCCTCCGTCTCTACATCAATAACTTCCCGAACCGACCGCGGCCCGGCCTCCCGCGCATATCCCTCTCGCATCACCCGCGCCGTTAGCGTAACCGCACGCCCATCTGCCAGCGCCAGTACGCGCGAATCATCCCCGCCCCGCCCGCGAATCTGAATCAAAAAAGCCCCGAGAAGAAACCACGCAGTGAGCGACAGCGTCTTGCCCAGCCAGGCACGCCTCCGCAGAAACCAGAAAGCCGCAAAAACGACAGCCGCAATCGCCCCCACCCACCAAAGCGGAGGCCGCCACGCCCGCACCCCTGCCCAGATCCCCAGCGAAAACGCCAAAGCCGCCCAGAACAACGGCTGCCGCAGCGCGTTCCGCTCGTGTGTCATTCAAGACCTCGTGTCGGGAAGCAGCACGACCCGCGCGAAGGGAGACGAACGCGAAGGGCGCGACGAACGGGAAGCAGCGCGACGAATGGGAATGGCACGACTTCACACCTCGCGGAAAAACTCGACGCACAGCGGCTTTGGGAAGGGTACGGCTTTCAGTGGTTGCGGAAAAACTCCGCCTCGCCCCGGTTTTGGGAAGGGCACGAGTTCACTCGTGCCGTAACTCTGCGCAATCAACCGCGGCTTCCAGCCGCTGGGGGAATGCCGCGCTGGGAAAACGCTTTTTCCGCAGCCTCTTCCACTCGTGCCGTTAAGTCATTCCAAGTGTGCCGCGCTTCAGCGCCTGAGGTCTGCCTCTCCTCCACGAGCTCTTCCCGCCTGTCCCAGCCAGCCTGATCGCGATCAGCGCTCGAGCAGCAGCACCGATTCGATGTGAAACGTCTCGGGAAACAGATCGAACAGGTGCGCTTCCTCGATACGATAACCCGCCGCCATCAAGGGACCAAGGTCCCTCGCCAGCGTCGCCGGATCACACGAAACATACCGCACGCGTGGCGCTCCCAGTTCCACCAAAGCTCGCGCCACCGCCTTGCCAACTCCGCTGCGCGGAGGGTCCAGCACCACCAGCTCAGGACGTCCCCGCGCGCCGCCGTCATAAATGCTCTTCAGATAATCTTCCGTTCGCGCGCCCACCGCTTTCACGTTCGCCGGAACATTCTGCCGCAGATCGTCATATGATGTCTGTGACGCCTCTACAGCCAATATGTGATGAAAGTTTTTCGCCAGCGCCGCCGAAAACAACCCGACTCCGCAATAAAGATCGAGTGCGACATTCCCCCGAACATTGCCCGTCACCACCGAAATCAGCTCATCGATCAAATACCGGTTCACCTGAAAAAAAGCGCCCGCACTCACCTGATACTCGTGATTCCCCGTTCGATAGCGAATCGCCACCGCGCCCGATTGCGCCAGCCTCCGCCCATCCCCCGCCATATCGTCTTCGTCCGCCTCACGCGACCCTCGCCGCCGCGATGCAAAAAACGTCACCCCGCTAACCTCCGGCACTTCGCGCTCAATCGCCTCCGCCCACCGCAACAAGTCGCGCCGGTCGGAATCGCGCTGCTCGTCACCCCCGCAGAATGCCCACATCAGCAACCGCTCATCCGCGGCGTCCGCGAATAACTCAATCTCCTCAACTCCCGCCGGACAATCCAATCCCCGCATCTCCAGCAGTCGCCCCATCACCCGATTGATCAACCGCGAGCTGATCGGACATTCCCGCACCGGCAGGAATTCATGCGATCCCCATCGAAAATATCCCAGCGCAAAACCGGGGCCCCCAGAGCGTCCGGTTTTGCCGGTCTGGGGTGGAAAACCGGGGCCCCCAGAGCGTCCGGTTTTGCCGGTCTGGGGTGGAAAACCGGGGCCCCCAGAGCGTCCGGTTTTGCC
>Ga0074044_10000135_pt1 | contig 72586 bp, 67 predicted proteins | sample BogForMeECP23OM1_FD_94443 | JGI IMG/M metagenome (GOLD analysis project Ga0074044, IMG submission 94443) | Bog forest soil microbial communities from Calvert Island, British Columbia, Canada - Bog Forest MetaG ECP23OM1 | ecosystem: Environmental > Terrestrial > Soil > Wetlands ...
ATTGGCGGGGCCCTCCGGGTCAATGAGTGTAATCGAGATGTTGCAACAGTTGAGGTCTGGCACTAAGTCTTGCGACTCCCGAGGACCAAGGCGAGGACGCCTCCAGCCACCAGAACAATACCTACGGCCGGGGGCAGTTTCTCGCTACTCTGGGTCTGGACACCGATCTTGGTATCTCCAAACTTCACACTATGGTTCTCGCTGTGCGGTACGGGCACGACGAAAGCCAACAATCCGAGCACCAGCAGCAAGACACCGATGATGCCAACGTTCTTCATGCTGAAGCCCCCATTTAGGGATGAAATCGTATCCCGGTTCAGGCTGAATGACGCGCCTTGAATTTGTCGATCTTCTCGTTGACCTTCTTCTTGGCATTTTGTACCGACTGACTCATCTTGTCTCGGGACTCGTGCGCCTTGTCGGTGACTTTAACTGCGAATCCGACCATGGGAATCATCTCTGGCAGCGTCTATGGAAACATTTAAAAATCCTGTGGAACCATTGAATGGATTGTAACGCAGTACAAAGCGACAAATCAGCAGGTCGTGACAAGCGAGGCGAATCACAAAGTCCGTGGGTTTATGATCTCCCGTTTCACTGAATCAGCGTTAGTAGAAGACTCAGCCTTGCCAAGCTCCTCCACCGTTTCCACAAGCTCCAAATTTGGGTAATTAAAGCTTGGGCGCTTGCCCTGGTCCTATCCGCACATTCTGCGGGTGTTCACCAGGGCGGGCAAGGATGCGGGAATCGGCGGCCTATCACCGCACGCGTTACGCCACATCTACCGCTCGTGGCTTGACGCGGCGGGTACTCCGATTGCCGTGCAGCAGAAGCTCATGCGCCATGCGTCCATTACCACCACGCCGGATATCTACGGTGATGTGGTGACGGATGAAATGGCACAGGCTCACTCGAAGGTTGTGCAGCTTGCACTCGCAAAGAACTAAAACGGGTTTCACGCGGGTTTCATTGTTTGCAAGCGATTGAAAGTATGGCGGAGAGGGTGGGATTTGAACCCACGATACCCGTTAAGGTATGTCCGCTTTCGAGGCGGATCGTTTCAACCACTCACGCACCTCTCCGAACAACAGTTGTCAGTGGCCAGTGGTCGGTGGCCAGTAATGTCAGTTAACGACGATTCCGAAAAAACTCTTGCACCAACTCGGCCGAACGTCCCGCCAGCACGCCACCCCTGACATCCATCCTATGATTCAGGCTGGGGTGATTCACCACCTGCAGAATCGAATGGACAGCGCCTGCCTTCGGGTCATCGGCACCATACACCAGGCTACGGATACGGGCATGAACTGCCGCTCCCGCGCACATGGCGCACGGCTCAATTGTAGCAAACAGTTCGCAGTCGCCGAGCCGGTGGTTACCGAGGTTTCGTCCCGCCTCGCGCAGCGCCACGATTTCAGCATGCGCGGTTGGATCGTGGTCGGCGAGGTTGCGATTCCATCCTCGTCCCACGACGCGCCCTTCGCACACCACCACCGCTCCTACCGGAACTTCGCCGGCATCGAGTGCGCGCTGGGCGCAGCGTAGGGCTTCTTCCATCCAAAGCTCGTCGGAGGGAGTCAGTTGTCAGCTGCCAGTGGCCAGTTGCCAGAAAACCAGTTCTCGGTTCCCAGTTCTCAGATGAGAGTCTGGGGTTGGAGACTGCCCGTCCATTCTAGCGGGTTCCCGCGGACGGGGCAGGCCCCGTCTCTACACCGGAATCACACCAGCCCGTTTCCCGTCGGTGTTATCCTAGGTAGGTTATGGGAATGACCGAGATCTTCCGGAAAGTGTTTTTGCTGGACCTGATTCAGGGACTGGGAGTGACGTTCCGCTATCAGGATCCGAAGGAAATCTATACCGAGCAGTATCCGCTGGAGCGGCCGCAGGTCGCCGAACGTTATCGAGGCGCGCCGCGGCTGAATGTCAACCCCGACACCGACGAGTCTCTCTGCATTTCCTGTGACCTGTGCGCGCTCGCTTGTCCGGAAAACCTGATTGTGGTCACCAGCGAGCGCAATGAAAAAACCCGCCGCAAAGAGCTGGTGAACTTTACTTACGACCTGAGCCGCTGCATGTTCTGCGGTCTGTGCGAAGATGCCTGCCCGACCGATGCGCTCGAACTGACGCAGGATTTCGAACTCGCGAACTACTCCCGCGAAGGTATGATCTGGGACCGCGAGACGCTCGAGAAGGGTCCGCAGCCCACGGTTTACAGAAAATAGCCGCCCTCCTCTATGTCCTGCCCCTAAAGGGGCATCTGATTTCGAAGGCCCACGGTATCGCTAAAGCGATACCCTGATACGAAACCGGGATATGAAACCGGAGTTTTTCCGCAAGCTGTAAGCGATAGCCTGATACGAAACTCGTTTTTGCGCAGTCGTCACCTGGAGTTCCACCAGCATTCTCCCAGCCTTTTCCCAAGTACGTCCATACGGCCGTGACCGGATAGCAGGTCCCTACATGTTCTATTGCCGGAGCCGCGATGTCTTTAGGGTCTCAAGCCTGCTTGGGTGGGGCCGATAGCTATGTCCATATAGGGATTCCCCAGCAATGTGTGCGGCGCAACGTCGGCCTGGCGATCTGCCAGGGTTCCACCGAGAGCATTTATTCAGCGCCCCCCCTTCGCTGCAGGGGTAGGGATGAGGTCTGAGGATGGCTGAGGCACCGCTTTCAAGTTCACCTTGCCTGCCGGTCGTCAAGAGGAGAAGGGGGGAGCCCGGGCGGTGAAACCATTGCCTCAGGTCCTTCTCGTGGATGACAACCCGGCCGATGTCGGTCTTGCGAAAGAGGCGTTAGCCGGGGGCAGGCATCAAAGCTGCATCAGCAACGTAGCGGATGGCGAGGAGGCCATCGCCTTTCTGCATCGCTCTGGCCAGTATGCGAATGCGGTTTGTCCCGACTTGGTGATTCTGGATCTGAATCTGCCCAAGAAAGACGGTCGAGCGGTGTTGGCCGACGTAAAAGCCGACAAGGATCTGCGCACCATCCCCATCGTGGTGTTCAGCACCTCGCGTTCGATGTTGGATATCGCGTGCAGTTACGAACTGGGCGCCAACTGCTATGTCAGCAAGCCCGGAAATCTGAGCGATTATTTCTTAGCGGTGCGATCGATCGAAGAATTCTGGTTCGGCTCCGCGAGCCTGCCACGAAAGGAAAAATAAGAATAATGGAACACGAACCGCCGCACATTTTGCTGATTGAGGACAACCCCGGAGACGCGGACCTGGTACGCCTGCGTCTTGTGGAAAGCAAGTCCGAGGTCCATGTAAACTGTGTCCCCCGGCTCTCCGACGCTCTAGCGTGCCTGGACGCGGAGACACCTTCGCTGGTATTGCTCGACCTGAACCTTCCCGACAGCCACGGCGCAGAAACCTTTCGCCGCATCCGGCAGAAGGCTCCGAACGTGCCGGTGGTGATCCTTTCGGGACAGGACGATGAGGCGCTGGCGATCAAGGCCGTCCACCAGGGCGTTCAGGACTACCTGGTCAAAGGCGACATCACCAGCAAACAACTGGAGCGTGCCCTCCGCTATGCGATCGAACGGCAAGGGTTGCTGCGCTCGCTGGAAATCACCCGCCAGCAGCAACTGGAATTCAAGAATCGATTTCTGTCTCACGTTTCTCACGAATTGCGCACCCCGCTGACCTGCATTCACCAGTACGTCAGCATCCTCCTGGACGGCTTGGCTGGCCCCATCCCGCCGAACCAAACCGACCACCTGAAGACCGTCCTCAAGAGTGTGAATCAGTTGCACGCCATGATCCGCGATCTGCTGGAAGCCACCCGGGCCGACAGCGGCAAGCTGCGCATCGAACCGCGCTGCATCGATATCGGCGAACTGGTTCGCCAGGCAATCACGATGATGCAGCCCACCGCCGCCGAAAAACACGTCGGCCTCGAAGCCGAACTGGATCCGACAGTTCCTCTCGTCTATGCGGATCCCGACCGCGCTCTCGAAGTTCTCATCAACCTCATCGACAACGGAATCAAGTTCACTCCACCGGAGGGCTCGGTAGTCGTGAAGGCTTCCATGGTTGAGACTGACCCCGGCTCCGTCTATCTCTCGGTCCGAGATAGCGGGCGGGGCATTCCCGCAGAGTCGCTGCAATTGGTTTTTGAACGTCTCTTCCAGGACCCTGATGCGGTTGACGGGAACCGGGCTGGCCTCGGTCTGGGACTTTACATTGCGAAAGAAATCGTGACGCTCCACGGCGGGAGGATGTGGGTGGCCAGCGAACCGGGAAGCGGCAGCACGTTCTCATTCACTTTGCCACTCTATTCTCTGGCCAAGCTACTGGCTCCGGTGATCACCCGCCACGGACGCTTACGCGAGGCCATTGTGCTGGTGCGCGTGGAGTTGACTGCGTTGCCCCAATCGCTTCGTGGAAGCTGGAAAGAGACCTGCCAGCAGTGTCTCGAACTCCTGCGGTTATGTATCTACGTGGATAAGGATCTAGTGCTTCCGCGCATGGGAACGAACGGCCCCGTCGAAACATTTTTTGTGGTCGCCTCCACTGGCATGAACCGAGTCGGCATCATGATGGATCGGATTCGCGACCAAATCGGCGCGCTGCCTAAGCTGAAGGCCAGCGGCATGCTGCGCGTGACCGCCGAGAAGGTTCCTGGCTGCCACGCTGCCGACCCGAGGACTTTGGAGCAACAAGTGTGGGGCGTGGCCGATTATGTCACGGGTATCGTTCAGCAGGGTCTGGGGAATCAACCAAACTTCACCGAAAAGGAGAACCACAAAAATGCGCACCGATAGTCAAAGCGAACGGCAGCCGGTCAATCGAGCAAAGATTATGGTCGTGGATGACGATCCCGATCTCAGGCAGGCGCTGAGTTTACGCCTCCGGGCCAACAACTTCGATACGATAAATGTTTGCGACGGCTACTCGGCCATCGCCATGGCGCAGAAGGAGCATCCGCACCTGATCATTCTCGATCTCGGGCTGCCGGCAGGCGACGGATTTTCGGTGCTGAAAAACCTGCAACAGTATCCCGCGCTTTCGGTCATCCCGGTGATTGTTCTAACGGCACGCGATGCTGAGGGGAATGAAAAACGGACTCTCGAATCGGGCGCCGTCGCCTTTTTCCAGAAGCCGGCCGACAACGAGGAGTTGCTCGGAGTGATTCGCGCCAGCCTGCAAACCGGTTGGGGCTGGGGCGGAGGCTTGCCATCGTAGTGCCCCGGTCCTGGCAGTCCTGATCCTGGCATTCAGAGTTCCGGGTAAAGGGTTACGAAAGGAAAGCACGATGTATCTGGACACGCGAGGGATGTGGGCCTCTTCGCGGGCGTACAACGTCCGTCGACGTGAACCGCGCTATGTTTACAGCGCTCCAGTCACGCTGCAGCGCTTCTTGCGCTTCGGACCATTCGTCACTCGCGGCATGTGCCTCGATCTCAGTCTGAGGGGGATGTCGGCGCTGGTCTGTGGCGCGCCTCGGGTGGGCGAAACGGTTGTGGTTGAGTTGCGATTGCGAGATGCACCGATCGAAATGCTGGCGACCGTCCGCCATAGTAGTGATGCCAAGTCTGGATTTGAGTTCTACCCTTTGTCTTCGATCGCCCGAAGCAGAATTGACGACTGGATACGGGAACTGGGAGAGCACGAAGAAAAGATGTTTCCCTATCCATATGCCTATGTGGCCGCGGTTGGCAGCGGGTAAAATCATGTTGCAATTGCGTGATCTATAATTTTTAAAATTCTTCAGTTGGTTGCCTTCAGCTGGGACTTTAGATTGCAAGATTACGCCGATCACCATTTACGAAATCGTTCATTCGGATGATTTGACAGCACTCGCAAACCTTCCTAGACTGAGACCATGGAAGTGCGTCTTCAACCAGAAAAGGAAGCTCAACTCGCCCAAATCGCGGCGCAGCGCGGGCTGAAAACCGACGAATTGGCGCAGCAGGTCCTGAGCAGTTATCTCGAGGACGATACCCGCTTCGTCGAAGCGGTGAATCTTGGCTTGGCAGCCGCCGATCGCGGGGAATTTGTGGAACACGACGAAGTTGGGGCCAAGATTCAACAGATCCTGCGGCCGTAATGCATCTGCGCTGGACTACGCCCGCCACCCAAGATCTCTACAATATTGTTCACCGCATTCAGCGGGACAATCCTGAGGCGGCGGCTAAGGTTGCAGAGACCCTCTACGATGGTTGTAGCAGCCTAGGAAACTTCCCTCGCCGTGGTCGCAAGGGGCGGATTGAGGGCACCCGTGAACTAGTCTTCGCCGGCTTGCCTTATATCATCGTCTATCGCATTGAAGATCAGAATCTGGAGATCTTGCGCATCTATCACGGCGCGCAAGACTGGCCTTGAGACCCCAAAGCATCAGCTACTCGGCCAGCAGCGGCAGGCCCTGAATATTCCAGGAAATGTGGTGAACGGCGCCGTTGGGCGGCTGTCCAGGCGAACTGGTGGCGAGGATGGCTGACTTGCCCGGAGCGAACGCCAGTCCAACTAAGCCCTGGCCGGAGACTTCGAGATTGGCCTTGCCTTGAGGAGTGATCTTCACAATGCCGCGTTTGCCGCCGAGCGAGGCGGCGACGTAAATATTGCCCTCGACATCCAGAGCCAGGCCTTGCGGACGCCCGAGACCACGGTAGAACACCGACACGGTTCCGTGCGGGTCGACCTTGTAGACGCAGTCGAAGCTGGAAGTGCTGGGGCCGGTGACGAACATATCGCCGTGGAGACCGAAGGCGATGTGATAGGCGGAAACGCTCGGTTCCAGGGTCGCGAACACAAAAATCTGGCGGTCGCGCGCGATCTTGAAAATGGTTCCGCTGCGATCGCCGACGTAGAGGTTCTCCGCGGCATCGAAGGCAATCCCGGTGGCAATCCCCATGCCCTCGGCGTAGGTCGACATGGTACCGTTCGGAGCCACCACATATACGGCCTCGTCATGGCGCGAAGACACGTACATCTGGCCTTGGCGGTCGAAAGCAATGGCGGTGGCATTCATGAGGTCGCTGAGAAACGGCTTCACGTTGTAGTTGGTGTCGATCTTGAAAATCGACACTGGAACTTTTTCGCCGCGCGATCCGGAGAACGTTACATAGATATTGCCTTCGCGGTCGAGCGCGGGATTGGTAACGGGATGAAGGTTGTCGGCAACCGGGACTGCGACCTTAATCGAATGCGGATTGCTAATGTGGTTGCTCGAGCCTGCCCCATTCGTGCTGACTACCACCGGTCCCGAAGCAGCTCCTTCAGGCACCCGGGCCACCAGGAAATCGTCGGAACTGATCAGCACGGAGCCTTCGATATCGCCGAAGCGCACGCTCGGGCGCCGCAACTCGTGAGGGCGGAGGCTTTTTCCGATGATACGCACCTCGCCTCCGGGCAAAGCGAAACCGGGCGCTACCGCTTCGATGTGCGGCTTGCCGTTGACGTTCTTTTTTCCCAGCAGGCGGTCAGAGATGCTCATGAGTTGTTCCGGCGCTTACCTAGTTAGAAGTCCGAAGTGCAACAGAAGATGCATTACCGCGAGCGCATAAAGCCCCGCTCCCAGGTCGTCCACCACAATGCCCGTGCCTTCGGGCAGCCGCTCCAGTCGCCGAATTGGAAACGGCTTCCAAATATCGAAGACACGGAAGAGTATAAAGGCCGCGAGAAAGCTTTTCCAGGCCAGCGGGACGGCGATGAGCGCAACCAGTTGTCCGGCAACTTCATCAATGACGACAAATTGCGGGTCTTTCGAGTAGTAGTCGCGAGCGACCCGCGTGGCGGCTGGGATTCCGATGAGGGTCACAACCGCAGCCGCGACAATCGTAGCCCAGGTGCGACTCGCAGTCGGGATCCGGGAACTTGCCAACGCCCAAAGCATAACGGTGGCTAACGATCCCCAGGTGCCGGGAGCGGGTTTAATACGTCCGACGCCGAAGAAAGTCCCCACCACGATGGGCCACAGCGGTTCATCCCGCTGCGGCGGAGATGTGCCCAGTTCGCTTCCGGCCGTTTGATTCATCAGTCTCCATCCTCGTCATCGGGGCTGTCTTGCCGAACTGCTTCGTCGGCGTCGTTAACCGGCGACGAAATGACGTACCCGCCGCTGGCCCACTTGCCGAGATCGATCAGGCGGCAGCGATCGCTGCAAAAAGGGAAGTCGGCATCGGTGGCCTTTGTCGCCTTTTTGCAAATCGGGCAGCGGAGTTTGATGAAACGTTTGCGCGGCATAGTCGGATTGCAGAAGTCAGAGGTCAGATTGCAAAGGCGAGAACATTTCTGGTGATCTTGACCTCTTCAATCTCACCTCTTACCTCTGACCTCAAACGATCTCCGCCACCAGATCGTAATCGTGTGCCGCGGTGATGCGGCAACGGTAAAACTCGCCCGCTTTCGGCTCACCCCCGTCGGGATAATCATTGACGAAGACTTTGCCGTCGATCTCGGGAGCGTGCATCGCGGTGCGGCCTTCTAACAGCAGGTCGGACTCGGTCGATGTGCCTTCGAGCAGCAGATCGAGTTCGCGTCCGATCAGCGATTTCTTCTTGGCCCGGCTGATTTTTTTCTGGATCGACATCAGCGACTTGCGGCGGCTCTCGATCTCGCGCGTGGAAAGCTTCTTCTCGCGATCGAACGCGCCTGCACCTTCCTGATCCGAGTAGCCGAATGCGCCCATCCAGTCGAAGTCTGCCTCTTTCACGAAGCTGCAAAGCTCCTCGAATTCCTTCTCCGTTTCGCCGGGGAAGCCGACGATAAACGAAGTCCGCAAAGTAACGCCGGGGATTACGCGGCGCATTTTCTCGATGGAGCGCAAGAACAAGTCGGCGCCGCCTCCACGCTTCATGCGCTTCAGAACCGTTGCCGAGGCGTGCTGCAGGGGCACGTCGATGTAGGAGCAAATATTGTCATGGGCGGCGATGGTCGCGAGCAGTCGCCCGGTAATCTTGTTGGGATATGCGTAGAGGAAGCGAATCCACTGCAGCCCTTCGACGCCTGCGAGTTTTTCCAGCAGCAGAGCCAGGCCGTCTTTCAGCCCAAGATCCTCGCCGTAGCACGTGGTGTCCTGTCCGATGAGCGTGATTTCGCTTACGCCGGATTGCGCCAGGCGCTCGGCCTCGGCGATAACCGATTCGAAACGCCGCGAGCGGAACTGTCCGCGAAGCTGCGGAATGATGCAGAAGCTGCAGGGATGGTCGCAGCCTTCGGCGATTTTTATATAGGCCGAGGATCGCGGCGTGGTCAGTATGCGAGGCGTGTGGTCGTCGTAAAGATAGTTGGGCAGATCGGCGACGGCGCCGTCCCAGGAATCGCGCGCGAAGCGTCCCTGTCGGCGGCGATGATCGCCCTCGGGCCTCGAGGTCAAGAGATTCGACGTCAGGATATTGAAAGGAGACGAAGTGCGGGGTGTTTCCGCTACTCCAATTTCCGCCAGTCCAGCAGCGGCCAGAATTTTCTCCAATTCGCCGGTGCCGACGACCGCGTCCACTTCCGGAATGTTCTTTCGAATCTCGTCGTGAAAACGCTCGACCAGGCAACCGGCCACCACCAACCTCTTGGCCTTGCCGCTCGTTTTGTGACGAGCCATTTCGAGGATGGTATCGATGGATTCCTGTTGCGCGCTGCCGATAAAGGAACAGGTATTCACCACGATGACGTCGGCGTCCTCCGCATTCGGAGTAAGCTCGGCGCCGGCCTGGGCCAGCATGCCCATCATGACCTCGCTATCGACGAGGTTTTTGGGGCAGCCGAGGCTCACAAAACCCACCTTGGCTGGACCCGCCGGCCCGGAAGTCGCGGATATGATTTTCTTTATAGGCACTGGTATAGGCACTGGACAGTTGAAGATAACGATTGACGATAACGCTCAGCAGGAAACAGATCTATACAATTCTAGCATTCAACCTTCATTCAACCTTGCCATGTCTTCGCCTGCCGGACGCCTTGACCCGCGCACCACGCAGGGTACCTATGTCGGGCGGGTCTTTGGATCGTATCCGGGCAGCCCGTGCTAATCTTATTGAAACAAAAACTACATCCCTCAATACTCCGGAGGAGAGATGTCGGCTAAAGGTCTCGCAGTTTTGGTGGTGCCGGTTTTGGTCCTGATTTCGGGCGCTTGGGCGCAAAAGAATGAGCTTTCCATCACGGCGGGGCGAACTTTCGTCAGTACCACGACGATCATAAATGACGCGTATGCGGGCGACCCCGATCCGCACATTCATTTCGGAAACCCGGCGAGCTTCGAGTTCGATTATGCTCGCCTGCTCAAAATCTATAAGATTTTCGGGCTGTATGGGGAAGTGCCCGTAGAAATCTTTCCGCGGATGTATATACACACCGACCAGAACCAGATTCCCAAGGACATCGGGGCTGTGTTTGCGACTCCATCCGTGCGGTTGAACTTTTTTTCCGGTGACTCGGTCACCCCGTGGGTCAGCGTGGGCGGCGGTTACGGTCATTTCCGGGAGTCTTCCAATCGCATTTTCTACGGGCCGAATCCAGGGGAAACCGGTACCAATACCGGGGTGATTCAATTCGGAGCTGGACTGGATGTTTGGTTCTGGCATAGCTGGGGAGCGCGGTTCGAGGCGCGCGATTTCTATTCCGGGCTTCCCGATTATACGGTGGATACGTCGACTAGCCGTCAACACAATTACTACGTAGGGGTTGGCGTTATGCACCGCTTCTAGCTGACGGCTGCGTGCTTCGGTGTACGGCTGGAATCCGCCGTTTCGTTGGCAGTAATGTCCTGGAACAGCTCGGGCAGTTTTTGCGCGTCATCGACTGACTTGCCGAAACGTGCAGATTCGTAGGCGCGCGTGAATCGCGCGACCTTCTTCTGCAGTGCCGCTTCCTGGATAGCCGCGACGAAATCCAGCGGTGTTTGTGCTGGCGACTTGCGCCAGCCCAACCGAGCCATGCGGCTCACCATCCGGTCATACCAGAGAGCGGCGGATTCGCGCGGGGCACGCTCCGGATGCGCGCGCAGACTACGGGCTCGTAACCCGCCGACTACGCGCCGGAGATTCACAAGCGTGAGTAGGGCGGCCGCAAACGCAAGGACCCCGCTCAATGATCGCACCGGAAATTTGGTGAACTGCCGGTGCGCCCGCCGTGCCGACCGCAGCATGGCTTGATGCTGCTCGGCGATCCAGCGGAGAGCCTCTTCGAGGAAATGCCGGCTATTGTTAGCCGCATCCTTACCCAAAATGCGCTGGTGGCTGGCATCGTAGTTGATAATCCATTCGCGCCAAAAGGATGCGGCAGCATCGACATAGAGCTGCATCCGCGACCAACCGGTTCGCGTCGGAAGACTTCCCACCGGAGTCGGATCAAAGCTGATCCAACCGGACCCCGGGAAATAGGCCTCAACCCAGGAATGGGCGTCACTGGCTCGCACCACATACTGTCCGGTGAGGTCATTGAATTCACCGCCGCGAAACCCGGTCACGATGCGCGACGGAATGCGCAAAGAACGCAGCATGACCGCCATCGAACTGGCGAAATACTCGCAGTGACCCTTCTTTCTCTCGAACAGGAAATTCGCCAGTGGATCCTGGGGCAGACTTCGGGCCAGTTCCAGCGTGTATCCGAAGTGAGTGGACAGATACCGCTCCAGCGCGACTGCTTTGTCATAGTTGCTGGGAGCGCGCGCGGTGATTTCCTGAGCCAGACTTGAAATGCGAGTATCGAGCGCCGGCAGTTTCAGGTACTCGTCCATGTCGCCGGGAACGGTGTTTGCCGCCAAGCGAAGATCGTCGCTGTCGATTGCGGCCAATTGCGACTCGGCTTCGTAGCGGTTGACGGGGTGATTGGCATCGAGGTCGTAGACCGCGCCCCCGGCGTCCATACTCACCTGCCGGAAATTTCCCTTAAGACTCTGTGCTCTTTCCGCCAGAAAAAAAACATTGGTTCCGAGCGGCTCCATCAGGACGCGATAATGAATTAGTCGGCCCGGAATGGATCGGCCCGCAACTCCCGACGCGCCACCAGGGCCCGGCAACGGCGCCACATGATAACTTCCATCGCCCGCCGGTCGCAGCAGGGTTTGATTGTACGGATTCGTCCAGACTCTGCCATCAAAGCTGCTCAGCGCAATGCCCCGCCACTTCAAGTCATAAGCGCCTTGCAGATCGTTCTGGACCTCGATGTGCATGACGACCGCACTGGACTGCTGAATCTGGCCGATGCGTCCCAGTTGCACGCGATCGCTGAAACCCGTGGAGATGTCGCTGGTCGGAGTGTAGGCAGTGAAGTAGCGTGACGAAACTCGTGGAAGGAGGAAGAAAATCAGGAAACTCCCGGCCAGGATCATCAGCATGAGCACTGGAGCGACCGCCAGCAGCCCGTAAGCCATGCGCTGGCTGGCAGGCGTCATGCCGGGAGAGAGTTGCGAGGCAAGGTGTAGGTCGAGCGCAGGTGCATGGGTTGGCTCGGTGGCGACCGAGTGCCGCATCTCCATCAACACAAAAGTGATGACGGCAACCAGCAGGAAGCAGGCGAAAGAAAGCAGGAACACGCTGCCGACGGTAAGCACGGCGGCGGCCAGCACCATCCCAAATGAAAGTACCGCGAGCATGTAGTGGTCGCGCGTCCGTTGCAACGAGAATAGCCGGACAACCATGGCAAAAAGTACAAGGTGAATGGTGGCTCCGAGAAAACTGCGCGAAAGAAAGAGGTAGTCGGCGAGGTAAACGAAGACGTAGATCAGCGTCAGTAAAGTAGTCCAGCGTTCCGGGATGGTGAACACGCGCCCCATCAGAAGTTGATATCCGCGGAACGCCAGTGCCAGCCCGACGAGAACAACCGCCGTCCGATCCAGCTCTCCGGTCGAAGCCAGAGTGCCGAAGCCAGTGAGCACGAGCAGATACAGTGCCACATTAAAGTAGCGCTCGATGGCTTTGGCCATGGTGATCTCGCCCGGCTTGATGGCGGCTTGGGTCACGAGAAGCTTCTATTGTTGGCGAAAGCGGCGCAGAAGGGAAGTGTCCGCGGTAACTTTTTGGAGCGACGGGCGTCTCACCCGTTCGGCCGGGCGGAGACCCCGGTGCTCCACTGATTTCTTTCATCTGCAATCTCATTTTCTGTTTACAATACCTGCCCATGGACTACCTTCTGAAAACTGAGCCAACCGTGTATTCCTTTGCGGATCTTGAGCGGGAGAAGGCGACGATTTGGGATGGCGTGACGAATCCAGCGGCCGTGAAGCATTTGCGCGAGATGAAGCCGGGAGAGCGGCTGGTGATTTACCACACGGGAGACGAGAAGAGCGCGGTCGGGACAGCGTCGGTGGTATCGGTGGATCCAAGCGATCCCAAAACCCCGCAGGTGAAGATCAAAGTTGGGAGGGCGATCGCGACGCCGAAGACGCTGGCAGAAATCAAGACCCGGGCGTCATTTGCGGAGTCTCCGCTGGTGAGACAGGGACGATTGAGCGTGGTGCCGCTGACGGCGGCGCAATACGGGTGGCTGGTGGGGGAGTAAAGCGGCGCTCAGAAGTCAGCGTTCGCGGACAGGAGTGTCCGCGCTACACGAGTCAGGTGCGAACTACCCTCTCCGTGCAATCGGATTCGGAGCAGGCATAGGTTATTTGATTGCGCTGGCGGTCGAGGCTGATGATGAACATGGGACGTCCGTGGCGATCGCAGGTGGGCTGGTCGGGCGAGACGACGGGTGTGTCGCCACGCTTGGGCGTGGTGTAGCCGATGCGCTCGCCGAAGCAGCGGTGGCAGAACTTGTCAGTACAACGAAAGAATTCGATGGAATAGTTGGCGTTGTAGGGAGCTAGTGCGGGCTCCATGGTGCGATAGTGCTGGTCGCAAAGGGGCAGGAGGTCCGTACGCATGCGAAGCGAGTTTAGCACCGAAGACATTGAGTCATTGAATGATTGAATCATTTAGTCATTGCATCAATAATTCAACACCCTAATGATTCGATGACTCCATGGCGAAATGATTCAATGCTTCAGCCGATGTGGCGCAGGGCGTCAACGATACCGAGGTTCGAGGCGCGGTAGGAGGGAATGAGGCCGCTGACCAGCCCTACGAAGGCTGCGACCGCCATGGCGACCGCGGCCGTGGAGGCGGTCATGTGCATCGACATCGGCAGCCCGAGTCCAGGTTGCGACATGAAGAGAATGGCCCCGCTCGCGAGCGCGACGCCGACCAAACCTCCGATTATAGAAATGGTGATCGATTCGCTTAAGAGCAACTTAAGGATGCTTCCACGAGTGAAGCCGAGAGTGCGGAGCACGGCGACTTCGCGGGTACGCTCGCGGATCGACATCGCCATGGTATTGGCGCAGACGAGCAGGGTGGTGAAAAGCACGGCTCCGCAGATGCTGAGGATAAATGCTTTGACATTGCCAAGCATGGCGATGAAATCGTTTTTGAACGCTTGTTCGCTCTCGCTCTTGGTGGGTACCGGACTCCCATGGAACATCTCGTCAATGGCGCGGGCCACGCGCGGCATGTCTTCAGGAGTATCGACACGAGTGAAGTAAAAACCGGCGGTGTCTTTGAACCAGTCGACGGATTCTTCCAGGTACTTGGTGTGGAAGTAGAGGTTACTTTGCGGCGGATCAATGGTGTAAATGCCGCGCAAGGTCAGGTCAAGATTGACGGGGAAGATGGTGCCTTGCAGAATGATGTGATCGCCGATCTTCCAGTGGTGCTTCCTGGCAAGGTCAGAGTCGACGACGCAGCCCGCGCGATCGCGCTTCCAGGCGGCGAGTTGGTCGGCGGGCATGACTTTGTCGGCGGCGACGTCGAAGTATTCGTCGGGATCGGTGGCCATTTGAGCGAAGTAGTTTTCCGGCTTCTCGTCTTTATAAACGCCACCGAACCAGGTCATGGGGACGACATGCACGACGCCGGGAACGGCGCGGATCTTGTCGCGATAATAAATAGGAAGGAAGTTGGCGAGCGAGACTTTGTGCCGGGTCATGATGCGAAGCGCGGAGTCCGGGGCTCCCTTGTCGATATAGAAGCTGCGCCAGAGGCAGAGCATGATGCAGAGCAGGAGCAGAGAAAATGCGATGCTGGCCACCGTCAGAAGACTGCGCCGCTTGTTGCGAAAGGCGGACTTGGCGACGAAGCGGGTGAGAGTCATGGGATGAAGTGATTTTACACTGCGATTTCCCTCCGGAGACGGGGCTTGCCCCGTCTCTACGGGAGATCAGACGCCTCGCTCGGTCACTCTCAATTATGGCGTCATTGTGGATTGTCCGGGAGCCTCCGGGACTCAGGAATCGGGCGGTGGCCTTCGTCGTCGTAATACACTTTGCGTGCGTAGTCGGACTTGGCGTTGGGCACGGGCTTATCGTTTCTTGAACTATAAGTGAGCTGGTTGCGATCGAGCGGAAGCGGCGCTTTCGTGGTGTAGATGGCTTCGTTCAGCAATTCTTTGGAGGGGCCTTTAGCGTCGGCAAAAACTCCGAAGGGATTACCGTTGACGTAGGAAACTCCAACGTAGTCTGCGACCATGTACCCGGCGTCGGACAAAGGCAGCCAAGTAACCTTCATCGGCCCGGCGATTTTTTGGCCAGCAGTCCAGGTCGAGCCGCCATTCTGCGAAGTAGTGAAACCCACATACAACTCGCAGCTCGAAAGCGTGCAGTTGGCGACCGGGAAGTAGTAATAAACGACGGTCAGGAGAGCGGTGGAGCCGGAAGTAGCAGGATCGGCCCCAATGCCCGCGATGAAATGATCGACAGTACTGCTGACGGCGTCGATGGGAATGCGGACGGGAGTTGTCCATTTAGTGCCATTCGCGGATGTGCTGAGGACGATGTCATTCGAACTGCAACCGCTACGAAAGCGGCAATCCCCCCACACCACGTACACGTTGCCTGAGCCATCGATGGTTGCGGACGGCAGATCCGGGTCACGCATATTGCCGGCGACCTGGTGTTCAGTAATATCGGCGACGTTCACAGCGGCGTTCCAGCTCGTTCCACCGTTGGTGGAAGTGAAGGCGGCAACTCCCGAGTAACCTTCGAAGGGGACGATGACGGTTCCGTTGGCCTGCACCAGCGGCTCTCCGCCGAGGCCTCCGGCATTGTTCTTCGAAGCCAGACCCGGGCTCCAGGTTTGTCCGCCGTCGCTCGAAGTGCTCATCAGAACATCACCGGTTCCGTACGCCTGGTCCCATTCGGTGTAGCAGTTCCCATAATAGGGACTGCTTGTGGTGTTATCGCAAACGGTCCAGTTCTTGTCGTCGAGGTGGGTGACGTCAATGGCGATGGGATTTCCCCAAGTCAGGCCGTCGGTGGAACGGCTGACGGCGACGTCGCCGATGTATTCTTCCCCGGGACCCAAACCAACCAGCGGCAAGCTTGAAATGAGCCACTGTCCATGTTTCGCGTCATAGGCGACGGAGGGATCGGCAGCCGCGCCGTACGTGCCACCTTCATAATTGACGGTGAGCCCGGGCAGGTAGCCGTTCGTCCACTTCTTGCCACCATCGGTGGAAGTCGCAAAGCCCACATCGGCGCTGCCCCAGCCAATGCTACCGGGTCTGCGAGCGACGTGAAACGCGCTCACGATGGTCGAACCCCAGGCGAAGGATGAAGGTTCAACTTCGGTCTTATGGACACTGTCGGAGTTGGTGAAATCGTCGGTGCTGAGCTTCTTTGGGACTTGCGCGGCGAGCGGTGCGGCTAGGCAAAAGGCAATCAAAAATGACAGCAGTACCGCCCATACGTAGTTGGCGTGCAGGGAAGTGGGTGAGTGATGCATACGATTTTTGTCCTTAAGTTCGAGATTGAATGCGCCAGGATTCTGAAGGCGACACCAGTGGGCAATGGCGCCGCTCACGTAGCGAGAACTATAGCGCGTAGTAGTGGCAGTGTCGAGGTGAAGAGTTTTGCATGTCGGAGCGGACAATTTGGCTTACGTAGCAGCCTTCCGCAGCTCGCGGCGCAGGATCTTGCCCGAAGGCGTTCGCGGGACGACTGCCACAAAGTGAATTTCGCGGGGCTGCTTGTGGTGAGCGAGACGGTCGGCGACGAAGTCGCGCATTTCCTTCTCCAGCGCATCCGAGGGCGTAAAGCCGTCGCGGAGGACGACAAAGGCGCAGGGAATTTCTCCAGCGGCGAGGTCGGGTTTGGCGACGACTCCACAGTCGCGGACGGCGGGATGTTCGAGGAGGACGGATTCGACTTCGGCCGGGGCGACGGGGAATCCCTTGTACTTGATCATCTCCTTTTTGCGGTCGAGGACGTAGTAGAAGCCTTCGGCATCGCAGCGGACGATGTCACCCGAGAAATACCAGCCATCGCGAAGAACGGCGGCGGTCGCTTGCGGCTCTTTCCAGTATCCCAGCATGATCTGCGGTCCGCGCATGACAAGTTCGCCCGGCTCGCCCGGCGGGACCTCGTCCCCGTCCATGCCTTTCGTCATGTCGCCGTTCGTCACATCGAGGACGCGGCAATCGGTGAGCGCCAGCGGCTGTCCGATGGAGTCGGGGCGGTACATTTCAGGCGGAGCGATGAAGCCGACGTGGGTGACCGGTGAAGCTTCGGTCATGCCGTATCCCTGGTTGACCAGGATGCCGGTAAGGCCGGTGAAGCGGCGGGCAAGTTCGGGAGCGAGCGGCGCAGCGCCGCACTTGACCCAACGGATTTTGTGATTCATGGGAAAGATGCCGGCCTCGGTGGCCTGGCAGAGCGCATTCATGGCGGGCGGGACCACGGGCATCATGGTGACGCCTTCCTGAAGCAGAAGAGCGCAGAGCTTTTGCACCTCGAAGCGCGGCATCAGAACCAGCGTGGAGCCGAGGGCGAGAGAAAGAGTCAGAGCCACGGTGAGCCCGTAGATGTGGTAGAGGGGCAGGAAGCAGAGCATCACGTCATTGGGTGAAAGCGGTGCGCCATTCGGGCCGAGAATCTGATAGACATTCGCGACCACGTTGTAGTGCGAGAGCATGACGCCCTTGGGCAAGCCGGTGGTGCCGCTGGAGTAGGGAAGAGCGGCGATGGTTTCTTGCGAACTTTGTAGAGCTTCCGGAAATCTGGCGGACGTCTTACCGAAAACCGGGCGCAGCAGGCTCGTGAAGTCTTCGCAGCCGACTCGCTCGTGCCGTGTGGTGAAGATGCGACGCAGAGCCGGAAGTTCTGCGAGATTCACATTTTCTAGAAGAGGAGCGTCGGTGATAAGAAAAGTTGCGCCGGAATTTTCCAGCTGAAAGCGAATCTCACGCTCACGGTAGGAGGGATTGAGCAGTGTGGGAATACCTCCGGCGAGCGTAGCCGCATGATAAGTGATGGCAAATTCCCACGAGTTGGGGAGGAAGATGGCAACCACATCTCCCGGAGCGAGCCCGGCCGAGATGAGGCCGCGGGCAAGGGATTCGACAAGGCTGCCATACTCGCCGAAAGTGAAACGGCGATCGCAGGAAGTGTCGATCAGGGCCGTCTTGCTGTTGTTCTGCTGGCAGCTCTGGAGGACAAGATCATGCACGAAGCGGCCGGTTGGGTCGGCGTAGAGCTTGGTACGAAGCATCGAGGTGATTGTAGTGCGACTAGGCGGAAGTTAATAGTCGAGTGGACGGGCGAGACGCCCGTCGCTCCACTACCTAAGCGCTAAGCTTGCGGAGGAATTCCTGCTCATCCATATGGTACTTGAAAGCTCTGCGGCCATTGATGAAGACTACAGGGACCTCGTCGGTGTAGAGGTGCCGGATTTCCGCGTCGGAATCGACGTCGATTTCACGCCAGGTAAAGCCGCCCCGCTTGTGGAGCTTGACGAGGCTCTCCTTGACGATTTCGCAAAGATGGCATCCCTTGCGGGAATAAACCACGACTTCGCGAGGCTGTGTCATGCGAGGGAGTTTATCAGTTTGCGGGCTGGGTTTCCAAGACACGAACCGGCGTAGCAGGCAGTCCTAAAACGACGGGCGTAGAATTCCGAAATGATGACGAACGGGCGCGTACTTTCTGGAAAAACGATGCTGGTGACAGGTGCGGCGAAACGATTGGGGCGGGCGATCGCTGTGGCCGCGGCCGAAAACGGCGCGGATGTGGCGATTACTTATCGTGAGTCGGCGCGCGAGGCACGAGCGCTCGTTGCGGAACTGGCGCAGCACGGGGTTGAGGCGCTGGCGGTGCGCTGCGATGTCACCGATGAGCGAAACGTCCGTGAGATGGTGAAGGAAGTGGTGCGGGAACTCGGCGGAATCGACGTGCTGGTGAATAACGCCGCGAATTACGAAACCGCCGAGTTTGAGAAGATTACCGTGGCGCAGTGGGATGCGATTTTTGCTTCGAATACACGCGGACCGTTTCTGGTGTCGCGCGAGGCGCTGCCCCATTTGAGAAGGCGCCGAGGGCGCATCATTAATATGGGGTCGCTCGGTGGGCTTCGTCCGTGGGCGACGCATGCGCACTATTGTTCGTCGAAGGCGGCGGTACACATGCTGACGAAAGTGATGGCGAAGGCGCTGGCGCCGGAGATCGCGGTGAATGCGGTCGCCCCGGGGATGATCGATCTGGGAGAGAAATCGGCGGCCTCGTTCATGAAGAAGATGGCGAAAGAGACGCCGATGCAGCGTGACGGGACGGCGGCGGACATTGCCGCGGCAGTGATGTTCTTTGCGGCGGCTCCGCAGTTTATTACCGGGCAGGTGTTAGCGGTGGATGGCGGGCTGGGACTGTAGGGATTCGATTTATTTCTGCTCCTGAGTTCACGTTTTCGCGTATTGTTCTGTTTCGACTTTCACCATGCTTATGACACGATCCATGCAGGGCGCTGGCTTTCGGATTCGGACACTTGTCCTAACATTACTTCTGCCTGTGTATCTGGCTGCTGCTCCAGCGGTTGCCCAAGATCGCCCGGAGGAGGGCGGTCATGAACTCCAGGTCTGGACCGGTGGCGGGCACTCGGTTCCGGACGGCACCAGCGATACCAATGTCTGGAACGCTGGCGTTCGCTATGGATGGATCCTGACGCAGCCGCACCTGCCGGGCTTTCTCAGCGGGCGATTCGAGCTTGCGGTGGACGCGGTGCCGGCGTTTGTTGTGTTTCAGCGGGCAAACACCGCATACGGAGCAGGAGTGAATCCGGTCGGATTCAAATGGATTTTCGCCACCCGCGGACATGTGGCTCCGTTCCTGGAGTTAAACGGAGGAGTCCTGTTTACTTCGCATGAGGTGCCTAGCGGCACTTCGACCATCAATTTCACGCCTGGGGCGGCCTTCGGGATGTATTTCTTTGGCGAGCATGCGTGGTCATTGGATGTCCGCTACCTGCATATTTCGAATGCCGGCCTTACGGTGCCGAATCCGGGCGTGAATACGGTGCAGCTACGCTTGGGGTTTGGGAAATTTTTTGGCAAGAAGTAGGGGATAGCATCTCTACACAAACTAGTCTCGACGGGACAACACGGCAGCGGTCTGCCTCGCTTCAGCGCGCCGCCCGCAGCACGGCCCGGGTGGAATGGGCGCGCCGTGCGGGCAGGTGAGCGGATGGTTGAGGAAGGTGCAGATCTTGTCGGTGGCTTCGGGTGAGAGGATGTGCTCGAACTTGCAGGCCTGCTGCTCGATTTCGGTTTCGCTGTCCATAGCGAGCGAATCGGTGAAGAGGCGCTCGGCGAGACGGTGACGGCGGATGATGTCGGCGGCGCGCTGGTATCCACGCTGGGTAAGTTCGACGATCGCAGAGCCGTCGCCGGTCGAGAAGCCAGCCGGCTTCAGCGCGTCGTGGCAGGGATTGACGAAGGGCTTGTGATCGTGCGCTTGGGGCGGGTGCGGGCGCGCGGTTACCAGTCCCATGGCGGCCATCTTTTCCACGGCGAGGGACACGGGGAGAGCGCCGTGGACTTCCATGCGGCCAATCTCGGCGAGTTGGCCGTTCTCTTCCAGGGCAAATAATTCTTCCAGCACTTCGTCAAACTGCTCTTCGTCGGCCATCGCAAAGATTTCCTGGGCGGCGATTTTGCCGTGATGCAACTCGACGCGGCGGTCGGCCAGGCGCGCCACTACGGGATCGTGCGTGACCATGACGATGGTACGTCCCTGCTGATGAAGCTCGCGCAGCAGGCGCAGGACGATCTCTTCGTTGACGGCGTCGAGGTTGCCAGTGGGTTCGTCGGCGAGCACAATCTTGGGATCGTTGATCAGAGCCCGGGCGATGCAAACGCGTTGCTGCTCGCCTCCGGAAAGCTGCGAAGGCAGGTGGCCGGCGCGGTCTTTCAGGCCCACGCGATCGAGAGCTTCAAGCACTTCCTTTTCGTCAGTCATGCTGTGAAAATACTGGGCGAGCATGACGTTTTCGACGGCTGTTAGATACGGGATCATGTGGAACTGCTGAAATACAAACCCGATGGTTTCGGCGCGGACGTGGTTGAGATCGGAGGCGCTGAGGTTGGCGACGTTTTGTCCATCAAGCCAAATTTCACCAGTCGTGGGCCGGTCGAGGCATCCGATGAGATTGACCATGGTGCTTTTGCCGGAACCCGAGGGGCCCATCATCGCGACCCACTCGCCGGGCGCGATGGAGAGGGAGATGTCGTCGAGCGCTTTGATGAGGCTGAGGCCGCCATTATTTTCTTCCGCTCTGGCGGGATAGCTCTTGGTGACGTTGTTGAGGCGAATCATCCGAATGATCCTCTTCTAATTTCAACCTTTCTTGTGGAGCGCCGGGCGTCCTCGCCCGGCTACCACCAAACTGCTGGACGGGCGAGACGCCCGTCGCTCCATCGCGTAACTCGTCGCGCGTCCAAGCCCTACTCTCCCCTCAGAATAATAGCCGGTTGTACGCGGCGCAGCAGCACGATCGGGAGTATCGCCGAGATGAGGGCCACGGCAACACTTCCCGCGAGCACGTAGGGGAAGACGCTGAAGCGCGGCACGACCGGCGCGTGGAAGTTGACGCGTCCGATCAAGGCCGCAACGCCGATGCCGATGAAAAAGCCGAGAATCGCGCCAACTACGCCGAGGGCCGCGGCTTCGGCGGCGAAGAATCCGTTGACCAGACGTTCGGAAGCGCCCAGAGCTTTCATGATGGCGAAGTCGCGGCGGCGGTCGAAGACCCATCCGATGAGCGTGGCGAGGACACAGAGCGCAGAAGTGAGAACAACCAGCGTGGCGGAGGCATAGAGCGTGGCGCGCGTTTTGTTCAGCACGTTAGCTTCGCCTTCCATGATCTGGCGGACGGGGCGAACTTCAGCCGTTGGCAGAAGCTGCGCAAGCTGACGAATTGATGCATCAACATCCGCGGCGGTTCCATTGGCGGCGACTTCAATGGTGGAAGGCGCGACGCCGGTCCAGCTTTGAAATTCAGATTGATCGATGTAAATGCGACTGTCTTCGCCGGCTCCGGTTTGGAGAAGGCCGGCGGGAGCGAGTTGGATCGGTTTGCCCTGGAAAGTGAGCTCGAAGGGTTGTCGATTGGAGCTAGCTTTGGGGATCACTACCGCTGCGGCGCGCATGCCGATGAGAGCTTCGTTGGGCGCGTCCGGCCAGTGACTCACCTTCCACCAGTGATTCAACTGGCGGGAGCGAGCGAAGTCGGTGCCGACGACTACTACGGATTGTCCGTCGGATTGACCACCTTTGATACGGGCGACGGCGTATGAAAAAGGAACGGCCAGCGTCTTTGCGCCGAGAACCGATTCGATTCTAGTCAGAGCGTTGGCGGGGAGGGACTGTCCGTCTTTCGCGACGACAACCACGTTGGCGCCATAGTTTCGGAACTCGCTGCGGAGCTTGGCTTGCACGTCGACGTAGAGGTTCATCATCGCGGTGGCGACGGCCGCGGCAACGATCATAGCGAGCAGAGCGGAGGCGGCGCGGCGGCGACGGAGGACGGCGGCGCGGAGAAGCATGCGTGCGAACATCGATACGGAGGGCGATGTGTGCGACGCCAGAGCACGGCGATCGGCAACCTGTTTCGGAGTGAGGAGTGTGCCAGGAGTGATGATCGTCGTCATCCTTATCCTTCACCTCGCAGAGCGAATACGGGATCGAACTTCACGGCGCGGCGGATGGCGGCGGCGCTTCCGGCAAAGGTCACGAAGACGGCGATGGCCAGGATGATCGGGAAGAGCACGGGCTCGATGGAAATCTGCGAGTTGAAGATGGAGCGGCCCATCTGGTGCGCGAGCAGCGCTCCGGCAGAGAATCCCGCAATGCCGCCGACTAGCGCCAGCAGTAGCGCTTCCGCAAAGAAGAGCACAGAGACCGTTAGATTGCCCGCGCCGAGGGCTTTCATCAAACCGATTTCGACCCGGCGCTCATAAATGGCAGTAGCCATGGCGGCGGAAACGGCAAGAGCGGAAGCGAAAAGGGCGGCGAACGTGATCAGCAGCATGAGTCCTTTGATGCGCGAGAGCACAGTACCTTCGTTTTGGGCGACCTGGCGGATCTGCTCCGCGTGCGAATGCGGAATGACTTCCTGTAACTGGTAGGCAATCGACTCCACGTACGGCGAGCAGTACCAGCGGTCGTAAACCTCGGGAGTCATCGTCTTCGGGTCGCGTGCGGAGAGCGCATCCGGGGGCTTGGTTAGAGCGCTGACGTAGACGCGGCGGACGGCACCCGGTTTGCCGAGAATTTGCTGCGCGAGGGCGAGCGGCGCGACGATCTGGTCATCTTCGGCCCCGCCGGTGGAGAGGATGCCGGAGATAGTGAGTTGGCGGGCGGCGATTTCTAGTGTGTCTCCTGGTTTCTTGGCTAACTTTGCTGCCAGGCGCTCGCCTACCAGGATGTTTTCGGAGTTGTCATCCGGCCAGCCGCAGGACGCTGGCGAGTCTTCGACTTGCCCTGGACGAGCGAGGCGCCCGTCCCCACACGAGCCTTCTACCTTCCACCACGGATGTGTGATCCTCACCCCGGTAGTGAAGTCTTCTTTGCCGAAGCGGAGCGCCTTATTGAAGTAAGTGCCGATGAGCGTCACATTTTTTGCGCCGCTGTCGCTGCCGACTTTCACGGTGACGGGTAGCATGGGCGAGAAGCCGACGATGTTGTGATGCCAGAAGGTGCCGCGAATCTTCGGGAGGTCGGCTTCATTGAGGAATGTGCCGTCGCTCGGAGGCTTCAGGTTGACGCCACCGACTTCCACGTCGAGCGTGTCTTCCTGCGGAGTGACCACCAAATTCGCGCCGTAGCTGCGGAGTTCGCGGTTAATTTTGTCGCCGATGTCTGTAGCTACGGCGATCATCGCAGTGGCGACGGCTACGCCGAGCGTGATGGCGATGCCCGCGAGCAGCTTGCGTCGCGTCTGGTGGCGGAACGATTCGTAGACAAGGCGAGGGAACATTATTTCTGCTCGAAGTAGTGTCGGCCGGCTGCAACGTCGGCTTCGGAGACGACAACCGCATCGTCGGTGACCTGCGCTTTCAGCGGAATCGGATTGCAGCCGCCCGCCATGCCGATCGATTGCGGGTTCATCTGGGCGGCGCAGTTCTTGCAGATCACTCCCTGTTTGTTCTTGTAGAAGCCGACCGGCCCGCAGATTTCGCAGGCGTCGAAGAGCGTGGCAACTTTTCCGTCGGGCTTCTGGTAGAGCCAGAAACGCACTTCGACGCCGCCTTCGTTCGCTTCGAAGCGATGGAGTTCGCCGTCGTAAACCTGCTTCAGCGGGATGGAAACTTTACCGTTAACAAAGGCAACTTCGGTGGCGGGCGAGAGTGCGCTGGCGCTCTTCTCGTAGATGAAGCTGGCGGTGACCATCACGATGAAGGCGAACGAGAAGACGTAAACCGAGGCCATCCACAGACGCTCGCGGCGGGCCGTCCAGAGCGCTTTGCGGCGGGCAGCTCCGGCGGCCGGCAGTTCGACGGGTTGCCTGCTCTTCATTTCAAACAGCACCATCAGCGCGGCCAGCGCGAGGATGGTAATGAAAAAGAAAAAATCGTTGCGGACGATGGGGCCGATGATGGCCATCTCCTGGCGGGAAGAGGGAAGCACTCCGTTCTCGGAGAGCTCGTGCAGGCCGGAAATCACAAGTTGCCCGGCCACCAGGAAAAGAATCGCGGTCGTGACCTTGAAGAATTTCTGCAGATTGATCTTGACGCTGCCCTTGACGAACATCACGCCGAACAGTATGGCGACGACGATTCCCATGACCGTGCCAATAAAGCTCGTCAGCTCGCTCGAGTTCAAAGTTACGGCGGAGAGGATCAGAACCGTTTCGGCACCCTCGCGGAGGACCATGAGAAAAACGAAGAGAAAAAGGCCGATCCAGGCGTCGCCGCGGGCGAATAGGCCGACCTTGCTTTCGATGTCGCCTTTGAGCTTGCGGGCGGTCTTCATCATGAAGACGATCATGGTGACCACGAAGACGGCCGCGACCAGCATGACCCAGCCTTCGAAGATGTCTTCGTTCAATTTGAAATGGGAGAGGAGGATAGCCCCGCCGATTGATCCGGCAAAAGCCGCAGCCAGGGCGGCGTAGACGGATTTGCGCAGATCGTTGCGGCCGATTTTGGCAAGATAGGCAAGGGTGATACCGACGATGAGCGCCGCCTCGACCCCTTCGCGGAGCGTAATGATGAATGCCTGAAGCATAGATTAATGAGCGCTTTCTAATTGAAAATGAAATTCAATTTCAATATCAATAGGATACGGTTTCGAGTGGGGAGCGGTCAACGCAGTCAATCACGGATTGCTGTGATTTGCATCACACGGGGAAACGGGGCATTAAATGGCGCCACTGGGCCCCCCAATCAAGTCGCCGGTGGAGCGTCTCTCCACTTACATAATGCGCAGGAATCTGCGTGCCTGCTCCAGCTCCGGAAACAATTTCTCTTCGGCGAGGAATTCCCGCGAGTGCACGCATCTCCGGCTCCCCCGCAGCCTGACCGGGTGTTTCAGATGCAGCATTTCGTGGAAGACGATGTATTCAACGGCGTAGCGCGGCACGCGTGGGTGGTCGAAGACGCGGCTGATGACGATGGCATTGTGCGCCGGATCGTAATGGCCGAGGCTGCTGCGGGCGTGGTTCTGGCTCCAGGTGAGTTGCGGGCGGCCCAGGAGTCCGTGAAAAAAGCGGCGGTTGAGATCGTCGAAGATTTCTTCCAGGTGGTAGTGGTGGCCGCGGGCGGAGTGGATGTGCTTGCGTCCGCGCATCTGGCGGACGAGCCGCGCTTTGGCGGCAACATCGTGGCTCGCAACGTGGCGTCGATAGCGGGCGCTGTGGGTACGATCGACGGGCTTGCGATAAAGCTTGGCCAGCAGAATGTGGGCGATCGAGTGCAGCACAGCGTCGGGCGCGCCTTCGAGCAGGTCGGAGAGGCGGATGTAGAGTTCTCCTTGGCGCATCCGGATGGTGTTGTTGATGGAGACAAAAGGATAGAAACGAATATGCAGGGGCGGCGCGGGCGTGCGGGGACGCAGTTCGCGATAGGCTTCGTGAAAGATTTCTTTGAGCTTTGGGGGCACGTTGAAGGAAGAGTAGCACGGCTCACCATCTTATAAGATCGCTGGAGCGGCCACGAACTCAAAGGCCTATTTCTTCTTCTTGTGCTTCATGTACTCCTCGACCTCCGCGACGGTTTTGCGGTGATCGTCGGCGCTGGTGTCGACGGTATCGAGCGCGTCGGTCAGCAGGAATTCATACTGGCTCGCTTCGGCGGCATTGGTGTCGGCGGAGTTCTTGAGAGCGCGTAGCTTGGACTGAAATTCGGTGTCGGCTTCGATGATGAGCCTAAGCGGCCTGCGGATATCGTCCTTGCGGCCAACGTACATTTCGATGTTGTCGTTGAGTTCATCGTAGACGGCGAGGAAATCTTCCAGCATGTCATGGGTCTGGCGGGGGCGATCGGTCGTCTTGGAATTGCTGCGCATTTGCTCAAGTTTTGTCATGCGATCGCGGGAAAACTGCACGTAAAGCTTTAAACGCTCGTCAGGATAAAGCATGGTGTCGCGGAGCTGGTCGATCTCCAGCGGATTGAGGGGGTCATGGCGGCTTTGGGCCCGAACGGGGGCGACCGGCAAGCAGAGCGGGAGCGCGAGCAACGGCATCAATGCCAAACCGAGCGCCGTGCGCCAGGAGATGCCCGCCCTCATTTGTTCTCCCTTTTTTTGTCGTTCTTTTTGTCGTTGGCGAACATTGCGTTGAGCAGTGAGGTGCGGACGTCTTCGAGGCGGCGGACGGCCTGGTCGACCGGAGGCTGGTCGTCAAAGGCGAGAGTGCGCTTGATGTCCCGCAGCTTCTCCGCCATTTTTCGGACATCGATCTCGATATTCTTGAGATGCTTCTTGGTTTCGGTAGCGGCGTCGCGGGCTTTCTCGGAGTATTGAACGATGTCGGCGACGGCGTCGCGGGCCTTTTCCACGTTGCCGTCGTTGTAGAACTTGTCAGCATTGCGAAGCTGCTGCTTTGCGATCCGGATGCCGAGTTCGGCGCGGTCTTCCGGATGAGCGCTTTCGAAGCGTGACTTCAACTCGTCCACGGTTTCGTCCTTGGCCGCACTGTAAGTGGAGGCGAGCGCAAGGACGACGAGAAGGAGATAAAAGGCAACGCGACGCATGGGAATTAACGCTTCTTCGGTTCAATTGCAATCAGGCGGTGGGTAGCCTGCCACTCTTGATCAGGATACTTCCCGTTGGCAACTTCCAGAAAGTGATGATAATCGACTGCGGCCTGTTTGTAGTCTCGCAAGTGGTCGTAAGCGGAGGCGCGAAGAAAAAAACAAATAACAGGCAAGTCCGCATTTAACAGGGCGCGTCCATTGAGGGCTCTGATGGTGAGGTCGTAGTTCTTGTTTTCGCTGGCGGCAAAGGCCAGATCTACGTAGACGTCGGGCCAATCGCGCTTCAGCCGTACCGCCGTAAGAAACTCCTGTTGGGCTTCCGGAAATTTCTTCTGCCGCAGCAGCGCCTGGCCGAGCCCGCGATGCAATTCCGGATCTTGCGGATGGGCGGTGGCTAGAGCACGATAAGCCCCCTCGGCCAGATCATTTTTCCCGGCGTTCGCGTAGAGGTCGGCAATTTCGCGCTGGGCGTCGGTGTCCGCCGGTCGGAGTTTCAGAACCGTCTGGAGCTCGGCGATGGCGTCGTCTTTTTTACTCTCCGCCTCCAGGACGCGCCCTAGTTGGAGATGAATGCCGGTGTCATCGGGCCGCTCCGTGGCCAGCCGCCGCAGCAGGGGTTCGGCATCGCCGAGGCGGCCCGACTTCATGTAGATGTTGGTGAGGCCGATCGCGGCTTCGGTCGTTTCCGGATCGACGCTGTGCGGATCAAGCGCCAGCACCTGTTTGTATTCGGCCTCGGCGTCCCAAAATTGTTTTTGCCGCTCGTGCAGCAGGCCAGCGGAGAGATGCGGCTCGGGATCCTTCGGCGTGAGCTCGGAAGCCTTGCGGTAAGCCTGGAATGCGTCTTCCGGCTTTTTAGCTTCGAGCAGATGCGCCAGTGCGAGCCAGGCGCGAGCCTGACCTTCTTCGACGTGGTCGTCTGCAGAATGACTCGTGGGTTTGAGCGTCGTGGCAGCGCGCAGAAACTGCTCACCCTCGGGATTATTGGCCCGCACCAGCATTAACCCCAGGTTGAGGTTCGATTCAAAAACGTCGGGCTTGGCAGCGACCGACTTGCGATACGCGGCAATGGATTCGTCGGAGCGGTTGAGACGGTTCAGAACAAATCCGAGATCGAACCATGCCTGATAAAGCCATGCCTGAGAATCGTTGGGATCTTTATCGAGAGCTTTTTTCAGCAGCGTTTCGGCGTTGGCGAAATCATTTTTCTGGATGGCGTCTTCGGCCTGTGCGATCTCCGGAGGCGTGTCATCGACGCGTTCCTTGTAATGGCGGATGGTGGTGTGGGTTTGCGCGAAGCCGCAGGCGGCAAGGACTATTAGCAGGATCGCATATGCGAACCGGCGCTCCATGTGTGGACCGCCTGTGCCGGGCGAGGGCGCCCGGCGCTCCACTTCGGTTCTACCGGTCACCATTGAGGACACCGTTTCCGTTCAAAACCCGCTTCAGGTACTGTCCAGTGTAGGAGTTCTTCAACTCTGCGATTGCTTCGGGCGGGCCCGATCCAACGAGGTTCCCCCCGCGATCGCCGCCTTCCGGACCGAGATCGATGACCCAGTCGGCAGTTTTGATCACTTCAAGATTGTGCTCGATGACCACGATGGAGCCTCCTGCATCGATTAGACGGCGGAAAGCGGAAAGCAGTTTGCTGACATCGTCAAAATGCAGGCCGGTGGTAGGCTCATCGAAAATGTAAAGCATGCGGCGCTTGCGTTTGGGGCCGTCGCCGCCTTCGGCGGGTCGGCTTGCCGGACGCGTTCCCGGTTGAAGGTGCGCGGCCAGCTTCATGCGCTGCGCTTCGCCTCCCGAGAGCGTGGTGGCCGACTGGCCAAGTCGCAGGTAGCCGAGGCCGACTTCGTCAAGCACGCGCAGTTTTTCTGTGAGCCGGGGTACGTCGGCAAAAAACTTCAGCGCTTCGCGAATGGTGAGGTTCAAAACCTCGTGAATGTTCTTGCCTTTGTAGTGGATTTCAAGCACCTGCGGCTTATAGCGCGTGCCCTTGCATTCGTCGCAGATCAGCTCGACATCGGCCAGAAACTGCATTTCAACGGTGACCGTGCCATCCCCTTGGCAGTTTTCGCAGCGTCCTCCGGGAACGTTAAAAGAAAAATGCCCGGCAGGGAAGCCGCGCTTCTTCGCTTCCGGCAGCGAGGCAAACAATTCGCGGATGATGTCAAACGCCTTGATGTACGTAACCGGATTCGACCGCGGAGTGCGGCCGATGGGCGATTGATCGACCAGGACGACCTCGTCGAGAAACTCGTCGCCTTCGATGCTGTCCCACAAAATGGCGGAAGCGCCGCCACTAGTTTGCCGCTTGGCCACGGCCAAAGCCTGATAGAGAACGTCATGCAGCAACGAGGATTTTCCCGAGCCGGAGACGCCGGTGATCGCGACCAGCATGCCGAGCGGGATTTCTAGATCAATGTGCTTGAGGTTATGCGCGCGTGCGCCGCTGATAACGAGCTTATGTGATCCCGGCTGACGGCGTTTCGTTGGAATCTGGATGTGAAGTTCGTCGGCAAGGTAACGGCCGGTGAGCGAGTGCGGCATCTTGATGATCTCGTTGTAGGTACCGGCGCCGACCACTTTTCCGCCATTTTCTCCGGCGCCCGGGCCAAGATCGAGAATGCGGTCGGCGGCGCGCATGATGTCGGGATCGTGCTCAACGACGAGGATGGTGTTTCCCAGGTCGCGCAGGTCATGCAAAATCTTGATCAGCCGGTGGGTATCGCGGCTGTGCAGGCCGATGGAAGGCTCGTCGAGTACGTACAGAGTCCCGACCAGGCGCGAGCCGAGAGAAGTCGCAAGCTGAATCCGCTGCGCTTCACCGCCCGATAACGTGGAGGCAAGACGATCGAGCGTCAGGTACTCGAGTCCGACTTCGTTGAGAAAACGCAGGCGTTCCCGAAGTTCGATCAGCAACTTTTCCGCAATCGCAGCTTGCTCCGTCGAGAGCGTAAGCTGATCAAAGAAGCGGGCTGCCTCTTCCACGGTCATGCTGCACACCTGGCAGATGTTCTTGCCGTTGATCTTCACTTGGCGGGCTTCCGCGCGCAGGCGAGTTCCCGCGCAAGCCGAGCACAGCGAGTAGCCACGATACCGGCTGAGAAAGACGCGGACGTGCAGCTTGTATTTCTTGCGCTCCAGATGCTGAAAGAAGCCACGAACGCCGCCAAATCCGCGGCCGCCAGTGTCGTCACCAAAGACAATCAACTTTTGCTGCTCGGCGGTGAGGTCATACCAGGGCACGTCCAGCGGAATTTCAGCCTGGCGCGCGAAGCGCTTGAGTTCGGTAAAAAGCGGCCGGTACTTGGGTTTAGTCCAGGGCTCGATTGCGCCTTCGTTCAGGGTCTTGCCTTTATCGGGGATGACCAGGTCAAGATCGAAGTCGATGGTATTGCCGAAGCCCTGGCAACGCGGGCAGGCGCCATAAGGATTGTTGAATGAAAACAGCCGCGGCTCCGGTTCTTCATAGCGACTGCCATCGTTCTTGCATTCGAAGCGCTGGGAGAAACGCAGTCGCTCGGGAGTTTCGACATCGCCATTCTTATTCTGAGGTGCGGTTTCGAAAATGATTTCGCCCGCCTCGCGGTATCCCATCTCGATGGCATCGACGATCCGGGAGCGCTGATCGGCGGCGACGACGAGGCGATCCACCACGCCAAGAACCGGTTCGGAAAAGTTAACCTCGAGCAGCGATTCCGGAGTCGAGAACTCAAAGACCTGGCCATTCTGAAATAGCCGGTTGAAGCCGCGCTGGCGCAGATTGAAGAGACGCGCTTTCATCGCATCCGAAGGCAGACGAGACTCGTCCACCTTGATCGACTTCTTCGCGCGCGACTTCCTGGCGCTTTTCTCCTTGGAATTCTCCTGCGCCGCCGGCTCCTGCGTCTGAATCGGAAAGAACACATTCAGCCGAGTGCCCTCGCCCAGCGCAAGCAGGCGGTCGGCAACTTCGTCTACTGTATCTTTCTTCACTTCCTGTCCGCAGATCAGGCAGTACGTGCGTCCAACGCGGGCGAAGAGGAGGCGCAGGTAATCGAAGATCTCGGTAGCGGTTGCGACCGTGGAGCGAGGATTGCGGGTGGAATTTTTCTGCTTGATGGCAACCGCAGGCGCAATGCCATCGATCACATCGACGTCGGGCTTCTCAATCCGCTCCAGAAACTGCCGAGCGTAGGCGGAGAGCGACTCGACGTAACGGCGCTGGCCTTCGGCGTAGATCGTATCGAAGGCAAGCGACGACTTGCCTGAACCGGAAACACCAGTGACCACGGTCAGAGTGTTGTGCTCGATCTCAAAATCAATGTTCTTGAGGTTGTGAACCCGGGCCCCGCGAACCACAATGCTATCTGTCGACATCTTCCCCTGGCACAGATGGATCAAAACTCGCTACCGAATCTTTCTATTATAAATGGTCGCTGGGCGTAGTTTGGGGAGTGTTCGGGGGAGGGTTCCAGGCGCAGCAACACCAGCGTCGCTATAGCACCACACCCGACCGACTAAGACTGTCCCAAAAGGATTCGAAGATTGCGTTACACTCCAAACCAGACTGGAAAACGTCTGTAAGAGAGATAGCCAGGGAATCTTGACTCTGCGGCTGGAACGCGATGCTGAATATTAAGAAGATTCTTCTGCCGGTTGACTTCCCGAATACCTCGCTGCGGGTAGTTCATCAGGCTGCGACATTGGCCCACCATTTCCATTCTGAGATCGTGATGTTGCATGCCGTGACAGCGGAGAGCCATGCCGCGGGTGTGCCGGAGGACAGCAGCGAGCTGGGTGGCTGGGACCTGCTCGCGGCGATCATTCGAGAGGCCCAGAAACAGCAGGACCAGTCTCTCGGGACGGAGCTCGACGGCCTTGCCATTCGGCGCGTGGTAGTCAATGGCGACCCGGGTTGGGCGATTGTGAAGATGGCTGAGGTGGAGAAAGCCGACCTGATCATGTTGCCGTCGCATGGCGCCACGTTCAATCGGTTTCTTCTGGGCTCTGTAACCGCGAAAGTACTACGCGGGACCGAGTGTCCGGTTTGGACCAGCGCTCACGTGGAAGAACCGGAGCCATCAAAAGGCTATGACCCGCTGCTTCTGTTTGGCGGCGTGGGCGAGTCGCAGCCGGCGCAGGCCGCTGGAGACGAAGTGAAGCGGCAGCCGGGGCAGGAGTTTGCGATTCGCAACGTCCTGTGCGCGGTCGAGTTGGGCCTTCGTAGTAAAGAAGTCGTGTCGTGGGCCGCCCCAATGGCCGCCGAATTTGGCGCCCGTCTTACGCTTGTCCACGTCACTGCTTCGGTGGAGCTTTGGGGACCTGGCGGCGACTACGTGGTTCCGGAGTGGAAGGAGTCGTTTGTCGCCGATGCTTCTCAGCGTATGGCAAAGCTCCAACAAGACATGGGCACCAAGGCGGACGTATTAATCGGCAGCGGTGACGTGCCTAAGGTGCTGAGCCAGGCTGCGCAGCAGACGAAAGCGGATTTGCTGGTTATCGAGTGCTATCCCTATAGCGGCAACCTGCGAATCCACGGCTACGCAATTATTTGCGCGGTGCCGATTCCGGTTCTGAGCGTGTGAGGCCCCGGCTAGATGCCATAGTTCACGTCACGAAGCGCGTCTTTGTAGGCTTCGCGCGCTTCCGTGACTTTCGAGTGGGCGTCGTGCTCCTTGAAGTGGGCGGTATCCCAGTGCTCCACGGCGGTCATCGAATGATCGGGAGTAGCTAAGGCTTCTTCGGCGCGAATGGTGTCAACCCATTCATCGACAGCCTTTTTGTAGGCGAGGCGTAATTGATCAAGATCCTCTTTGCTCATAGCCCCGCAGGTTAATGCCGCCCCGCAGCCCGGTCAATTGGATCCAGCAAATTTCACGGAAAATTAACGCAGCGGGAAGGCTCGAGGAAATCCGCTTTCCGGCCTTCTACTAATTTACTTTTTGAGATAGGATTAGGCCGCCTTCTCAAGGAGATCTCCATGACACAGAACACTGCAGTTGACATCGTACGTCAGGGTTCGACGTTGTCCATCGCTTGGGGAGTTTTACTGATTGTTTTCGGCATGGTGGCGATCGGTATGCCATATATCGCCGCCGTAGCGGTTAACGTGTTTATTGCCTGGCTCATCGTACTGGCAGGCGCAGTCCACTTGATGCTTGCCGTTCGCGCCCATGGAGCGGGCAACATGATCTGGAAGCTGCTGGTCGGGATCGCATATATCCTCTTCGGTGGATACCTGATCATGCATCCCGTGATGGGGGTGGCATCGCTTACGTTAATACTCGCATCGCTGTTCCTGATTGAAGGCATCCTGGACATCATTCTGTTTTTCAAGATGCGCTCATTGGGAGGATCAAGCTGGGTGCTGGTGGATGGGATCATTACCCTGCTGCTGGGGCTGCTGATCTACATGCAATGGCCGTCCAGTTCCGCGTGGGCGATAGGCACCCTAGTGGGTGTAAGCATGATCATCAGCGGTGTTTCGCGCGTGATGCTGTCGTTGGCGTTGCGCAAGACGGCGGCTGCGGTGGCCTAGCTTCTATGGCTTCGCGCTCCAGCGTTTAGTGCTTCAGCGGTCGGCACTCCATTGTCTGATGCCCGACGCCTCAGTGCTCGACACTCCAATGTCGACACTCAAGACTTCGCCCGCGTTGAAGCCGGCGATTGTCCCGCCGAATGGAGGAACACTGAATGGGAGGCCTGATCCCGTTAGGGGATGCATCTCGACGCCCGACACGCATCCCCATCGTCACGATCCTCATCATCCTCATGAACAGCTTCGTTTTTGTGCAGGAGTTGATGGGGGGCGACACCTTCGTGATGAAGTGGTCGGCGATTCCCGCCGAAATTTTTTCCGGCCATCACTGGATCACGATTCTGACGGCGATGTTCATGCACGCCAGTTGGTCGCACATCATCGGCAACATGATCTTCCTATGGGCCTTTGCCCCGGAGATCGAAGACGCGATGGGCCCAGGGCGGTATTTTGTTTTCTATATTGTCGGCGGGTTGGTGGCCATGCTGGCTCAGGTCGCAGCCAGCCCCCATTCTACGGTTCCAAACCTGGGCGCGAGCGGGGCGATTGCCGCGGTGATGGGCGCGTTTCTGGTCACCTATCCTCGTGATCGGGTTCGCTCGGTCCTATTTATCTTTGTGTTTTTTCGGATCACCTTTATTCCAGCCGCGCTCTTAATCGGCTTTTGGTTCCTCACCCAGCTTTTCAGTGCCGGCGCGGTAGCACAGGCGCAGACGGGAGGTGTGGCGTATCTGGCGCACATCGGCGGATTCATTTTCGGAGCGGTCACGGCGCGTCTGTTCGAAGATCCGCGTCGAATCGCATTGCAAGGGAGCACGGAATAATTTCGAGGACGCTTATCGGGTGATCAACCGTCAAACCCCCGTTCACTTCTGCAACCGGACTTCTAACTTCAGAACTCAGGCGCACTTGCTTGAGCCCGTCGAACTCATACGAGGCGAACTCATAATAGGGGTGAGCAAGGGTACTGCGCAGCGCGCCTTTGCAGGGCTTGCCCAAAATTGTCTAGCAAACGATTCTGGGACTCAGCTCGGTTACTGGTCACTAGCGCGTTTCTCGGTACTAATCGCTCTGATTGCCGAGTGATGTGCGGATATGAAATTGGGAAATTACATCTCATCGCAAATTTGGAGTCGGTTCACGGTCACCTAGGTAGGCCAACGCGGTGCACGAGGTTTTGGAAGCGCGAGTCGGAGCGGAGAGGATCGAAGCCCGGCCGTAGCAGGACGCCGGGGTTAAAATCTTCGTAGTCTTTTTCGAGCCAATTCATGACTTGATCCGTATCTCCGAGAGATGCATAGATCATGGCAATCTCCGAAGCATTCGAATAACCGGGGTTTGAGCGCTTCTTCAGATCGCTCAGCAGTTCTACCGCCTCGCTCCTCTTGCCGGCCGCGAGGTAGGCGCGAGCAAGGTTAGCGATGCATGTCGGGCTATCCCCAGAAAGCTGGACCGCTTTTTGCAGTTCTGCGACCGCTTCATCGTACATGTGTTTTTGAAGGTACGCCTGGCCGAGTTGATTATGGGCAAGAGCAAAACGTGTAATCGCCTTCCATGAGAGGTTACTTGCTATGAGCGGCAGCATCCTCAGCAATCAGGCGGAATCCCCTGCGCCCCGCTTCCTCGGCAAGATCATGCAATTGAGCGCGTCCTCGTTCTGCATTTCCAGCTTGCATGTCGATCTCGCCTAGTTCCAGTCGCGCTTCCAGTTCACAGCGCACGCAACCCACCGCCACGGCCCTCCGGAGCGCCGGTCGGATGGTGCGCCTCGCATTGTCAAAACGATGCTGCGCGGCTTGAAGGTGAGCAGCGGCCAGAGCGACATCAAAACGGACGGTTGGATCGTAGCTCTTAGCCGAGAGAACGGCGGTCTGTCTAAGAATGTCTACAGCTTCGGGAGTTTTGCCCTCCTGCATGAGTCCTCGCGCCAGAATGATATTGGCTTCAATTTCCTCATCGGTGATGTTCCCAACGTGGAGCTCGCCGGCAGCGGACCGAAGCGTGCCCGCGTCCAACGGTTCTCCATTTGCTAATGCCACTTCCGCAAGCGCGATTTGGCTCAACGCGACCTCGGTTTTCGCGCCAATGTCGCGGTCAACAGAAAGCGCGTCGGAAAGGGCCTGCTTGGCACCCGCCAGATCTCCTCCCCTGAACAATGCCTTCCCTAAGAGCCGTTCAGCGCCCGCGTACTCCGTCTTATCGCCCGAGTCTTTGAAGAGTGCAACCGCGTCCTGGTACGACCGCAGTGCGGTCGGCATCTCTCCTTGAACTTCAGCAATTGAGCCGCTGGTTTCGAGGGCAGTTCCCAGAAGAGATTTGTTCCCCGTGCTTCGAAGACGTTCCGCGAGCGGTTCCAGCATGGCTTTGGCTTCGCGAAACTTCCCCTGGTGCCGCAGCAGATCGGCAATGCTGTTGGTTACAACGTCCTGTCTACCCTTGCGGTTAAGTTTGATGAAGATAGTCAGGCTTTCGCGATCCAGTGGTTCGGCCTTTGGCAACTCGCCCTGTCTCTGATAGATCTCGCCAAGGTTGAAGAGTGCGGCTGCAAGATTAGCCTGATCACTGGTTTTCCGGAACACTTTGAGTGCTTGCTTTATGCTGCGCTTGGCTCCGGCAACATCGCCTTGTTTCGCCAAGACACCACCAATGTTCATTAAGGCCAGGGCTGACCTGTCAACATCGCCAGATTCGGCGAACATTCGCCGGGCGACAGTATAGGCATCCATCGCGCTGCTGAAATTTCCAAGATCATCGGAAGCGTATCCTCCAACCAGCTTCGCTCGTGCCAGCAACAGGCGTGCCCCCGTCATTTCCGATTTCTTGGCCGCACTATCGGCTAAGGCTTGTTCTCGTTTGAAGTCTCCGATCTCGCCGGCCTGCCAGGATTCCATAAGATCGATTCTCGGATCATCGCGTTCGGGAGAGGGCGATTTTCGCAAAGCGGCAAGTGTCGCTGCTGCGGCGGCGCCGTTGCCCATCGCGTCTTGCGCCCGGGAGAGATCCAAGCCGTAGTCAAGATTGTCAGGGTAGGATCGTTGCAGGCGGGAATAGACTTGGGCTGCCTGTGTCCAGTCTCCGTTAGTCTCATCATAGCGCGCCTCGGTTTGCAGCCGCGCTTGTGATGGCAGATTACGTCCCAGGTCCACTGCTTTGCGTGCCGCAACCGTGGCCTTAGCATCGTACCCGCGGGCAGCCCATTCGGTGGCTAGCGCCGAATACGCCGGCGAATAATCGGGCTGCAAGCGAATGGCTCTCTCCAAGAGCTCGGTGGCCGCGACGTCGTCGTAGAAGCGCATTTTTTCGAGTCCGTCGGAGTAGAGCCGGGCCGCCTCAGGATCGGAAGGCAAGGCTGCCTTCACTTCTTCCGCCTCGCTTGCGGTCAGAGTTTCTATACCCAGTTTTGCCCGCAGTTGTTCGCCCGCGCGAGACGCGAGATCGAACAGGTCCGACTCTGAACCGACCACCGCAACGCTTGCAACCGTATCCCCCGTAAGTGCGTCCTGCACGCGAGCGTCGAGACGAAGCCGTCCGCTTCCGGCTTGGCCAATCGCGAGGTAGGAGCCGGCAACCACATAATCGCAACCCAGATCCTTATGAATCTTGGTTAGGGTATCGTCGGCATAGCTGTCTTCATTGGCAAGGGAGAGTTCAAGTTTCGCTCGCGCAACATGCTCCTCCGCCACGGTTCGGAGGTGGCCGCCCGCAGCCAATTCAGTCGCCAGCATCTCGGTAAAAGCTGTGGATAACCATGAGTTCCGCGCATTTCCGGAAACATTTGTGAAACCCATGATGGCAACCGACCGTCGCGTCAGGCTGGAGGGAATGACCAGTGTGGGTTGAGCTTGAGCATCTGGCACACGTTGAGTTCGGCTGCCATACCGATGCCAAACATATACGGCAAGCAAAACCAGGAATAAGGCCGCCGCAGCCCAATAGCGCCAACGATAGGGTACGGATGACCCGGAGGATAATTCATCAGGTGTACTGTTGACCGATGGAAGCTCCGCTGAAGCCGACGTTGGAGCGCTTGGCGGCGCTTCAGCGGAGACGGGAATCAGCGGTTCAACGCTAGCTATGAAGCGGTAGCCTTCCCTCGGCAGGGTCTCGATGTAGCGCGGTTTTCGAGAGGTATCCTGCAGCGCGCTGCGCAACTTTTGCACCGCACTGTTCAGGCTCCTTTCAAAATTGACGAAAACATCGCTCGGCCACAGCTCCCGCTTCAGATCTTCACGGGTGACGACTTGGCCTGGTCTCTCGAGGAGCATGGCCAGAATCCGAAATGACTGGTGCGGAACCTTGAGCCTCAGCCCTCCCTTACGAAGTTCACGCCTTTGCAAGTTGACTTCATAGAGCCCAAAACGTACATGCAAAGAGGATGCTGACCTGGAGTCGTGGGAACCTGACGAACTCTTTATCAATTTCTCCCGCTCTGAACTGCCTGGCTCAATTGGTGACATATCTGAAGCCGAATCGAGGAAGTGCGCAGCCGCCACCGCAACATGGCTCTGCTTTGTAACAAAATCGCCCTGCCTTACCACCATACTTACATCTTTCGAGTCGGTCCAGCCAACAATAAATTCCAGTCGAGGTATAAACATCTTGTATTCAATAGTTTGCCAAGTGACATAGATTTGACCGAAATTGGCTTGTGACTTTCGGCGTCTTTGGTGTTTAGTATGGTCCGTATCACAGCCGCGTCAATACCAGTCCCCAGGAGTGTACGCACATGAAACGGAACATCCATCTTGCAGTATTCTTCGCGCTGCTAGCCTGCTTCGTCTGCGCAGCCAATGCACAGCCGGTCCCGGTTTATACCTTTACATGTACTGGAACCCAGGGGGTCGGTCCCTGTCCCGACGGCGGCAGACCTTATACTGTCCTTCAGGGCTCCGACGGCAACTTCTACGGCACTGCCGAGGAGTCTGAGGTAGGACCGAACGCCGGCGGCGGAACTGTCTTTTCGCTTACCCCTGGCGGAGTGTATACCGTTCTGTACACTTTTCTTCCCGGACCGCAGAACAACTACCCAAACGGCGACGGGCCGGGTCTGCTCGTTCAAGGCCCTGACGGCAAGCTCTACGGCACGGCGTTAGCCGGTGGCAGCGGTAACCATGGAGTTTTGTTCCGACTGAACACGGACGGATCTGGCTTCCAGGTTATCCATTTATTCTGCTCCAAGCCGAACTGCGCCGACGGTAATACTCCCACCGCTCTGGTGGTGGGAGCCGACGGCAATCTGTATGGCACGACTATTTACGGAGGGGCTGGCCAGACGGGCAGCTGCACTGGAGGCGCGTGCGGCGCGATCTTCAGAGTCATTCCGTCTTCCGGGGCGTATAAGGTTGTTTTCAGCTTCACCAACCCGCAAAAACAAGGCTATGAGCCCACCAGTCTCATGCTGGGACCCAACGGGTCACTCTATGGGGACGCCGGGCCCTTGTTTGAATTCACTCCGTCCCCCAAAAAGTTCAAGGTGACGAAGTTTCCCGTCGTCAATGGCATCCCCGCTATCGGAAATCCGTCGGTTGTCGGCCCCAACGGTAACATTTATGGTCTGTACTTCATCTACGGAACCAGCGGCATCGGACTCTTCGAGTTTGAAGTGAATGGAAAGAAAGGAAAGGATGTGCAGCTGTTTCCGTTCTACAACACCATCGACGGGGGCGGTTCTCCCCAACAAGTGATACTGGCCAGCGATGGCAATATCTGGCTTTGCGATTACAACGGCAGCACTGGTTATGGAGACATTCTCTCGCTGTCACTTTCGGACGGAACATTGCTCCAGAGCTTCACACCCTTTTCACCCTCGGCTGCGGTGGGCGCTTATCCATTCGGGATTACCCAAGCCGCAGATGGGATTTTGTGGGGCACGGCCAGCGATTTCGGGATTGCTCCCGAAGGCGATTTTGCCGACGGTACGGTATACAGTCTGAACGCCGGCTTGCCGCCGCGCTAAGAGACACACAGGGCCGAATTTTGAACTGTCGGTTTCCTCTGCTGTCGAAGGCAGATGCTAAGTCCCACCGTCGTCTCCACGGACCTCGCGGTCCAGAAACGGGCGTGTGGGAAGCGCGATAGGACATCCGAAGCTGACGAAAGTCAAGCTGCTGTCGCCTCATCATCGGTTTTGTGATCGCATTGCATTCGCCTGATGAGGAGACTCTTGGATTTGTATACCTCACTCTCTCCAATGTCACTTCCAACTCCAAACCCTCAATCACCTCGGTAAGTGCTTTTTGCGCAACGTCGCGCCTTTGTTGCAAGGCTGAGATCTCCTGTTGCAACGACTGCACTCTGTCTTCCTGATCATTCAGTTGCCGCGCGTAGCGCTCCTCCAAAGCCTTCTTCAAGCTAGTGCGTCCGGCAATGGCTACCACGACAACTTTCAAGTCCACAAACGCCATTCTCGGAAGTCGCCATACCAAAGTCTGGGAACCCCGTTCCAGCCAACTTCCGGTTGGCCGCAAATCGTCCAGAATCTCATTTTTGCGCTTCCCAGGACTCTGGTTGCGCCGGTATCGTGGGGTCGCGCGGCAATCCTCTCGGAAGGCGCACGGATTGCGAAGAGGCGCGACCCGGGAGTAAATGACAGGACTCGGAGCGGGAGAGTTCCATGGGCAAGCGGCTCGGAAGGCGTGAACTATTTCAAGAAATCACGACGGAGCGAGAGGCGCTAGACGCGCTCCTCAAGCAGATCAAGCCCCGGCAGATGACCCTGCCGGGTGTTACCCCCGGCGGATGGTCTGTCAAGGACATCCTGGCCCACGTGGTGGGCTGGCAGGGGCGAATCCTCAAATGGCATGAAGCAGAGCAGCGAGGTGAAACCCCGGCCGTACCGCCACCCGGATTGACGTGGGGAGATTTGAAACTCTTCAACGAGATGATTTACCTGGAACATCGCCTCCGTTCTCTTAAAGCTGTGTTGCTGGACTATGAGGTCTTTCATAACCGTATGATCGCTCTTATCGAAGCCACCCCCGATGCAGACTTGGTGGCGGTAGGGCGGTTCAAGTGGATGGGGCCGACGTGGACGCTCAGTGACTATTGCCGCGCGGAGACTGCAAGTCACTATCGTTGGGCGCGCAAGTGGATTCGCCGCTGGAAGCGCGCACAAGACCAGTCTGGAACATCGGACAGGCCGCTGATTGTGTTAACAGTACATTTCCACTGAGAAGAGTCGCCCTTTTGCGATCGCCGCGAAGAGCTCTCTGAGCAAGGACAGGTTCTACGGAAAGCGAGCAGCGTTCAGGGATGCGAAAAAAGTCTGGATTATGGTTCATTCCTTCTTCTCGTCCTGTGGCGGATTCTGTTTCTTGCGCATGGACTCGCCGCGCATTTCGATGCGGTGGGCGTTGTGAAGCAGAGGCGTCCAAAACAACGTAACCATTGCGCACAATCAGCAAACTATGGATTGGAATCTGGTATTGCCGGACGTAATCGAAAGCCTGCGTGAGTACGTCCGAGTCCATGCCTTGCGCTTCCGGGGTGGAAGATCGCATGTTTTTCGTCCGGTTGATTGATTCCGAATCGTGCTGTTACCCAGCAGGAATCGCTGGGCGATTGTGACCTGCCCTTGCGCCTATACTATTGGCAATGGTCAGGCTGCGCAGTTTGGAGTCGGGTGATGTCGACCCTGTCCATGCCTTGATTTCGAGAATGGACGTGGTGCGCCACATGCGGTTTTCCTTGTGCTCAAGAGAGGAGAGCCAGAAATTCCTTTGCGACTCGCTGCTCGAATCCCCGTCGGATCCTTGGAGGTCCATCGTCCGGGCGATTAGCGACAGCCCACGAAGTGATCTCGTTGGACTCTGCGGCGTAGTCATCTTGAGAGGCGCCGAAGAAGGTGAAATCTGGTACTTGGTGGAGCCAGAATCTTGGGGCAAGGGGATCGCAACCGAAGCAGCGAAACATCTGCTCGATCTCGGATTCGGCGAACTGAGTCTCCACAGAATTTGGGCCACGTGTCTTCCGGAGAATCCCGCATCGGCACGGGTCTTAGAGAAGGTGGGCATGAGAAAGGAGGGGCTTCTCGTCAAGAACCTCAAGATCCACGGGGTGTGGAAGAGCAGTTTCCTGTACGCCATACTCGCCGAGGAATGGAGTCGCGCCTCGTCTAATCGGGAGACCGAATCTGGGGCAGTCGTAGCTTAACGCCTGCCGGCAACCTGACCCACGACCAACTGTCGCCAGATCGCATTCGCAGTGCTGCGGAAACTGAAAGAGCGCCACCCGGATTCTCCGTGGATATTCGTCAACGAGGACGGCGAGAAGTTGCGGGGACATCGCGACTGGTTCGAGCCCGCCTTGAAAGAGTCGGGCGTCCATGACTACTCCTGGCATTGTAACCGCCACCCCTTTGCGTCTAGAGTCGTGATGGCCAGTGTGGATCTCCGCACGGTCGAAGAGCTTCTCGGCCATAGGACGCCAGCTATGACGTGGCGCTATTCTCACCTCGCGCCGGCTCATGAGCAGGATGCGGTGGACCGTCTGGTTACGTCGGGGAAATCGGCGGGAACGGCAGGAGCAACTGCCACCAAACTGCCAGCGGCACAGCGGTCGTTATGAGGGCGGGGTGGGGCAATGATATAAGTTGTTTATAATATTTATGTTACAAAGAATGCGAAAGTGGCGGAATTGGCAGACGCACCAGACTTAGGATCTGGCGGGGCAACCCGTGGGGGTTCGAGTCCCCCCTTTCGCACCAATCATTTGGGGCCGATCTTGAATCGGCCCTTTTCTGACTGTGCCCAATTTTGTGCCCACCTTGCGTTTCACTGTGCCTACTTTCCCGCCGCTTGCTAAGTGTCCACGAATAAGTTAAGTGGACACTTTCGCAGGTGTGGATTTGATGTTCCAAGAGTGAAGCTCCTCGATGCGGTTGATGGGGTGGTCGGCGATGCGGGTCAGAACCTCGCGCAGATAGGCTTCGGGATCGAGGCCGATTTTCCCAGTGCGAACTCGACCTCCTCACCTTCGGAGAATCCTGCAAACATGTCATGTTTTACCGGGAGGAACATGGCGGCATTCTGATTTCCCGCATCCTGCATCAGCGCATGCTCCCCGAAAGACATGCTCTTGACGACCAAGACGACGAAGCCATAGCCCCTCGCATCGTTCACGTAACCCAACTCAAACGCAAAGCCCCGCCCCGCACCATCCGCCAAGCATCGCATCACAGCTTTGCTGATTGGCTTGCGATCTCTTTTCCCTGCTGCCACATCTTCGGACTTCATCGCAAGCCAAAGGAATATTTGAATAGCCGTGAAGGGAAAGAACCCTAGCTCTCGTTCTAGGAGAACAAGAGCAGTACGAGTTCGCCGCAACCAGTGGCATCCTCACACTAAAAGGGCCTAGTGGGGTTGGACCTGTTCGCGCTCATGATACGCATTTCGAGATTTGTGCGCATGATTGCTGTAACCTGATTCGTCCGGCTGATTGGAATTGGATCAACCGCGTAGCTCCTGAGGAGGTATATGCCGCCAGGACTGGACAATCTTAGACACATCGTGGTTCTGATGATGGAGAACCGGTCGTTCGATCACATGCTGGGATCGCTGACGGCAGTGAATCCGCAGATCGATGGGATTACCGACCAGCTAAGCAATCCCGATACAACGGGTGCTTCGGTCGCGCCGCAGCCGCTGGCGCAGTTTCAGGGACAGCTTGATCCCGATCCTGATCACCATTTTCCGGCGGTCGATCTGCAGATCTTCGGCGGAGATACCAGCCCGAATCGCGTGGCAAATATGCAGGGGTTTGTGAAAAGTTATTTCAACCAGCAGCAAGACGTGGGGCATTCGCAGACGATCATGTATTACTTCGCGCAGAACCAGTTACCCGTGCTGACGACATTGGCGCTGGAGTTTGCGATATTTAACCGCTGGTTCGCCTCGATTCCGGGGCCGACGATTTGTAATCGTGCATTCGCGCATTATGGCACGTCGTTCGGCAGAGTCGACATGAATCCAATCGATATAATCGAGCCGTTCAAGAGCATTTACGACCGTCTGATCAACGCGAATCCGAAGCACACTGCCAAGCTGTATTACTACGACACGACCAGTTCGACGATGGAGGTCGCGAACTTGCTGCAGAATGAGCCGGAGCTGTTCGGCACCTACCAACAATTTCTGAGTGACTGCAGCGCGGGTAATCTGCCGGATTATTCCTTCATCGAGCCTAACTATAGCGATCACGACACCGACAGTGGAGAGGAAGTGGCCAGCGATCAGCATCCCGACCACAACATCGAGGCGGGGGAGTTGTACATTGCCTCGGTGTACAACGCAATCAAGCAGAACCCGAACTTATGGCAGAGTACGGTGCTGCTCGTTGTCTACGATGAGCATGGCGGAATCTACGATCACGTTGTGCCGCCCGCTTGCACGCCGGACCAATTTACCGCCTCCGCGAATGACACGGGAACCGGGCAGCCCTTTGCGTTTGACCGGCTGGGAGTGCGCGTGCCGGCAATTTTGATTTCGCCGTGGATTCCGAAAGGGATGGTGGTGGACGGCCGTGTCTTTGACCACGCTTCAATTCCGGCGACGATCACGAAATTCTTTCTGGGCGATTACTCGCCGCGATCTCCCCGAGAGACGAGCGCCGATGTTTTTATTGAGCCTAACGTGGCGCCGGTTGATCCCACACGCAACTTGCTCTCGCTAGCGGCCATTCGTACAGATTGCCCGGACTTCGACGTGTAAGAATGGCGCGGCCGTCGTGCCGCGCTGAAGAAATGAAGTTGCAGGAGTGATTGAGGAGTGACGAGATGACTCTCATCCATGTACCCAGGCCAGACGTGAAGAGCGCGATGAATGCGGATCGGCCGGTGAACGCGCTGCTGAAAGCGCAGATTCGGCACTTGCACGATGCCGAGAGAAATCTCCCTCTCCGGCACCGAACTGACGTTTACATCAACGCGATCAAGACGGAAGGCGAAGCCGCGGAGTATATCCGCGAAGTGACGACGGCGATCCATGCGGCGCACGAGGTTGCAGCGGCGAAGCGGGGACGCGGCATTGCCATCGCGGCCGCAGCCGACGAAGGGCCAGCAGGCAAAGCGCCCAGCGCGAACGGAAAGAAAAAAAAGGGCACGGGGAAGCGTGGGCGGAGGACCTAGTCCGTCGTCGTTTGTTATTGCAGGAGCCAGGTATGCGTTGGAGCGTAGTGGTTTTGCTGTGGCTTGTATCCACGATCGCGGCAGCTCAGGAAGGCATGCTGCATGCCGACTTCCGAGGCGAGGGCGAACGTGTTACCGGCGCCTGCAATGAATTCAACTTCACTCTCGTGACCGGGTGCGCCTATGAGTTGTTCACTGATCATCCACTGCACATTGCGGCGGGGAGCTTGCCGCCGCAGAACGGATTCGGTCTTGGCGCGGCATTCGTCGCCGACAAGAACACCAAGAATTGGCGTCTGACCTGGGACGTGGATGCGGTCGCTTCGACGAACGCGTCGTGGCGGGCTGGCGGTTATATGAAGATGATCCACACGCCGCCAGTGGAGATTCACGTTATCACGCCGGTGATCTCGCAGCCTGGGGAAGCGATAGAAACCAAGCCTGCCAAGAAGCGGCGGATCAATCTAGTTCATCCCTACACCGTTCTTAATCTCTATGCGCAGTCAACTTCTCTGAACAAAATCAATTTCTATGGGCTGGGCAATAATTCCACGCAGGCGGGGGCGTCGGTACTTGGCATGACTCAGACGATCGTTGGGGGCAGCGTCATCAAACCGGTTTTTGAATGGGCAGCGATCCGCAAACTGAATCTTTCGTTGCTCGGCGAAGTGAACGGCCGCTTCGTCAACCTCAGAGGCGAATATGGGCAATCGTTTCCATCGATCGAAACCATCTACACAAATGCGACTGCGCCCGGCCTGAGCAGCCAGCCGGGCTTCATCCAGCTAGGCGAAGGTTTTCGCGTTAAGCCGGTTTTTGGAGACCACCTCCAGTTGAATTACCTGGCAAACTTTCAGCAGTTCTTTGCGCCATCGAACTCGCAGTATTCCTTTCGACGCTGGACGACCGATCTGAACCACACGTTCTATCTGTATGGCTACACGAAATCGGCGCCTGTGAACACGGACACGAATGGGCCTGACGAATGCGCGCCCACCAGCGAGAAGTGTCCACCCATTTTGCGTCCGGCGGGTTCGCGCTCCCACAACTTGAACGGCTCCGTCAATTTGCGCCTACTGGTCTCAGAATCGATTGCTTCGGGAACGAGCGTGGTTCCATTCTATTTCCAACAAACGTTGGGCGGTGCGGACATCGACGGTGCACCCTCACTGAGCAGCTATCAGGACTATCGCTTTCGCGCGCCGAACGTCCTGCTGCTGCAAGTAGACTTCGAGCACTCAATCTGGGGACCGTTTGGTTTCAGATTCGTGGCGGATCAGGGCAGAGTGGCGCTCACACGGGGAGACATCGGATTCGATCATTTGAAACACAGCTTTGCCACTGGACTTACTCTTCGAGCCGGCGGATTCCCTATGGTCTACATTATGTTTGCGTGGGGCGGAAATGAGGGAGACCATACGATCTTCAATATGAATACATCGCTGCTTGGCGGGTCGGCTCGTCCTTCTCTGTACTAAGGTTTCTTCAGGAGGAATCATGGAATCGTAATACCGTGCGTTAATTTTCCACCATCATCGCTGCGGTCGGCGGTCAGAGAGTCAAGCTTTGCGGATCACCCGATGAGGCTGGTCAAGCGCCAATGCGATCTGCTGCTCGGTCCAATCTTCTTGCGGCAGAAGCGGAGGCGATACAAAGCTCACGCGCCACCCGCAGAGTCCTTGGCGTTCTAGAAATTCCGTTTCAGAGGTTTATACCGGTCACGAACTTGGAGGCCACTTCTTATGCCCGGACCCCGCTCTCACGGACTCCCCAGCCCCAGTGTCTGCGCCGGGATTGTCATTGCCATGTTGGCGATGATCGTTATTCCCACGGCCATTACGCTGCAAACCGTCCACGCCCCCGCGCCGCTGATGCCTGTCCAACAGAATTCCACACCGCACGGCTACACTTTTAGCCTTTTGCTTTTCATCTTTCCCATCGCGTTCATCGCAGGATGGTTCCTGCCCGGCGAGGGATTGCACGTTCCGCGGCGCGCTTTCTGGTTGACACTTGCCATCCTCGTTCCGCTAGGCTTCTTGCTCGACTTCGTTTTTGCACAATGGTTTTTCTGCTATCCCAACGTTGGAGCGACCCTGGGCATCGGCGCTCCTGCCCTCGGCAGGCCCGTTCCCGTCGAAGAGTATGTCTTCTATCTGACCGGCTTTCTCGCAGTGCTTCTTCTGTACGTATGGCTCGGCGAGTTCTGGCTGGCCGCTTACAACGAGCCTGATTACCCTGGCGAAGCCAGGAAGATGCGCCGCCTCGTGCAATTTCATGCCACTTCTTTGATCCTTGCCGTGGCCTTAATTGGTAGCGCATGGTTTTACAAGAAGCATCTTGCTCTTCCTGAAGACCGGGCAGGCTTTCCCGGCTATTTCACTTTTCTCGTCGCCGGAGCCCTGATTCCAGCAGTGATTTTTTTTCCGGTTGCGCGGCGCTTCATCAACTGGCGCGCCCTCAGCCTCACGCTTTTCTTTATGCTGCTCGTCAGCCTGCTCTGGGAAACTACTTTGGCTGTTCCTTATGGCTGGTGGAGCTTCCAGCATCGTCAGATGATTGGTTTTTTTATCGGTGCCTGGTCGCGCCTGCCGATCGAAGAAGTTTGTGTCTGGATCGCCGTTACGTACGCCACGGTGATCGTCTTTGAAGTAGTGAAGATCCGGCTGGTGTCAGAACGCTCGGTACGCGACGCTCTGCTGGGCGCGACCGAACCCGAGAAACTGCCGTAATTTGCCGGTTTGCGCGTCAGCGCCGCAGCGCTCGCTGTTCTTCTTCCGGACTTCGCCCGCCATCTCTTGTCCGCCGCTAGCTCCTCGGACCGTCGTTCGAAGAAGACGTGGTAACCTGTTGTGGAGTCCGATCTTCCGCTCTTAGCTCTTAGCGCGCTGCTTCCACCACCAGCACGACGAACGAGTCCGGCTCCACCTTTCTCTCTGGACGCGGTCCTACGTTCGCCGTTACAGTGAAAAGTTGATGCCTCTTTGCATCGAGCGTCATGGTGCGCGCGCCCTTCTGGGTGGTCACGGTCTGCGCCACGCTGAAGTTGTCTTTACTGTCCTCTCGGATCACGGTGATCGTACCGTCCCCCGCCGACGCAAACGCTAAACCAAGATCGGCATCGAACCCGGTAGCATCGCATCCCTCACCGATGGCGGGACTCGCCAGCACTTTTCCGCTGTCCGCATCCACTACCACCATCTTTTTGTTTCCGCCGCAACCGGCAAACAGCCGCCGGTTCTTCCGGTCGATCGCGAGCCCCGTCGGCTCTTCGCAGTCCGTCAGCTTCCACCGCGCCTTTACCGTCAGCCTTTGCGGATCGAACGCCAACAGCTCCGACGTGTCTTCAAGATTCACGAACACCGTGCCCTTTTCGTCGGTCGCGGCAAATTCCGGCTTGCCGCCCAGTTCGATTTTGCCCACCACCTCGCCCTTGGAGGCATCCACGGCCGTTGCCGTCGTTTCATGGCCTTTTCCGTTAAACGTGAAGACGCGTTTCGAAAACGGATCGTACAGAATCGCGTCGGGTCCGCTGCCCACCTTGATTTTCTTTTCCACCGCCAGCGATTTCAGATTAAACACGCTCACCGTATCTTCACGGCCGTTGCTGGTAAATCCGCGGCCGAGTTCGTAATCCAGCGCCACCCCGTGCACGCCCGGCGTATCTGGAATCTCACCGACTTGCTTGCCCGACTCGGTATCAATGACCATCACCCGCGTGGCTCGCGCAATGAACAAGCGATGCCCATCGCTGTCCGCGGTCAGGTAATCCCATCCACCATCGCCTCCCAGCTTCCATGTTTTAACCACTTTATATTCCGCAGCGACGGCCACTGTTGCCAGTGCAGCCGTGGTTACCAGCAGGATCAAAGAGAGTCGTACTCCTGTTTGCTTTCGCATGTCTATCACCTTATCGCAATCTTAGACGAGAAATCCACGTGCGATGTGATCGCTGGCGATGTGATTGCTGAAAGTGCGTGGCCAATGCCAAAGATCATCCTGGGTGTGCTGCTGCATGGTTTGGATGGGTTGGCCTGGCCAGCCAGCAAGAAACTCTGGGAAGCTCCGGAGTACAGTTGCCTTCTTACCAGCTTGGTCCGAGCTCCCGTTTCCAATTGACAGTTGTTCGGGGCGAGATAAGCTTGAGAACAGCATACAAAACATCCCCGAGGCCGTCTCTCATGAAATTTCCGTACAGCAGCCTGTTCTGCGCCACGTGGTTGGGCGTATGTTTCTGGACCGCTGCGCTCGCGCAAGATCCTCTTAAAGTCGAGCCAAGGCACTACAAGCTAGCTTTTGAGAATGAGTATGTGCAGGTGGTGAACATCCACTATGGACCGCATGAGAAGTCGGGACTGCACGCGCATATGGGAGGCGTGGTCGTCGTTCTCACTGCCGGGCATCTCCGCTTCACGGATGAAAATGGCAAGACACAAGAAGTTTTTGCCAATCCGGGTGATCCCCGGTGGTTTCCGCCCTTCAAGCACAGAGTGGAAAACCTCGGGAATACTTCATACAACGCCGTCTATATCGGAATCAAAAACAAGCGTCTAGCCAACGAGGCTAGCCTGAAAGCTGGGTCACGGGAAATGGATGAGCAGACGAAGAAGCTCGTAGCCGACGCGCTTCTGGGCTCGGTAAAGTGAGGTCGTTGTCCACGTGAGTGACTTTGGTGGTGATGTTCTCGAGTTACGGGCTGGTCTCAGGCGGGATTTCCTTCTTGTGTTTCATGGAAAATAGGAACTGCATCCCCAGGTAGCCGAAGAATTGCGGCTGACTAATCGAAGGTCTCGTGAAACTGCGGCCGGCCATGAACAGCAGCACGAAGTGCTCTCCCAGCTTGTAACGGCCTCCGCCATCATAGGTGTTCCAGTGGTTGGTACCATTGGTGTTGGCAGTGTTATAAAGCTCGCCATCCAGTTCCAGCCGATTGCTCACCTCATGACCGACCACAACTCCGCCTGCCCAAGCCGCGCCCGCCTTGTTGGCGAACCAGTAGCCGACTTCTGGATTGATCTCGAAGGGCCCGACCTTCTTGCTGACCTCGATGGGAAGATAGAACCTGGTGCCGTTGGCAACGAGTCCACGCTGCAGCGAGGATGTTGGATTGTTGAACTCGAGTTGGGGATAGGTCGATATCTGGAGGCCATCCTCACCACTGTCATAGAAGCGCCACTTTACGCCCGCCAGCGATTTGCCTAAGCCGCTGCGAGTTGGACCGTCGTCGGTACCGTCGACGAGATACGGCACCTGGTATTTGAGTTGGATTCGTGGGCCCCAGCCGTAGTTGGCGTCCAGGATTGGAGCGTTGTAGAGGCGCTCGGTGGGATGGCGCTCGGCGTAGGCGGCGACATTGATCTCCCAGTTGCCGTCGCCGGGAGTGCCGGGGTCGTCGCCGAGAAAGGGTGGACCTGCCTGCGCGGCGCTCGGCAGCGAAAGCGCAGCCATCCACATGAGCAAACCCAGAGCGCCGGCGAATATTCGGAAAGGAAGATTGACGCGCAGCAGAGCGACGAGAATGGCTGCAATCGAAATCTTGTCCTTGACTTCGAAACCGCGAGGCTTCATACGGACTAATCGCCAGCTCCGGCGTTGTTGAAAAATTGCAGCGGGCTGCCGATTGCCTCGACCAAATCCCGTAAGAACTCTGCCGCCCGTGCTCCGTCGACTACGCGATGATCGCTCGATAGCGTCAACGTCATCATGGGACGGACGCCGGGACGAGCATCGGGACCAACACCGACCGGCACGACTCGGTTGGCGATGGCTCCTACTGCGAGAATCGCCGCCTGCGGCGGAATAATGATCGCGGTGAATGCGTCCACTCCGAACATGCCGAGATTGCTGATGGTGAAGGTGCCGCCTGCGATATCGGCAGGGCGTAACTTGCCGCCGCGTGCCCGTTCCGCAAGGTCGCGCCACTGCAGCGCAATCTCGCCCAGCGTGGCTTTATCAGCATTCTGCATCACCGGCGCAACCACGCCGTCGTCCACCGCCATCGCTAATCCTATGTTGATCTCGGCATTGGTACGAATGCCTTGATCGGTCCAGCTTCCGTTCATGCGCGGGTGTTTTTGGAGGACACGGGCAACTATCATTACTAACAGATCGCTGTGCGTGAGTTTCACTCCGCGCGATTTTTCAATATCCGGCACGAGCTTCTGTCGTACCTCGTTCAGAGCGCCAGCGTCTACCTCGCGGACGGCGAAGAAATGCGGGACGGTCGTCCAACTCTGCGTGGTGCGTTCCGCCATCAGCCGGGAGATTCGGGTTCCTCCGATGACCGTCGCGGACGGTTCGTTGGCTATGGATTCGGCAGCCGCGACAATGTCAGAAGCGAGAATTTCTCCGTCGGCGCCCGATCCGCGGACATCGGCGAGATTGACGTCGCGGTCACTGGCGAGACGCCGCGCTTTCGGGGAAATCCTCAGGGGCCGCGGGGATTGTGTTGGAGTCTCGGCTGGAGTTGCCGACGGCGCAGGCGAGCTCACTGAGGGCATGGCTGCGACGGATTTTCTGCCCGAGGTGTCGGCGACTTCATCCGCCGGAGGAACCTCCCCGGGACGCACGATCCAGGCAATGGTTCGGCCAACCGGCATTTCGGTCCCAGCCTGGATCTTAATGCCGACAAGGATGCCATCGCCGGGTGATTCGATCTCCATCACTGCTTTGTCGGTTTCGACCTCCAGCAACGGGTCGCCTTTGGCGACGGACTCGCCTTCTTTTTTCAGCCACGAAATGAGTTTGCCGGTTTCCTGGGCCATTTCGAGCGCGGGCATAACGACACTAATCGCCATTGTTGGATAAACCTTTTGTAGAGACAAGGCCTGCCTCGTCTCAGACTGCTGACACCGGCGTTGGTGGTGATAGACCTTAGGAGCTGTAATTGCGCTTAGACGCGGCGAGCCGCGTCTCTACCAGAACGCTTTCTTAGTCGCCGACTTCCACTCGTTCCTGCCTTGAACTCGCCTCGATCATCTCGCGCACCCGCTTGCTCGGATTGGATTCGGTTTCGCGAATTGCTGGAAGCGGGCCATCCACCGTGAAATAGTGTCGGCCGGCTACCAGAAGCTCCTCGGCCGGGAATCGTGTGATGACCTCGTGGCCGGTTTCGGTAACGACGATTTCTTCCTCGATGCGAGCGGCGCTCCAGCCATCTGTCGAGGGCCAGAAAGTTTCGAGCGCAAACACCATGCCCGGCTTGATTTCGCAGGGATGATCGAGCGATACGAGTCGGCTGATCACAGGCTTCTCCCAGATCGCCAGGCCAATGCCGTGTCCGTACTGTAGAGCAAAGCATGCTTCCTCGTTCGGGAAACCGAATTCCTGCGCTTTCGGCCACACGGCGGCAATCTCGGCCGTGGTGCGGCCCGGACGCACCAGTTCGATCGCCGCGTCGAGATATTCCCGGCACCGCTTGTAGGCGTCGTTCATTGCGTGCGAGGCGTATCCCACGGTGAAACAGCGGTAGTAGCAGGTGCGGTATCCCATGTACGAGTGGAGTATGTCGTAGTAGACCGGATCTCCCGGACGCAGCACGCGGTCTGAGAAAACATGCGGATGGGGATTGCATCGCTCGCCTGAGATTGCAATCACCGCTTCCACATATTCGGAACCAAGATCGTAGAGCACCTTGCTTACCAGGCCCACAGCTTGGTTCTCACTCATGCCGGGTTTCATGGCGCGGTAGAGTTCGTCATAGGCGGCGTCGACCATCATGGCGGATGTGTTGAGTAACGTGATCTCGTCGCGCGTTTTGATGAGGCGCGCTTCCGACATGAGCGCCTGCCCATCGACGACTTTGATTCCTTCTTTTTGGAGTGCGAAAAGGACTGGCAATTCGATGATGTCTATCCCAAGCGGCTCTTTGTGCAGGCCGCGCATTTCGAGCTCGATGCGAATTTTTTTGGCCACATCTTCCGCGCGCCCCATCTCCGGAGTCATGGCGCCGCGCAACATGGAGATTCCCGCACGCGACCGCTCTCCGAGCCACGGACAATGCAATTGATGGTGCTTCGCCGCGGATCCGAAATCCCACAAGATCGGTTCGTCGTTTTGTGGAAGGAGCGTGAAGCGATTTGCCTTGTCCTGCGCCCAGGTGCCGATGTGGGTCGCGGTCAGGTAGCGGACATTGTTCATGTCGAAGCACAACAGCGCGCCCATCTCCGACTTCTCTAGAAGATCCTTGGCGCGCGCCAGGCGCTCGCGGCGCAGGCGGTCGAAGTCAACTCGGTTTTCCCAATCCACCGCCATCGTTCCATATGTGGGTAGAGCCATAGAAGTCTCCTTAAAGAGCATGGCAGAGGTTAGAGGTCAGATTGAAGAGGTAACGGCTCTTGAAACCTAGGTTCTTACCTTTGCAATCTGACCTCTTACCTCTGACCTTTCACTACCGTCCGCAGAGTGCGCGAGCGGCATCAAACACGGTCCGCTCAGTCGCCACGGTTGCATCTTCCAAAGGCGGCGAGAACGGAATTGGAACATGCATCGCGCCCATGCGTTTGACCGGAGCGTCCAGATCGTAGAATGCGCCGCTGGCGATCACCGACGCAAGTTCGGCGGTGACGCCGTAGCGTTCGTAACCTTCGTCGAGAATGATTGCCCGCGACGTTTTCTTAGCCGATTCAATCAGAGTTTTTTCGTCGAGCGGCCACATGGTGCGCGGATCGACCACTTCGGCGCTGATTCCAATTTCTTCCAGCAACGTTGCCGCTCCCAGCGCCACTTGCACCATGCTGCTGGTGGCGACCAGAGTGATGTCCTCACCCACCCGTTTCACATCCGCGACGCCCAGCGGGACGGTGTAGTCGTTCGCAGGCACCGCGCCTTTGAGTTTGTACATCATCTTGTCTTCGAAGAAGACAACCGGATTCTCGTCGCGAATCGCCGACTTCAGCAGTCCTTTGGCGTCATAGGGCGTGGAAGGCAGAACCACTTTCAAACCGGGAACATGGCAGAACCACGCATGCAGCGACTGCGAATGTTGCGCAGCGGAGCGGCGAGTCGCTCCCATAGTCGTGCGCATCACCATCGGCACTCGCCACTTTCCGCCCGACATGTAATGGACCTTTGCGGCCTGGTTGACCATCTGGTCCATGGTCAACGTAATGAAGTCGCCAAACATGATGTCGACCACCGGACGCATTCCCGTCATGGCCGCGCCTACGGCGAGGCCGGTGAAGCCGGCTTCGGAAATCGGCGTGTCGAGCACGCGCTCTTTGCCGAATTCTTCCAACAAGCCAGAGAGAACTTTGAAGGGAGTGCCTGCCTCGGCCACGTCCTCGCCCATGATGCAGACGGTCTTATCGCGGCGCATCTCTTCCGCCAGAGCCTCACGAATCGCTTGCGCGAATGTCAGTTCACGATCGTTATGCGCGGTTTGCGCATGAAGATGGGTTTCAGGCATACACATCCTCATCCACTTCATCGACGGTGGGGTACGGCGCCGCCACCGCGAAGTCGACTGCCTTTTTCATCTCAGACTCGGCTTCAGCTTGCACTTGAGCCAACGCCGCTGCATCGGCAAGATTCTGCTCGACCAACCACTTACCGAAATTCGCGATCGGATCCCGCTCCGTCTTCCATAGAGATTCTTCCTGCTTGGAGCGGTAATATTCGCGGTTGATGTCGCCGACGTGATGTCCGTGGTAGCGATAAGTATTGCAGAGCAGGAATCCAGGACCGTCGCCGCGGCGGGCGCGATCGACCAGGCGCTGGGCGATGCCGTTGACGGCTCGCACATCCTGGCCATCGACGCTGGCGGCTTCCAAGCCGAAGGCGGTCGCCCGCATAAGAATGTCTCCAGCCGTGGTCTCCGAGTAATGCGTGTATTCCGTATAGAGATTGTTCTCGCAGACGTAGATCACGGGAAGTTTGAAAAGTTGGGCGAGGTTCATCTCTTCGTACAGCACACCCTGGCCGAGCGCACCTTCTCCGAAGAAACATATTGCCACCTGGCCGGTACCGAGACACCGAGCCGAAAATGCGGCTCCCGTAGCGATGCCGGCGCTGCCGCATACGATTGCGTTCGCTCCCAGGTTGCCGGTCGCCGGGTCCGCAATGTGCATGGAACCGCCTTTGCCCTTGCAGTACCCGGCCTTCTTGCCCAGCAGTTCGGCGAACATTCGATCGGGGGAGGCGCCTTTCGCCAAACAATGTCCATGACCGCGATGCGTGCTGGTAATGTAGTCGGTGCGCTCAAGAGCTTCGCATACGCCCACGGCGACCGCCTCTTCACCGATATAAAGGTGCGCCAAGCCGGGCATCAATGCCCGCGTGTAAAGTTCGTTGACCTGCGCTTCAAATTGGCGGATGGCGACCATCTGCCGGTACATCCGGAGCCACAAATCAACTTTTTCTGAAGCTTCTCTCGGCTGCGTGGCAGTCGTCATTTTTGAACTCCCGTTGTTACACCCGACATGTGCGCCAAAACGTCGAACATGACGGCAAAGTCCAATTTTTCCCAGCCCATGCCGCGCGCAGCGGTCAGGAACTCGTTGCTGACGGCGGTGGTGGGAACGGGAACATTCAGCTTGCGGCCCAACTCCATCGCGAGCAGCATGTCCTTCTGCATCATGTTGACGTCGAACCACGCTTCTTCCGGCTGCTGCAACACAAAAGGACCGCGGTACTGAATCATGGGCGACGCGATCGCGCTGTGCAGCATCACGTCCACGGCGACTTCACGCGGAATCCCGCTCTTTTCCGCCAACAGAACGCCTTCGGAAAAAGCCAGCATCTGCACGGCTAATTGCAGATTCAACGCAATCTTCATGGACAGCGCGACTCCGTTGTCGCCGACATGCGTTACCTTGGGTCCAATATCGAGAAGCAATGGCTTCAGATGCTCGAAAGTTTCCTTACTGCCACCCACCATCACCGAGAGCTTGCCTTGCTGCAGCGTGATGACGCTGCCCGAAACCGGCGCGTCAATCATGTCAGCGCCCAGCGCGCGAATTTTTGCAGCCAGCGCGCGACTCGCCTCCGGGCTCACCGTGCTCATGTCAATGTGGAACTTGCCAGCGCCAATTCCAGCGAGCAATCCCTCCGGCCCATCCGTCACTGCCGCGAGCGCGGCGGCGTTCGTGACCATGGTGAACGTCACATCCGACGCAGCCGCCACGGCCTTCGGAGAATCGCCAAACTTCATGCCCTTGTCGATCAACCATTGCGCCTTGGAGCGCGTTCGGTTGTAGCCAGTCACGGTGTGCCCCTTTTCGAGCAGGCGGGCAACCATGTTGCCGCCCATCACACCGAGACCGATGAATCCCAATTTCGCCATATAGATTCCTTCCCGGCTAGGAATGCGGCTTGCGATCCGAATCGTCTTTTGCCGAAGAGACCGACGAATCTGCAAGCACCTGCGTGAGGTGAGCGCGCATCGCTTCCCGGGCCGCCTCCGGATCGCGCTGCTCGACGGCCGCCAGGATGCGCTTGTGATGGAATTGCCCGCGCTCCGGCCCTCCTTCCACGTTGAAAATGCGGCTGCGCTGCTCGCGGAGCAGGCCGACAATCGAATCGAGGAGCGAGAGAATCAGCGGATTTCCTGCCGCCTCTGCCAGCGCTAGATGGAAGTCGAGGTCCGCTTCCACGTAAGCGTCAGGGTCATTCAGGTTGCGCTCCATCACGGCAACTGCTTCCCGCATGGCGCTCAGCAGTTGCTCCTCGATTCGAACGGCAGCCAAACCCGCAATCTCGGGCTCCAGCACCAGCCGCAATTCGGCGAGGTTTGCCGACCCTTCCTGTTGGTTGATACGGATCATTAGATCCAGCGACTGCCGAATCGCCTGCGAAGTCCCGTTCGTCACGAAAGTGCCGCGCCCGGAATAGGCTTCGACCAGGCCCTTTTCTCGCAAGGTCTTTACGGCTTCTCGAACCGCGGTACGGCTTACTCCAAAGCGCTGCGCCAGATCGCGTTCCGCTGGCAATTGGTCCCCTGGCTTAAGCTGACCATTTAGGATGGAGTCTTCCACCTGCTGCACAATCTGCTCGTACAGGCGAGACGTCTTTACCGCCCGGTACATCGGCTTAGTGTCTGGAGAATCCAGCGCTTGGTTTGTCATTATCATTAGGCCCTCAACTCACGCAGGTCCAATCAATTCTGGAGCCGGTATAGTGGTCCAACCAATATACCAGACGACGGTCTACTGGATCCAAATCGCCTTGATGTTCACAAACTCGCGGATGCCATGCTCGGACAGTTCGCGCCCGTGGCCTGAGTGCTTCACGCCACCGAAAGGCAGGCGCGGATCGGATGCCACCATCTTGTTCAGAAAAACCATGCCGGCTTCGAGTTCGTTGATGTACCTCTCGGTTTCCGCAGGATTGGTGGTCCAAGCGCTGGCACCGAGCCCGAAGCGACTGTCGTTGGCAATGGAGATGGCCTGATCTATATCCTTCACGCGAAAGATCGACGCCACGGGGCCAAAGAATTCTTCCTTGTATGCCGGCGAATCTTTCGGAACATCGGTCAGCACGGTCGGCGCATAAAAGTTGCCAGAACGGTTGAGGGGATGGCCACCGGTCAGCACCCGCGCGCCCGCGGCCACAGTTTTTTTCACGTCGGCATCCAGAGAAGTAACCGCGTCCGCGGTGGCCAGCGGACCGAGCTGCGTGCTCTCCTCGAAGGGATCGCCGACGCGCAATTCCTGCATGCGTTTGACGAACTTCGATTCGAACTCGTCGGCAATTTTTTCCGACACGATAAAGCGCTTGGCCGCGATGCACGATTGCCCATTATTCTGCACGCGCGCGTCGACTGCAGTTGCGACCGCCGCGTCGAGATCGGCGCTGGGCATCACGATAAAAGGATCGCTGCCGCCCAGTTCCAGCACGACTTTCTTGATCCGTTTGGCGGCGGAAATTCCGACTTGAATCCCCGCCTGCTCGCTGCCCGTTAGAGTCGCGGCCACGACACGAGGATCATTCAGGATGCCGTCGACCGGTCCCGAGCCGATCAGCAGCGTCTGGAAGACGCCTTCCGCAAAACCGGCGCGGCGAAGAATGTCCTCAATCTTCAGCGCGCACTGTGGGACGTTCGAAGCATGCTTCAGCAGCCCGACATTGCCCGCCATGAGCGCCGGCGCCGCAAAGCGAAACACCTGCCAAAAGGGAAAGTTCCAGGGCATGACGGCCAGGATGGGACCGATCGGCAGATAGCGGATGAAGCTGCGCTTGGCTCCGGTTTCCACAATTTCGTCCGCCAGAAATTTCTCTGCGTTCTCCGCGTAGTAACGGCAACCCGTGGCGCACTTCAACGCCTCGCCCACCGCTGCCTTCAGAGGCTTGCCCATTTCGAGCGTCATCAAACGGGCGCACTCGTCCTTTTCTTTTTCCAGAATCTCGGCCGCGCGCATCATCCTGCTCGCCCGGTCCGAGAATGAGGTCCGACGATGGGTTCGAAACGCGGAGGCCGCCAGTTGCAGTTTCTGCTCAATTTGCGGCGCGGTAAGAGATTCGAAAGTCTTCAGGACTTCGCCGTTCGCAGGATTGATTGTCGCTATTGGCATTCCAGATTCTTCCCCTTCGGTTCCGTGGCTCCGCGCAAATTGTCCGATCGCAGCTAGCAGCCTCTGGGCTCCAGCTGTTTTGTGGTCGGACCACAATACTACTTGACGGGTGGCCCACGTCAAGGCTATACCTTCAAGTCGCCCGATTTTTCCGATTTGTAGAACAGCGGCCGCAAACTGTTCGGCCAAAAATCGTCCATCCTCATTCGAGGAACTGGAGGTCGTAATGCATTCTCCGTTGAATGGCATTCGGGTTTTAGGCATCGTATGCCTGGTGCTCGCCGTCGCTGTTTCCATGTTCTCCCAAACTACTACCGGGCGCATCCTGGGGACCGTCAGCGATCAGTCCGGTGCCGCTGTCGCTGGAGCCGCGGTCGTCATTACAGATGTTCAGCGCGGCACCATTCGGGCCGTAGCCACCGATGCCTCTGGAGACTACGCTGCCCCGGAGTTACAGCCAGGGGTTTACAAAGTTCGGGCCGAAGCCAGGGGCTTCAAGACCGTGGAGCGTGTGAACATTGTGGTGGAAGTTGCCGAGGACTTGCGCATTGACATCACGCTCCCGGCCGGGCAAATTTCCGAGACGGTGGTGGTTAATGCCGATGTCCCGCTGGTCGACACTACCTCCGCCACTTTGGGCGGCACCTTGAGCAACGAGGAGATCAATGACCTGCCGTTGAACGGCCGCAATTATGAGAACCTGCTCCAGTTGCGTCCGGGCGTGATGCGATATCCCGGCGGCGGCTTCTCCACAACAAGCACCAACGGACTACGCGCGGAAGACAACGCCTACTTCGTCGAGGGCTTGTTCAACAGCGAGCCCTATTCCGGGCAAGCCATCATCAACGGTGCAGGTATCGCTGGCGATTCCGCGACGATTCTGCCGATCGACTCGATTCAGGAATTTAACGTGGAAGAACTTGCACCGGCGGAATTCGGCTGGAAGCCGGGGGCGGTGGTGAACGTTGGACTCAAGTCCGGCACCAACCAGATTCACGGCACCGCGTTCGCATTTGGCCGCGACGGTGTAATGGACGCTCGCAACTATTTCAACACCGTACCCAACACCAAGCTCCCAAGAACCCTGGAACAATACGGCGGCAGTGTCGGCGGCCCGATTATCAAAGACAAAGTCTTTTTCTTCGGAGCCTACGAAGGGCAGATGTACGACGTAGGAAATTCGTACGGCGGCGTCACCAGCCCATCCATGGTGTCCATGCCGACCAATGGCACTTGTTTGTTCGTTGCGACCGGCGACTGCGCCGACAGCATTCCCAACGTGATTACCGACTTAGTCGCTGGCGGAATCCCGATCAGCCAAGCCAGCCAGACGATCTCGGGCTGCACTGTTTCCGGCACGACCGTCACCTGCAACGGAGCCGGTTTTCCCACGAACAATAACCCAAACATTAATATTCAGAATGGCTTCCCCAACGACGTCACCGTTTACAACGCGATCGGCAAAGTGGATGTCAACCTGAACCAGAATAACCGCGTCAGCGGGATGTACTTCTTCGGGAATAACACGGGGACCGTCGAAGACTTTCCCGAGTTGCAATCCAAGTGGCGGTCCGACATCCACACGCGGGCCCAGGTGGTTGGCGGAAATTGGGTGTGGACTCCCAATCCGCATTGGGTGAATGAAGCGCGCGTTGGATATAACCGTCTGTATCAGCCGACTTTGCCGGGCGATCTCAACACTCCGGCGTCCAGCTACGGGCTCGACACGGGAGTGTCGGGGCCAAACACAGGCGGATTGCCCCGCATCGGCTTTGGCGGCTACTTCTTTCCTGGACTGGGTGGCTTTAAGTGGCCCAAGTTCCAGGGACCCGACTCCATCACCCAAGTCATCGACCACGTTTCCTACACCGTCGGCAAACACTCCATGAAGTTCGGCGGCGAACTGCATCGCAACGATGTGACCAATGCAGCGTACGGGAATGCGCGAGGAAGCATCACATTCCTCGGCGGCGTTACTCCGAACCCCTTGAATCCTAGTCAGCCTCTCAACACAACCCAGTTGGAGGATTTCTTCGCAGGCTATCCGTTCAAGGCCTCGGTTGAGGTAGGCAACCCGACTTTGCATCTGCACAATTGGGCGTATTCTGCGTTTATTCAGGACGACTGGCGCGTGGCCCGGAACCTGACGCTTAATTTTGGCGTGCGTTACGAATTCAGCTCGGTTCCACAGGAAGAACACAATCTGCTCGGAAATTTCGACCCGAACATAGGCTTGGTGCAAGTGAAAACGGGCACCAATCAGATCCCAAGCCTGTATAACTCCGATCACGCCAACTTCGGCCCGCGTATGGGGTTTGCGTGGGACGTATTCGGTACTTCACGGACGGTGCTCCGCGGCGGCGCGGGTCTGGTTTATGAAACTGTGAATTGGCAGTCGTTCATCGCCTTCAACAATGCCTTTGGTCCGGGCAGTGTTCCGACCGGCGCGCCCATTGACGCCGCTGGTGATACCTCTGGCGGCACCATCACCACGGGAAACGTTTCCTTGCCTTTCTTCCTTAATTCTCCGGCTGTTCCTTGGGACCAGGGCCCACTCTACGGCAGCCCCACCGTCAATTGTTTCAACAATCCGTGCCCCATCATGACCGTGGACCGCAATCTAACTACGCCCTACGTCTGGAACTGGACCCTCAGTATGCAGCACGCCTTTACCCCGAACCTCACGCTGGAAATGGCTTATGTTGCCAACCACGGCGCGAATCTAACCGGTATTCGCGACATTAATCAGCCGCCAGTGGGCTCGGGATGGGACACCGGTCCCAATGGCGCGCTTACTCTTTGCTTGCAGAGCGCTCCCCTCTATAACAACTGCAACGTCAATATCAATAGCACCGAACAAGCCGACCAGCCGTTCGCGGCCAAGTTCCCGTACCTGAGCAATATCTTCCAGATGGGCAATGTCTATCGCTCTAATTACGACGGTCTGCAAGTTACTCTGAACTCCAGAAATTTCCATGGCCTGAGTATGGTAGCCGGTTACACGTGGTCGCACTCTCTCGACGACGTGGGTGCAAACTGGGATTTCGGTTACGGATCGGGACTGCCGCAGAATGCTCATAACCCGGCCGCTGAATATGGGAGCAGCGATTTCGACGTTCGTCAGCGCTTCACCCTTTCGCTCACTTATGCTGTTCCGGGTAGGAAAGGCTATGCGCAATTACTGGAAGGTTGGGAGCTCAATTCCATCATCACCCTGCAAAGCCCCCAGCCTTGGGGACCTATGGATGAGGGAACCGATGCCGCAGGCATAGGTCCGCTGCCTGTCAGTCCTCCGGCGAATACCCCCATACGCTGGAATTTCTTTGGCAACGCACGCGACTTCAAGCCGACGGCGACAGGCATTCCGTATTACACGGCGGCAACAGGGTTCCCCGCCGGCTGCACTTCGAGCGCTCTAGCTTTGGACGGAGGCACTCCTGGCGCAGCCACCGCCGCGCTCAACCTCTTCGGTTGTTATGCGGAAGGGAACTCCGTCATGATTCCTCCGGCGCTCGGGCAATTCGGCAACATGGGCCGCAATACCTTCTCCGATCTCGGTTTCCGCGACGTGGACTTTTCTGTAGCTAAGAATTGGCACTTCACGGAGCGCATGCACGCGCAGTTCCGGGCTGAATTCTTCAACATCTTCAACCATCCCAATCTGGCCAATCCTTACGGCGGACAGAACGGCTTCGGGTTCAACGACCCTTCCGTTCAGCCATTCGGATGCGCGTGCGCCACGCCGGATGTCGCTGCCGCCAACCCCGTCATCGGCTCGGGTGGCAGCCGCGCCGTTCAATTGGGGCTGAAGCTCGTTTTCTGATCGCCCAGTCTGGTGATTCGGGGCCGGATCTTATCCCTGCGGCCCCATTTTTGTTTCAACTGGAGAGGTATATTCCGTGGAAACACCGTTACTGCATCACCCCCATCCCGCAGTGACCGCGTCAGTGGTCATGTCGCTAGCGTTGTCATTGCTGAGCATCCCGTGCTTCGCGCAACAGCGCGCCGAGCGCACCATCGACGAGATCAAGACCGAAGCTATCCACCGCGCCGAAGTAGGCCAGTATCCACTCATCGGGCTCGATCCCGGCGACGTGAAGGAAGCCTTCGCCTCCATCCATACTCGCGATAAAGACGAGTGGGCGGCGGGCTTTATGAGAGTGGCCGATCGCTACAGGAAGGAAGCGAAGTCGCTGGAGAAAACCGATCCCGTGAAAGCGAACGCCGACTACATTCGCGCCTGGCGGCTTTATTCTTTTGGACGCTGGCCCATCCCCGCCTCTCCTGGTAAGGAGCGTTCCTACGAAAACGCGATCGAGGCCTTCCTGGCGCACGCCCGCTTCTGGGATCCTCCGCTTGAAACTGTGCGAATTCCCTTCGAAGGAAAAGAAATCATCGGCTACCTGCGCCTGCCGAAGAATACGAACGGGCCGGTGCCGCTCGTGCTGGCCGTGAATGGACTGGACAGCCGCAAGGAAGACCTGGCCGAGAGTTTCAGCGCGATCCTGCAATTCGGCATCGGCTTTCTCGCCGTAGATGGCCCGGGCACCGGGCAGAGTCCTATTAAGGTCAGTGAAAATGCCGAGCGCATGCTCTCGCGCGTGCTCGACTACATCGCCACCAGGCCTGAGATCGACAAGAACCGCGTTGCCATGCACGGCGTAAGCTGGGGCGCGTATTGGGCCACGAAGATGGCCATCGTAGAGCACGCCCGCTTGCGGGGAGCGAGCGCCCAGTCACCGCCTATCGATAAGTTCTTTCAAAAAGACTTTCTGATGAATTCGCTGATCGGCAATCGGGAATATCTTTTCGATCAGGTTCCGGCACTGATGGCGATTTTCGACAACGTGAAAACCGTCGATGAAATAGCGGAAGTGTTGCCCAAGATGTCGCTCGTCAAACAAGGACTGCTCGGCAAGCCGATGTCGCCCATGCTCATTCTCGCCGGAGTCCGCGACACCCAGGTCCCGATCGACGACATCTACCTGCTGCTCGACAACGGCGACGTGCCGAAGACCGCATGGATCAATCCGCAGGGCGGTCATCTCGGGCGTCAAGTTGGGGTGTGGCCCGATCCGCGGATCTTCAAAGAAGTGATTATTCCGTGGCTCGTGCGCACGCTCGATCGTCCTCGTGGGGACTCGGGGTCTACCCCCTAGTCTTGACCCCTAGTCTTGAAATGATCGGGTTAGTGGGTGTAATTATCCCTTGACCTCATGTAGCAGGGCGCGCCGCTTAGGTGGATCCGCGATCACGTTGCAGCAGGAATAGTCGGTGAAGAGCGGTACTGGACGCGGCATTTGCGACGTGCATACTTGATTTTATTTGGCTTGAACATCACATACGAAAATGCTAACATCTGCGCCAAGCTTTCCCCAAGCTTTGAGCCGACTCGAGGCGGCTCGGATCATAAATGAGCGGGCCGCTTGCGATTCACCGAGAGGCCCAACCCGCAGCCGAAGCACTGACAGGTTCGACTGCAAAACAATGCGGGAGTTCAACACGAACTTGAGACGAGGGTTTCTCCCCTATCGTCAGGAATACGCGTTGCATGCTCCCTCTTCGAGCTTCTGACCCCGAGAAGAAAACACATTACCTGGGAGGAATCGTGATCAAGACCAAACTCGCATTCGTTCTAACCTTGGCGATGCTGTTGCTCGCGATGGCATTAGCTCAAACCGACCCGGGAGTTCAGAGCGGCCTCCGCGGCACCGGCGCGACGCTCATCAATCCGGAGAATGACCCGAACGGCTTCTACCCCTTTTTCAAGGATGGTGTCTTTCGCTTCCAAGTAGTTCGGCACGTTTCCGTCCTTAACCCCGGTCTGGGACCGCGCTTTAATTCGAATAATTGCAGTTCATGTCACGCGCAACCTAACTTCGGCGGGAGCAGCCCTCCAGTCAATCAACAATTCAAATTTACTAACCCCAGCAATGGCGTTGCCCCTGGCAACACCACACCGTCCTTCCTTACGGCCAATGGTCCTACCGTTGAAGCTCGGTTCCCATTCTTCTTTAATCCCAATGGCACGGTCAACTATAACGCTCCGAATGGAGGCGTTGAAGACCTGTTCACGATTACCGGCCGCCTCGATGCCGGCACTTGCAACAACGCCAACATCCTGCCGCAACCGAACTTCGCCGCGGCCGTAGCGGCCAATAACGTCATTCTCCGCATTCCAACGCCGACCTTTGGCGCGGGCCTGATCGAGAACCTGGACGATTCAACCCTGCTTAACAATCAGGTGACTAATCTCAACAATAACTTTGGCATTGCCGGCAGCTTTAATCGCGACGGCAACGACGGCACGATCAGCCGCTTCGGCTGGAAGGCGCAGAATAAGTCGCTGCACATTTTTACCGGTGAAGCTTCCAACGTGGAGATGGGTATTAGCAACGAGCTGTTCCCCCAAGACCGTCCACTGCCTGAGGAAGACCAGCTTGGACTCGGGCTGCCGCCGAGCTGCCTGAATCTCTCCGGAACCGGTTATCCGGAAGACAGGTCCAATCCAACCGCGACGCCGAACTCAGCGGTTCTCGATGACGTTTCGGCGATTGCCAACTTCATGCGGTTCCTGGCTCCGCCGCCACCGGGTGGAGTAGTGATTAACGGATATCAGGTCCCCAAGGAGTGGATCGCCGAGGGCAGCACGTTGTTTAATTCGATCGGCTGCGCAACGTGCCACAATCCGACGCCAGGCACGACACAAGTATCGAACTTCGTTCCAGCATTGAGCAATGCCCCGGTGCCTGCGTTCTCGGATTTGGAGATCCATCACATGGGCACGGGCTTGGCGGATAACGTCTCGCAAGGCAGCGCGGGTGGCGACCAGTTCCGCACGGCTCCTTTGTGGGGCTTGGGACAACGAATCTTCCTGCTCCACGATGGCCGCACGACCAACCTGCTCACGGCAATCCAGGATCACGCGAGCCAAGGCAGCGAAGCCACCACCGTGGAGGAGAATTTCTTCGGCCTCAGTCCCTTCCAGCAGCAGTTGGTGTTGTACTTCCTGCGCTCGCTGTAGTCGTTTGACGCACGCTTGCTGACGGGATACGAAAAGGTCTCGCCAGCCTTTTCGAAACTGCTTGGATTCGAAGAATAAATATGCGTTCTCCATTCTCGAGTTCGCTGCTCGTCTTTGCCCTGGCCTTGTCCGTTTCGTCGCTAGCCTCGGGCCACGATGCCAGAGCGCAAAGCGGCTCCCAGAGCGGCGGCGACTTTTCCAACAACACTCAGACGCAGCCTCAGACTAAGGTGCCGACGGGAGTCATCCTGGTGAAAGGCGCCTGGTCGAGCACGAGCGATTCCGTCACTCCTCTGCCGGAAGGCGGGAGCGTAACCAACAACGTCTTTCGCGACCAGTATTTTGGCGTAACTTACACTCTACCTCCGGATTGGACCGAGAAATACAAGGGACCGCCACCGTCGGACAGCGGTCGCTACGTGCTGGCCCAGATCGGGCCGGCGGACACATTCAAGGGACCAGCCCGAGGAAATATCTTGATCACCGCCCAAGACATGTTCTTCACGCCGCTGCCTGCGGCCAATGCTCTGCAGCTCATCAATTACGAGAAGGACAATTTGCAGGCCGATTACAAAGTGGAACTACCGCTTACCGAGACCAAGATCGCCGGCCGTTCTTTTACATTCTTTCGCTATTGGTCTCCGGTAGCGGAGCTGCACTGGTATGTGCTGGCAACCGAGATCCGCTGCCACGCGGTGCAAATAGTGCTCACCAGCCGTGACACCAAACTGCTGGAGAACTTGATGCTGGACATGAACAAGATGGAGTTGCCAGCGGAGGCCAATCCCACAGCGGGGACGGGAGGAGGTGCAGTCCCTGTGTGCATCAAGGATTACGCGCGCGATGAAAACGTGATCGCGCGGGTTGAGCCGGTATTTACCGAGCATAGGGTTAATCCAGTTCCGGTGCGGGTCATCATCGACCGAGAGGGCAAGGTAAAACACATTCACTTTCTCAGCGCATTTCCCGATCAGGCAAAGGCCATTGCCGATGCCCTGGGGCAATGGAAGTTCAGGCGGTACCTGCAGCACGGGCAGCCAGTTGAGGTGGAAACCGGCATCATGTTTGGACGCGCGCCCCATCCGGCCGGACACCTGGCAGGGAATGCTGTGACCGAGTGATTCCGTATCCATATAGCCAACGGGCGGGAAGTCAAAAACGTAGGAAAGTCCTTGACGGAGTGAGGAACGTGGCCCGACCTGACACCGTTCTCCTTCGGCCGAACCCAAGACAGTGGAAACGGTAAAAACCTGTGCCGTTCCTCCCCCGCAACTAAGGTAAAAGCTTAGTCCCGGTCACCAGCTGGGTTCAAGAGCGAATCCGAAAAACTTTGCCGTTCTGGCTCTGGCGCTCGTGGCATCAGAAAGTGGACGAGTGGCCGCGGTATCGACTAGGCCAGTGCCGCTCTATATAGGGCGACAAGTTTCTCCCAGGCCCGCTCGGCTTCGGGCTTGTTATAGAGCGGAACGCCGTCGCGGACGGGCATATCCGGCACACACCAGCCATGCAGGGCTGGATACACTTCGATTTCGGCGGAAACCTTGGCGGCTGCAAAGGCTTCCTTCAGTTTGACCTTGGCATCTGGCTGTTTTTCGTCGTCGTTCGACGCGATCCCGAAATACATACGCGCCTTGATCTTCGGCGCGAGCAGATGCGGGCTGTCGGGTTTGTCGGTCACCAGGCCTCCGCCGTGGAACGACGCGCCCGCGCCAATGCGATCGGGCAACGCCGCGGCGGTCCTCACAACCAGCGCTCCGCCCATGCAGTAACCCTGGGTTCCGATCTTCTTTGCCTTATTCACTTCTTTCTGGGCATCGAGGAAGGCAACATATGCGACGGCATCCTTCTCGGCGTTGCCGGACGCGGTCACAGACGCCATCAGCGGCCGGAGCTTCGCCATATCGTCCGCATTCTGGAAGTTGAAGGTGGAGGCATCTGTGAAAGGAGCTTTGGACACGCGATAGAAGGGATTAGGCACGAGGACGGAATATCCATCAGCAGCAATACGCTTGCCGATGGCGCGCATCGAGGGGCGCAAGCCGAATGCGTCGGGCCAGACAAGCACACCCGGATGGGAACCCGTTTTCGGCCGAATGAACGCGGCGTCACATGTTCCATCTGGAGTCTTGATCTCGACGTCGGTTTCGACCAGCTCATTTTCTTTTTCAGTGCCCGCTGCCGCGGCCGGCTGTGTCGTCTTTGTCGTTGTTGTCGCGGCGAGGCCGGCGCCCACCAAGAGGACTGCGAAGTCGCGCCGTGTGATGTCTAAGGGATGCACGGCACCGGGATGCACGGCGCTGCTATGCGCCTCGTTCGTCTGTCGGTTTTTCTCGTCGTCTGTCATGTTGTTACAACCCCCCCGTGTTACAACCCCCCGTGGAACCGTCCGAAATAGTGGGCAAGATTCAGCGACATCAGCAAAATGCCCGCACCGAGGACAAGGACGTGCTGCGTCTTGCGCAGTTCGAAGTTCCCAACCCGGCACACAAGCAGATAACCGATGGCAAGGTTGAACAAACCCCACAGGGCGTTGACCGTCGAGGACGACAATCCTACCCCTGGCGGGGTCGCGAAGGGACTCTGAAAGGCATGGCCCGAGATCCCATTGCCGAGATGGGGCAGTGCGTTCGCGAAGAAGACACCACCGAAGAAGTACGCCAAGTAGTGGTACCAGCGCATGTCTAGTTTGCTCCCGCCGTCTTCTCCGCCCCGGCGGCGCCGCTGCGTACTGCTGGCCAGTTATATACCGGATATTTCGGTCGCTTGATCTCCGGCGCCGGATGAGCTTTTAGCTCCTCAAGGGCTATCGCCACGCCTTTCTCGAGTTGTGGATCGTGTCCCTGCCGCCATAATGCCGGATCGAACTCGACTACGATATCCGGCGTCACTCCTGTATTCTCCACGTCGAACTCACCCGTCTCAGGATTGTAGATGCCATAGCGCGGCGCCGTTACTCCGCCGCCGTCGATGAGCGACGGATAGCCACCGATGCCGATCAACCCGCCCCAGGTGCGCGTGCCGATGAGCGGGCCCGTCCCCAGCCGCCGGAACATCCAGGGCAGCGCATCGCCGCCGGAGCCGGCGTATTCGTTGATCAACATTACCTTAGGGCCGAACACTGCCTGGGGAATGTAGGCGTCCTTGCCCTCGCGCGTCATGGCGGCGGCCAGCAGCGGACGTTTCAGCCAATCCACGATATAGTCTGCTATCCATCCGCCTCCGTTGAAGCGCTCGTCGATGACGGCGCCCTGCTTGTCGGTCTGAGCAAAATAGTAGCGATTAAAATTGGTATAGCCATTCACCGCGGTATCCGGGAGATAGACATAGGCGAGGCGGCCCTGGCTCAGTTGCTCCACCTTGTTGCGGTTTGCGTCCATCCACGCGCGCTGGCGCAACGAGCGTTCATTGGCAATCGGAACCACCGCGACGTTCCTTGCGTCTTTGCCATTAGCGTCGGATGCTACCCTCAACTGGATGGACTTCCCGGCGGTCTCCTGGAAAAACCTGTAAATCTCGTCGCTGCCGTGGAGTTCGCGCCCGTTAACCGCCAACAGGTACTCACCCTCGCGGACGTTCACGCCCGGTTCGGTCAGCGGAGCCCGCAGGTCGGGATTCCAGTTCTCGCCCTGATACACGCGCAGAAAGCGATAGCGACCGTTTTCTATGCGGTAGTCGGCGCCCAGCAGGCCGACACCGACGTGTTTCACCTCCGGCCTGTCTCCGCCAAAGATGTAGACGTGCTGCGCCGTGATCTCGCCCAGCATGTCGCTGAAAATATAGCTGAGATCGGCGCGGCTCATGACGTTGTCAACATAGGGCTGATAAGTCGCGATCAAGCCCTTCATGTCGGCGCCGTGGAGGTTGGGATCGTAGAAGAAGTCGCGCTCAATCCGCCAAACTTCCCGGTACATTTGTTGCCATTCGGCGCGCGGATCAACGTATACCTCCATGGCATCGAGCTTGAGCGGACCGTCAGGCTTGTTCGGATCCGGAGGCTTGCCCAGGGCGTCTACCGCTTTGATAAACCAGGCGCCATGGGGACGTCCGCCACCCTCGCCGCCGGCTCCCGGTTTTCGCTCGGGCAATTGCTCATAGAGAGCTTTCTCCTTATTTGCCGAAACAAAAAAGTTGCCGACATTGTCCAGCAATTTGTCCGTCTTGCGCGTGCAAATATCGAACTTGTGGACAATCTGCGCGATATTCCCCGTGCCATCGTCCACCGCCGGCCCTTCCAGCAGATACAAAATGTGGGTCTTGCCCGCCAGCATCCCGCCGTAATTTCTTGCCGGAAACGGCAGAGCCAGGATGCGCTGATCAATCTGCTCAAAATCGATGCGCACGGCCGGAATTTCCTTCGATTTGTTGTCGTCGTTCTTCGCCGTTTTATCTTTGTCTTTATCTCTGTCGCCGTCCTTGCCTGAGGTCTCCATCGGCTTTCCGGCGTCGGCTTTGGACGGTTCTTCTGCCCTGCATTCATCCGTGTCAGCCGGGCCTTTGGGCTTGTCTGCGGCGGACTTGTCAGAAGCGCCCGCAGCCGATTCGATTTTTTCTTCGTCACTCTGGGGAGCGAGCGGCGACTTCTGCTCTTTGCTGAGCACGATCACATATCCGCTCCGTGTCACCGGTATTTTGAAGGAGCCCATGCTGGTGGTCAGGACCGGCCCGTCATCCGTGCTCGCGGTGAAATAAAGAAACTTCCCATTCCGGTCGAATGCGGCGAACGCCGCGTCACTCATGCCATCTGTAACCTGGTGCGCGGTCTTGTCTTCCACCCCATAAATAAACACCGCCCGCATCCAACTGGTGAGCTGTCGTGTGTAAGCGATCCACCGGCTGTCCGGCGACCACACGGGATTGAATCCTGAACCGGGATCGCCCTCGTATGGATTGGTGTCGACCATGACCGGCTTGGCTGCCGCGATGTCCACATACCAGAGGTTCAGACGTTTGTCGCTGTAAACGATCTTCTTGCTGTCGGGCGACCAGACCGGCGAGTAATAAAACGAAGGTGGAGTACCGAGATTGATCTTGCGCAGTTCGCTGAGCCCGTCCTGAGAGCGCAGGTGCAGAGCATACTCGCCAGACTCATCAGAAAAGTACGCGATCCACTTTCCGTCGGGCGACCACGCCGGATCGCGGTCAGCAACGCCAGGAGAATTCGTCAGGTTCCGGATGTCGCCATGTTCCGCCGGCACTGTGAGAATTTCTCCGCGCGCCTCAAACACGGCGCGCATCCCCGTGGGGGAAATATTTGCGTTCTCGATCTGCGTCGCCGCTTTCACAAAGTGCGGGCGCACGGCGGGGAAGTCGCCGATCACGTGAATATCCACCGCATGCTGCTGCCCGCTTGCCGGATCGAAGAGGTGAATGGATCCGAATTGCTCGTACACGATCGCATCCGGACCCGCCGACGCCGACTTGATATCCACGCCGTTACTGCGGATGGCCTCGCTGACCTGCTTCGTCGTCACGTCGTAGACGTACAGGTTGACCGGGCCATTGCGGTCGGAGAGAAAGTAAATACGATTGCCCAGCCACATCGGGGTCGAATCGTTCGAATCCTTGCGCGGAAGCTTCTCCACGCTGGAATCCGCCAGGTTCGCAACCCACACCGGCGAAGCGGTGCCCCCGCGATAATGCTTCAAGCCGCGCTCGAATGCCCACGATTCTGAGAAGTTCGTAAACGGCACATAGGCCAGGTGCGAGCCGTCGGGCGAATAGGAGCCCTCTTCCGCCATGGGCAGCGGCACTTCCTCGGGCAGGCCTCCCTCGACGCTGACCGTGAACAGCCGGCGGAAATACGAATAACTATTCCGTCCCGAGCGAAACAGGATGCGTTTGCCATCGCGTGTCCAGCCCACCACTTGGTCGCTCCCCGGGTGTGACGTCAGTCGTTTGGGAATCCCCCCTGCCGCCGGGATGACGTACACGTCCTCGTTGCCGTCGTACTCCCCGGTAAAGGCGATCAGCGAGCCGTCGGGTGAAAAGTACGGATCGGTTTCGATGCCAACATCGCTCGTGAGCCGTCGAGCTTCGCCGCCGTTTCGGTCAACCGTCCACAGATCGCCACCGTAGCTGAACGCGATCTGGGTTTGGCTGACGGTTGGTCTCCGGAGCAGCGCGGGCGCGCTGCTGCTGGCCTGTGCGTTCACCAAAGGTGTCTCAAATAAAACGGTCAAAAGAAGGAAAATGAATGATGCGAGCGTCTGCAATCTAGGGAAGTTGAAGCTCATGAAAACCTCCTCGAATCGACCGGCATGCGAAAACGCCAAGTGGCGGACGCGCGAAGCGGAATGAGTTAGGAAATTTGCAACGGGAAGTCTATCACAGCAGTCGGTATCGTAGCGTTGGCACTCCACCGGCTACGCAATCGTATTAGGCGTGCGGACTGGTCGTGCAGACTAGTCGTGCAGAACTACGCTCAGCAACGAGCTGTGCACCTGCAACCCGCCTTCCGGGCCGCCAGAGTAATCGACAAAACCGAGTTTCCTGAACCGGTTCATGAAGAAGCTCACGCGCGAACGAGTGGTTCCGACCATCTCCGCCAAACTCTCCTGGCTGATTTTGGGGACCACCGGTTCGGGCACACCTTCCTTGCCAAAATGAGCGAGCAGAAGAAGGACTCGTGCCAGTCTTTTTTCACTGGAGTTGAAGAGTTGGTCGACCAGATCCTCTTCATAGCGGACATTCCGCGCCAGCAAATACGCCACGAACAGATCGGAAAACGTGTGTTCGCGGTGCAGGGCATCCATCATCGCTTTCTTGTCGATCCGTAGAATTTCACACTCCGTCATGGCCGCCGCAGATCCCATGCGCAGCGTTTGACCTGCCAGCGCTCCTTCGCCAAAGAAGTTTCCGTCCGTCAACAAGCCAATGGTGGCTTCTCTGCCGGTCTTGGATGTGACGGTCAGTTTCACTTTGCCTTCCTGGATATAGAAGACGGCGTCCGCCGCGTCCCCCTGAGCGAAGATGCCTTGCTTC
>Ga0074044_10000136_pt1 | contig 72352 bp, 48 predicted proteins | sample BogForMeECP23OM1_FD_94443 | JGI IMG/M metagenome (GOLD analysis project Ga0074044, IMG submission 94443) | Bog forest soil microbial communities from Calvert Island, British Columbia, Canada - Bog Forest MetaG ECP23OM1 | ecosystem: Environmental > Terrestrial > Soil > Wetlands ...
AACTCCGGACATCTGTTTCGGAATGGGTGCGGAAGAAATACGATCATCCCAAAAAAGTCAAACAACGTAACGCGCTCTTTGATGGTAGCTGGACTCGTGAGTTTGTGGTTCACAACTGCAAGTTTCCTGAAGAATTGGATTTGATCCGCAAAGCAGGAATTACAGTCCACAATTTGCGCGAAGTCATCGACAGTTTCAAGCGAGACGACACGGTTGTTTCAAAAGCAGCGGGTGCAGACTTCGTTGAATTGGTCACTGGTTTTGCTACAAAACCCGAGAGAGAGCCGCCGCCGGGCTATTTGCGGACGCGCGGAATCAGCTCGAACGAGTCGAGAAAACGCGCCTTATCGGCGTAGTTGCTGCCGAGGGGCCAAGCCACCAGCACTTGGTAGAGCGTGTCACCCACCATGTAGAGGCGGGCGGAAAAGTGCGCCGAGTCGCTCTCGGACTCAAACTGGATGCCGTGGTAGATGCCGAGGGTGATCTTGTTCTCGCTGATGAGGTGGGAGTTGGAGTTTGCCAGGGCGCCTTGCTTGGCACCTTGCAGCAGCGTGTCCGGATCCGTGCCCGTGACCTTTCCCCCGTAATCGCAAACTCCGATGAAGAGCGCCCCCGAGGAAAGCTGCACGAGGTAGGAGCGCAATTCAAAGGAGCCCGCTTGGGTGGGTACATCCCGCTTCTGCAGTTGGGGAGCAGACGGGAAGGAGGCGTGGAATCCATCGGAAGGATAGCTGTACGAATTCCATTCCTGCGCCTGCGCGCTGAGCGCGACGGCAAGGCACAGCAGAGCCACACCTACGAAAAAGCGACGTTGCAGAACATTTCGCACCGCATGCATCATCACAATCCCCCCGTCTTCAGCTCCGGATGGTCCGGCGGGTCTCTCAAGCAAACCTATCCACTGGACGCGCGGACCCAAATGGTACGGCCGTTTTCCGGTAGCCCAAGAGTTAACCGCGTACACAACCGAGAGGCATGCTGGGAGCTCTAGACGCCGCGATCAGGCGAACATGGGGCGCAGCAATGCTGCGCCCCTACGATGAAATGCTGGGAGCACTTGTTTGATGCGCGGTGAACGAGTAAAACTGGCTTCAGTGGCGCGATGAGCGAAGAAGCGCAACACCTGGTGCTGAGGGGCGAGAAGGGCGTGCCGGTTAAGGCGTGGGTGAAGGGTGTGCCTTTGGAGGAGCAGGCCAAGCAGCAACTCTTGAACGTGGCGCAACTGCCATTTGTGTTCAAGTGGGTGGCGGCGATGCCCGATGTGCACTGGGGCATTGGCGCGACCGTGGGCAGCGTGATCCCGACCAAAGGCGCCATCATTCCGGCGGCGGTGGGCGTGGACATTGGCTGCGGCATGATGGCCGTGCAAACCGATTTGAACGCGCGGGACTTGCCGGACAATCTCCACGCCATGCGCACCGCCATCGAGCAGGCCGTGCCGCACGGGCGCACGAATCATGGCGGCAAGGGCGACGCAGGCGCGTGGCAAGCCATTCCGGAGCGCAACCTAGAGGCGTGGGGCGCCAACCTGAAGGACCGCTACGAAGAAATTCTGCAGAAGCACCCGAAACTTGATCGCGGCAATCATTCCAATCATCTGGGAACGTTGGGCACGGGGAATCACTTCATCGAGGTGTGCCTGGACGAAGCGGAAATCGTGTGGTTCATGCTGCACAGCGGCTCGCGCGGGGTGGGCAACCGCATGGGCAGCTACTTCATTGAACTGGCGAAGAAGGACATGCAAAAGTTTTATTTGAGCTTGCCGGACAAGGACCTGGCGTACTTTCCCGAGCACACCGAGCATTTCGGCGATTACGTGGAAGCGGTGGAATGGGCGCAGGACTTTGCGCGTACCAACCGCGACCTGATGATGCAGCAAATTATTGACGCGGTGCGCGAATCCGGTGAAGTGCGGCCGTTCACCGCGCACGTGCAGGCGATCAATTGCCATCATAACTATGTGGCGCGGGAGCGGCACTACGGGCAGAACGTTTTTGTCACCCGCAAAGGGGCGGTGCGCGCCCAGGTGGGAGACATGGGAATCATTCCGGGGAGCATGGGAACGCGGTCGTACATTGTGCGCGGGAAGGGCAATCCGGAAAGTTTCATGAGCTGCAGCCATGGCGCGGGGCGCGCGATGTCCCGCGGCGAGGCCAAGCGGCGCTTCACCGTGGAAGACCACCGGCGCATGACCGAAGGCGTGGAGTGCCGCAAGGATGCGGACGTGATTGACGAAACGCCCGCGGCGTACAAGTCCATTGATGCGGTGATGGCGGCGCAGACGGATCTGGTGGAAGTGGTGCACACGCTGCGGCAAGTAGTCTGCGTGAAGGGATAGCACATTTGGATGGGCGCATGCATGATAGGGGGAAAGACTCCGCCCCACGAAGAGTCAACACCCGCACGCCTAGAGTTCAGGTGCGTCCTGGGAACAAAAATCGCTGCGATGGGGTCTATCTAATGGATAACATGAGTCGACGTTCTCAGATACGCCGTCTTCTTTGGTACTTGGCACCTGCGGTCATGGGTCTCCTGATCATCGTGTTCGGAACACTCCGGATCCAACAGTGGGTACTGCGGCATAGAGCGGAGCGACTGCTGGCCGATATTCAACAGATAGAACTGCGCAAGACTAGCTTTGAGGATGCGCAAAAGCTATTTGGCCGCTGGAGCAAGTGGGGCCACTACGAAGGCGAATGCACGAGACGGCATTGCCTGTTCTCGATTGTGCTCAGAGATTTTTTGGATGGTCACCCGAGTTTATTCAAACGGGCGTCGCTCAACTTCCTTTATTCGTCACTAGGCGGCAGGCCCACCGAAGTGTATGCCGGCGTCACGGTCATAGACGGCGCCGTCTGGGAGAAGTGGTTCGGGTTCGGCACCAGCTCAAGGGGTTTTATACAAGCAGACGCGGAGGTCTCAACCGCCTCTTGGCTTCCAGCTATGGACGAACGATTCGCTCTCCATCCCAATCACGCCCTCGTACCATTAGACGTGGCGCCTTGCGTGTGGATCAGGGCGAACTTCACGCCATATGAAGACCCGGCAGAGGTTCGTCGCCTGATGGGATTTAACCTATCTGATTTGACGCATTGGGGCTTTGCCCGCGAGAAGGATGACGTAATGCCCGCCGCTTGTGATGAGGCGAGGAAAGAGCAACCTCTCGTCGTGGCGCCAGATGCCCGGTCTGACTTGCCTCGACATGAGTCCCTGGAGTACCTTGCGCGCGACGCCGGACGGGTTGCTGTCGTTAAGATAATCAGTAAGCCTAGTCAAAGTGGCGACCCTTGGGACCCCTGGAAACTCGAGACACGGTTGGAAGAGCCATTGAAGCGCTATTCCCCACGGGACGTGGGGACGGTTCAGGAACTTCATCTGCGCTGTAGCGATCTCAACTGGGTGCCCGATACTCGGGTCGGAGAACGCGTCCTGATATTCACCGATTGGGACCCCGAGTCGGACACCATCACGTGCGGAGGGATCGCACCGTTCACAGAGGAAAACCTGGCTGCCACTCGCCGCGGTATAGCGCAAGATTACAAAGCGGTTTTCGGCGAACCGAAACGCTGAACCTCTCCGCCGGCGACTTACGTGCACACGCTGGACGGGCGGGTGGCCGACAGATTAGTGGTCGAGAGGATTCTGGCCGCTGGGTGCCGAATCCTCGCGGCCTTTGACGTTTCTGAGTTTGGGGTTTCACACAACTGCGCCCAAGTGCCGCTGAATGCGGGAAACAAGCCGTTCGCTGCAGTGCTAAGCCATGGAGAATCAGTGCGTTGATTCCTGGGCGGAGGAATGGTAGCCTTTTACCGCGGAAGTCTGCTTCCCCGCGGGGTAGGCGGGATGTAGGGGTGTGTCATGCCCGTCGCTTCCCAGAAGACCAGTCGATAGGAGAGATGTTTTGAGCGAATCCAACAGGAATTTTCTGTTTACCTCGGAGTCGGTGACGGAAGGCCACCCGGACAAAATTGCCGACCAGATTTCTGACGCGGTGCTGGATGAAGTGATGCGCCAGGACCCCAAGGGTCGCGTAGCGTGCGAGACGCTGGTCACCACGGGTTTAGTGGTCGTCGCGGGAGAAATTACCACTTCCGCACACGTGGATTACGACGAACTGATTCGCAAGACCGTCGAACAGGTCGGCTACGACAACGCGCTCTTCGGTTTTGACGCCAACACCTGCGCGGTGATGTGCACGATCAAGCGCCAGTCTCCGGACATCGCCATGGGCGTGGACACCGGGGGCGCCGGCGATCAAGGCCTCATGTTCGGCTTTGCCTGCGATGAAACCGAAGAATTGATGCCCATGCCCATCCAATTGGCCCACCGCTTGACGCAACGCCTCGCCGAAGTCCGCAAGAGCAAAAAAGTTGATTTCCTCCGGCCCGATGGAAAATCCCAAGTTACCGTGGAATACCGCGACGGTAAGCCCTTCCGCGTGGATTGCGTGGTGATTTCCACGCAGCATAGCGACACCGTTCCGAACGAGGACCTGCGCCACGCCGTCATGGAGTACGTGATCAGGCCCATCATTCCCGCGCACATGCTGGACGCAAAAACCAAATATCACATCAACCCCACCGGGCGCTTTGTCATTGGCGGGCCGATGGGTGATGCGGGCCTCACCGGGCGCAAAATCATCGTGGACACTTATGGCGGTTACAGCCGGCACGGTGGCGGCGCGTTTTCCGGCAAGGATCCGTCGAAAGTGGACCGCTCGGCGTCTTACATGGCGCGCTATATCGCCAAAAATATCGTCGCGGCGGGTCTCGCGAGCCGCGCTGAAGTGCAATTGGCTTACGCCATCGGCGTTGCCGAACCCGTCTCGGTCATGGCGGACACCTTCGGCACCGCCGCCATCCCCGACGAAAAGATTACCGCGCTCGTGCGCGAGCATTTCCCGCTCACGCCCAAAGCCATCATTGAGGCGTTGGACCTGCGCAGGCCCATTTATAAGCCGACTGCGGCTTACGGGCATTTTGGCCGCACCGGCCCCGGTTTTACCTGGGAGCGCACCGACCGCGCCGACGCGCTGCGTAAGGCTGCCGGACTCGGAGCACTTGCCGAGGTCGCGGCACGGCGTTAAGCGCAGCGGCCCGCGTGGACGTGCGGTGGATGTTGCGGCCGAAGTTTTTCTTTTCTCGCGAGTGTGTCCCGTTTGTTGATGTGAAGTCCTTAATGCAGAATTGCCCCTGGTTCGCGAATTCTATCTCTTGAGGAGTGTACGAATGGCCACGGCTGAACTGAAAAAAGGCGATGTGAAGGATATCGGGCTTGCCGATGCGGGCAAGCGCAAGATCGAATGGGCGGGGCAGCAGATGCCCGTGCTGGAGTCCATCCGCAAGCGATTCGCCAAGGAGCAGCCGCTGAAAGGGCTGCGGGTTTCCGCTTGTCTGCACGTGACCAGCGAGACCGCGAACCTGATGATTGCTTTGCGTGACGCCGGCGCGGACATCGTGCTCTGCGCTTCCAATCCGCTTTCGACGCAGGATGAAGTGGCGGCATCGTTGAACCGCGACTTCCACATTCCCACCTACGCCATCAAGGGCGAGGACAACAACACCTATTACGAACATTTGAACGCGGCGCTGGAGCACAAACCGCAATTCACTATGGACGACGGCTGCGACCTGGTGACCATGCTGTTGACCAAGCGGAAAGACCTGGTGCCTAACCTGATCGCCGGCACTGAGGAGACCACCACTGGCGTGATTCGTTTGCGCGCCATGGCCAAGGACGGCACGCTGAAGTATCCGATCATCGCCGTGAACGACGCCATGACCAAGCATTTCTTTGACAACCGCTATGGCACCGGACAGTCCACGCTGGATGGCGTGATCCGCGCGACCAACGTGTTGCTGGCGGGCCTGAAAGTGGTTATCGCCGGCTACGGTTGGTGCGGACGCGGCGCTGCCATGCGTGCCAAGGGGCTCGGCTCCGACGTCATCATCACGGAAATCGATCCCGTGAAGGGCATTGAAGCGGTGATGGACGGATTCCGCGTGATGCCGATGGCGGAGGCGGCCAAGCAAGGCGACGTTTTCATCACCGTCACGGGCAACAAGAACGTGATTCGCCGCGAACACTTTGAAGTGATGAAGAGCGGCGCGATCGTCTGCAATTCCGGCCACTTCAACGTGGAAATCGAGATTCCCGCGCTGGAAGCGTTGGCCACCGGCAAGAAGGAAGTGCGTCCCATGGTGGAAGAATTCCTCATGAAAGACGGCCGCAAGATTTATCTGATTGCCGAAGGACGCCTAGTGAACCTGGCCGCGGCCGAAGGACATCCTGCTTCCGTGATGGACATGAGCTTTGCGAACCAGGCGCTTTCCGCGGAATACCTGGTGAAGCATCACAAAGAGATGAAGCCGCAGGTGTACGTTGTGCCGGAGCACCTGGACCGCGAAATCGCCAAGATGAAACTGGACTCTCTCGGACATCACCTGGACAAGCTGACGGCGGAGCAGGAACAGTATCTCGCTTCGTGGCAGGAAGGCACCTGATCCGGCACGGCTGCGCGAAACGTTTGTGAACTCGAAGGGGCGCGGGAATTCTGCGCCCCTCCTTTTTGGTGAACATGATGTGGGAGTTTTGCGGACATTCCCTGGAGGTGGCGCGGCTGCGCGGCGCGACGTATGCCGACGTGCGCGTGATGCACATGCGGCAGCGCGACCTCACAACAAAAAATGGACAAGTGGGAACGCTCGGACAGAGTGAATCGATTGGCCTGGGAATCCGGGTAATCGCCCAGGGCGCGTGGGGATTTGCCTCCACGGATGTGCTAACACTGGAAGGCGTGGCGGCTTGTGCCGCGCAGGCCGTGGCGATTGCCAAGGCTTCGGCGCTGGCAAAGAAGAAGGATGTGCAGTTGGCGCACGAAGCGGCCTACGTGGATAGCTGGCAGAGCCCGTTCGTGAAGGACCCTTTCGAGATTCCGCTGGAAACGCAATTGGATCTGCTCCTGGCGGCGGATGAGGCCATGCGGCGGGTGAAGGGCGTCACGCTGACGGAAACGGATATGCAGTTCAGGAAGAACGATACATGGTTCGCCTCGAGCGAGGGATCGAAGATTCACCAACGCCGCGTGATTTCGGGCTGCGGAATCGTGGCCATGTGCTTCCAGGGTGATGCCATTCAGAAGCGCTCGTATCCCAACAGCTTTGGCGGACAGCACGTTCTGGGCGGGTACGAATTGGTCGAATCGCTGGATTTATTGAAGCACGCGCCACGGGTTGGCGAGCAGGCGGTTGCCTTACACGCCGCGGTGCAGTGCCCGGAACGCACGGGCACGCTGATCCTGGGGGGCAGCCAGCTTGGCTTGCAGATTCACGAGTCCATCGGCCACCCCATTGAACTGGATCGCGTGTTGGGCCAGGAAGCGAATTTTGCCGGCACGAGTTTTCTGACGCTCGATCAGTTACATCACCTGCGTTATGCCTCGCCGATTGTAAACGTGGTGGCGGATGCGCGCATCGCGCACGGGCCGGGGCTGGGCGCATTTGCGTATGACGACGAAGGCGTGCCGGCGCAGCGCATTGACATCATCAAGGCCGGCGAGTTTTGCGGATATCTTTCGAGCCGGGAGACGGCGCCTCTGATCGGCCTCGATCGCTCCGGCGGCACCGTGCGCACCGAGGGTTGGAACCGGCTGCCCATGATCCGCATGACGAATGTGAGCGTTTTAGCGGGGCCGTGGACATTGGAGAATCTAATCGCCGATACGGACGAGGGCATTCTCATGGAGACCAACAGGTCGTGGTCCATTGATGACCGGCGCTACCAATTCCAGTTTTCCACGGAAATCGCCTGGGAGATCCAGGGCGGAAAGAAAACGCGCATGCTGAAGAATCCCAGCTACAGCGGAATCACCACGGAATTCTGGAATTCGTGCGACGCCATCTGCAACGATGACCACTGGCTGCTGTGGGGCACGCCGAACTGCGGCAAAGGCCAGCCAATGCAAACGATGGGCACGGGCCACGGAGCCTCGCCGGCACGATTCCGGAATGTGAAAATCGGCACGGCCTTTTCAGAGGAATGAGCGCAGGGAACACGATGCGGGGAGCAGCGACTATACGAGCCAAGACGGGCAGCGAAACACTTCGCGACGTGCGGGAATTGCGCGCCATCGCGGCCACGGTTTTGCGTTTGGCGAAGCTGTGCGGCGTGAAGGAAACGGAAGTACACGTCGAAGAGGTAGTAGACGCGCTCACTCGTTTTGCCAATAACGCGATTCACCAGAACGTTGCGGAGCACGGCTTGACGGTCTCGATTCGCACCGTGGTGGACGGGCGGACCGCTCGTGTGACGACCAATCGCGTGGACGAAGACGCGTTGCGCGCGGCACTGGAAAATTCGTTGGCCTTGGCGGCGAGCCAGCCAAAAGATCCGCATCTGCTTCCCCTGCCCGCCAAACAGAAGTATCGCGCGGTGCAGCGGTTCATCCCCGCCACGGCGAAGCTGACGGCAGAAGCGCGCGCGCGTGCGGTCAAGCGGGCGTGCGAACTGGCGGAGCGGCGCGGCCAGGTGGCAGCGGGAATTTTCGAGAGCGGGCAGAGCCAAACGGTTCTGAGCAACTCGCGCGGCCTGTTCGCGGCGTACCGGCAGACGCAAGCGGAGTTTTCGGTGACCATGCAGCACGGTGGCGCGGCGAGTTGGGCGAAAACCAACGCAGCCGATGTGCGCGCGATCGACCCCATTGCTCTGGCCAAGACGGCCAGCGAAAAGGCGGAACGCGCGCAGAATCCCGTGGAGCTGGACCCCGGGCGATATACGGTGATCTTGGAACCCGCGGCCCTACTCGACCTCGCGGGCTATCTTTTTTATGACTTCGCGGCGACGGCAGTCGAAGACAAGCGCTCGTGCTTTTCCGGGCGCATGGGCAAGACACTCTTTGGCAAAAACATCACCGTCACGGACGACGTCTATCATCCGGAGCAGTTGGGCCCGCCTTTTGACGGGGAGGGGCTCCCGCGGCAACACGTGGTGTTGGTGGACAAAGGCGTGCTATGCAACCTGGTGTACTCGCGGCGCTCGGCGAAGACCGCGCGCACCAGGCCCACGGGTCATGGTTTCGCCTTGCCCAACGAATATGGGGAAGCGCCGATGAATCTGGTAATCGGCGGCGGGAATTCCTCGCTCGAGGAGATGGTGCGCTCCACGGAACGAGGGCTGCTGGTGACGCGGCTGTGGTATATCCGCGAAGTGGACCCCTACGAAAAGATCATGACGGGGATGACGCGGGACGGTTTGTATCTGGTGGAGAAAGGCCAAATTGGCCGGGCCGCGCGGAATTTTCGATTCAATCAATCGATTTTAGAGATGCTTGCGAATGTGGAGTTGCTGGGAGCGGCGCACCGCGCCAGCGGCGAAGAATCCATGGAAATGGTCGTTCCGCCCATGAAAATCCGGGGATTTCAATTCAGCGAAGTCACTAAGTTCTAAGCAATTAGCCACCGGAGGCGGCGGCAGAAATCCGATACATTCCAGAAAAATTCTGCATTGTACATTCCCGACCGTGGACATTATTAGACTAATATGTGTAGTCGCCCCGCGCAGAGGCCCAGTTGGCGCCAGCCAAACTGGGGTCACCCGGACCACGACGCTTGTGGTACTGGATTCATTGCGCGTTTAAGCGGCCCTCCCACCCACGAAGTTCTCCAACAGGCATTGCAGGCGCTGGAACGGTTGTCGCACCGCGGCGGCGTTGACGCCGATGGCGCGAGCGGCGATGGCGCGGGTCTTTTGACCAGCTTGCCGGCGGCTTTTTTCCGGGCGCGCGCGGCAGAGCAGAATATCCAGCTTGGCGAAAAGTTTGGCGTGGGCATGCTTTTCGTGCCCGCGGCGCGCGTAGCCGATGCGCGCGCGGCGATGGAAGAGGCCATCGGGCGCGGGAAAATGCGGCTGGCGGGTTGGAGGCGCGTGCCCATAAATTCAAACGCTCTGGGCCAGCGCGCGTTTGAGAGCATGCCGGACATTTGGCAATTTTTCATTGAAGCGATCCTGACGAAAAACGGGACACCGAACGCCGCGGCGAAATTCGAGCGCAGCCTGGCCTTGCTGCGGAAACGCGCGGAAGCTTGCTTGCCGGAGAAGTGTTACCTGTGCTCGCTCTCTTCAAGGACGGTGGTGTACAAGGGCTTGCTGACGCCCTGGCAGTTTCCGCAATTTTACGAGGATCTGCGGAGCGCGGAGTTTGTGGCGCGGTTCGCTATATTCCACCAAAGATATTCGACGAACACGCAACCTTCCTGGCAACTGGCGCAGCCGTTCCGGTATGTGGCCCACAACGGCGAAATCAATACGGTGGTGAGCAACCGGCGCTGGCTGCGCGCGAAAGAGCGCGAAATCCGCAAGCACATCGGCGTGGGGAAATGGTTCCGCTTGCTGGAAGAAAACGTCAGCGATTCGGCGAGTTTTGACAACGCGCTGGAATTGAAGTTATTGGAAGGGAAGAGCGTGGAATCGGCGATGCTCTCGCTGGTGCCTCCCGCTTTCATGCACGATCCTTTTCTTTCGTCGGAAGTGCGCGCGGCGCTGGAAACTTTATCGCACGAAGGCGCGCCGTGGGATGGCCCGGCGGCCATGGTCTTCAGCGATGGAGTTTCCGTGGGCGTGAAGCTGGATCGCAATGGATTGCGGCCCATGCGTTACACGGTGACGCACGACGGCTTGGTGATTGCCGGCTCGGAGACGGGGCTGGTTGATCTGGAAGAATCGCGCGTGGCGGAGCGCCACCGCCTGGGACCGGGCGAGATGATCCTGGCGAATCCACAGGCCGGCGTGCTGCTGCGCTGGAGAGAACTGCTGAAGAGTGTGACGTCGCAAGTGCCGCGCAGAGTGGTGAGCCACACGCGCCTGTTGAAGCTGGAATCGCGGGCCGCGCGTGTGGCTGTGGCCGAGCCAAAGCGCGTCGCTGGTGCCGCGGGATGGAGCGACGACCAGTACAAAATATTATTCCGCCCGCTGTTGACCGGCAAGGAAGCCGATTGGAGCATGGGCGATGACGCGCCGCCGGCTTTTCTTTCCACGCTGCCGCGGCCGCTCTGGGATTATTGCAAGCAGCGGTTCGCGCAAGTGACGAATCCGCCGATTGATCCGCTGCGCGAAGCTCACGTAATGTCGCTGGAGGTGCCGCTGGGGCACGGGCAATTCTTACTGGGACCGATTCTAAGCGCCGGAGAGTTGTCGGCGTTGTGCGAGATGCTGGCACCCGCGCGAAACCTGGATTTCAGTTTTCCTGCCGCACAAGGAGTTCCGGGTGCGCGTCGTTGTTTGACTCAGTGCATTTCTACCCCTCTGAGTAACGGCGAACGCCCGGGGCTCCTCCTCCTTTCCGATCGTGGCGTGGGACGCGATCGCGCGGCGTTGCCGGCACTGCTTGCTGTGGCGCGCGCGTGGAAAAATCTTGTGGCGCAGGGTCTGGCGGACATGCCGGTGGTGGTGGAAACCGCGCAAGTTTATGACACGCATCATGTCGCGATGCTGCTGGCTGCGGGCGCCAGCGCGGTCGTGCCGTATCTGGCGGAAGAATTTGCGGAGCACGAGGAAGCGGGCGGTTTCGAGAAGGTGCGCAAAGCGATGTATGGAGGATTGCGCAAAGTGCTGGCGCGCATGGGGATATCGACGGTGGCGAGTTACCGCAACAGCCATCTGTTTGAAGTGCTGGGCCTGGATGAAGACATCTGCCGAGACTACTTTGAAGATGCGGGATTTTATCCTGGGACAAAGACGCTGGAATTGCTGCTGCAGGACTATTTGAAAATGCACGCGGCTGCTTTCGGCGGGGCGTCGGAGGATATGGCGGACTTCGGGCTCTACCGTTATCGCAAGGGCGCCGAGTTGCACGCCAATTCGCCCGAGTTTATACGCCGCATGCACGCACATGTGAAGCAGCCGGATGCTGAGCATTACAGCGCGCTGGAAGAAGTGCGCAAGGCGGCAGGCACCACCTTCCTCCGCGATTTGCTGGAGATGCTGCCGGAACAGGCGGTGGCGCTCGAGGAAGTGGAATCGCTCGAATCCATCTTGAAGCGTTTCAGCACGCAGGCGATGTCCCTCGGCTCGCTCAGCCCGGAAGCGCACAGAACGCTTTCCATCGCCATGAATCAACTCGGCGGGCGCAGCAATACCGGCGAGGGCGGGGAAGATCCCGACACTTACGAGTTGCAGGGCGCCTCGTGCAAGGTGAAGCAGGTGGCCTCGGGGCGCTTCGGCGTGACCAGCGAATATCTGGTGCGCGCCGAAGAACTGGAAATCAAGATGGCCCAGGGCTCGAAACCCGGCGAAGGCGGCCAGTTGCCCGCGAAGAAAGTGACCGAGTACATTGCGCGCATCCGCCACGCGACGCCCGGCACGCCGCTGATTTCACCGCCGCCGCATCACGACATTTACAGCATCGAGGACCTGGCGCAACTGATTCATGATTTGCGCGCCGTGAACCCGCAAGCGCGCATCGGCGTGAAGCTGGTCTCTGGCACGGGAATTGGCGTGATCGCTGCGGGTGTGGCCAAGGCCGGGGCAAACGTGATCACCATTAGCGGCCACAACGGCGGAACAGGCTCCTCGCCACTCACTTCGATCAAGAACACGGGCTTGCCGTGGGAAATCGGTTTGCGCGAGACGCACGAAACGCTGTTGCGCGCGGGGTTGCGTTCGCGCGTGCTTTTGCGCGTGGATGGCGGGCTGCGCTTTGCGCGGGATATTCTCATCGGGGCAATTTTGGGCGCGGACGAATTCGGATTCGGCACCGCAGCGCTGGTGGCGATTGGTTGCGTGATGGCGCGCCAGTGTCACCTGAATACGTGCCCGGTGGGCATCGCCACGCAGGATGAAACGTTGCGCACGCGGTTTAACGGGAAGCCGGAGATGGTGGCGGCTTATTTCCGCGCACTGGCGGAAGAGATTCGCAAGGGCATGGCGGAATTGGGCGTGCGCAACCTGACAGAATTGCGCGGCTGGTATGACCGGCTGGAAACGCAATCGGGGCTGGACGCGCTGCTGGTGATCCCGGCGGCCAAGCCGGCGCACGTCGTGGCGCAGCAAATGACTGTGCTGGATACGGGATTGCCCGATCAGGAATTAAGTTTGGAGAAAATGCACCTGGCGGGAGCTGCGCCAACGGCGATTCAGAATGCGCACCGCAGCGTCGGGGCACATTTGAGCGGTGAACTCACGCGGCGGCATATGCGCTCCAAGGAAACCGAGCCGGTCACCTTGGAATTTCAGGGCTTCGCTGGACAAAGCTTTGGGGCGTTTCTCGCTGCAGGCGTGACGCTCAAGCTGCAAGGCGAGGCGAATGATTACGTTGGCAAAGGGCTTTCCGGCGGCACGGTGGTGATTGCCTCGGGCAAGAATGCTTCCAAGCGCGGCGACGTGCTGGCGGGCAACACGGTTTTGTATGGCGCGACTTCCGGGCAACTTTACGTCGCGGGGCAAGCGGGAGAACGCTTTGCGGTGCGCAATAGCGGAGCAGTGGCCGTCGTGGAAGGCGTGGGCCAGCACGGCTGCGAATATATGACCGGGGGCATTGTGGCGGTGCTGGGCCCGGCAGGATTAAATTTCGGGTCGGGGATGACCGGCGGGCTGGCGTACGTGCTTCGTACCGAAGCAGAGCACATTCTCAACAACGAATTTGTCCAGCCTCATGAACTGGAACAAACGGAGGAGCGGTATCTGCGCGGATTGCTGGAAACCCACGTCGCACTCACGGGAAGCCCTCGCGCGTTCCGGTTGCTGGCGCTCCCCTCACTTCCGCTCCTCCGCATCCAGCCCATTCACTTCCAGGGAACGCTGGATGCCACCTGGAAAGCGGCTTCCTTGCGGATGGGGGAATGGATGCCCCCTGCCGCGGCAAACTATTTCGGGGCGCAAACCGGCCCCGCGCCGCAGTATGCTTGAGTCCCGCGGAATCTTTACCTTGGACTTGCAATATATTCGTTATACTCCTACGAGAGATTCCAACTATGGACTTCGATCAACTTACTACATTCGTCCAGGTAACTAAACTCAAGAGCTTTTCCAAGGCGGGACAAAAGGTGTTTCGCTCGCAGTCCGCGGTGAGCGCGCAGATTCGCCAATTGGAGCAGGCCTATCACGCCAAACTCCTGGACCGCTCCGCGAAGTCGGTGGAGCTGACGCCGGCGGGCGTGGTGCTGTTCGAGTTTGCCGAGCGGCTGTTGCGGCTGCGCGACGAATCCATGCAAGTGGTGGCGGACCGCGGCAATGTTGTGCAGGGCCCGGTCGCTTTTGGCGCCAACGAAGCCACGTGCCTGTACCTGCTGCCGGACATTCTGGCGGAATTTCAGCGGCGCTATCCGCTGGTGCAAATCAGCATTTACCGCAATTTCAGCCACAAGATTCTGCAGCGCCTGGAGGATGGGTCGCTGGATTTGGGAATTGTGACGCTGCCGCTGAAATCGCCCAATCTGAAGATACACACGATCAATCGCGACCGGCTGCGCTTCATGGTGAGTGCGAAGAATCCGATGGCGCAACGCAGCCACGTAACACTGGAGGAGGTCGCCTCCTCGCCGCTGATTTTCCCCAAGACCGGGTTCACGCGGCAAGTGCTGGACAAGCTGTTCCGGCCGTACCGCTCGCGCTTGCGCATCGCCATGGAATTGCCCAGCATCGGCATGATCAAGACGTTCGTGGCCGCCGACGTTGGCATCTCGATCATCAGCGAAAGCTTCGCGCGTGATCAGGTGAAAAGCGGCGAAGTGAAGCTTTTGAATGTGGAAGGATTCGATATGTACCGCGAACTCGCGCTGGTTTACCGGCGCGACCGCAGCCTGCCACGCGCGGTGCAGGCGTTGATCGGGATGATTCGCGAAAACCGCAAGCCCGGCGAGGCGCAGAGCTAACCCGTATTGCTCGCAAAGTGCAATGCATCCCTTGCTCGAATTCAGAAAGGCCTTGTCATCCTGAGCAGAGCGAGGGATCTGCTTTTCGCAAATGACCAGGGGAAAAGCAGATTCATCGCGTTGAACCTGAACTCCGAATTTGACCAATTGCAGGCGAGCGAATCTCGTTTTGTTTCAAATGATTATCCTGCGATGGCCCAACTTCGTCGAAGTCCGGTTTTCCGACATCATCCACCGTACAAAAATTGTCATTCCGACCGGAGGGACGGCGGTATTGGCCGTCCCGGAGTGGAGGTACGGTTTTCCATCGCACGTTTTTTGTGCGATGAATCCCTCTGCAACTTCGGATTTCAGGATTATTTCGCGCTGAAGTCGAGGCTGGCGATGGTGCGGGCGATCACGTTTTCCTGAATTTGTATGAGGTCGGTGTCCGCGAAGGTCATGCCGAGGACGGTGAAAATCTCGCCGCCGCGCGCAATTACCGCCAGCGTGCCTGACCAGTCGTGTCCATCGGCCACGCCGCGATAACGGTATTCGATGGCCGCCTGGCCGCCCACAACGGTTTTGCGCTCGGAAATCAGACGGTAATTCTCATACACATCATGGAGGCGTTCCTCGACGGTTTTTGCGGCAGCGTCGAGAGGCGTCTTGGTTTTTTCCTGGGCCACGACGAGCAACGTGGATTCGTTCGAGGTGCCCATGGCCACGATCGCATTCGGCAGCGTTTGCCCGGCGCCATCAATAATCTGCCAGCTGGGCGCTTTGAAGATTCGGAATCCGAATTCGTGATTGATGTACTGATTGCCCTGAATTTCCTCGCGATTGGCGGGAGGCTCTTCCTTCGGCGGCGGAGGCGGTGCGGCGGCGGCAGCCAGCGCTGTTTTCGGAGCAGCATTCGGCGTTTTAATCGCGGGCGGCGTGGCATCGGGTTTGTTGGAGGAGACTGGAACTTCCGGGCGCACGGCCAGACTATTGATAATGGGGGCGCTGGATTTCGCGTTGGCATTGGTGACGCTGGGCGGCGGCTCTTTGCTTTTGGTCACGGCAGGCTCCGCCTTCGGTGATGCGTCGGTTGCGGGCTTCGCGGCAGTCTGCTTTGGCGCGGCGGGAGTGCTGGGAATAATTTCTGCGATCTTGTCTTTTTCCACGAGGACATAGCCATAGTCGGTTTTGACTTTGAACATGTTGTCTTCGTAGGCCACGATCACGCCGTAGAGCTTTTTGCCGTCCTTCAAACGGATTTCGTCGGCGCGGCCGGGCGCAGCGAGTATGCCCAAGGTGAACAAAGCGAGCAGGGCTGCAAGGACCCGGAAATGGCTGGAAGTACTCATGGGGAAAGTATGCGGCTGGCAAATGGGAGCCGCAACAGTTAGCCGGGCGGCGGTGTCCGGCGTGCTACCTCTGCCAGAATGGCGGTGATGCGGCGGACCAGGCGCTCGAGTTCCGCGAGCGCCGCGTCCAGGCGGGCGCGCAGGGGATCGGGAAGGCGCGCATGGTTCTGCTGCAACGCCAGCGCTTCGGCGAGCATGCGCAGCTCTTTGCGATGGCGCGGATTCAAGCGTTCCCAGAGGCGGCGCTTGCTGCTGCGGTTGCGGCCCAGCCAGGCTTCGGCGGATTCGACGGAGCGGCCGGTTTGCGGCTCTGGAGTTGGGGGCGCGTTGGGAGTAGGTGTAATCATTGGTGGATGGTGCGAACGGATATCAGATATCAGTGATCAGTTATCAGGAACCAGGGCTACCCTCTGCATGGGGCTTCTTGCTTTTGCTTCCTGATCGCTGATATCTGATTGCTGATAACCTTCCGCAATCTGCTTGATCGTTGCCCCTCCACAAGCCCCCGTTACACTTTCAACTGCTCCAGCGTCTCCGCTCGCACCTGGCCGCCTTCCTCGACGTGGCCGGTGACGCGCATGGCGCGCGTTTCGTAGACCAGCCCGCCATACTTGTCATACGTTTCCGGGAAAAGAATCACCTCGTAGAGGCCGCGCTGATCTTCCAGCGTGACAAACATCATGTTGCGGTAGTTCTTCGTGCCCACATGGCGGAAGGTCACCACCCAACCGCACAGCGTCACGCGTTTTCCGGTGCGTTGCGGCAGTTCATCGCTCCAGGCTTCGCCGTTGCGCGGCAGGAAATCGAGCGGGTGGCCGCTCACGCACACTTCCAGAATTTCCCGTTCATAGCGCAGCTTCTGCTCCGGCGTGTACTCAGCGGTATGGATTTCGCGCAAGGCCATGGCGATGGAGTCGTCGTGCTCCATCTCCGCAAAAAGCACAGGTGCGGCCCTGGAACCCATGCCAGCGTAGTGATTGTGCAAAACTGAAAAATTGTCATTCCGATCCCGCAAAGCGGGAGAGGAATCTGCTTTTTCCGTATCCCTTGATGCGACCGGGCGAACAGCGCGCGTTCCCGCATGCCCATGCTGCCCCCTGGCCTGCAACAGATTCCACTGCCACAGCATGGCCGTGCGCGTCATAACGCAGACGCCGTCGAACGCGCCGCACTTGATCAACGCTTCAATTTCATCGCGTTCCGCCGGGATGCGTGCCAGAAAATCCTCCAGCGAACGGAACGCGCCGTGCTCTCCGCGCGAGCGCAGGATCGCCAGGATCGTTTCCACGCGCAGGCCCTTCACCTGCATCAGTCCGACACGCAGCGCGCGTTTACACTGCGGAGCGGAGGGCGAGCCGTCCGCGTTCCACTCCGCGGTGTACTCCATGCGCGAATGATTCACCGAGGGCAGGAGCACGGCGATGCCCCAGCGCTTGGCCTCCTCAACGTAAGCGGAAACGTGATAGAAGCCCGCACCGGCGCTGCACATGGCGGCAAGAAATTCCGCGGTGTGGTGCGTTTTCAGATAGGTCATGCGGTAGGAGATGTCCGCATAAGTAGCCGCATGGGCTTTGCAGAAGCCGAAGCCCGCGAATTTCTCCACCATCATCCAGGTTTCTTCGCGCTCGGCCCCTTGCAGGCCCATTTGCTCCGCAGCCTTCAGGAATTTGCCGCGGAGGCGCTCGCGTTCGCGCTGCCCGGAAAATTTTGCCGCCGAACGCCGCACCAGGTCCGCTTCCGCCAGGGACATCCCGCCCACGGCTTGCGCGATCTGCATGACTTGTTCCTGGTAGATGCACACGCCCAGCGTGTCGCCAAGAATGCTTTTCAGCGACTCGTGCGCGTAAATTACCGGCTCCTGCCCGCGCAGCCGCTTCAGGAAAAGCTCTTTCGAGCCGTATTCGGAAGCGCCGGGGCGGATCAGTGCGAGGGCCGCGGCCATTTCCTCGAGCGTGCGCGCTTTCATGGTGCGCAGCAGCCCACGCATGCCCGGGGATTCAATCTGGAAGACGCCCATGGTGCGGCCCTCGGCGATCACCGCGCAGGTAGCAGGATCGTTTTCGGGAATCGCCGCAAAATCGATTGTTCGGGCCTTGGGGCAAGGGGTTACGCCGTCGGGCGCGATGGTGGAAGTAGAGGAAGTAAAGGAGGTAAAGGAGGTAGAGGAGCGGAGCGACGAGGGATCGTCGTCGCAGTAACTTCTCCCCGTCATTCCGAGCGAAGTCCGCGAAGCAAGGAGCTCTGCCCCATCGCGCGGCCTTTGTGCGATGAATCCCTGTTCGACCTCCAATCCTTCCTCCATCTCCTTCACCTCATTTACCTCCTTTGCTTCCTCAACCTCCTTCTCAATGTTGTCCAGCGCCAGCGACATCGTCGTAAGCCCGCGCTGCCCGAGCAAATCCATCTTGATCAGGCCGAGCGCTTCGATCGCATTCATATCGTATTGCGTGACGACGATGCCCTTGGCGGCGCGTTCCAGCGGTGCCAGGTGCGTCAGTGGACGCGCGGAAATCACCGTGCCGCAAGGATGGATGCCCAGATGGCGTGGCGCATCGTCCAGTCGCAGGGCTACTTGCAGAATCGTTTTCCAGGGTTCGTCGTGGATGGGCAGGTTGCGGCATTCCGGCAAATTTTTGATGGCGTCGAGAATTTCGCGCACCGGGCGGTGCGGCAAGCGCTTGGTGAAGTGAGTCACTTCACCGGGAGGCACGCCGAAAACTTTGGCGGTCTCGCGCACGGCCAGGCGCGCGTGCATGGTGATGAAGCTGCCGATCATGGCTACGTGTTCCGCGCCCCAGCGCGCGTAAACGTAATCAAGGAGTTCATCGCGGCGTGCGCCGCAGATATCAATATCAATGTCCGGGCAATCCCCACGCTGCACGTTGAGGAAGCGCTCGAAATAGAGGCCCCAGCGCAGCGGGCAGACGCACGAAATGCCCAGGCAGTAGGTGACCATGGAACTGGCCGCCGAGCCGCGCGCCACGGCGGGAATGCCGCGGCGATTGGCTTCTTCGACGATGTCCCAAACGAGCAGGAAATACGGCGCCAGATTCAGCTTGTCGATGACTTCGAGTTCGTGCGTCAGCCGCGCAAGCACTTCGGGGCGCAACGGGCGGTAGCGTTTGCGCGCGCCTTCAAAGCTGAGTTTCCACAAATAGGAGAAAGGCGATTCGCCCGGGGGCACGGGAAATTTCGGAAAGATGAGCTTGCCGAGTTCGAGTTGCAGGTTGCAGCGCTCGGCGATCTCCAGCGTGGCGCGCAGGAGTTGCGGGTGATCGGGAAACAGGCGCTGCATTTCGGCGGCGGGTTTGAACCAGGCTTCGCCGGTGGTGATTTCGGGCGGGGCCACGGTGGTCAGCAAGCTGCCCGTGCGTATGGCGTTCACGGCGCGATGATGGAGATGCTCTTCAGGCTTCAGGAAGTGGACGTTGTTGGTGGCGACGAGAGGGATATTCATTTCCCGCCCCAGCCGCTCCGCCTCCCGCAATATCCGCCCATCGCCCGGCGAAAGATGCTGCACGGAGATGTAGAGGCGATCGCCGAAAATTTCCCTCAAGTTTGTGTAGCGGCCGCCTGGCGCCTGCCCCGACTTGGTCGGGGAGGCGCGTTCTTCGCGTCCCGGATGGTTCTGCGGGACGGGCGCTTTTGCTGGAACGCAGCATGCCGCGCCCCTACGAGCAAGGTCCATCCGCAACAATGCTGACGCCGGCCACAACGCCATCACGCCGGCGCTATGCGTGGCCAATTCGTCCAGTGTGACGGGCCGGCTGGCGTCTTCGGTAAACGTTCCTTGCCCCAGGCGCAACGCGCCAAGGTGCCGCAGCGTGGTCAACTGGCACAAGTTGCTGTAGCCATCCGCATCCATGGCCAGCAGCACCAGCGGCACGCTGCACGCTTTTCGAGTTTCGCCTTTCGAGTTTCGCTTTTCGAGTTTCGATTTTCCGCACTCGCCACTAGCCACTTGCCTTTCCACATCAAGCACAATTCCAAGAATCGGCTTCACATTTGCCGCGCGCGCTGCCTGGTAGAACGGGATTGCCGCGTACATGCCGTTTGTATCCGTCAGCGCCACAGCGGGCATCTTCTGCTCCACCGCGGCCGCAATGATTTCCTCCGGAGGATTCACTCCCCGCAGGAACGAATAATGGCTGTGACACTCCAAATGCACGAACATGGGAAAAACCAGCGATCAGCGACCAGCGCTCAGGACCCCGGACCTGTTCGGGGCATGGCGATGCGGAGGCGCTCCGTATGATTTTTGATCAGCCACCAGTACGGGGGACCAGTGTAGGGAAGAGGAGGTGACTCGTCAGCTGGTTTTCACCAGTCACGAGTCACCAATCACGAGTCACTTTCTTGTTGGTAGAGAACGGGGGGAATCCGAATGCTTCAGCGAGAGAGGCACGGCGTGGAGAGCACCAACCCAGTTGGTTTGGTGGCGTAGTGCTCGCGCAGCTCCAGGCCTTTGCCGTAGTAGACCGCGTTCCAGCCATAGCGGCCACGCACGCGATCCACTTCGCGGTTGAGATACCACCGCCGGTTGGCGTCAGTATCGAACAGTTCATTTTGCCGGCGGTCCATCTCCAAATTCATCACGCTGAGGCCTACGTGGCGTATAGCCACGCGCCGTGTGAAGAGCTTCGTGAAAAGCTCCCTGGCGGCGGCGAGCAATTCGCGCTCATCATTCGTCGCCCGCTCCAGCCGAATAGTCTGGTGCGCGGAGAAATGGTCCACATAGCGCAGGCGCACGCCCAGGGTGCACGCCTGCTTGCCGTATTCGCGCAGGGTCCCGCCGATGCGCTCGCTGAGATACTCGAGCAAGCCGCCAAGGAATTCGGTGTCAATGGTGCCGCCTTCGATGGTGGTTTCGCGGGAAACGGATTTTGGTGTGGAGGGCAGCAGCACCTCGCGGCCATCGAGGCCGCGGGCGCGCTCCCAGATTTGCTGGCCCACGGCTTCGCCAAACGCAGCGATCAGCACGGGCTTGGGAATCAGGCACAATTGGCCGATGGTGGCGACGCCGCGTTCGGCCAGGGCTGCGGCGTGGATATGGCCGATGCCGTGGAGTTTCTCCACGGGGAGAGGGGCAAGGAAAAGTTCTTCTTCGCCGGGATTCACGATGCGGAAACCGCGGGGACGCTCCAGCCGGGAAGCGATCGAGGCCACCGCCTTGGTGCGCGCGGCGCCCACGGAAACGCTCAAGCCGGTTTTGCCGAGGATTTCCGCTTGCAGGCGGTGCAGCATGGCTTCGTAATCGGGATAGAGGCGCTCGGTGCCGGCGAAGTCGAGATAGAAATCGTCCAGCGCCGCGGTTTCCACGGCGGGCGTGTAGGTTTCCAGGATGCGGCGGACGCGTTCGGCAAAATCGGCGTAGTGTTCGTACTGCCCGGGCACCACGATCGCCTTGGGGCAAAGGCGCAGCGCGTCGCGGAAGCTCATGGCGGTTTTCACGCCGCGGAATTTGGCTTCGTAGCTGGCGGAGGCTACCACGCCGCGGCCCACCAGCACGGGCTTGCCGCGCAGCTTCGGGTTCAGCACCTGCTCGACGGAAGCGAAGAAGGCGTCCACATCCACGTGGACGATGTGCGGCGTTTTCTCTGCCGCGCGCGTTTTGCCCAGCCCCAGCCAGCGGGTAGGGAACCAGGAGCGCTTTTCCTCGCCAGCCCTTGTTTCGTGGGAGGGCACGGCTTCAGCCGTGCCGCAATTACCGCCCACCAACGCGGCTTCAGCCGCTGAGGAAAAACTATTATTTTCTGTCATCCCGAACGAAGCGAGGGATCTGCTTCCTGCAAAACCACAAGAAAAAGCAGATTCCTCGGGCACAAATCGCCCTCGGAATGACATAAGGGCGCCTTTTCCCGCAAACTGTTCAGCCATGCCATGAGTGCTTGCATCGCGAAGCGGCTTTTGCTCTTGGGGACCTCTGCTCCCGCACATTGGGGGGGCGGCGTTTTCGACACAAGCGTCCATGGCAGCTCCTGGTCGGGAAAAGGAAGTTGCGGTATTTTCAACGGGTGGCCAGCGGCCCGGGAGAGCCCGAAGGCAATGGAGTCGCCGCCACCCGTTCCCGTTTCCTCTACCGGGAGCGACTATAGGCGAATGAAAAGCGAAAGTCAATAACTTTCTTCGCCTTTTCTACGCCCCCTCCTTTTCCTCATCCTTGCCGGATTCTTCCTAACCCCACATCCTTTCCCGCATCGAATCCTCAGGCAGTGCGAATCATCGCCTGCGCATAGTCCAACCAATCGAGGTCAACTCATCATGCAAAACCTGCAACCGGAACAAGGCACGCTGCTGCTGCAACTCGCGCTGCCCGTGCTGAAGAACGAGCATAAGACGACACGCCGGGTGATCGAAGCGATTCCGCTCGATAAGGGCGACTACCGTCCGGAACCCCTGGCGAAAACCGCGCTGGAGCTGGCCTGGCACATTGCGGCGGCGGAGCAGCGGTTCTTTGCGGGCGTGGCAGCGGGTACATTTGACTTCACGCCAATTCACCGGCCAGAGACGGTGCGCAACTCCGCGGAATTAGCGCAGTGGTTTGGCGAATCGTTCGCTAAGAATTTCGAGCGCCTGAGCGCTTTGTCGGGGGAACACCTTGTGAAGGTGCTGGACTTCCGCGGCGTGCTTCAATTGCCAGCGGTGATGTACCTGGAATTCGCGGTGAAGCATTCGGTGCACCATCGCGGGCAACTTTCCACGTACCTGCGGCCGATGGGCAGCAAGGTTCCCGCGATCTACGGCGAAAGCTACGATTCCGCGGAAGCCAAGAAAGCCGCACAAGCGTAACCCGCAACAGATCGAGAGGCCCAACATTGTCATCCCGCTTGCCTTCCCGCTCGCTCCGGGGGGAAGAACGGGCACGATACATCGTGCCCCTACAAGAGAAACCCAAGAACCAGCCCCGCGAGGCGGGGCTGGCCACTACAAGAGAATGGCTACGCTTCCCGCGATGCGGGGTGCAAGACAGCGGAATCTGGGCAGCAGAATCGTGACGAGGAGTAGCGCGGTGCGTTATAATCGGGCAGCGCAGGGTGTACGCTGCAAATGAAACCAACAGGGGATAGCGTCTTGCGCGTCATTTCCGGCAATCCTGACGCCACCATAGACCGATCCAAGCGGGATTTTCTGCGCGCCGCGATGGCGTTGCTCGCGGGCCTGAGTTTGCCCAGGACCTCCCTCGCTGGCGGGGGCCAGCATGGTGCTGGAGGCTCCGGGCAGCGCGTGGTGATGGTGGTTTTTGGCGGGGTTCGCCGCATCGAAACCTTCTCGCCGCAGGGACTCGTAAACATTCCGCACTTGTCCGGCGACTTGCTTCCCCAATCATTGTTCTATCGCGACGCCCGCAATGAAGGCGTGACCGCGCATTTCAATGCCATCTCCAGCATCCTCACCGGCAACTGGCAACGCGTGGATGATTGGGGGAAGCTCGCGCCCACCACGCCAACGCTGTTCGAGCAGTTTCGCAAGGGCCTGGGAGCGGCGCAGAGCGACACCTGGGTCGTCGCCAGCAACAAAGCGCTCACCAACCTGATCGGGGCCAGTTCGGCCACGGATTATGGCCCGCCGTACGGCGCCAACGTGGTCTTCCCGAAGCAGCTTATGGTAGCGGCGGTGGCCAACGCCCTGCGCGCGGGACGCAGCCGCAACATGGCGGATCGCGCAAAGATCGAGGCGGAGCTGCAAAGCATGCTGGAGGCGGGCAACTACGAAGGCTTGGGATGGAGCGTGTTCGACGCGGCCGAGCGGCTGGATCCGCGCGTGCGCGGCACCATTGAGGAAGCTATCACGTCCTTTGTGCGCAGCGGCGGCCCCACTTCGGGGGACGAACTGACGTTCCTGGTGAGCCGCGAGGTTATGCGGAGATTTTCACCGCGCCTTCTGGTGGTTATCTTTTCGGATGTGGAGGTGGCGCACTTCGGTTCCTACGCGATGCACGTCGGGGGCATACGGACCGGCGACCGGCTCAGCTACCAGATGTGGCAGGAAATACAAGCCAATTCCGAATATAAGGGCAAGACCACCATGGTAGTTATGCCGGAGTTCGGGCGCGATCCGGATGGCTCGACGACCAACGGCTTTTTCAACCATCGCGGCGACACGGAATCCACCCGGGGCACGTGGATGATGGCGTTGGGCGCGGCGGTCGAGAAGCCGCAGATTATTGAACGGCCCATACGCCACGTGGATCTCTGCGCCACGCTCGGGGATTTGCTGGGGTGCCCGCCGATGGAGTCGCAGGGCGTACGGTTGAAGGAGTTGCGAGGCTAGATCGCTTGTCCCAAGTGTGAGGAGAGGTTGCGGAGTGAATAAGCAGGTGCAGGAAAAGCTGCCGGAGAAACTTCAAGAGGCCTTGGACAAGGGCTTACTGAAGCGCCTGCCCATCACTTTCCAGCCCTTTACCCGGCAGCAACTGCGCGACTGGGATGTGCTGTTTCCCTACGAACGCCAGTCGATTCTGCGGCTGCTTCTGTATCTGGCAAGTTTGAACGAACAGCAGTTTACGGAACTTTTCCGGGAGGTGGCACAGCTCGAGGAGAAAATGGGTGTGCGCGGCTGGCAGTTCTCGACCGAGGAGCAGACCATCCTGAATGCGTCGCTGCTGGCCCGCTCGCGCTACTACCAGGATTGGCGCAAAGCGGTGCAAAAGGTTTTCGATGCGGCCGAGCAGCATGCCGAGGGAGAAAAGAACACCGCCACCGGGGGCAATCGGCTCATTCTGATGATCATGCCGCAGGTTCTACCGCTGGAGCGCGCCAAGGTCTGGGAAAGATGGCAAGGGGTCGGGCGTCCGGTGCGACTGGATCTGGCGATGTCCCGCGAGACGCAGAGTGCCGCGGAAGCACTTCTGAGCGCGGGCAGCGCGGGCGAAGGTGGACGGCTGTTGGAAGTGGTGTCGCGCCGGCCCAACGCTTCTCCTGCAGACTGCTGGGTTCTGGATGCTGGATCAAGACTGGTGGATTGCGCACTGAGGCAGGGGCCCTCCGGCACAGGCGCTCCAACTGCCACGCTGCTCAGCAATGAGCGACTCGCCACACTGCGCCAGAACTTCTCGCGCGAAGTGAACACCATGCGCAAGGACCTTGCGGACGCCGACGCCGTGTTCGATCGTCTGCGCAAGGCGGACGTTACGGCTTGGTGTCCTCCGGAAGTGGCATCAGTACCGGTGATTCGAGAATTTCTGCGGTCGCTCTATCTCAGCGGCAACGGCGCGCTGATCTTCTCGAATTCTTTCGTGGAGTGGAGCGCCTCCGAAGCATTTCGCCGGGCGCGGCCTTCCTTTGTGATGGCGCAGTTCGGGGTGCGGAGCAAGCCGAAGCCTTTCACCAGCGTGGCCGTGTTCGACAACCCGGATGAGGTGAACCCGCTTCCTGCCGTGGACGACTTGCCGGGTAGCGCGTTGGACGCGCAGGTGCTGGCCTTGTATGTGTGGCTGGCCGCGAGCCGCTATGACGACTACCGGCGAAACACCGTCTGCCTGTGCATCGCCGAGAGCTTGTCCGAAGCCTATGTCATAGCTCCGCCGGAGTTCGCGCTGTGGCACGAAGCCGAACCCGTCTCGCTGGACCGGCTGCGCACGACGTTGACGCAATGGCTGGCATGAGCGCCACATCGTCCGCCCTCTCCTCGCTTGCTTGCCAAGTTCTCAAGCCTGACGCTACACTTCAAATCAAGTGAAACGAGTGCGTGAAGGAGAAATTCTTATTGGCGCCGCCAATTACGTCAAACTTATTTTGTTCAGCTTGTTGCTGATTACTCCTAAGGTTTCGGGGCAGGGAATGGCCCAGGGTTCCGGTCCGCCGCCCGGCGCCAAATCGTTTAAGTGCAAAGGTCGCGCGATTCCGCAACTGGCGGATGTCACCGATAAGGCCGGCATACATTTCTTCCACACGTCGGCTCCCGAGAGCCGCTACATCATCGAATCCATGAGCGGCGGCGTGCTTCTGCTTGATTACGACCGCGATGGCTGGCTGGACATTTATTTCACCAACGCTCCGACAGTAGAGATGGCGCTCAGAGGGGAAAAGTCCAAGGGCGCGCTCTATCACAACAATCACGACGGCACGTTTACCGACGTCACCGACAAAGCCGGGATCGGCACGCCGTGTTTTGCCATGGGCGGCGCGGTCGCCGATTACGATAACGATGGCTGGCCGGACATTTACGTCACCTGTTACGGTGGCAACGTCCTTTATCACAACAACGGCGATGGCACGTTTACGGACGTCACCAAGAAAGCCGGCGTGGCGGATGGCCGCTGGTCCACGGGAGCAGGGTTCGGCGATTACGATGGCGACGGCTTTGTGGATTTGATGGTCGCCAATTATGTGGACCTGGACATTCATAACCCGCCGGTGTTCGGCAGCAGCGTCACCTGCAAATACATGGGCATTGATGTCCAGTGCGGTCCGCGCGGGCTGAAGGGAGCGGGCGATTCTCTGTTCCACAACAATGGAGATGGCACTTTTATGGATGTTTCCAAGAGAGCCGGCGTGGATGATCCCGGTGGGTATTACGGTCTGACGACAATCTGGGCCGACTTCAATAACACGGGGCGGCCGGATATCTATGTCGCCAACGATTCCACGGCCGGTTTTCTGTACCGCAACGACGGCAACGGGAAATTTACCGACATTGGCCTGGAATCAGGCACCGCTCTCGGAGAAGATGGCCACGAACAAGCTGAAATGGGTCTGGCTGTGGGAGATTACCTGCACACGGGCCGACCTTCCTTGGCAGTCACGGATTTCTCCATGGACAACACGGCGCTCTACCGCAACGATGGCAATTGGGATTTTCAGGAGGTTTCTTACGCCGCGGGCGTCGGCCTGCCATCCGTTCCGTGGGTGAAATGGGGCATTGCGTTTGTGGATCTGGATAACGACGGTTGGCTGGATCTGGTTACGGTGAACGGTCACGTTTATCCGCAAGCGGACAAACTGGCCTCCGGCGCAAAGTATCGGGAACCGAAGCTCGTCTATTACAACCAGGGTGACGGCACATTTTGCGATGCCAGCGAGCAGTCGGGGTCGGCGATTGTTCGGCCCGGCGTATCGCGGGGCCTCGCCGTCGGGGATCTTTTCAACGACGGCAACATGGATTTGGTGGTCGAGGAATTGACGGGAACTCCGCTGGTGCTCCAAAATCCTGGAATTCCCGGAAACCATTGGGTGAGTTTTGAATTGGCAGGCACGAAGAGCAACCGCATGGCCATCGGCGCGCGGCTGAAACTTGTAGCTGGTGGAATGACGCAGACGGATGAGATCCACAGCGGCGGCAGCTATATCTCGCAAAGCGATCAACGCGTACACTTCGGTTTGGGCAAAGCGACGAAGATCGATAGCCTGGAAATTCGCTGGCCCTCCGGCAAAGTGGAAACTCTCAAGGATTTGGAGGCCGATAAGTTTTATAGCGTTCTGGAAGGAGAGGGCGTCGTGCCGCGCGCCAGGATTCTTCCCTCCGCCGCGAAAAAACCATGACGGTCAGGTTTGCAGTCAGTTTCCGGTTGCGTTAATCAGGCACGTGATTTAGGTCGTGGGCAACGGTTTAGGGTTTAGAATTAGAAACACTATGAGAGCCGCCATATCCGAGCATCGGCGACGCTTTGCCAGATGGTTGATTTTGCTTTTCTTTACAGTGTCCTGCGCTTCCCTTGGCTGGAGTCAAGACGAACCACTTGTGGTCGTGCAGAACGGGAGGTATGGGTACATCGACCACACAGGGAAGATCATCATTCAACCGCGATACATCTGGGCGGAAGACTTCTGGCACGGCCTGGGAACCGTGTATGCATGCGGGCATTATTTGTCGATCGATGCCTCCGGAACTTTGCATCCTTTGCGAATCGCGCTTCCGGGAGAATTGGAAATTCAGAAGCAGGGCGACAAGGTGGGGTTTGTGGATGAGCGCGGGCAGTTCAAAATCAAAGCTGCTTTTGATGACGCGCTTCCCTTTTCTGAGGGAATGGCGGCTGTGAAGATTGGAGAGAAATGGGGATTCGTGGACACAGAAGGCAAGCTGGTTATCGATGCGAAGTTTGAGAATGCGTATTACTTTACGGAGGGTGTAGCGATAGCCGAGTTGCAGGCACTGGGCCAGGTCTTGATCGACAAGTCGGGCAAGGTGCTGGCGTCGGATGTCGACGGCACGGAACCGATTTCAGAGGGGCGGGTGCCCGTCGAGCGCAACGACAAGAAGGGCTATCTAGACCTTCAAGGCAACGTGATTATACCGATCGTCTACGATGGTGGCCGGAGCTTCGGTGAGGGCCTTGCCGCAGTAGAGAAGGGCGAAAAATGGGGGTATATCGACCGAGCCGGGCAATTGGTGATTCCGTTTGCGTATGACGATGCGGGTCTCTTCGGAAGTGGGTTGGCGGCCGTCAAGATAGGCAAGCGAACCGGGTTCATCAACAAGTCCGGAGAGTTTGCGTTTGAGCTGCCGTTCATGAACGCTTCCGGTTTCCCAACTTATGCAGAAACGTCTGGACACGCCAAAGCGGGAACGGCAGTAGCGCGTTTTTGGACGGGCGAGAACCTTTTCGGGTTTGTGGATGTGTCCGGGCGCGTAATCTGGGGACCAACCGAAGGGAGCCCTGACCATCCACCTCTGTTTGGCTGGACGGACGAACTGAACGCCGAGAGTTGTGAAGGCATTCCAGAATCAGTGAAATCTAGGATCGGTGATTTCTTTTCCCACTGAGTGAATTGCTTGGGCTATTTTAAGACACTTTGGGCATTCTATGTCGTCATCGCAAAAGTGGAGGGGAGATCACCACAGAGAGACGGAGAGGTAGTTTAGTTTCATCGCGCCTGGTACGGAAACAATCATCCGAGGAAATCGAGGGCCCATCATGCCCATGCGCTACATACTTGCACTAGACGCCGGCACCACCAGCGTTCGCGCCATTCTTTTCGATCATAGCGGGCAGATTGCCGCCGTCGCACAGCGGGAGATTCGCCAAATCTTTCCACAACCCGGCTGGGTCGAGCATGATCCGGAGGAAATCTGGTCTTCCCAGGTGGCGGTGGCCATGGAAGCGCTCGGCAGCGTCGGCGCGGCCCCTGGCGACATCGCCGCGATCGGCATCACCAATCAGCGGGAGACAAGCATCGTTTGGGACCGCGAAACGGGCGAGCCGGTCCACAACGCGATCGTGTGGCAGGATCGTCGCACTGCCGGAATGTGCGATCAGTTGCGCCGCGCCGGCGCGCTGAAAATGATTCAGAAGCGCACGGGCCTGCTGCTGGACGCCTATTTTTCCGGAACCAAGGTGAGCTGGATCCTGGACAACGTTGCCGGAGCGCGCAAGAAAGCGGAACAAGGCAAGCTCGCTTTCGGTACGGTGGACAGTTGGCTGGTCTGGAAACTCACCAGCCGCTCGAGGCACATCACCGACGCCAGCAACGCCTCGCGCACGCTGTTATTGAACATCCATACAGGCGAGTGGGACGCGGAGCTGCTGAAACTCTTCCGCATTCCCGCGAGCATGCTGCCCGAAGTGCGCTCCTCCAGCGAGGTGTATGGCCACGTAAACTCCACGCTCGGGCTCCAGGACATTCCCATCGGCGGCATCGCGGGAGATCAACAGGCCGCGTTGTTCGGACAGATGTGCATCAAGCCCGGTGGCACGAAAAGCACCTATGGGACGGGATGTTTTCTGCTGCAAAATACCGGCGCGAAGGCCGTCAACTCCAAGAACCGCCTGCTAACCACGATCGCCTGGAAAATCGGACAGAAGACGGATTACGCGCAGGAAGGCAGCGTGTTCATCGGCGGAGCGGTGGTGCAGTGGTTGCGCGACGGCTTGAAACTGATACGTTCCGCGCCGGAAGTGGACGCCCTCGCCGGTACTGTGAAGGACAGTGGAGGACTTTTCCTGGTTCCCGCGTTTGCCGGCCTGGGCGCGCCGCATTGGGATTCCTACGCGCGCGGCCTCCTGATCGGTATCACGCGGGATGCCACCGGCGCGCATGTGGCACGCGCGGCCCTTGAAGGCGTGGCCTTCCAGGTTGCTGACTTGCTGGAAGCCATGCAGAGCGACACAGGCAAGAAATTAAGGGAACTGCGCGTGGACGGAGGCCTGACTCGAAGCGAATTATTGATGCAATTCCAGGCGGATATCCTCGGCATACCCATTGTGCGTCCGGCGGTTACGGAAACTACGGCTCTGGGCGCTGCCTATCTGGCGGGACTTGCGACGGGATTTTGGAAGAATCTCCAGGATGAGGCTTCGCAGTGGAAGGCGGAAAAGGTGTTCGAGCCCAAAATGCGCCGGATGCAAGCCGGCGAACTGCGCGCACGTTGGCAGGAAGCCTTGGCCCGGGCGAAGCAGTGGGAACATCCGGCGGAAGGTGGGAAGAAGGGGAAAAAGAAGAGGAGCAGTGCACGCTAGCGGGTTTCTATAAAGCAGCGGAAACCCTTTCTTCAGGGGCTAAAGCCCATTGGTTCATGTGGCTTTACGCCGGGGCTGAAGCCCCGGCCTCCTAAAGAGAAGGCGTTTTCAGTGAGCTGTGGTGTCTTGCAAGAAGCACATCCCTCGCTTCGCACGGGATGACATTGTGCCCATAGATAAGGCGCCCGCCTCCCCGACCAGGTCGGGGTAAACGCCAGGCGGCCGCTACAAGGGATTTGCGTTAGCGAGAATGCGGGAAGGAGAAATCCTACGAAACGCGAGGAGATGCTGGCTCAGGTTCGTGCCCAGCGCGGGCCTTTGGACATGATTGTCGTTGGAGGCGGCGCGACAGGTGTTGGCGTGGCCGTGGACGCCGCCGCCCGCGGCTACAGAACGCTGCTGCTGGAGCAGCACGATTTTGGCAAGGGCACGTCCAGCCGCAGCACCAAGCTAGTGCATGGCGGCGTGCGCTATTTGGAACAAGGGCAGGTCTCGCTGGTGATGGAGGCGCTGAAAGAACGCGGCATTCTCCGCCAGAATGCTCCGCACTTGGTCAGCGAATTGCCATTCGTCGTGCCGAACTATTCCTGGTGGGAAGGACCGTTCTATGGCATCGGACTCAAACTGTACCAGGCCATGGCGGGCAAGTATGGCTTCGGGCCTTCCGAACTATTGTCCAAAGAAGAGACTGTCGAGCGCATCCCGAACATCAACACGGACGGGCTGCGCGGCGGCGTGATTTATTACGACGGGCAGTTTGATGATGCGCGATTGCTGATCGATCTGGCCGTAACCGCCGTCGAGCAAGGCGCAATCCTGGTCAACTACATGCAAGTGACGGGACTCACAATGGACGCGGACGGCCTGTTGGACGGCGTCATTGCGCGCGACATCGAGAGCGGCGAGGAATTTGCACTCAAAGCCAAGGTCGTTATCAACGCCACCGGCCCATTCACCGACTCCGTGCGCCATCTGGCCGATCCGAAGGCAGAAGACATGGTCGCTCCCAGCCAGGGCGCGCACATCGTTTTGGATAAATCGTTTCTCCCGGGAGATCACGCCATCATCGTGCCGCGCACCAGTGATGGACGCGTGATGTTCGCCATTCCCTGGCACGGGCACACGCTGGTCGGTACCACGGACACTCCCATCGAGCAACCCAGCCTCGAACCCGTGCCCATGGAACAGGAGATCGAGTTCATGCTCAGCACCGCCAGCCTGTATCTGGCGAAGAAACCCACCAAAAGCGACGTCCTGAGCGCGTTCGCGGGAATCCGCCCGTTGCTGCGTTCCGGGGACAAGAAAAATACCGCGGCCCTCTCTCGCGATCATGCCATTCAAATCGATCCCTCCGGTTTGGTGAATACCGCAGGCGGTAAATGGACCACCTATCGAAACATGGCGGAGAATTGCGTGGACCAGGCCGCTACGCTTGCGGGCCTGACCGAGCGCCCCAGCGTGACGAAGCACCTGAACATCCACGGCTTTCATCAACACGCGGAGCGCTTTGGCTCGCTGGCTTTTTACGGTTCCGATGCGCCTTTCATTCAAGAAATTATCCGCGGCGATGCCAGCCTGGGCCAAGCCATGCACCCGGCCTTGTCGTACTGCGCTGCCGAAGTTGTTTGGGCCGTGCGCGAGGAGATGGCGCGTTCCGTGGAAGACGTTCTGGCGCGGCGCACCCGCGCACTCTTCCTGAACGCCAGGGCGGCCGTTCAGATGGCTCCACGGGTGGCGCAAATCCTGGCCAAAGAGCTGGGCCGCGATCAGAACTGGCAGGAGAAGCAAATCCAACTTTTTGGGGAATTGGCCAAGGGCTACCTTGTGAAAGGATGAGTGTCCGGAAAAACGTTGCGGCGTGCTCTCGATCTTCTTGAGACACAGCAGCAATCGACAGCCAACCTGATGGCGTCTGAGCGGAATGAACTCGGCGCGGGCGTTTTTCCCCGGTACACTCTGGAAAATCTTTATGACCATCGTATCGCGCCGCAACATATTGAAGACTGCGCTCACTGGAGTGACTATGGCTTACGTTCCATCCACATTGTGGTCCGCGCAGGGCGTTCCTGTTGCTCGCAAGGGCCGCATCAAGCAATCGGTTTGCCGCTGGTGTTACCCACAGATTCCGCTCGACGAACTCTGCGCCAAATCCGCACAAATGGGCTTGAAGGCCGTGGACCTGCTCAATCCGGAAGAGTACGAGGTGCCCGGGCGCTATGGCCTGGTGTGCAGCATGGGTTACGCGGGAGGCGGTGAGATTGACAGCGCGCTGAATCGCGTGGAAAACCACGCAAGAATTGAAGAAGCTTTTCGCAAGTACATCCCCTTGGCGGCCAAGGCCGGCGTGCCGAACGTAATCACTTTTTCCGGCACGCGCAAGGGGATGTCCGACGACGAAGGCGCCAAGAATACGATTGCGGGACTCAACCGCGTCAAGAAAATTGCCGAAGATCACGGCGTCACGATCTGCATGGAGCTTCTGAACAGCAAAGTGGATCACAAAGACTATATGTGCGACCACACCGCATGGGGAGTGCGTGTGGTGGAGGCGGTTAATTCGCCGCGCGTGAAGCTGCTCTATGACATCTATCACATGCAGATCATGGAGGGAGACCTGATACGCACCATCCAGCAAAACATTCAGTGGCTGGGGCACTTCCACACCGGGGGCGTTCCCGGAAGGCATGAACTGGACGGTACCCAGGAAGTGCAATGGGACGGCGTGATGCGCGGCATTCTCGCGACCGGCTTCCAGGGCTACGTGGCGCAGGAATTCTTGCCCACGCGCGACCCGCTAACTTCCCTGAGGCAAGCCGTCGATCTGTGCGATGTGTGACGCGCGCTCGGAGAGACGCGCCCGCTGCTCGGCATGTCGCCTCGATGGATGAACGCTGAACAAATCCAACTCTCAGACCGTGAAACGTTGCGGGCAGTGATGCCAGGGAATAGAATTCAGTTTGGCCTGTAAACGAACTGCTCGGCGTTGTAGAGAAGGGAATTCGGTCTTCAGAATGAATTGCTTCTGCACGGTGCACTTCCCCGTTCCAAATCGTATGAATCGGTATCGCCTTTTTCTCCTTTGGCTGGCTGTTTCATTGGCTGGTTTGGTCGCGGCCGCGGCAGTGGCGCAAATACCTTCGCCATCGCAAATGGATGCCATCACGGTTGAGGGCACGGTTCGGAACTCCGCGGGTGAACCAGTGATGGGCGCGTCCGTGGTCCTTGAGAAAAAAGGTGGGACCCGCAAACTGGAAACGAAAACGGATGCAGGCGGGGAGTTTATTCTTACGGTTCGTCATGCTGGAATGTACACGGCGACGGTGGAAAAAGCGGGCTTCGCCAAGTGCGTCACGGACCCGATGCCGTTGTTGTCAGCCGGTCAGGAAAAACGGCTCGATTTGCGCTTGCAAACCGCGTCGCCGCCGCAGTCTTCCTCTTCTAGTACGGCAGCATCCTCCGGCGGGATGGAATTTAAAGACGAGCCAAACTTCACCGTAGCAGGAGTCACCGACTGGTCCGGTGCGGGAGGCCACGGCTCGGACACCAGTCTGCGCACCAGCGAAGCGCTTGCCCGAGAGACGCTGGCGCTCAAGTCCAGCGGGCCAGACGAGGCCTCGCACGGTATTGCAGAAGGAGGCGCAACGGGACGCGAGACGGCGGAGACGGAAAACAAACTGAGCGCCGCTGCCGCCCGGGCTCCTGATAGTTTTGAAGCGAATCATCAGCTCGGTGAATTTTATCTGCGCTCCGGCAAATATCGCGAAGCCATCGCCTCCCTCAAACGCGCGTACCAAATTAACGGCGAAAATGTTGCCAACGCCTACGAACTGGCGCTGGCTTACCGGGGCAATGGCGACTTGGTCCTCGCTCACGATCTCGTCGTGAAAGTCCTCGCGAGCGCGGAAGGCAATGCCGGCCTGCATGTGCTCTTGGGCGACCTCGACGAGCGTTTGGGCGATCCTCTTGGAGCAGTGCACGAATACGAACGCGCGGCCACACTCGATCCTAGCGAGCCGAATTACTTTGATTGGGGCAGCGAACTTCTGCTGCACCGCGCCGTCAGGCCCGCCGTGATCGTCTTCCAGAAGGGGTCGGTTGCCCACCCCCATTCCACCAGGATGCTGGTGGGGCTCGGCGCTGCTTTGTACGCCGATGGTTCTTACGATGAAGCCGCCGGCCAGCTTTGTCATGCCTCGGACTTGCAGCCGGAAGATGCCACGCCCTATCTTTTTCTGGGCAAAATGGAAGTAACTTTACCCACTACGTTCTCCTGCAGCGAACAGAAATTGGCTCGGTTTCTGGAGAATCAGCCCGGCAATGCTCTGGCCAACTATTACTTCGCGATGGCGGTCTTGAAACGAGGCCGCGAGTCGGAAAGTTCAGCAGACTCGCAAGAGGCGGAAGCGCTGCTCAAGAAATCGGTGGCTATCGATCCCAAGCTGGGCGAAGCGTACTTGCAAATTGGGATTTTGTATGCGGCGCAGGGCGCCAGCGATCAGGCCATTGGCGCATTCCAGAAGGCCATCGAAGTTACGCCCGGACTGGGCGAAGCGCACTACCGGTTAAGCCAGCTCTACAAACGCGCCGGCGAAAAAGCCAAGTCCGAACAGGAAATTCAGCTCTACAAACGGGTGGAGAAGAGCGAAGCCGATGAAGTCGAGCGGCAGCGGCGTGAAGTGCAACAATTCCTGATTATCTTGAAAGACCAGCCGGCAGTTTCCGCGCCCCATTGACAGAGTCTTCCTGGACGGCTTTCTGAAAACGATTGACAGACCTGCTAAGATTCTGCAGAACTCTTTTTTCAATTCCAGGTAGCACATCGCTCCGCACGGGAAGGAATACCATGGACCGGCGTAATTTTCTAAAAACTACAGGAACGGTAATTGCCGGCGCCACGCTGGCGCGCGATGCGTTCGCCGGCAATGCACAGCAATCCGGCGATTCCATGGCCAGCGGACGGCTGATCCTCCCGATCAATCGCAACTGGCGATACCACCGCTCATTCGTCGAAGGGGCGCACGAAGCAAAGTTCGACGACTCCGCGTTTGAACGCGTCGTGGTTCCCCACACCAACGTCAAGCTGCCCTGGCACAGCTTCGACGACAAGGACTACGAGTTTGTCTCCATCTACCGGCGGCGCTTCAAGTTGCCGCGGGAGGCGCGCGGGCGGCACGTGTTTGTGGGCTTTGAAGGTGTGATGACCGCATCCACGGTGTGGATCAACGGCGTGAAGCTCGGCGAATACAAGGGCGGCTACACGCCTTTTTCGTTTGATTTGACGCCGCACATCAATTTTGCGGGCGAAAATGTGCTTGCGGTGGACGTGGATTCGCGCGAACGGGCGGATATCCCGCCCTTCGGCTATCAAATTGACTATATGACTTTCGGCGGGATCTACCGCGAGGTTGCTCTTCGCGTGGTTCCCGGGACGTTTATCGAAAATATTTTTGCCAAGCCCAAGGACGTTTTGACGGCGTCTCCTCGCGCGGAAGTAGACTGTTTCGTGCAGCACCTGGAAGAGTTGAAAGAACCTCTGACGCTGGAGGTTGAACTGCGCGATGGGAAGCAGGTGCTGGCGAAGGCCACGGGCCGGGTTGCGGCCTCGGCGGCCACGACAGAGAGCGTGGCGCACAGCGTGGTGCTGGAAAACTTGGGCACGCTCAAATTGTGGGACCTGACCAACCCCAATCTTTATTCCGTGCAGGTTCGTTTGGTGCGCGGGACGCGAGTTGTAGACCAGGATTCGCGGCGGATTGGTTTCCGGCAGGCCGAGTTTACCGACCATGGCTTCGAATTGAATGGCAAGGTCATCAAGCTGCGAGGTCTTGACCGGCATCAGACATTCCCGTTTGTCGGGCAAGCCATGCCGGCCCGGCCGCAGCGGCGCGACGCGGAAATTCTTCGCAAGAAGCTGAAGTGCAACATCGTGCGCACCTCGCACTACCCGCAATCCCGGCATTTTCTGGATGCTTGCGACGAAATGGGGCTGCTGGTCCTGGAAGAAATCCCCGGCTGGCAGCACATTGGGGATGAACCCTGGAAGTTGATTGCAATCGACAACGTGGGGCGCATGATCCGGCGCGATTGGAATCATCCCAGCATCGTCCTGTGGGGCGTGCGCATCAACGAATCGCTGGACGATCACGACTTCTACGAGCGCACCAACGCGCTTGCGCACAAACTCGACCCCATGCGGCAAACCGGGGGCATACGCTATTTCCAGGAGTCCGAATTCCTGGAAGACGTCTTCACGATGAATGACTTCGGTTTCCCGTTGAAACCCCCCAATCATCCGCGCTATTTGAATACCGAGTTTGTTGGCCACACCTATCCGACAAAGACCATTGACGACAAAGAGCGGCTGATGGAGCACACCGTCCGCCACGCGCGCGTCCACGATCAACTCGCTTCCAATCCGCAATATGCCGGCGGCATCGGCTGGTGCGCCTTCGACTACAACACGCATAGCGATTTCGGCAGCGGCGACCGCATTTGCTACCACGGTGTGACCGACATCTTTCGCGAGCCAAAGCCCGCGGCAGGCTTTTACAAATCGCAGTGCGATCCTTCGGAAGAAATTGTTCTGGAGCCCGCTTTCCACTGGGCCCGCGGCGATGAATCGATCGGCTTCACAAAGGCCATGGTCTGTTCCAACTGCGACCATTTGAAATTTTATGTCAATGACAAGCTGGTGGCAGAAGCCGATCTGGACAAAGAACAATTCCAATACCTTCGCTATGCGCCGTTCACCGCGGATCTCCGGAATTCCATACATGAGTGGGGAGACTTGCGGATCGAAGGATACATCGGGGGCAAGCAGGTGATCGTCAAGACGCTTTCCGGCAAGGGGCTCGATCAGAAGTTTTCCCTGTTGCCAGACGACACAAAATTGAACGCCGACGGTGCCGACACGACGCGCGTGGTGTTTCGCGTGACGGATGAATTTGGCGCCATCCGGCCGTTCGCCAACGACGCCATCAAGCTGAAACTGGAAGGCCCCGCGGAGATCATCGGCGACAATCCATTTGCGCTGGTTGGCGGCACCGGCGCGATCTGGATTCGCGCGAAGGAACAACCAGGAACCGTCAGGCTGACGGCGACTCACCCGGTCCTGGGAACACAGCAAGTTCAGTTTGAACTTGTGAGCGTGGCTCCAGAAACGGCCTAGCCTGATACGGATTGGCGGCATCCGATCGAGATTGCGCGAAAGCAGAAAGAAAGAAGGAACTGCACCATGAAGAACATAGCGTGGAAGTCTGTTTTGATGGTAATTCCTCTGTTCGGGCTCGCGGTGGATGGCCGGGCACAAGCAAGCTACGACTTGCGCTCCCCGGACAAACGAATCGAAGTGAGAATCCGCACGGCGCAAGGCGTTCGTTACGATGTAGTCCTCAAGGGCGTGGCGCTCCTGCAGGACAGCTCCCTCTCGATGGACGTTGACCATAAGGTGCTGGGGCATGATGTTAAAGTCACGGGATCCAAGGAACGCCACAGCGATCAAATGCTCGAGCCGGTGGTGCGCCAGAAATTCGCGAAAATCCGAGACAACTACAATGAACTGCGCCTGGACATGGAAGGCGGATATGCCGTGGTTTTCCGCGCGTATAACGAAGGTGTCGCTTACCGGTTCGAAACTTCTCTCCCCGCGGAGCAGGTAAAAATCTACGGCGAGGAAGCGAACTTTCGTTTCACCTCCAATTTCGTGGTGTTCTATCCGCAGGAAGACAGTTTCTTCTCTCACAACGAACGCAAATATCTGCCGCAACATTTGTCGGAGATCAATCCGGCATTTATCGCCACTCTCCCCGCGGTCGTGGATGCAGGAGATGGCGCCAAAGTGGCCATCGCGGAATCCGATGTGGAGGAGTACCCAGGGCTTTGGTTGCACGGCACTGCCGCAAACGGACTTTCAGGGACATTTCCGCCTTATCCGCTGAAGGAAGAACTCACCCGCGATCGCGATTTCAGAGTCGTCGAAAGCGCCGATTATATTGCCGTGACGGCAGGGAAGCGCACCTTCCCCTGGCGCGTACTGGGCATCACGGATCGGGATGCGGACCTCCTGACGAATCCATTGGTATGGCTATTGGAGAAGCCCTCCCAGGTGCAGGACACGAGCTGGATCAAGCCGGGCAAGGTCGCCTGGGACTGGTGGAATGACAACAATGTGTACGGCGTCGACTTCAAGGCCGGCGTCAACACGCAAACCTACAAGTACTACATCGATTTCGCATCGAAGTACGGCATTCCGTACATCATCCTGGACGAAGGGTGGTACAAGCTTGGCAACGTGCTGGAAGTGGTCCCGGAAATCAACATGGAAGAACTGACCGCCTATGCCAAGCAGAAAAATGTCGGCGTGATTTTGTGGGTCATTTGGAAAACGCTGGACGATCAGCTCATTCCGGCGCTGGATCAATACCAGAAATGGGGCATTAAGGGAATCAAGGTAGATTTCATGCAGCGCAGCGATCAGCTTCTGATCAACTACTATCACAAGGTCAGCCGCGAAACCGCCAAGCGCCACATGCTGGTGGATTTCCACGGGGACCAGAAACCCGCGACGATGACCCGCACCTGGCCCAACCTGATCAGCACGGAAGGCGTCCGCGGAATGGAGTGGAGCAAGTGGAGCGCGGAGACGGATCCGGATCATACCGTCACGCTGCCGTTCACGCGAATGTTCCTGGGGCCGATGGACTTCACGCCGGGAGCCATGCTGAATGCGCAGAAGGCCAGCTTTGCGCCGATCTTCAGCCGCCCCATGAGCGAGGGCACGCGGTGTCATCAATTGGCGATGTACGTGGTGTTCGAGAGCCCCTTGCAGATGCTCTCGGACAGCCCGTCGAATTACCTGCGCGAACCAGAAGCAATGGAGTTCCTGGCCGCCGTGCCCACGGAGTGGGATGAATCGAAGGCCCTCGATGGACGAATCGGGCAATACGTTGTGGTGGCGCGGAGAAATGGTTCGGACTGGTATGTCGGCGCGATGACCAACTGGACGGGAAGGGAACTGGAGATTGATTTCTCCTTCCTGCCCGAGGGCAATTTCCAGATGGATGCTTATCAGGACGGCGTCAACGCCGACCGCATGGCAAGCGACTACAAACTCGTAAGGACACAGGTGAGCCGCACGACCAAGCTGAGAATCAAGCTGGCCCCGGGCGGCGGCTGGGCCGCGCGAATCCACCGCTAGGCCAAATTACCCACAGGATTCCCGCTGTTACTGGCGATTGTGGACGAGAACTTAACTCCAGACCGTTTTTTCTTCGTAGGGGCGCAGCGTGCCGCGCCCCATTTGACCTGGACGCCCCAAAGCGCGCCGCCCGAGCTACTACTCTCCATATGGTCGAATCAGCCACCCGCCGCGCCGTCCGATCGCCAACAAATCCATAACGCTGCTGCAAAAGACACTGTATAATCCGGATACTATCTGGAGTCCCTCATGCGCACAGCCGCTTTCTTCAGTTGTTTGCTTTTGGTTGCCTCTACAAAGTGTTGCCACCACACGGGGCATACACCTCCTCCACCCGCCAACCCAGTCAATGATGTTTCTTACGACGTTCTTGATTCCCGACAGCAGGCATTGTTCCTAACTTATCCGGGCGTCAACTCTACTAATCCGCAAAGCTTCTGGACCGGCACACTCGACCTATCGCAACGCGTCGAATTCGCGGGTGGTGTTCGGGCAATCGAGGAGACAGAAAGAGCGCACAACTGGCAGGCGATCTTTTCGGTGGCGAAAATTCATGGAATCGAGCCCAACGCTCCCTCAGAGCAGCAATTTAACAATGAGGTGACGTGGAACCACGACGCCGCGGCGCATTTTAAGAACCTTCCCTGTTGGAGCGAGCATATTGCCTTGCTGCATCCCGGTCAGTACGGCTACCAGCAGAACCAGGACGGAAACCCGTTCTTGGGTCTGGTCGTGTTGTTCGACGACAGTCCTGCCGATCCGAATCACCCCGGCGGCCAGTTTCACATCGATTTCAGATCCTTGTTTTCACACTACGAACCTGAAAATGGAGATATCGGAAATCCTGACAACTACAAACTCTACGCAAGGTGGTACGGTTACCTTGATAGCTTTGTGCCGCAGCCGTAAGTGTGAGGCTCACAATGCGAACAAACGGTCCTTATGTCCAGCAGCCTCGCTGCTTTCCTTCTTATGCTCCGGCATCAAACAAATCAGGGGAGGTAAACCCGCGATGATAAACGTGCGCCGTTTTTTGGTTTCAGGTTGTGGTTTAATGCTTTGTTTGCTCATTCCGGCGCAGGCTCTCCCCGCGCAGACCGACGTTCAGACCACGGTCCGAAGCTTTCTACAAGCCTGGTACGTCGACAGGAAGAGTACGGATGAACTGAAGGGTTATGTAGCCACGGACAACGGCTTCAATTTGGTGCAGGCCGTCGAGTCACCTAACGCCCCAAAGGCAGCGGCCGCTCGAATCGATCCTTTGCGTACGCTGTTCGAAGGCGCCTTCACAAAGAGTCTCCTCAGAGCGGAAGTTTCGGCGCCCAAGACCTTAGGAGATGCAATCGAGTATCCCCCCGCCAAGCGACCACAGACGCTGCAGCCAAGGAACCAGTCGGCCTGTTTGACATCGATCGAATTCGCTGTCTGTAAGCCGGAACAGTTGCCGCAAGGCTCAGTCCTCCCAACCAGCAAGCCGTCTGGAAACGACGCCGTCGCGAACTACCTCTGGCATCTGAGACAGAACTACAAAGGCAGGCTCTATGTCGTTCTCTACACCACAAAGGGAGCGAATTTGCTGCGAGAGACGGCCATACTCTACTGGATCCAAGAGGGCAATTCGTGGAAGTTGGCAGCGTTCAAGGGCACAAACTGGTAGAGGGCCGCGGGCAATTGGCACGTGCGGCAGGGAAGTAGCGACAGTCAAGTGGGCGACGCTCTGTGGAAAAGCAACTTTCGCACAATGCCGGGTACAGCCAAGCCGAGAGCGAGGCGCAGAAGCACGTTGAAGCGATTCTGACGTCCCCATCCAAAAAGAAAATAGTAGTCGCCGGACCGGGTACTGGCAAAACCCACCTCTTCAAGCGCATTGTGGCTGGCAAAAAGAAGACCCTTACCCTAACCTTCGTCAACTCTCTTGTACAAGATCTGTCGCTACAGTTGTGCGGATTGTCGGATGTGAGGACTTTGCATGCTTTCGCACGAAGCGTGGTCCGCAACAAGAGGGACGACGCAAAAATGTTTCCTTTGCTCCCTGAGGTTATAAAGGAGGATGCCCGAGCTTTGTTGGGCAAAGATATCGATTTCGAGGCCATGCTCAGAGACCTGGACCATTCCAACGTGGACGTCGAGTTCTACAGGACTCGAAGACGCTATTACGACCACTGGGGCTTTGATGACATTGTGTGGGCAGCAGTTCTGAAGTTCACTAATTGCAAGGATCGGATACCGGCTTACGAGCAAATCCTAGTGGATGAATACCAGGACTTCAACAAGTTGGAAATTTCGATTATTGATCTGCTGGCAGAAAAAAGTCCTGTTCTTCTGGCAGGCGATGACGACCAAGCTTTGTATGAGTTTAAGAATGCGAGCACAGAACACATACGTAAAAGACACGAAGATCCCAGTTCCGGCTACCAGCCGTTTGAGCTTCCATACTGCCGCCGTTCCACTCGGGTCATCGTTGATGCGGTCAATGACATTGTCAAGGCCGCCCAGGCGCGCGGTCTTCTGAGGGGCAGGATAAACAAAAACTTTCTGTACTTTCCCAACAAAGAGAAGGATGACGAAAGCGAGAAGAATCCGAAAATCGTCTACGCGAAGGTGCCCGAACCCGCCATTCCTTGGTTCATTGAAAAACAGCTCGTAGGGATTGCTAGACAGGTGAAAAACGGGTTTGGAGTCTTGATCATCTCTCCGAGCGCAGCCAAGTCGGTTGCGATCACTGACAAACTGAAAGCAAAAGGCCTCGAGAACATCGAAGCTGCTGAGAAACGTGATGAAAGGAAACCGTCGCTGCTCGATGGTCTCAAGCTTCTTCTAGAAAGGGAAAACAATCTGGGGTGGCGAATTGTCCTGAAATCCCTTTTGCCGACAGGAGAATTTGAGGCTGTCTTGAAAAAAACGCATGTGGAGAAACCGAGCAACCTCTCTGAGATCGTGCCAGCGAACGTACGGGAAGACGTTATATGGATGCTCGATATTCTCAAAGGTATCAAAGATGGCAAGGATGACGTTGGCGAAACCGACCAGGAAAAGGTCAGGGATCTGTTGAGCAAACTTGGCTACGATCCTAACGCGATCGCGAAGAAACTATTGCGAGATGGAATTCTTTCCTCTATCCCGAGGCCTTGTGACGCTAGCATTCGGCAAATTCCCATCAAGGGAACAACAATCGAAGCCTCAAAAGGTCTCGACAGAGAATATGTCTTCATTACGCATTTTGATGATCGGATGCTTGTGACAGCCAAAGACAAAACGAACATCAGCGACCGGGATATCTGCAAATTCCTAGTAGCCCTCACAAGGGCAAGGAGGAAGGCGTTCTTGATATCCTCAGACCTCAAAAAAGCTCCCACTTTTCTTTCATGGATCAGTCGGGACAGCATTGAGGAGATACCGTGGGGTAAAAAATGACGAGCAGGCCGTCGACTGCCCCGGGTCCCGAATGCCAAATCATGCCGAGTGTGCTACGCCATGCAGGTGAAAAGCGGTGCCGAGCCTCCGCACTCAAGAAAAATCTACAGTGCATGTGAAGTGCTTTCGGTTGCGGCCCGCGGGCTTCGTAGTAGGGCGATTTCTCGGTCCCCGCACCTCGCTATTTCGATCCGGGTTTGAACGTGTCCACGATTCCGCTGCCTTCGCGGATGGTGAGGATCTGATTGGCCTTCACCTGCGTGAAGCGCTCGACCTTTTGCGTGGTGGGCCATTTGACTTCGAGTACATCGACTGCTTGAGCCTTGCCTAAGCCGAAGTGCAGCCGGAGATCGGACTGCGACATCACGCTGCCGCCGCTGTGCGCCTCGTCGATTTGGGCGTGATTGCCCGTCACCACACGCACGCGAGCTCCGATAGCCGTGCGATTGCACTTCGTGCCGATTAATTTGACCTTGATCCAGTTCTGCGCGTTGCCGCCGTCATTGCGCAACAGCGACGGCACGTCACTCATGTTCAGAATGAGCGCATCGATGTCGCCGTCATTGTCATAATCGCCGAAGGCCGCGCCACGGCTGGAAAAACGCTCGCTGATTCCCGGTCCCAATTCAGAGGAAACATCCTTGAATCTGCCGCCACCCAAATTTTTATACACCAGGCGCGGGTTCTTGAAGGATTGCCCGGTATGCTGCGTGTCAATTTCCGGATAAACATGCCCATTGACCTGCAGGATGTCCGGCCAACCGTCGTTATCGTAATCGAGGAAGCCGCAGCCCCACGCGACGTACTGGTTGATGATGCCCACCCCGGATTCAAACGCCGCATCCGTAAACGTGCCGTCTCCGTTGTTGTGGTACAGGTTGCAGGTGTCGTCGGCAAAGTTGGTCTTGAAGATGTCCAGCCAGCCATCGCAATCGTAGTCGCCGACCGCTATGCCCATCCCCGCTTGCTCATGCCCATTCTCGTTGTAGGCGCAACCCGCGATCATGGCGACATCGGTAAACGTACCGTCATGGTTGTTCTGAAAGAGAATGCTCGGTTCGGAATCCACAGCCACATAGATGTCCGGCCAGCCGTCATTATCGAAATCGTAGGAGACCGCCGTGATGGAATAGCGAGGGCCGGGCTTCAGGATGCCCGCTTTTTCCGTGACGTCGGTAAACGTGCCGTCGCCGTTGTTGTGAAATAGTTCATTGGTTTCGCCGGGAAGGCCCCGGGGACCGCACATCACGGGGATCCCTTTCCACTGGCAGGACGCGGCATCTCCGGGAGCAGGCGTGTGTGCCGGATCGAGCTTGATATAGTGGCACACGAAAAGGTCCAAATGCCCATCGCGGTCATAATCGAACCACGTGCAGCCGGAGCTCCAGCGAACGTCCTCGTTGTACAGGCCGGCCTTGCGCGCCACATCCGTAAACGTGCCATCGCCATTGTTGTGGAAGAGGATGTTGTGCCCCCAAAAGCAGCAGAATAGGTCGTCCCAGCCGTCGTTGTTGTAGTCGCCCACACAGACACCCGTTTGCCAGCCGGTCCTGCCCATTCCGGATTTTTCCGTGACGTCGGTGAAAGTACCGTCGCGATTGTTCTTGTACAAGTGCGAGGTTGGCGCCGCACCCGTTGGCCAGTTGGTGTCCAGCAGCGTGCCGTTGGTCAGATAAATATCCAGCCAGCCGTCATTGTCGTAATCGAAAAAGCCGATTCCGCTGCCCTTCGCTTCAATGATGAGGCGCTTGTGCTCCGTGCCGCCCCACACGTTGGGAATTGTGAGTCCGGCTTCGCGCGCCACATCAACGAAGGTGACCTGCGAGGCTGCCGGCGCATTCGGAAGGGGCTTTGCCTCCAGGATCGCCGAGCGATTCCATTTCCACACCGGGGTTGCCAGCGCGTCGAGCAAGGTTGCGCCGAGTGCAACGAAGGAAGAGCCGAGAAAACGCCGCCGCGGGAGAAACATGGTCATCGGATGGTCACCTTGGGAAAATTTCGCGGCACAATTCCGGTGCCCTCTTTGACCGCGATGATCTTGTTGATCGGTACATTCGTCAAACGGTCCACTTGCCCGCTGGGCCAGGTAATTTCCAGCGATTCGATTTTGGTGCGCTTTGCGAGGCCAAAGTGAATCCGCGGGTCGCTGGCCGACATGTAACCCATGCCGCCTTTGGCCTGTTCCACTTCGACAAACCCCTCCGTGGTCAATTTCAATGAGGCGCCGATGCCGTCGCGGTTTGAGCGTGTCCCGATGAGCAGAACTTCCAGCCAATTATTGGCGTTTCCACCGTCGTTGCGCAGGACCTCAGGGTAATCGCCGCGAACATTAACCGCAATGCCCATCGCGCCGTCATTGTTGAAATCGGCGGTGGCCAGCCCGCGGCCGGCGGTGGGCCTCATGAAATCGGGTCCCAAGGATTCAGAGACTTTATCAAACTGTCCTTTGCCCAGGTTGCGGAACATCAGCAGCGGCTCTTTGTAAGTTACCTCGCTGTGATAGAGCGCCACGTTATCCACCATGGCGCCGTTGGCCTGCAAAATGTCCACCCAGCCATCATTATCGTAATCTACAAACTTCATCGAAACGCCGCTCAAACCCATCGCTTTGTTCCCGATCCCGGAGGAAAACGTAACGTCATCAAAGGTGCCGTTGTGGTTGTTGTGATAGAGACGGTTCAATTCGAAGTCCAGGTGCGTGACGTAAATATCCTGCCAGCCGTCACGGTCCACATCCGCCGCGTCGATGCCCATGCCCGCTTCGTAGCGCCCGTCTTCGCTCGCCGCTATCCCAGAAATGAACGAGACGTCCTCGAACGTTCCATCATGCTTGTTGAAAAAAAGAAAATTGGGCCACGTGTCGTTGGCTATGGCAATGTCCGTCCAGCCGTCGTTGTTAAAATCCGCGAGCACCACGCCTAAGCCCTTGGATTCGGGCTTTCCCACGCCCGAAGCGTCGCTGACATCGGTGAATGTTCCGTCGTGGTTGTTGTGATACAGCTTGGTTTTCTGCCCCCTGTAATTGCCGGGATGGCAATAGGAACGGTAGCCGGGCCTGTGTTCGCCGCACCACAGGTTGTTCTGCGGGCTCCATTCGATGTAGTTGGTGACAATCAGATCTAGCCAGCCGTCTTTATCATAGTCGAACCAGCCAGCGCTGGTGGACCACATGCCTTGGTCCGCGACTCCCGCTTTCTCGGTGACGTCCGTGAAGGTCCCGTCGCCGTTGTTGTGGTAAAGGATGGCGCGGCCATATCCGGTGACGTATATATCGGGATATCCATCGTTGTCATAGTCACCCACGGCTACGCCCTGGCCGTAATGGCCCTCACCTCCCAAGCCGGCCTTTTCGGTCACGTCGGTAAAAGTTCCATCGCCATTGTTGTGGTACAGAGCGCAGCGCAGCGGGTGATCCGGTTTGTAGGCGTCCGTGGGGCCGGACTGCACAAAAAAAAGATCCATCAGGCCATCTTGGTCGTAGTCGAGCCAGGCGACGCCGGTGCCCATGGTCTCGAGATAATACTTCTCTTCAGTTTGTGTGGAGTCCTGCACAAATGTGATGCCGGCGGACTTTCGGATGTCCGTAAAACGAACGGTGATGGGAGCGTCTTTCTGCTTCGGAGTCTGCGCCGTTTGTGCCTGCAGAACGGCGGTAGCGCAGAGTACGCCGCTCAGTGCAAGGAGGGCAGTGCACATGTTTCTACAAATCGACGGTCCGATTGTCCTGGATGTATTCCGCATTCCTTGCTGGTTCGGCAGTTCGGCGCAAACTGGCAGAGTCCATTTTACCGCCGACCCACGGGCCTCACAACCGGAAGTTTGCCTTGGCCGAATCAAAGAGTGCGGTCAGCAATGGAAAGCGCAAATTGCAGGAGTTGTTGACGAGCCGCCATCGGCATCGGATCATTCACCACCAGCGGCATCGCGGGCGCTTTTTCCAAGGTCTCGGCAATGCGATTCACGTCCAGCCCGCCGCCCGCGCTGCTGCCTTTGAAGCGGTTGAGCACTTCCTTGGCCTTTTCGATCTGGCCGGTTTGATAATAAAAAACGCCCAGCGTGGAATAACTGCCCAGCCATTCCGGCAACAGATCAACAGCCTGCTCCAGTTGCTGCGCGGCCTGCGCCGTCTTGCCATCCAATACGGAAACCAGTCCCTGGCCCCAGAGGAGTTTGCCCGATCCCGGAATGCGAGAGCGACCGTCCTGCAGAGTTTTCTCCGCGCTCCGCAGATCGTTCTGGCGAAGTTGCAGCAGCGCGAGAGAGAGATAATATTGGTCGTTGTCGGGGTTGCGACGAATGGCATTCCTGTAAATCTCCGAAGCTTCGGCGGGCTGGCCGAGGTGCGCCTTGATATCTCCCAGCAAGGAGAGGAAGGCATCGTCCTGCTGGCCGTTCGCGGAGACCTGCTGGGCAACTTCGAGCGCCTGCGGGTACATGCCTTTGCGGAAATAGGCGTCCGCCAGATCGAACTTGATATCGTCAGAATCGGGATTGGCGTGCAAAGCCGCCTGAAAATGCTGGATGGAATCCTGGTACAAACGGTAGCGCGCCAACAGGACTCCTACCCCGGTTTGCGTCCGGAAGTCGCCTGCGCTGAGCTGGTCCAACTGAGTGATCGCTTTGCGCGCTTCCTCAACGTTGCCGAGTTTCAGGTACCCTTCGGCGAGCAAGTAAAGGTTTTCCGGCTGGTCAGGCTGTTTCTGGATCTGTTTAGCCAGTTCGGTGAGGTCGAGTTGCGCCTTCTCCTTGCTGGAAAGGTTTGAGCGGTTGTCGAGATAATCAAAGAGTTTCTCGTAGGGGTAGGGGCCGTTCGAAGAGTTCTTGGAAAGAGTCTGAAACACGCTCAGATCCCGTTGTGCAGCCTCTGTCTGATGGAGGCTTCGCTCGACCATGGCCAGCTTGTAGTATCCCGGTGCAGGGGACGAGCTCACGCGGACGAATTTTCTCAGCAGCTCGGCAGCCTCCGCGTATTTTTTGTTGGCGATACGCAAGTTTGCGAGTTCCAGCAAAGCCTCGGCATGGTTGGGGCTCAAGCGCAACACTTCCTGGAAGCGCTGTTCGGCGGCCTCGTGATTTCCCTGGTGCTCCTCGATATATCCGATGTTGAAAAGGCACGAAGGATTGCGTGGATCCTTTTTCAAGCCTTCTTCAAAATATTTTTGGGCCTCGTCGAAACGTCCCAGTTGACGGTAGCAAAGCCCTAAAAATGCATAGGATCGCGCCGTAGGATCCAATTCGGTCATCTGTTTGAACTCTTCGATGGCTCTCTCTGCCCGGCCCGACATGAAGTAGCTTTCCCCGAGTGCCGCGCGCAGGTCCATGCGCTGCGGAGCGATTTTCAAGCCGGATTCCAGCAAGGGAATGGAGTCCTCGTAATAGTTCTGAGACATACTCACAAGCGCCAGGTGATAGATGATGTCCGTATTCTCTGGCGCAAGCTTGTGCGCGCGCACCAGCAGGTCCAGGGCGTCCACCGGCTTCCGCTGCGCGGAATAAACCTGCGCCAGGAGGGAAAGGGTCTCGGGCGAATCGGGCTTGAGATTCAGCGCGCGCTTCAGGGAGAGTTCCGCGCTCGCATATTCGGCATTGCGCAGATAGACCTGTCCGAGGTTGTAGAGAATCTCAAAGGTCTGAGGCTGCAGCACGTTGGCTTGTTCCAGTTGGAGTTGTGCGGGCCGGAGCTGTTTCTCGCCCGCCAGCAATACGCCCAACGTGAAGTGCACCTGCACGTTGTCCTTATTATGGACAGAAAGTTCCCCCGCGGTCTTCAACCCTTCCGCGGTCTTGCCGGCGTCAAGATAGGCCCGCGTGAGGCTGAACTGGGACGCAATCGTTGGCGGGTGGATGCGCAGCAAGAAAGGAATAGCTTCCGCAGGTTGCTTCTTCGCCAGAAGGACAAGGGCCAGATTGTAGTTGCCGTCGTTATCCGCCGGATTCAGGCGCACCACCTCCCGGAATTCTTTTTCGGCCAGATCAAAATTCCCCTGAGCCACGTACAAGTTGCCCATGTCGATGCGAATCCCCGTGGATTTCGGGTTGAGTTCCAATCCTCGCTGAAACGCGGAAAGGGCTTCCGTGTACTTCTTCTCTGCGGTATACACAAGCCCCAGAAGCCCATATCCCTCAGGCCTGGAAGGATTCTGCTGCAGTTCTTCCTGAATCCTGTTTTTCGCGTCTTCGAGTTTACCCTGCCTCAGAAGTGCTTTTGCATCCGCAAAAGGGGAGGGGGCTTTGGAAACCGGGTGCGCGCTTTGTTTGCTGGGAGCCGTTTGTTGCCCCGCAGCTCCCTGGCTCGCGAAGAAAATCGTGCAGAGCGCAACGCTGCTGGTTAGTAGCGTGCGCCAGCCCCGCTTCCCGGCCGTGTGCCGGACAAAACTACAAATGGCCATGGGTACACCTCCACGCGCGCTCACCCTGAAATAAAAGCGGTTGATAATTAATTTAGCATTTCCAGAGTCTGTTGAGCCAACTTGTTCTCTGGCTGCTGGCGCAGCAACTCCCGCAGTATTTCTCCGGCCTTTTCCGGTTCCTTCAAAAGCACGTAGAGTCTGGCCAAATTCAGATAGGCCTGGTCAAACTTTGGAGCAACCTGGATGCATGTTACGAATTTCTGCTGCGCTTCGGAATACTCAGAGGCAAGGGCCGGCGATGAGCGGTGGAGCGCACTGCACCTGAGCTGCGTTTCTGCCACCGCGCTCGCAAGTCGCCTGTGCTGCCGATGTAGAATCTCCCATCCTGCTCGCTCAACAAAACGTACGAGTAGTTCATTGAACTTCCCAGCCATCTGGTCAAAACAGTTGGAACGGCACTATGAATTCCAGGGTCCCGAAGAATCTCCCACCACCAGTTCCGCGGAAATCTCGTATTCCCTGCCCTGAGGATTGGGAGAGCTGCAAAGTTCATGCAGGGCATCGGCGGCCATTTGTCCGAGCAAATCCCGGTGGATGTCCACGGTGGTGATCGAAGGGATGCTGTATTCCGCCAGCCGCGTCCTGTCGAAGCCTGTCACAGAAATATCTTGGGGAATCCGGAGGCCCGCCGAGGTTAACCCCTTCATCACGCCCACCGCCGTGAGATCGTTGACGGCCATCACCGCCGTAGGCCTGGGAGACATTTGAGCGATGGCCAGTCCAGCGGCTAGTCCTCCTTCGAAGCGCAGGTCCCCGTGCAGGACCGGCCCGGGTTTCAGTCCCAAGGCTTGCATGGAACGCTCGTAGGCCTCCAGTCGCGCCTCGTTGGATTTGAGTTTCGGCCTGCCGGCGACGAAGGCGATCGTGCGGTGCCCCTGTTGATACAGGTATTGGGCAATCTGCTCGATCCCAGAAGCGTAATCGATGCGCAGAGTGCTGACATATCCCCGTGCGGGGCCGAGATCGAGAAAGGTGACGGCAATCTTGCGGCGCGCCAGTTCGTTGATCAGGCGCGCGCTGAATTCGGAGGTCATGATCGCGACGCCGCCTACATTGTGCGCCATCATGCGGCGGGCTGCCTCTTGCGTGCGCCGCGGGACGTAGTTTGTTTCACTGAGAATGGTTTCGTAGCCGAGTTGCCGGGTGCGCTCCAGAAAACTCATGATAACTTCAGGAAAGAAGGGGTTCACGATGTCGGAAACGATGATTCCCAGCGTGCGGGTGTCGCGGGAAGCGAGGCGACGGGCATGAATGTTGGGGAGATAGCCGAGGCGCTTGACGGTCGAGAGAACCAGGGCCTGCGTCCTGCGGCCGACCTTGCCTCTCTTGTTCAGTACGTTTGAAACAGTGGCCGTCGATACGCCAGCGGCCTTGGCAACGTCTCGTATGGTCAAACCCATAAATGCAAACACCTGCCCTCGACGAACAGATGCCAGCCATCGCGGCCTCGCCAGAGTAAATCAGCCGCGGCCACATTATAGACGGAAAAAAATGCTTGACAACAGTCAAAAGAGCGTGTAAACGTGTACCCCAAGGTTAAGCGGTTAAGTTGTTTGGTTGGGGTGCCTGGTCGTGGGTCGTCAAAACCCTTCCGGGTATTCCGCATTCATTCGTTGCAGGAAATCGGTGCCGTGACGTGATTTGCGGCTGGCTTCGTGGATTCCCGTCAGGGAGTTCTCGCGGACAGTCTGGGTTGCGCGTTTCGTCGAGGCAATCATTTGTATTTTGCCGATTAGGGAAACTTGAGGAGGTTGGGATGAAGGCTAGCTTGAAATTCACTTATATCAAATTGCTGGTGACCTTTCTGGTTTTGTTGTTCGCGGCGAGTCTGCTGTTCGCTCAGGTGGACGCCGGCGCCGTTCTGGGTACCATCACAGACCAAAGCGGCGGTGTGATCAACGGCGCCAAGGTCGTCCTCACCAATGAGGGGACGGGCGCAAGCCTAACATTTACGACCAGTTCGGATGGCGTCTACAAATTCTCGCCAGTCAGGATTGGTTCCTACAAGATTGATGTCACCTTCCAGGGGTTCCAGGCGGTTACGACGAAAGGTGTTGCCGTGGACGTCGGTGCCCAGGTGGTGGAGAATTTCACCCTCAAGCCGGGCAACGTTAGTCAGACCGTTGAAGTAAGCGCTACCGCGCCTCTCCTGGAGTCGCAGGATGCATCTGTCGGCCAAGTAGTGGACTCCAAGGACATGAACAATCTTCCACTCAACGGCCGGAATTTTACCTTCCTTGCGCAACTCTCCGCAGGCGTGAATACGCCGCAGTCAGACACCCGAGGTAACGCCGCGAGCGGCGCTTTTTCCGCCAATGGTCAGCGCCCCTCAATGAACAATTACCTCCTCGACGGCATCGACAACAACTCGGACACCGTCGACTTCCTCAACGGCACAAACTACGTCATTTTGCCTCCTATTGACGCCATTCAGGAGTTCAAGGTGCAGAGTACGGACTTCAGCGCCGAATTTGGCCGCTCGGGAGCCGGTATCGTCAATGCCACCATTAAGTCCGGCACCAACGAGCTGCACGGTGCGGCCTGGGAGTTTTTCCGCAACGACAAAATGGATGCGGCGGACTTCTTTGAAAATGCGGGTCAGATCCCAAAGGGCGAACTCCGTCAGAACCAGTTTGGATTCACCGCGGGCGGCCCTGTCGTGATCCCGCACGTCTTCAATGGCAAGAACAAACTTTTCTTCTTCGGCGACTTTGAAGGGTTCCGCAGGGTCCAGGGTACCGTCTTTACTAGTTCGGTTCCGACGGCCGTCGAGCGCAGCAGCGGTTACACTAATTTTTCGGATCTCATCGCCGGACAACCCTGCAACCCGCCTCCATCGACTACCCCCCCTGTTTGTCCTACGGACAATCTGGGTCGGATTATCCCTCTCGGCACCATCATGGACCCAGCGACGACGCGGGCCGTGTTGGCGGGTGCCACGGACCCTGTGTCAGGCCTGGTTGCAACCACAACCGGTTTTGTTCGCGACCCGTTCTACACGGGTGGCAGCATTGCTGGAATAACCAACTTCGTTCCTCTGGCCAGCGCTTTGAACCAACTGCCGGCTGGACGCTTGGATGCTAATGCCATCAAGCTGTTGAATCTTTATCCGATGCCAACCACTGGCTCGCTCTTTTCAAACTTCGCGAGTTCGCCAAAGCTCTACGAACATAGCAACGCCTTTGATGCCCGCATGGATGCCAATTTCACCGACAAGAATCAGGTTTTCTTCCGGTTCAGCTACAAGGACGATCCGGACTACATCCCCGGCCCCTTCGGTGGCGTGGCGGACGGCGGCGCGTTCCAGCAGGGCCCGCAGACCGCGCTTGCACAGGCGAGCGCATTGGGTTACACGCACACGTTCTCTCCAACGTTGATCAACGAGGTGCGTGCCGGCCTCAACTACCTGCACACGACGCGCACGGGGCCCGAGTCTAGCGTGATGGGTATTCCGGCACAATATGGCATTCTGGACATTCCACAGGTGGCTGAAAACGGGGGTCTCCCTGCCTTTGGCATTGGCGGTCTGTCTACCTTGGGGAGCAACAATTTCTTGCCCTCGGACGAGGTTAGTTCCACCTTCCAGCTTACCGACGATGTCACGAAAATTTACGGCAAGCACACTTTCAAAATGGGATTTGAATGGCAGCACGTGAAGTTCTCCACCTTGCAACCGTCCTGGTCTCACGGTCAATTCGATTTTAATGGTCAATACACGGATATCGCCGGCGGCTCGAATTCCAGCAACACAGGCCGCGCGCAGCTCCTCTTGGCTCCGATAGCCTCGACCGTGGCGGGCGGCGTGAATTACGTTGGCGGGACGGATGACCTTCGAGCCTCCAATATGGGCGCAACCGATGACGGCAAGAACTACTACGGCGGCTACGTCAACGACGACTGGAAGGTTACTTCCAAGCTGACAGTCAATCTTGGCCTGCGTTATGACTTTTTTGGCCTCGTCTTCGAGCACCACAACGCTCAGGCCAACTTTGTGCCCGCTGCCCCCGGAGGCGAAGCGACTGAAATAATTCCCCCGGGCAACCCGAACACGTCGTTGCTCTCTGCAAGTTACCTCGCTCTGTTGGCGCAGGACGGCATCAACTTGCAGATCACGAACCAGTACGGCGGCGGACTTGGGACTTCCCAAAAGTTCAATTTTGCCCCGCGCGTGGGCTTTGCTTACCAAGCCAGTCCAAAGCTGGTGGTACGCGGCGGATTTGGCGTTTTCTATAACGGTTTTGAAAATCGTGGATATTCGCCGAATCTTGGCGAAAGCTATCCCTTCCAGTTCAATTTCAACTATCCCACGGCCAACGACTCCACGCCCACGAAAATTACCGGATGCTCCGCTCCGGCAATCACCTTCGAAGTCGGATTCTCCTGCACGCCTCTCAGCCCGAATGCGGTTATCGCCAATGGGTTGGGCTTGCCCGGAATCCAGTTCCACTACCCGACCCCCTATTCCATGGGTGGCAATCTGACCGTGCAATATCAGGTCACGCCCACCCTTGCTGTCCAGGCCGGACTGGTGATTTCGGACGGACGCCACATCGAGGTCTTTCCGAATTCCAACCTTGTATCCACGATCGACTATCATTCGTATGGTATTTACGGAACCTCGGTTGGAGGAGCTCCGGTAGTCCCGTGCACCGGCACAGTCACTTCCGCCAGCACATGCTCCCTGATTCCTTACCCGGATTTCAGCTCCGGTTCCAGCTACGCTGCGGCGGAAGGCAACAGCAACTACAACGGTTTGCAAACGAAGATTGAGAAGCGCTTTGCGAACGGCCTAAACTTCCTCTTCACCTATACCTGGTCGAAGGTGCTCACCGATGCACGTGATCCGCTAAACACTGGGAGCGCGCTTGGTAGCTACCGTGGGCCGGATGTTCCTAATTTCGGGATCCATGCGGATTATCAATTGGCTCCCTCTGACATAAGGAATGTCTTCCACTTTAGCGGCGGCTATGAACTGCCCTTCGGCAAAGGCAAGAAGTTCGCTTCCGGCGCCACAGGGCTCCAGAACCAGTTGATTGGCGGCTGGAGCATTAACTGGTCAACGACACAGGAAGGTGGCCAGCCCATAAGCATTGGTTGCTTGCAGAGTCCTGCGGCAGGCTTGGGATGCGGCGCTCTCAAAATTCCAGGCCAGTCTGTGAAGGTCGGACTGCATACAGATTCGAATGGCAAGTTGAGCTTGTTCTCGAATGGTGCAGCAGCGCTCACGCAACCTTGTGTGATCGGAGCGAACGGACTGCCCGAAGGGCCTGTGGGCAACCAGCCCGGCACGCCGGTCGGATGCGTGCCGTTGACGGGTACTGCGGCGCTGGGTGGAATAGTTCAATACCCAGGGCCCGGCTACCACAGGCTGGACTTCTCAACTTTCAAGGACTTTCCGATTACTGAACGTGTCAAACTCCAATTCCGTGCGGAGGTCTTTAACATCTTCAACCATCCGGCGTTCAACGCCCCCAATTTCAGCGGAAACGGCGTGGTTGGCGTTCCGAACTCCGGTAACTACAGCAGTACCAACTTCGGCGAAATCGGGTCCACTCGCGATGCTCCTTACGATCCGAGGCAGATCCAGTTCGCCCTTAAGCTGTACTACTAATTCGATCCCTTACACCCCACCGGCGAAGGCGCTTCGTAAGAAGCGCCTTCGCCGCAGTAGTTTTCAGGCCCCGGTCCATCCTTGCGGCCCCGTGATACGATTCTAATATCGTGACCCGAATGTATTGGTTTATGACGTGTGCGGTTCTGACTCTCGTGACGTGCGCCTTTCTGACGCCGCCAGCCGGTGCTCAGAAGCAGGACCTGGACCGGGAGTTCAAGGCGGCCGTCGCACAATATGAGGCTGGCCAATACCCGGATGCCGCCACACAGCTCGAAAAGCTTGTGCGCGAGGTGCCGGAAAGCTTCGAAGTGCAGGAACTCCTGGGACTCGTCTACGCGGCCCAGTCGCAATACGACAAAGCCAACCCACACCTGGAAAAAGCAGTTCGCCTGAAACCCGATTCCGCGACGGCCCGCACCAACCTTGGCAATAATCTTCTACGCCTGGACAAGCTTGCCTTGGCGGAGCAGCAGTTCAAAAAGGCGGCCGCGCTGGCGCCGCGGGAATATGAGGCCAGCCACAACCTCGGAGAGTTCTACGTCCGCTCCAACAAGATCCCAGAGGCCATTCCGTTTCTCGAGCGCGCGCAGCGGATTAATCCATCCTCTTATGACAACGGCTACGATTTGTCTCTTGCCTACCTCTCCACGGGGCGCCTTAGTGATGCTCGCAAGTTGATCCAGGACCTTGTCAAACGGAAGGACACGGCCGAACTCCACGATCTTTTGGGTGAGGTGGAAGAAAAAGACGGCAAATTTGTGGCTGCCGCCAATGAATTGGAGATCGCGGCGCACATGGAGCCGAGTGAAAACAATATCTTTGACTGGGGCAGCGAACTTCTGATTCACCAAACCCTGGAACCAGCGATCGAGGTTTTCCGGCGGGGCGCGGAACGCTACCCGGATTCGTCGCGCATGGCCATTGGCCTGGGAATGGCGTTGTATTCCCTCGGCAAGTATGACGAAGCCGTCAAATCGCTGCTGCGCGCGGCGGATCTGAACCCTAGCGATCCCCGCTGCTACCCCTTCTTGTCCTGGGCATATGACAGTTCGCCGAACCAGGCCGCGGAGGTCATCGAGCGATTCCGGCGGTTCGCGGAACTTCAGCCCAAGAACGGTCAAGCCGTCTACTACTACGCTATGAGCCTGTGGAAGGGCAAAAGGGCCCAGGATCCGAACCTCGATCTCAGCCAGATCGAAGTGCTTCTGAAGAAAGCCGTCGCACTCGATCCGGGACTCGCGGAGGCGCACCTGCAGTTGGCCAATCTTTACTCCGACCAGCGGAAATACGCGGAATCCGTCCCGGAATATCTGCGGGCGCGTGAGCTCAATCCAGGCCTGGCCGACGTCCATTACCGACTGGCGCAGGCCTACGTGCGCGTGGGTGAAAAGGACCTGGCCCAGGAGGAATTCAAGGTGTACCAGCAGCTCCGGGCGCAGCATCTTTCCGATCTCGACAGACAGCGAGCGGAAATCCGTCAATTCGTTTACTCGGAGAAGCAGGGCGCTGGGACAAAGCCGTAAACCCAAACAAGAGATTCCGGAGGAGAACGAAGTGTCGCAGTCGGAACCAAGGCGGGTTTTTGATGCCGAAACGGCAGACCCCGGCTGGAAAAGTCTTTACAGAGTCGGCGGAATCACTGCCCTGATTATGGTGGTGTTTCCGCTTGCCGAGGTGGCCATCAGTTTCCTTCCGGGCGTGGCTGGATTGTCGCAGGGGACGGTGACCGTAATCGATTGGTTCACTCTCTTTCAGAACCACTGCTTTCTGGCGCTCCGCAACCTCGGTCTCTTGAATATTATTGGAGCCGCCTTTTTAGCACCAACGATTTTGGCCATCTTCTCCGCCCTCAGGCGAGACTACGGAGCATACGCGGCGCTCGGCACAATCCTTTTCTTCGTGGGGCTGGCGGTTTACCTCGCCAGCAGCAGGGCCTTCCCTATGCTTTCCCTGAGCGGCCAATACGCAGTTGCCACCACGGATGCACAGAGAGCTCTGTTAGCCGCGGCAGGGCAGGCGATGCTGGCAGAGGGACAGAGCCGCGCCGGTGTTCCCCTCATGGAATTTGCATGCCTGTTAATCTCGGCGATCATGCTGAGAGGTAGGGTCTTCAGCAAAGCGACCGCCTGCGCGGGAATTCTGGGGAATGCGCTGCTAATCGTCGTTGAAATCATCACAACTTTCACGAGGGGGTTGCCTAACGCGGGGTTTGTAATTGCCATCTGTGGCGGGCTCTCGCTGATGACCTGGTACCTCCTGCTTGGCAGAAGGCTGTTCCAGCTTGGGCGCACCTAAAGAATCAGGCGGCACGGAACAGACCACTTGCCCGAAGGGCTTCGAATCGCCTTCTAATTCTTGCCGCCAATTCGCGGCGAAACCAGCGCCAGCGTGCCAGCCCGTCGTGTGCGCGAGCGCCATAGGTGAACCCGCTATTTTCGATGTAATATGATGAGAAGGCATGGGGCTCGTAGCTCAGCGGTTAGAGCAGCGGACTCATAATCCGCACGAGGCAATCTCGCAGCACCCTTGCAGCACTCCGCACCGGAACGCAGCACAGCGAAACTCGCCAGTATCCATGCGGGTTCCTTGAGTTTCACTTCGCATATAGTTCGCGCAGCACCGCGCACACGAGTGCACCATCCGGTAGAACCAACTGACACCAGAACTGACACCGGGAAGCATGCTTCGGGGCGACACCGAGGCCCCCCGCCAGCTACCCCCCGCCGTGAGCCTGTAGAATCGCACAGACGCAGGTTTCAAGAAAAACGGCTCTCATTTTTAAGTTTTTCCCGCAAAAAGCTTGAAACTCTAGAAGTGGCGCAGGCCGCGCAGGAGCGGATTTTCGGGCGGTTCGTGGTCCGGGTGGACACCTGGTATGACGGGAGTGTATCGAACAGGTGGCGGTGTCTCGACTCTTTTCTGGCTGGGCGCGGGGGCAGGGATGGACGTGGGGGCAGGTTCGGCTGACGGCGCCGGCAGGCTGCGGGACGGGGGTGAGGGAAGCGTGTGCTGCGCTTGCCATGCTCGCTGGGCCTCTTCGTCGGCTTCGTCGTCTTGTCTGCGAAGCGCCCTGGCCACTTGCAGCAACACTTCAACGCCGAGGATGACGTTCGGCGCGCCCTTCAGGACCAACGATTTGTCTGCGGCAATGGCAGCGGAGAGGGTTTTCTTGTAGCCGTCCAGCTTTGCGATGTCGCCGTCGGTGATAGAGGCGAGCAAGCGCTCAGCCAAGCCTTCAAAGGTCTGGCTGAGATCACCCTTGATCTTTTGCACTTCAACGGCCACAACCGGCAACCTGAGCAATCTAGCGATGGTGTGGGGTGAGCGATGCAATTCTCGCGCGATTGCCCGAGCGGATCGGCCAAGGCCCGAGAGTTGCTTCACTCGGGCAATCTCCTCTGTGTTCAACGGCAGATCACCGGGCTTTCTCATTTAATGCTCCCTAGATGGATTATACGCACACAAACGCTCGCACAAAAGGGGCAGGGCCACGCTCACCCCCGCCCGCGATAGCAACGGGTCAGCGTTCGCCACTCGCTACTCTCTTGGGCGGCTGTCAGCTGGTCGACTCGATACACCGATTCGCCTAACTGCGCTTCTAGGTTGTTCAGGCTGTCCCTCGTTGCGTCGAGGATGCTGGCGAGTCCGCTTTCAGCGCCCCTAATCAGAAGGATCGAGGCTTCGCGGAACTCCTCGGCCCCACGCCGCAAGGCGTCTCTCTTTTCGTTTTGGATCTGCTCGCGCCGCGCCGCAATTTCACGCCGCCGTTTCTCAACCTTTTCCGCACCTGCCTTCACTTCTGCTAACTCGGCTAGCTTCGCCTCTGTGCTTTCTCCCCGCATAACGAGTTGGTCAAGCTCGAATCGCAGCACGCGCTCCGTAGATGCCAGGCGCTCGGTGGTGACTTGATTCTTAGCTTCCAAGTCAGCCGATTCGACTGCGAGCACAGACAACTCTTCATTGAGGCACTCGCACGCCTCCGCATACTCCTTCTCTCGCCGTTCGTTCAGCGCGGCCAGGGCCTCTCTGGTGAAATCACGGATAGACTGCCCCATGTCTCTCGGTTCTTTCGCTGCCAAATTTTCAAGCTGATCTGTCATGGTCCTTTGTCCTTTCCACGCCTTTTGTGGCGCCAGTCGCCCGTTCTAAACGAGCGATTTCGCGTTGAGTCCAGGCGTATTCTTCGCCCACTTCGCCCGCTTGCAGGAGCAGGTCCGCCCGCTGGCGCAGTTTGAAGATCATGTTCTCTGCTTCTTGTGTGGGCGAGAGCATTTTAGGTTCCATACGTTCGCTCACGATTGCCTCCGTTTCGGACTCAAGGAGTACAAGTACGGTTTGAGCACTTGCTGAAAGTATTCTTGCTGCTCCGATTCACCTTCAAATTCGCGGGCGAGCGTTTCCATGCGGGTCAGGGTGCCGCTGTCCACTAAGTGCGCGCCTTTCACCACCCCGAGGTAGTGCCGAAAGATTCTATCCGGGCTTTGCGTCACGCCGGTTTGTAGGTAGGGTTGCCTCGAAAAACTGCTTTCAATTTTCCCGGCCACATGCGCGCCGACGTCTTTCGCAAGCAACCGCTCGACTGAATTGGGCGACCCGGGCAAACTGGGCAGTTCAAGCTCAACATGACCCGATTCCGCCCCCGAGGGATAAACCCAGTTCCCCCGTGCGTCGAGCGTGTCCAGCCGTTGCGATTCATCTACGTTGTTCATTTCAGCCATCGTTTCTCCTTTTCATGCGCTTTCCTCTGTTCCAAACTCACAGCAAGCGCGGCGCTTTGGGAAGGGCGCGGCGAAAGCTGCGCCTTCCCAGCCGTGCTGTGAAACCACCCATATTCTAAGGGGTGGCTGCACACTGCACACCCCCATGATTTGCCTGTGCAGTGAGGCATTGCACGGGTGGCTGCACACATAGGCTCACTGCGATAACTCCTTTCGATAGCGTCTGATGCTTGAACCGTCGATCTTGATTCCGTTGTCCGCGAACATCTTCACAAGGTCGCCTGAGCTGATTTCAGGGTTTTCCGCTATCCAACCTCGCATGAGCGCCTTATTCGCGGCCTTGGCTTCTTTGACGGCCTCGGGTGCCCCGCCCCCGCGATTCCGTTCCAACTCTTGCTCATCCATGAGGCTTCCGCACTCGCCGGGGCGTTTGAGAATCTGGAAGTCTCCGCTATCGTCAATGTGTGGACGCCCGATGATCTGAAAAGGGCCGCATGGCTGAAAGTCCCTGGGCTTGATGTTTTCTATGTGTAGGATGTTCGAGGCCGCGTCGATTTGCTTCACGCCCCACGCCGTTGTCAACATCGCGCCCACGTCTCCGCTCCCACGCAAAACATTTTCAAGTGTCATGCGATTTTCTTTTGCAAAAGGTTTCGGCGAATGGTGCGCCGCGATTACGGATCGTGCGCCTGAGCCCAAGAGTGAAAAAATGTCGTTTGCGAGACCACGCGCCATCTCGGTTGCGCTGTTTTCATCACCCTCGGCGAAGCGAACAGCCGTGTCTAAAATGACGTGCGCGCCCTTCACCGCGAACAGGATTCGCGGATCGCTGAGGCAGGGAGTCGGCCCTTTTGAAAGCGTCCTCACTAACAACCGTTCATCATTCGGCGCGAGGTAACTATAGAGTCCAAAGAGTTGCAGCCTGTGTTTGAATGGCGCGAGCGAACACTCGGGTACGAGATAAACCACGCGGAGACAGTTCTCTTCCACTGGAAACAAGTCCCAGAGCCTCCCGCCCTTGCCGGAAAGCAGCGCCTTGGCAATCGAGCACAAGATGAGGGTTTTTCCGTGGCCGCTGAGTCCGCCGATCATCGTTGCCCCATCGTTCTGCAGGAATCCACCGATAGCAAAACTGAGTGGCGCGCAGTTCTCGAAATCCGCATAACTATGAAACATTTCCCGCCAGGCAGAAGGCTCGATAGTCAGGGACTGATTCGCACAAAGAGCGGCGATCCGCTCGCCTGCCCGCGTGAGAAGCACTTGCGCGTCATCGCCGCGATAGCCTGAGATTTCCTCGCCGATTTCCTCGGCCATGTGCGCTAATTGCCTGAGCAAAGATTTTTGTTTCACGATCCTTGCGTAGTGGCTGACGTTCGAGATTCGCGGGAGCCCATCGGGGAGTTGCGCCAGGTAGCCAACGCCGCCAGCTTTTTCGAGATCGCCCGTGCGCTCCAGATCATCGTGCAGTAGGACCAAATCTATCGGCTGCGCCTGCCCGGCCAGGCCAATCATGCGAGAGAAAATCATCCGGTGCTCGGGCACACAAAAATCGTCCGGGCGAAGCGCACTCGCCGCGACATTGAGCGCGGAGTTGTCGAGGATGATCGCGCCTAGCACGCTGCGCTCGGCATCAGGGTTCATGTGGACGCGAGGCAAGGGCCGGTCGAGTTGGGTCAAACTTTCCACGCGCTATGCCTCAACTGACGGGCCAATGTGGTCGGTACGAGTGAAGGCGACCACAGAAGCGAATTTCACCAAGCGCCGTTTGCCCACGGTGATCGAGGCGAGTTCCTTTCGGGCAATCATGGCGTCGATAGTCCGCAAGCTCAGTCCCAAGGCCGAAGCAGCCTCTTTCTTGCTGACCAAAAGCGGTTGGCGGGGTGTGGTTTCCATATTTTATTTTCCTCCTGCACGCATAGTCGCACTTGACAGCGCACCGAAGCAATGATAAAACGATTGTAGCGCTGCGATTGTAACAAGCAGCGGCGAAGGAGCGAAAATCGTTGGGACACCTTACACCCATTGAAAAGCAGCGCGGAGAGCTACTGGCGCACTTTCTAAATGAAAACTTGGCGGATCAACGAGAGATAGGCCAGATTCTCGAATCCTGCCAAGAGTTACACGCGCTCTACATCCACCGGCCCGCGCCTTTACCGTCGCCGGAGCGATATGCCTACCAACTGAAAGAGCTTTCGCTAGTGGGGAGAATCGGTCAACTCTTGCGAGGGTTTGAAATTGTCTTAGGGCTTGAAGCATCCGAGCTAGGGATTTCGACCGTCTGGCAACTGGCGCGGCCAATCCCTTCAAAGCACAAGGCGGTAATCGCCCAATTCACTAAAACGGGCGCTCGGACATTCAACCCAGTTCAAGTGATTCTCGAAATGACCGCCTCGGGTATCGTGGACCGCATCCGCCGGTGTGAAAATCCCGGCTGCGAAAAATGGATCATGGCTGTTAGCGCAAAGAAAATTACCTGTGACGGCGTGTGCCGCTTCGCCAAGTACGCAGCGAAGCGAGGCTCCCGCGCCAACGACATGGCCAAGATTCGCAAGCTGCATCGGGAGAATCCCAACCTGAAAAAGCAGAAAGGAAAGCATCATGCAAACTGACACTCTGACGGACGGGCAGGCCAGGACGCGGCGCAATCCTCGCGGCGTGTTCGAGAAAGTGCCCGGCTCGGGCGTGTGGTGGGTTCGCCATGCGGACAAGATGGGACGCATCCGGCGCGAGAAGGCGGGCTCGAAAAGCGCAGCACTCCTGTTGTACCGCAAGCGGAAGACGGAAGCCCTCGAAGGAAGGAAATTGCCGGAACGTCTGCGGGCACCTCTCGTTAGTTTCAATGAACTGGCCCAGGATGCGCTCGCCTACTCAAAGGCCCACAAGCGCAGTTATCACGACGATGTTAACCGCATGGAGCGGCTACTTGGATGGTTCCGTGAGCGGACGGCGGATTCCATTACGCCGCAAGACATCGAGCGCCGAATGACGGAAGCCGCAGAGGAAAACGATTGGGCACCGGCCACAATTAACCGTCTGCGCGCCCTTATCTCGCTCACCTACCGGCTCGGCATTGAAAGCGGTAAGGTTTCCTCGAATCCCGCACGGCTAGTGAAACACCGCCAAGAGAACAATGCACGCATCCGCTGGCTGACACCGGAAGAAGAAGTGAGGCTCCGCGCCGCCATCGAAGCCACCCGGCCTGAGCATCTACCGGAACTAGACTTGGCGTTGAATACGGGGCTGCGACTTTCCGAAATGTACGGTTTGACGTGGGAGGATGTAAATCTCTCACGTTGCGTGCTGACTATCCCGCGCTCGAAGAATGGCGAGTTGCGGCACGTCCCGCTTAATAGCGCCGCGCTCGCCGCACTCCAAAAGTTAAAGGCACAACGTGACGGCTCAGGGCCGGTATTCCGCAATGCGGAAGGCGGGCGATTGACCGGGCCGCGCTACTGGTTCGAGCCAGCGATCAAAGCCGCGAAGATTCGCACGTTTAGCTGGCATTGCCTGCGTCACAGCTTCGCCAGCCGTCTTGTGATGGCCGGGGTTGACCTTCGCACCGTGCAAGAGCTAATGGGCCACAAACAAATCTCCATGACTGTCCGCTATTCGCATCTTTCGCCGACCCACACGCTGGCAGCCGTTGAGCGCCTGACCGGAGTCATTCCAGAGGAACGAACTGGCACCAGAACTAGCACCAGCCAGAGTGAGCAAAGCGAGCCGCAGGCCGTCTATCTGCATTAAGTCTTCTCGGTGTAGTATGTTGAGAAGGCGTGGGGCTCGTAGCTCAGCGGTTAGAGCAGCGGACTCATAATCCGTTGGTCCCAGGTTCAAATCCTGGCGGGCCCACTACCTACATCAAATGACTTGTCGCCACACGTGGAGAAGCTGTTTTCTCCCGCTTGGTAGCCGCCGTCAGATTGCGCCGCACTCTGAGGAGATAAACACCGTCCGTTGCGGTTGGAGCAGGCGCCATGTCCTCCAGTTCGCTCGCCACAGAAATTGGAATTCACCGGATCCTCGCAGCGATCGACTTTTCTCCGTCCTCAATTAAGGCGCTGAACCATGCCATCGAGATCGCCCGCAGCTACGGCGCAACGTTTTACCTCGCGCACGTCGTGTCCTCGATCGGCTACGTCATGGCCGGAGCCGACGCCATGGCCGCGGCCGTGGACACCGCGGCCCAGGAATTGAGAGAACTGGAGCAGCGCCTGTCGCGCACGGGCACTCTCGCCGGACTTCCTCATGAAATGTTGGTGTGTCAAGGCGATGTCTGGCATCAACTGGCGCAGATTGTCAGGGAGCAGGGCATCGACTTGATCGTGCTCGGCACGCAGGGGAAAACAGGCCTCCGCAAATTGGCGCTTGGCTCGGTCGCGGAATCCGTATTCCAGCATGCCTTGTGCCCGGTTCTGACCGTCGGTCCCTGCGCTCCCGCTGATCCGCCGCTGCATGGCGAGCTCAGCCACATCCTTTACCCGACCGATCTTTCTCCAGAATCCGCCAAGGCGGCAGCATACGCCGTTTCGCTGGCCAGGGAGCATGGCGCGGAACTCACCCTTGTGCACGTTCATGAAAAGGGCGAAGCGGGCCACATCGCTGAGGATGCGAGCGAATTCGCCGAGCGCTTCCGGCGGCATTTTGCTGGAGAGTTGCCGCACAAGTGGTGGTACGAACAGCAAGTCGGACTCGTGGACCAGACGATTCTCGGCTTGGCGAGGGAGCGGCATATCGGCCTCATCGTCCTGGGGCTGCACTCCCGGCGTCCCTTCATTCATCCGCACAGTTGGTTGCATGCCTACAAGATTGTCAGCGAGGCCTGCTGCCCCGTCTTGACCATCCGCGGCGGATGAGGATGCAAACAGTCATCAATCATATTCATTTCTGAATGAGAAATTCGGCTCTAGTCGCGCTTGTTGCGGGCCACTGCCGGCCTTTTGTGTGAAAAATTCCACAAACAGACTCCGGCGATCTGCCAGTGCATGTGTGCGGTTGGCAGAATGGATTTGGAAAACATGGAAAATGGCTGGTCTGTACGAGCAGTTGCCTCGTTGTGTATAATCGGAAAGCTGGAGAACCGAGCGGGCGTCGTACAATGGCAGTATAGAAGCTTCCCAAGCTCCCTCTAGTCAACCTTAACACGCTGATCTGGCGGCACTTATACGCCAAACGGCGATACCGAATTGGAAATTGATGGAAAATGTGACTACGTCTTCCGTCTTCTACTGCGACGGCGTAGCAGTCATAAGGAACTGTCTGTAGTTCAACGACGCCGATCGCCAGTTTTGGTGCTCTATGAAATCCGAGCGCGCAACTCCAAGGCTTTTTTGCGCAGAGGCAGATCAGGGTCCGCGTCACTCCACAGCTCGAGGAGGCGGCCGATGGTCCGTTTGGCTTTTTCTCGCTCGCCCTTGGCGAGATAGTTAGCCGCGAGCGTTCCGTGTGCCGCGAGCCACAACTGCTGTGTCTCCCACCCGAGTGCCCGGTTCTGGAGACCCATGAGCTTTTCATACCAGGTGATGGCATCGTCCGTTTTTCCCGCTTGTTGATAGGCGCTCGCGAGAGCTTCGACGCTGAAGGGTGTGCTGTTCTCAGTGTTTGAGAGAGTGAACAGTTCGATCGCCTTGTCGGCCTGTCCCTGAGCCAGTGCAATTTCTCCTTGGAGGAGATGCATGTAGCCAGTCTGCTCGGCATTTTTGGAGTCGGCGAGCGGAGCAACGAGACTCTCCAACTTTTCTGCTTTGTCTAGAGCACCGGCGCTTACGTACTGCCTGCCCATCCGCGTGCCAAAGATGACCTTTGGCCCAATTCCTGCGAAGTTCTCGAAAGCGTGATCGAGCTCTCGCCGCTCGGCGTGCATGTCCCCTTGTCCATCCGCAAGGATGGCGAGCCAGAGATGGACACGGGCTGTGCTTAGAGCGGCTTGTTGATTTTGCAGCATGGTCAGACACTCGTCGAAGCGCTTCCGAGCGCTCGCGTAGCGGCCGTGGTACAAGTCAAGCATTGCCAAAGAGCGCATGCCGTTTTCGCGCGTTTCTGAATTTTCCAACATGCCTGTAAAGATCTGCTCCGCTTTTTGGTCCTCGCCATTTAGAATGAGGGCAAATCCATATTCCCTGCCGACGTCTCCCGCAGCGAGCCAGTGGGGGTCCAGCTGAATGGCTGCGGTATAGGCGGTGAGCGCTTCCGGCAATTGATTTAGAATCTTATAGGCAGTGGCCATTTCGATATAATTTCTGGCGTCGTCCGGGGCGACCCTGATGATTTCCTTATACTGCGCGATGGCCTCGGGGGCGCGTCCGTGCCTGCGCAACAGGCGCGCATAATCGGAGAGCATGGTCCAATCGTCGGGATAGCGGCTCAAATACGTACGATAAAGGGCGTCAGCGTCGCTGACGTGCTCAAGATCAGCTGCATAGTTGACTTGGATGAGCAGGCGCTCGCGGTCGGTGGTGCGCGAGGAGAGCGCGAGTGCCTTTTCGTATTCTTGTTTTCCCTCGACCGGCGCATTTGTGACGAAGCTGAAATAGTCATTGCCGAGCGCTGCGTGGGCCATGGCAAAGTCTGGGTCGCTCTGGACCGCAGCGCGCATCAGAGTTACGGCATCCTGGAATTTCCCTTGATGCCAGAGTGCGGTGCTATCTGCGTACTGCTTGAGAGCGGTCAGCGAACTGGTGGTCACTTCCGGTAGCGGGCGGTCTGCGCGGTGAATCTGATAGAGTGATTCGCCGAGGTCGCGTCGAATATCCGCGGCGATGACGTCGAGGGCATCCAGAACGTGGTCCTCACCGTAAGAGCGTTCCGTATAAGAGCGCACCGTCGCGCCGGTTTGTGGATCGATCAACTGGGCGGACAGCGCATATTCCTGGCCGGTGCGAGTGATACTCCCGGCGATCAGACCGCGAATATTCTCGCGCTGGCAGATCTCGCGTCCCACTTCGGGAGTGACACGCACCGTTGTGGGCTTGCCCATCAGCACAAGGACCGTGCCAACACGTACTTGCGGAAAGACATTGGCGTGGCGAGATTGCTCGAGGCTGACGGTGAACGCCGTGCGAAGGGCTTCGTCAAAGCGCGTATCTCCCGTCTGGTTCTCGAAATCGGTGATGAGAACGGAATCGCGCGAGCTGAAGGAAAATGCAGGTCTGCCATACAAAAGCCAGAAGCCCAGCCCGCTCAACAGGGTTAGAACCGCTACCGCCCCAAGCACCCACCTTTTCGACCGCCTTAGCGGCCCGCGAATTGCCTCGGAAGCAGCCGGCTCCGCGGAAGAAACAGGTGCCAATGCGGGCGCCCGTATTTGCTTCACTTCTGCGATAAAGCGGTAGCCGCGTCGCGGAATCGTCTCGATGTAACGTGGTTTTTCCGGGTCGTCGCCCAGCGCCTCGCGCAGCTTCTTGACGCCGGTGTTCAAGCCATCTTCGAAATCAACAAAAGTATCTTGCGGCCAGAGGCGCTTTTGAAGTTCTTCGCGAGTGACCACTTGCCCCGGTTTTTCAGCGAGCACACTCAACAGGCGTAGCGGCAGGTCCTGGATCTTGACGCGCGTGCCGCCTTTGCGGAGTTCTCCGGAGGGAACGTCTGCTTCGTACGGACCGAAAGCAAATGAGGGCTGAGGCCCTTTTGGTGAGTCCATGGAAGTGGTTAAACCCGTAACTGGGGACGCGAAGCGCATGCTAACACCCAGCCGTGGCGTGCGCAAGTTTTGGACTGATCGTACCGGAGCGAGCGGATAACTGGCGCTGTTCCAAGCACTTGGCCGTCCGGCAAGAGTTCAGCAATAGTCCGGCCTCCGTCCATTGACCTGCGAAGGGCTATTGCCGCACTGTGGCGCGCATTGTTCCTGAGGAGAGGCGCGCCGGTGGATTTGATTGGGGCAGACAAAGCGAAGCGGGAATTCGACGAATTACTTGCGGCTGTTTGGGCCCAGCAGGTAGAGCGGTTGCGCAGACAGCCGGATTTGGGCGGTTCGCAAGCTGGGCCAGATTCACAAGAAACGACCCGTAGAGAAAGTGACGTCAAGACGCTAAGGGACAATGGAGTATTTGTGGCCTGCACTGTGAATGTTGGGGATCGAGTCTACGCGATTCGAAGCGAGCACGGGAAGTCCGCGTCGCCGCAGTTGAATGAAGAGGCAAGCCAAAATACCACGCAGAAAGAGGAGTCACCATGAACCCCAAAGCTTACGCCTGCATCCTCGCCTTCATTTGCATGGCCTTGGGTTTCTTGACGGGTTGCAATAATTCGAGTTCGGCATCTCAGGGGGTATCGATCACGGCGACGAGCGGAACGCCGCAAAACACGACGGTCGGCACGGCATTTCTAGTGCCGCTGAGGGCGACGGTAACGGCTAACGGAGGACCAGCGAGCGGCGTGGCGGTAACGTTCACGGCCCCAGCAACCGGAGCGAGCGGCACCTTCGCGAATGGCACGGCTACGGAAACGGATATGACCAACGCGAACGGCGTGGCCACCTCCTCGGTGTTCAAAGCGAATTCCACGCTCGGCGGACCTTATCAGGTGAGCGCCTCGGTTCCGCTGGCGCCGGTGCCGGCCAGCTTCAGCCTGACGAACACAGCGACAGGGCCCTTTGCGGATACGATCACCGCGACGGCCGGAACACCGCAAAGCGTGCCGACCGGAACGCTGTTTGCCGTATTGCAGGCGACGGTAACGTCGCCGGGCGGAGCGCCGGCGAGCGGCTTGGCCGTGACGTTCACAGCTCCGGCAACAGGAGCGAGCGGCACATTCGCGTCGAACTCAACTGCCACGGAAATAGACACGACCAACGCGAGCGGCGTGGCCACTTCCTCGGTTTTCACGGCTAATGCGACGGCCGGAGGACCATATATGGTGACGGCCTCGACTCCGCTGGCGCCGGTGCCGGCCGGTTTCAGTCTGACGAACACGGCGGTGGCGGCTTCGAACAACTACACGTTTTATCTGAGCGGGGTAGGCCACATTTATAAACAGGGGTCTGAGGTGGATGGCACTTTTTATGCCCTCGCGGGGGCGGTGGCTATTGCCGCGGATGGCACCATCGTTGGGGGCGAACAAGACTATAACGATGGAGGTTTTGCTTCGTCACCGCAGCCTTCCGGCGACAAAATCACGGGAGGAGCGCTGACGGTTAGCGCTACAACGGGCCAGGGGACGCTCACCCTGATCACGAACAATGTGAATTTGGGCGTCAATGGGACCGAAACCTTCAGCGTCCAGTTTGTGAACACCCAACACGCGCTCATCATGCAGTTTGATGGGTCGGCAACATCCAGCGGAAGCATGGACTTGCAGACTCTGACGAGCCCGCCCAGCTTGAGTAGCGGGGGTTATGCCTTCATTCTGTCCGGAATGGACGTCGGCTATGCGCCGCTTGCGTATGGGGGCGTATTCACGATTCCGAGCAGTGGCACCACTTTGCAGAATGGTATTTACGACGTCACTGAGTACGAGCTACCTGCGGGAAGGGGAAATGCTCTCAGCGGAACGTTTACAGAGCCCGATTCCTTCGGGCGCGGCACTATCGCCAGCAGCCTTCTGAACAGTTTTGGCAACCCATCAGGAGACACACTCAACTATTACGTCGTTGGTTCGGAAGCGATACGCATTATTGATGTGGATACATCCGATGCGTCGGCGGTCGGCTCGGCGTTCGGCCAGGGCACAAACGCTACCGCGGCCAGCAATGCGTCGCTTGGAAGGTCCGTATTTGGCCTCGCAGGTAGCCCGTTGGTCGCTGGGCTCGCCACCTTGGGCCAATTCTCTACCAGCAACACATTGTCCTCTCCTGCTAACTGGTCGGGGATAACGGATAACAACGATCTGAACGACACTGCCGCGAGCACGGGGGCCCTGTTTTCAGGCACCTATTCCATCGCGAGCAATGGCTACGGTAGCCTCGACATTACGATCGGAGACGTGGGGTATTTCCTCAGTGAACTGGGGATTTACATGACGGACCCAAATCTCAATCTGAACGATCCGAATAAGACGACTGGCGGAGGAGGCGCTCTCGTTCTCGCCATGAATAATTCTCGGTATCTTGCCGGCGTCACAGGAGTGCTGATTCCGCAAACCGACACCGCAACTGCCAACTTCACAGGCAACTATGCCGTTGGGGCGCAGGAGTTCAACAGCTTTAACCCGAGCATATATTGTCATGGGCCGGTGAGGGGATTTTGCGAGTTTGACTTGGTGGGGCAGGGATCGGTTGCGAGCGGGGTCTTAAGCGGAACCGCGCAGATCAGCGATCCATCCTTCACGCTGACCACGAACGCGACGGATTCCGTGCTATTCTCTGGAACTCCGCTGGCGGATACGAATAATCCTGGGCGGTATACGCTGTTGCCGGGATACGGAACGACCAATCCGCTTGAACTTACTTTTGACTACGACGTCCCACCAAGAGCTCTCGCCATGGTCATCTACCAGGCTAGCGGCGGACAGTTGTTCTGGCTTGAGGACGATCCCAACGGTGCACTGCTTGGACCCCTGGAGCAGCAGGGATCGCTAACCGGAATACCCGGGGCAATAACACCCGCCGCGAAAACCCAGATGAAGCAGTGACCAGAAAATGGTGCACGGTCGGCACGATTCGGCTGTGCCCTCTCCCTCATTTCGAGTTCACCTGCCAAGCCCTCGCCGAGTTGCGAGACCCGGCGAGAGTTCCCTCTGCCATTCTCCAATTGCAGTTCTACTCCGTGACGCCGTATTCGGGATTCGCGCTGTGCTCCCTGAAGAAGTAGATTTGTTCTTGATTGAATTCGGCGTAGCACGCGCAACAGTGGGAATGCACTTTAACAACGCTCCTCATCCTCCCGAGTATTCTGCTTCCGCTCGCACACCGTTACGCCCGTTGCCATGCGACAAGCGCGTTTTCCAGCAGGGAATTGGAAAACATGGAAAATGGCTGGTCTGTACGAGCAGTTGCATCGTTGTGTATAATCGGAAAGCTGGAGAACCGAGCGGGCGTCGTACAATGGCAGTATAGAAGCTTCCCAAGCTTCGGACGTGGGTTCGATTCCCATCGCCCGCTCCACCTACCTTGTTTCCCTCTAATAACTTAGCGACTGGTCGCGGCGGCAAAAGGCGGCATTAAAGAGCAAACCGAGCTTCGAGGGTGGCACCGCTGGCTCGCGCGAAAAGCCCGAAACGCAATGTCGTAATTCGCTGAATTCTGGCTGCTGCTGTGACAGTCTAGCGTGATTTGGTTTTGCAACAACTTACAAGACCGCGGGGACTGCCAAAGTTCGCGGAAGTCGCACAAGCATCTCATGCTGCGGGTTGGATTGTGGGTTGAAAATCACCCGACGAACGCGTTGGCCACATCATCGCAGAATCAGCACAGAAAAGATCAACGCCGGATGGTAAGTGTCGAGTGTCATCCAATTCGAGATCGTTGTTCTACGGTCAGCGTCCTGCGAGACACCGGGGGTTTAGAAAGTATCCCGACCGCCTGCGATGGCATTCTTCAGTCTTCTTTGTGTGCGGAGTGGATTCCACTCGTCCCGCAACCAGAGTTTGCGGTCCCAGTACCCACTTTACCTAGCGCTGGACTGAACTCCTGGTCCCGAACCCGATTTCATCATTTTGTGAACTCTGTTGACTTTTGTGGGAAGTATTTGTTTTGGATTGAACGCATTGGCAACACCGTTTGAACTTTTTTGAGTCTTGTTGAGCCCGGAGGCTCTGACCGCTACAAAATCGTCTACACCCATCCCTAGTCAAGCATGGCGTCCATTGGATTGCTTACGGAAATCCGGCCGTCTCTGGACCGTGAAACAAAGCACCGCCAAAACGAGTCAGATTTCGGGAAAAGGCCAGCGCCCCTGCACAGCCACGTGTTCGCGGGCAGGAAAATCGGGAAAATCGTAGAGGTTGGCAGCTGTGTTGTGGTTCATACCCGTGAACGAAACGTCCGTGGTGCCCGTCTGCGCATAAGGTCATAAGGTTCGCCGAACGGGGCGTAGGCGCCATCAAAGTACACCTTGCAAGATTGCGTTGAGGCAAAGGGCGAACTCCCGACCCGATAACGTACGCTATTTTTCGCACATTTGAGGAGGGGTGGGTCTGGTTGGTAAAACAGAGGGTCTGAGGAAGGCCCGAAAGGAGAGGCAATGGAGCCCACCAACCAGGGAGAAGCAGGCCAGCAGGTAGGGAAGTTGAGCCAGGTGATCCAGATTGATGAGGGGAAGATCCAGGAGCACCTGGGAGAAGTGGTTCGCAGCACGGTGGAAGAGACGCTTAACGCCCTGCTGGACGCCGAAGCCGATCGTCTGTGCTGTGCCGTGATTTCGCTACTCTGAGTTGGCCCACTTCGCGCATTTGATTTGGCCCACCCTGTACATGACGGACGGCCTAACCTGTCAGCGGTAACGACGGGGGGCCGATGGACAGGAGACGCAAAGTGG
>Ga0074044_10000137_pt1 | contig 72050 bp, 64 predicted proteins | sample BogForMeECP23OM1_FD_94443 | JGI IMG/M metagenome (GOLD analysis project Ga0074044, IMG submission 94443) | Bog forest soil microbial communities from Calvert Island, British Columbia, Canada - Bog Forest MetaG ECP23OM1 | ecosystem: Environmental > Terrestrial > Soil > Wetlands ...
ACAGGGGCGTAAGCTCAACGGTTAAACTGTCGGTCTCCAAAACCGAACTTGGGGGTTCGAATCCCTCCGCCCCTGCCAGAGTTGAGGGTAAGGTTGAGACCCGAGAGGGAGCAGTCGAGGAAAGCGGGAAGGTATGGCGACAGCAGTAGAACAAAACGCGGTGGTAAGCAGTTTGCGGTCGTGGCCGGAGCGCATCAAGACGTTTTACAACGATGTGCGAACGGAGATGAAGAAAGTGACGTCTCCGTCGCGCAAGGAAGTTCAGGCAACGACGACGGTGGTGATCATCACTGTATTTCTGTTTGCGTTTTTCTTCTGGGTGGTGGATCTAGCGATCAGCAACAGCCTGGAACGGATGCTGCATTATCTCTCGCACCATTAAGCGGCGAGCGAAAGAAGCGATTGAATGCCGGATACGGATACGAATAAGGGAAAAAACGAAAGCGCTGCGGCGGGCTCGGTTGAGGAGAGCCAGCAGGCACCGTCTTCAGCGCCCGCGGAAGCGGCGCCGGGCGGCGAAGCGCCGCGCAATCCGAATATGAAGTGGTACATCATCCACGCCTATTCGGGGTTTGAACGCAAGGTGCGGGAGTCGCTGGAATCGCGGGTGCAGGCATTCGGGTTGCAGGACAAGATCGGCAAGGTGCTGATTCCGACGGAGTCGGTCACGGAAGTTCGCGGCGGCAAGAAGTATACTTCGGAGCGCATGTTCTATCCCGGGTACGTGCTGGTGGAGATGGACATGGACGATCATGTCTGGCATGTGGTGAAGTCGACGCCGCGGGTGACGGGATTTGTGGGCACGGGGCAGCAGCCGACTCCGCTGTCGGATGAAGAAGTGAATCACATTGTTTATAAGGTGGCGGACAGCCGGGAGAAGCCGAAGCTCAAGGTTAAGTTTGAGAAGGGCGAGACGGTGCGGATTGGGGAAGGTCCATTCGCGACGTTTACGGGCGTGGTCGATGACGTGAATGAAGATCGCGAGACGCTGAAGGTGATGGTCACGATTTTCGGGCGGTCGACTCCGGTGGAATTGGAATTTGGGCAGGTGGAGAAAGTGGCGTAGCATGGCCACCTTTGAAATCAGCGTTAGAGTTTGGAATCCAGCCGATCCCAGCCGGTTTGCGGAAGTTAAGGCGCTGGTAGATACAGGCGCGTCGTACAGCTGGATTTTGAGATCGAGACTGGAACCGCTGGGCGTGCAAACGGTGCGACGATTGAAGTTCCGCACCATTGAAGGGCACACCGTGGAGCGCGATTTGGCGGCGGTTTTCTTGTCGGCGGACGGCTATACGGGCGGAGACAATGTGGTGATGGCCGAGTCCGGAGACATTGAGGTTCTCGGCGCGCACAGCTTGGAGTCTTTAGGATTGGCGGTTGATCCGGTTAACAAGAAGTTGATGCCGCTGGTGGTTGCGTTAGGGCTATAGGAATCTGGGCAGATCGTGGTTGTTGCGGCTGAGCCGAAAATCCTAGACTCAGCGGCGGGACGGGGGTAGAGCCCCGTCACCACACATGAATTAGGTAAATTGGAAAGGCATCATGGCTAAGAAAGTTACAGGATCGGTAAAGTTGCAGATTGCGGCGGGCAAGGCTACGCCGGCGCCTCCGGTGGGTCCGGCGCTGGGGCAGGCGCAAGTCAACATCATGGAGTTCTGCAAGCAGTTCAACGCCCGGACGTCGCAGAAGGAACTGGAAGGGCTGATTGTTCCGGTGGTGATCACGGTTTACAGCGATCGCACGTTTACCTTTATTACGAAGACTCCGCCGGCATCGGTGTTGCTGAAGCGGGCGGCGGGAATTGCGAAGGGGTCGGGCGCTCCTAATAAGGATAAGGTTGGCAAGGTTACGCTGAAGCAGGTCGAGGACATTGCCAAGCAGAAGATGCCGGATCTGAATGCGGCGTCGGTGGATGCGGCGATCAAGAGTATTCGCGGTACGGCACGGTCGATGGGCATTGAGGTGGTTGGGTAGGATCGTCGTTGGTCGTGGTCGGTAGTCGTTCGGAAGGGCTTTCTAACGACTAGCGGCTAACGACTAACGACGTGAGGTTTTAGGCATGCAAGCGGTGGGATAGAGTTGGATGACGGGGTGGCCGGGCGAGGACGCCCGGCGCTCCATTAAGCCGGCGCTCCATTTGCGAAAGTTCGATTAACAGAAAGTCACAAATAACTACGGCTCTTCGGAACAGCGAAGCGGCGGTGGGAGACTGAGGTGAGTATGAAGAAGTCAGGCAAGAATATTGAGAAGGCGCGCCAGGCGGTGGAGGCGCGGCCTTATACGCTGCAGGAAGCGGTTCCACTTCTGCAGAAAGTGAAATACGCAAAATTTGACGAGACGGTCGAGGTGACGCTGCGGCTGGGCGTCGATCCGAAGCATGCCGACCAGATGGTGCGGGGGACGGTTGTGCTTCCGCATGGCCTCGGCAAGTCGAAAAAAGTTCTGGTGATTGCGAGCGGTGAAAAGGTTCGCGAGGCGGAGGCGGCGGGCGCGGATTTCGTGGGCGGCGAGGATATGGTCGAGAAGATCACGAAAGAAAACTGGACCGACTTCGACGCGCTGATTGCGACTCCCGACATGATGAAGTCGGTGGGACGTCTGGGTAAGGTGCTGGGGCCGAAAGGGCTGATGCCGAATCCGAAGACGGGGACGGTCACGATGGACGTGGCCAAGGCGGTGCAGGAAGTGAAGGCGGGCAAGGTCGAGTTCCGGACGGATAAGACGGCGCTGGTGCATGTTCCGGTGGGCAAGATTTCGTTTACTCCCGATAAGCTGATCGACAACGCGACCACGCTGATTTCGAGCGTGATCAAGGCGAAGCCATCGGTGGCCAAGGGCAAGTACATCAAGGCTTGCTATCTGAGTTCGAGCATGGGGCCGGGGATTTCACTGGACACGGCTCCGATTGAGCTGGCCGCTAAGGGCACAGCTTAGGCAGGGCTGCCGGGCTTTGCCCGGCGGGACGGGGCAGAGCCCCGTCACCACACGATTGGGAAAGGGTTTGAACATGGCGGTTACGAAGGCTAGGAAAATTGCGCAGGTGGAAAAACTTAGTGGCGATCTGAAGAATGCTTCGAGCATGATTGTCGCGACCTACTCCAAGCTGACGGTGATGCGGGACTTCGAATTGCGGAAGGCGCTGCGCCCGACGGGAGCGAAGTATCGCGTGGTCAAGAATACTTTGGCGGAGCGCGCGGGCAAGGGCACGAAGGTCGAAGAGGCGCTGAAGAATCTGCAGGGCGTTACGTCGATCGCGTACACGGAAGGCGACCCGGTGGCGCTGGCGAAGGCGCTGGCGAAGTATGTCAAGGATAATCCGGAATTCAGCTTCAAGGCGGGAGTGGTGGAAGGGCGCGTGATTTCGGTCAAGGAGATCGAATCGCTGGCGACCATGCCATCGAAGGAAGAGCTTTATTCGAAGCTGCTGTTCCTGTTGAATGCTCCGTCGCAGCGGTTGGTTACGACGATGAATGCGGTGGGACGGAATCTGGCGGTGGTGGTGGGCCAGGGCGTGGAGCAGAAGAAGTTCAAAGAGGCATAGAGTTCTGGTGGTGGCCGGGCGGGGACGCCCGGCGCTCCATGAAGAAGAAGTTTCTGGGCGGCTAGGCTGCTCGAAAAAAGATTTAGCTAACGCGAGACCGGGGGTGGCGCGGTCTGAAACTTTGGTGTTGTCTGGCACCGGAGTGGAGGACCTGGTCGCACTGGAAACCTGGCCGAGCGAGAGCGAAATCGTAAATCTTACAAAAAAGCGGAGAGGTTCATATGGCGGATCTACAGCAGTTGGAAGAGTCAATTGTCGGCCTGTCGTTGCTGGAAGCGGCAGAGCTGGTGAAGAAACTGGAATCGCGTCTGGGCGTTTCGGCGGCGGCAGCGGCCCCGGTGATGGTTGCCGGCGGTGGAGCGGCGGCTGGCGGAGCAGCTCCGGCGGAAGAGAAGACCGAGTTCACGGTCGTCCTGAAGGAAGTTGGAGCCAATAAGATCAATGTAATCAAAGCGGTACGCGAGGTTACTAGCCTTGGCCTGAAAGAGGCGAAAGATCTGGTCGATGGCGCTCCGAAGAGCATAAAAGAGGGCGTTTCGAAGGACGAGGCGGAGACGATCAAGAAGAAGTTTACCGAGGCGGGGGCAACGGTCGAAGTCAAATAGTGTGTGCAGCGCGGGAGCAGGTTTATGTGGTGACGGAGCTCCGCTCCGTTCGGCGGGGCAAAGCCCCGCCACCACACAAATTTATCTCGCTAGCAATTATTTGACCGAACACTAGCTGAATCCTTGGGAGTGGTGTTAATATCTAATAAATAACCCGCTTACCCTGGCTTCACTGTGAGGCGACAGCGATCCGCATCCTCCAAATAGACCCAGGAAGCGGAACGGAAATGGATCGCTGGATAGAAGTTTGGCAGCCGGTCCCGCGGGCGGCGGGACGGAAACAGGCCTTTTGAACTGGCGCGGAATTTTACAAGTTATTCTAGAGTGAAGCGTCGCACGCGGCGCCCGCGGACAAGCTTGTCCTTGCGGGGGCCTATGTCTTTTCTGCGCGTATACCGCCCGTAGTTTCGCAGCCGTACTCTGGCGCTGATTTTTTTAGCGCCCTCATTCCGCGCTGTACCGCAGCCCCGGGCTGCCTGAAAGCAGGAGTTCCTGAGCATGACAAAGCACAATATCCATCGCAAGCGTTTCGACTTCTCCAAGATTCCCGCGACCATTCAGATTCCCAACCTGATCGAGGTGCAGAAGCGTTCGTATGATCGTTTTCTGCAAATGGACAAACTGCCCAGCGAGCGCGAAGACGGCGGGCTGCAGGCGGTATTTCAGTCGGTGTTTCCGATCACCGACTTCCGCAACGTTTCACAGCTGGAGTTTGTGGACTTCGCGATCGGCAACTGGGAGTGCAAGTGCGGGCACCTGAAAGGGCTGCACCATCTGCGCACGACCTGCAGGAATTGCGGATCGACGGTGATCACCGATCCGTTTCATCCCGGCGAGGTTCTTTGCCACAAGTGCGGCACGTATAACGCGAATACTCCCGACTTCTGCAACAAGTGCGGCGACCCGGTGGGACTGCAGCTGAAGTATGACGTGGCGGAATGCGAAGAGCGGGGCATGACGTACTCCGCGCCGCTGAAAGTCACGATGCGGCTGACCATCTGGGATAAGGATGAGGCGGGGAACCGTTCGATCCGCGACATTAAAGAGCAGGAAGTGTTTTTTGGCGACGTTCCGCTGATGACGCAGAACGGGACGTTCATTATTAATGGCACGGAGCGGGTGATTGTCAGCCAGTTGCATCGCTCGCCGGGCGTGTTTTTTGAGACGGCGGCGAACCGCACTTATTTTTTGGGCAAGATCATTCCGTATCGCGGATCGTGGGTGGAGTTTGAATACGACCAGAAGAACGTGCTCTACGTGCGTATCGACCGCAAACGGAAATTCCTGGGCACGATTTTTCTGCGCGCGCTCGGGCTGCGATCGGGCGAAGACATTCTGAAGACGTTCTATACGACGGATCGTCTGGTGGTGCGCGACAAGAAACTGTTCTGGACGCTGGATCCGGCGAGTGAGAAGCCGACGAATCTTCTGGGCATGAAGCTGGCGCACAGCATCAAGTCGAAGTCGGGCGATGAAGTGGCGCACTCGGGGCGCAAAATCACGGCCGCGACGCTGAAGGAAATACAGAAAGCGAAGGTGAGCGAGATCGAAGTCGACATGACCGATCTCGAAGGGGCGTGGGCGGCGAGCGATATCGTCGATACCACGACGGGAGAAGTTCTGCTCGAAGCGAACACGGAAATCATGGCCGACAAGGTTTCGAAGATTCTGGAATCGGGCGTGGTCGAGCTGAGCATCTTCTTCCCGGAGCGGGACGACGTAGGCACGGTCATCAGCCAGACGCTGCGGCGCGATTCGATCACCACACCCTCGGAAGCGTTGATTGAGATTTATCGGAAGCTGCGCCCTGGCGATCCGCCGACGCTGGATACGGCGACGGCATTGTTCCAGGGCATGTTCTTCGATCCGCGGAAGTATGACTTCTCGCGGGTGGGCCGGCTGAAGTTCAACATCAAGCTGTTCGAAAACCAGGAAGCGACGAGTCTGGAACAGCGGACGCTGGATCCGACGGATTTCTACGCGACCATCAAGTACCTGCTGAAACTGCGCAAAAACATTGGCGCGGTGGATGACATCGATCACCTGGGCAATCGCCGGGTGCGCGCGGTGGGCGAGTTGCTGGAAAACCAGTTCCGCATCGGCCTGGTGCGCATGGAACGGGCGATCAAGGAAAAGATGAGCGTGTACCAGGAGATGTCGACGGCGATGCCGCACGACCTGGTGAACGCCAAGCCGGTGATGGCCGCGATCCGCGAATTTTTCGGATCGTCGCAGCTGTCGCAGTTCATGGATCAGACGAATCCGTTGTCGGAGATTACGCACAAGCGGCGTCTGTCAGCGCTGGGGCCGGGCGGGTTATCGCGGGAACGCGCGGGATTCGAGGTCCGCGACGTGCACCCGACGCACTACGGACGCATCTGCCCGATTGAAACGCCGGAAGGTCCGAACATTGGGCTGATTTCGTCGTTGAGCTGCTTTGCGCGCATCAATGACTACGGTTTCATCGAATCGCCGTACCGCAAGGTGAAGAACTCGCGGGTGGTGGATTACGTGATCGTGGTCAATGCGGGCGACAGCGCTTTCAAGGTTGGCGACTACGTCGAAAAGAGCGAGATGGAGAAGATCAATGCCGATCTCAAGGAACGGCGCAAGAAGCCGGTTGAGATCGAACCTTTCTCTTTCTATCTGTCGGCGTGGGAGGAAGACCGGCACACGATTGCGCAGGCGAACATCGAGCTCGACGACAAGGGACGCATTGCGGGCGAACTGGTGAATGCGCGCAAGGCGGGGAACTTTGTGCTGGTTCATCGCGACGAAGTGGATTACGTCGACGTCAGCCCGAAACAGCTGGTCTCGGTGGCGGCATCGCTGGTGCCGTTCCTGGAGCACGATGACGCGAACCGGGCGTTGATGGGCGCGAACATGCAGCGGCAGTCGGTGCCGCTGTTGCGGGCACAGGCTCCGATCGTGGGCACGGGGATGGAAGGGGTCACGGCGCGCGATTCAGGGGCTGTGGTGCTGGCCCGGCGCAACGGGATCATCGATTCGGTCGACTCCGAACGGATCATTGTCCGGGTCGAGGGCGAGCATCATCCGATGCAGCTTTCGCGCGAGGTGGGCAGCGACATTTACCAGCTCACGAAGTTCAAGCGCTCGAACCAGAACACCTGCATCAACCAGAAGCCGATCGTGAAAAAAGGCCAGCGGGTGGTGAAAGGGCAGGTGATCGCTGACGGCCCGTGCACCGACTTTGGCGAGTTGGCGCTGGGACGGAACGTGCTGGTGGCCTTCATGCCGTGGCGCGGCTATAACTTCGAGGACGCGATTCTGGTTTCGGAAAAGATGGTGAAGGAGGATTACTACACCTCGGTTCACATCGAAGAGTTCGAACTGGAAGCGCGCGATACGAAGCTCGGTCCGGAGGAAGTGACGCGAGACATTCCGAACGTGAGCGAATCGACGCTGCGCAATCTGGACGAAGCGGGCGTGATCCGCATCGGCGCCGGGATCAAGCAGGGCGACATCATCGTCGGCAAAGTGACGCCGAAGGGTGAAACGCAACTGACGCCGGAAGAGAAACTGCTGCGCGCGATCTTCGGGGAAAAGGCCGGCGACGTGCGCGACGCTTCGCTCTACTGCCCGCCGGGAATCGAAGGCATCGTGGTGGACGTGAAGATCTTCTCGCGCAAGGGTCAGGAGAAGGACGAGCGGGCGAAGGCGATTGAGGGGAATCAGATCGCGAAGCTGGAGAAGAACCTTTCGGACGAGATCCGAATTCTGACGGACGAGCGGTTGAAGCGCCTGGAAGGCCTGCTGGGCGGCAAGGAAGTGCAGGCCGATCTGCACGACGAGCGGACCAACAAGCGGTTGCTGACGAAAGATACGGTTCTGGACCGCGACACGATCGAGCGCATCTCGACCCGCAACCTGAAGCGCATCAAGTATGCGGATAAGGATCCGCGGGTGAACGAGCAGATCGACGAGATCGAGGAGATGACCTCGCGCCAGATCGATGTGCTGAAGAAGATCGTCAACGAAAAGAAAGACAAGTTGACCAAGGGCGATGAACTGCCGCCGGGCGTGATCAAGCTGGTGAAAGTTTATATCGCCATGAAGCGCAAGCTGAGCGTCGGCGACAAGATGGCCGGACGCCATGGCAACAAGGGCGTGATCGCGCGCATTCTGCCGGAAGAGGATATGCCGTACCTCGAGGATGGAACGCCGGTGGAGATCGTGCTGAATCCTCTCGGCGTACCCAGCCGTATGAATGTGGGACAGATTCTTGAAACCCACCTGGGATGGGCGGGCGCTGAGTTGGGCAAGAAGATCGGCGAATTGCTGAAACAGAATAATCGAACCGAGGTGATCCGGCGCGATTTGAAGACGTTGTTCAAGGACACAGTGCTCGCGGATACGATTGCGGACATGAGTGACGATGAACTGGAAGCGCTGGCTCCAACCTTGAAGAAGGGCGTCTTCATGGGCTCGGCCGTATTCGACGGAGCGCGCGAGACGGAGATCAAGGCGTTGCTGTCGAGCGCGGGGCTGCCGACATCGGGCAAGACCAGTTTGCGCGACGGCATGACGGGCGAGATTTTCGAACAGCCGGTCACGGTTGGCTACATCTACATGTTGAAGCTGTCGCACCTGGTGGACGACAAGATTCACGCGCGTTCCATCGGACCGTACTCTCTGATCACGCAGCAACCGCTGGGTGGGAAGGCGCAGTTCGGAGGCCAGCGTTTCGGAGAGATGGAAGTCTGGGCTCTCGAAGCGTACGGCGCGGCGTTCATCCTGCAGGAACTGTTGACGGCGAAGTCGGACGATGTGTACGGGCGCACCAAAATCTACGAAGCCATTGTTAAAGGCGAGGCTGCGATGGAGCCGGGCGTGCCGGAATCGTTCAACGTGCTGATACGCGAATTGCAGGCGCTTTGCCTGGATGTGGAATTGATCAAGGCTACGGAGAAAAAGCCGGTGGCCGTAGCAGCGGATTAAGGGCAGTTCCCGGTTCTCAGTTCTCAGTTCTCAGTGGTCGAGAGCCGAGCGAAACTCAGAGCCGGGAGATGCTGCAAGGATTTGGACGTAAAGTTTCGAACGATTAGCCGCCGCGGCATTCGCTCTCAGCGTCGCGATACGGCAAAGCTCAAACCGGTTCTTCACTGAGAACTGAGAACCGGGAACTGAGAACTGCAGTCGAGGGCCGCCGGTGGGCGCGTGAGATCCACAGGAAAGCGGAGGAACATGTTTCGTTCGAGCCCGTTCGATTTGGCAAATCCGGTGGCTGATTTTGATGCTATCCGCATCAGCCTGGCATCGCCGGAAAAAATCCGGAGCTGGTCGCATGGTGAAGTGACCAAGCCGGAAACCATCAACTATCGCACCTTCAAGCCGGAGCGCGATGGCTTGTTCTGCGCGCGCATTTTCGGCCCGGTCACGGATTGGGAATGCCTCTGCGGCAAATACAAGCGCATGAAGCATCGCGGAGTGATCTGCGACAAGTGCGGCGTGGAAGTCACGCTGTCGAAAGTTCGCCGCGAGCGCCTCGGACACATCGAGCTGGCTTCGCCCTGTTCGCACGTGTGGTTCTTCAAGGGACTGCCGAGCCGCATCGGGCATCTGCTGGATATTTCCCTGCGCGACCTGGAAGCGATTCTCTACTTCGAGGCCTACGTGGTGGTCGATCCGGGCGACTCCACGGCCAAAGAGCGCGAAGTCATCAAGGACGAGCAGAAGTATCGCGAACTCGATCAGCAATTCCGTCCCGCCGGTTTCAAGGCGATGATGGGCGCGGAGGCGATCAAGGAACTGCTGAAGCGGGTGGAAGTGGATTCGCTCTCGGGCGAGCTGCGCGAGAAGATGAAGCACGAAACTTCGCTGCAGAAGCGGCTGAAATATGCCAAGCGACTGAAGGTAGTGGAAGCTTTCCGCAAGAGCGGGAACAAGCCGCAGTGGATGATTCTCGATGTGCTGCCGGTGATTCCACCGGAGCTTCGTCCGCTGGTTCCACTGGATGGCGGACGTTTTGCGACCTCCGACTTGAACGATCTGTACCGGCGCGTCATCAACCGCAATAACCGGTTGAAGAAGCTGATGGATTTGCATGCTCCCGAAGTGATCGTGCGCAATGAAAAGCGCATGCTGCAGGAAGCGGTGGATGCGCTGTTCGATAACGGGCGGCGCGGACGCGTGCTGCGCGGGGCGAACAACCGGCCGCTGAAGTCTCTGTCGGACACGCTGAAGGGCAAGCAGGGACGCTTCCGGCAGAACCTGCTGGGCAAGCGCGTGGACTACTCGGGGCGTTCGGTGATCGTGGTTGGTCCCGAGCTGAAGCTGCACCAGTGCGGGTTGCCGAAGAAGATGGCGCTCGAATTGTTCAAGCCGTTTATCTATCACCGCCTGGAACAGACGGGAAATTGCACCACCATCAAGCAGGCAAAGGAAATGGTGGAGCAGCAGGATCCGATCGTCTGGGACATTCTGGAAGAGGTGATCAAGGATCATCCGGTGATGCTGAACCGGGCGCCGACGCTGCATCGTCTGGGTATTCAGGCGTTCGAGCCGGTGCTGGTGGAAGGCAAGGCGATCAAGATTCACCCGCTGGTGTGTACGGCGTTCAACGCCGACTTCGACGGCGATCAGATGGCGGTGCATATTCCGCTGTCGCCTGAGGCGCAGGTGGAAGCGAGCGTTCTGATGCTGTCGTCGCACAACATCCTGTCGCCGGCGTCAGGGCAGCCGATCACCGTGCCTACGCAGGACATGGTGCTGGGTTTGTATTACCTGACGAAAGCGAAGCCGGGCGCGAAGGGTGAAGGGCGGTCGTTCGCGAATATCGATGAAGTCGTGATCGCGCTGGAGATGGGCGAGGTGGAGACGCTTACGCCGATTCGCCTGCGCTACACGGGTGAAGTCATCGACCTGACGCAGGCTTACGACGATCAGGATGTGAATCACACGGAGCCGATTAACATTACGCGCGAGTATCTGAACACGACGGTGGGGCGCGCGATTTTGAACGACCATCTGCCGAAGGCAGTGCCGGGCGCCAATGTGGCGATGCCTTACATCAACGGTCTGCTGAAGAAAAAGGGCGTGGGACAGCTGGTCAATTACTGCTACCTGCGCTTTGGCCTGGAAGTCACGGTCAAGATGCTGGATGAAATCAAGTCGCTGGGGTTCCGATATGCGACGCGCGCTGGATTGTCGATCGGCATCGATGACATGGTGATTCCGGATAACAAGAAGACCCTGGTCAAGGACGCCGACAAACTGGTGATTGCGGTGCAGCAGCAATATCTGGACGGCGCGATCACGAACGGCGAACGCTATAACAAGGTCATTGAAATCTGGTCGGCGATCACGGAGAAAGTTGCCGATGAAATGTTTGGCCAGATGCAGCGGCGGGATAAAGAAGGCCAGCTGAATCCGATTTACGTGATGGCCGACTCGGGCGCTCGCGGATCGAAGCAGCAGATTCGCCAGCTCTCCGGCATGCGCGGACTGATGGCGAAGCCGACGGGTGAAATTATCGAGACGCCGATCACGGCGAACTTCCGTGAAGGGTTGACGGTGCTCGAATACTTCATCTCGACGCACGGCGCCCGCAAGGGACTGGCAGATACGGCCCTGAAGACGGCCGACTCGGGTTATCTGACGCGGCGTCTGGTGGACGTGGCGCAGGACGTGATCATCAGCGAATACGACTGCGGAACGGTGGACGGAATTTTCGTCTCCGGTATCGTCGAAGCGGGCGAGATTATCGAACCGCTGCGCGATCGCATTGTGGGCCGGGTGTCACTGGAGAAGATCAAGGACTACGAAGGACAGATCGTGGTCGATGTCAATCAGGAGATCACGGAAGATCTGGCGGGCGCGATTCAGGCGGCCGGCATTGAGCGGGTGAAGATTCGCTCGGTGCTGACCTGCGAATCGAAGCGCGGGGTTTGCGTCATGTGCTACGGACGCAATCTGGCTTCGGGACGCCTGGTCGAACTGGGCGAGGCAACGGGCGTGATCGCTGCGCAGTCCATTGGAGAGCCTGGAACGCAGCTCACGATGCGTACGTTCCACATCGGTGGTACGGCATCGCGAGTATCGGAGCAGTCACGGCTCGATGCGAAGAGCGCGGGCACGGTGCGCTTCATCAACCTGCAAACCGTGAAATCGAAAACGGGCGACCTGGTAGTCATGAATCGCCAGGGCTCGATCGCGGTGGTGGACGAAAAGGGACGGGAACGGGAACGCTACGCGGTCGTGTACGGCGCCAAGGTGAAAGTTGCCGAAGGCGGTCCGGTTGCGCTCGGCGAGGCGCTGGTCGAGTGGGATCCTTACACCTTCGCCATCCTCACGGAAATCGGCGGCACGGCGCAGTTCAAGGACCTGCAGGAAGGTATCACGCTGCACGAAGAGGTCGACGAGGTCACTGGGTTGTCGCGTCACGTGGTGGCGGATTCGCCCGACGAGAAGCGTCAGCCAGCGATCGTGATCAAGGGCAAGGCGAGCAAGCGATACCTGATGCCTTCGCGCGCTCACCTCATGGTGCAGGACGGAGACACGGTGTTCCCCGGCGACGTGCTGGCGAAGATCCCGCGCGAGACCACGAAGACCAAGGACATCACGGGCGGCCTGCCGCGCGTGGTGGAATTGTTCGAGGCGCGCAAGCCGCGCGAGACGGCCGTCATCAGCGAAATCGATGGCGTGGTCCGCTTCGGCGAAGTGGCCAAGGGACAGCGCAAACTCTACGTGGCAGCCGACAACGGCACGGAGAAAGAGTATTCCGTTCCGCGCGGCGTTCACATCAACGTGCAGGAAGGCGAGCGCGTCAAGGCTGGCGAGCCCTTGATGGATGGCCCGCTCAACCCGCACGACATTCTGGCGGTGCTGGGTGAAAAGGAGCTGCAGTCTTATCTGGTGAACGAAATCCAGGAAGTCTACCGCTTGCAGGGCGTGAACATTTCGGACAAGCACATCGAAGTGATCGTCCGGCAGATGATGCGCTGGGTGAAGGTGGAAGACGTGGGCGATACGCAGTTCCTGCTGGAACAGCAAGTGGACAAGTTCCGCTTCCACGAGGAGAACGAGCGGGCGATTGCGAACGGCGGCAAACCGGCCACCGGGCGTCCGTTGCTGCTCGGCATCACCAAGGCGTCGCTCTCGACCGATTCGTTCATCTCGGCCGCCTCCTTCCAGGAGACAACGCGTGTGCTGACGGAAGCTTCGATTCAGGGAGCGGTCGATCATCTGCGCGGGCTGAAGGAGAACGTGATCGTGGGCCGCTTGATTCCGGCCGGCACCGGCATGGAGTATTACAGGAACGTGCGTCTCTCTCCAGAGATGGAAGAGGCGGCGAGCAAGGTGCAGGAAGAAGTCTCGCAGGCGTACGAAGATGCCGAACGCGCTCTCGAACTCATGCGTCACGAGGGCGAGACGGAAGAACTTGCTGCGGAGTAAGAGTGTACGGATTCAGGGCAGGGGTGGCGTTGAGTGGCCCCTGCTTCCTGAATCACGTTTCTCAACCCCATGGCTTTAGCACTGGAACCACAGCGACTCGGCGGACCGGCGGCGGCCGGCAAAGCAGAGCCAGAGCCGATTCCGGGCGGATTGGTGGTGGCGCCGGCCCTGGGACGTTTTTGGCGTCTCTTCCGACTGTCGATCTGGCGCGCCTTCGAACACGACGCTTTCGGGACGGCTAAAGCGTCAGCCTATTCCTCGATCTTCACTTTCTTCCCGGCATTGCTTGTCCTGGGGTCGGTTCTCGCGACCTTGAACCGCGGGCAAGTTTACCTGCGCGAAATTTCGTTCGCGTTAGGGACGATCCTGCCGGCGGGCAGTTCGACGGTGCTGGCCTACCTGCGAGGCAGCACGGACCGGCCGGTGGGGCTGCTGATCTCGTCGTCGTTGCTGACGCTGTGGAGCGCTTCGGGAGTGATCATTTCGTGGATGGATGGTTTTCGCCGCGCCTACCAGCTTCCGAAAACCTGGGGAATCGTCAAGGAGCGGCTGATTGCGATATCACTGGTGTTGATGGCGGGGCTGCCGCTGACGTTCGCGACGATTCTGGTGGCGTTCGGCAGCCGCATTGAGCTGCGAATTCTGTTTTTGATGGGGCATGAATACGGGCCGGTGATTCTTCTGTTGTGGGGCGCGATCCGGTGGCTGATTGCCATCCTGACGAGTATTGCCGTGATCCAACTGATCTATCACAATGCCGTGCCGCGGACGCAGCCCTGGCACAGCGTTTTGCCGGGGGCAGCGCTGGCGACCGGAATGTGGCTGATTTCGACAGCGTTCTTTGGCTGGTATCTGCAGCACTATGCGGATTACAGCGTCATCTACGGGTCGCTCGGAGTGGGCATCGCGCTGCTGGTCTGGATGTACATGATCTCGCTGGTGGTGCTGATTGGCGCGGAATTCAACGCCATGCTGTTTCCGCGCGGGCTGACGAAGGTGGCGGCGCCACAGGGCAATGGTGAAGCTCGATAGCTGTGGCGGGCAGGCGGGTACGTGAACAACTTATTCACCGAATTCCGCGATGATTCTCTGGACCCTGCTGTCCGCGGATACCTGCATACTCCCGAAAATCCCAATGGTGACGCGCTGGTGCTGACGCATGGCGCGGGGTCGAATGGCAGCGCGCCGTTGCTGGTGGCAATCAGCGAAAGTTTCGCCGGGGATGGCTACGTCGTCCTGCGCTGCGATCTTCCCTTTCGGCAGGAGCGGCGGACTGGGCCTCCGTTTCCGGGGAAGGCGGAACGGGATCGTGCGGGGTTGCGCAATGCGGTGGCGGCATTACGCAAGAATATGGCGGGACGACTCTTTCTGGGCGGGCATTCTTACGGAGGGCGGCAGGCGACGATGCTTTGCGCGGAGGAGCCGGCGCTGGTGTCGGGATTGCTGCTGCTTTCCTATCCGTTGCATCCGCCGAGCAAGCCGGAGCAGCTTCGCACCCAGCATCTGCCGAATCTGCGGACGCCCAGCTTGTTTGTCCAGGGAACGCGGGATCCGTTTGGCAGCGTGGAGGAGATGACCGAGGCGCTGCGGCTGATCGCGGCCAAGACCGAGCTCATGATCGTGGAGGGTGCGGGGCACGATTTGGGGGGCAAGGGGAGGGCGGGGGGAGGGGAACTCCCGGGAAGAGTGCTGGCGGAGTTCCAAAGGATGTTCGGGTAGACCTCCCGGCAGGTCATTCTTGACTGGGCAGAGTGGATTTCGCTGCGGGCACGCAGGCGAGGGCGCCCGCGCTACACAAGCTAGTTTACCCAGCCGGATTTTGATCCGCCGTTGGTCTTGTCGTTGTCGTCGGGGGGGACGTAGTTTCCGTGTTCGTCGAAGGTGACCTTGCGGTCGTGATCACGCATGTAGACTTCGAATTTTCTGGCGGCGCGGCGGCGTTTCCAGCGGTAGAAAGAATTTCTGACGCCGAAATAGCGCTCGGATGCGGCGTAGCTTACTCCACGAGAGGGCATGAACTTGACCCAGAGGAAGCCAAAGAATAATCCGCCGAGATGAGCGAAGACGGCGACTCCGCCCTGGGATGGCTCAAAGACGGCGATGATGGCGACGACGACCCAGATTCCGACGAGGTATTTCGCCTTGATCCGGAAGGGCAGGGGAAAGAGAAACATTTCCTGATCGGCGTAAAGAATGCCGAAGGCCATGAGCAGGCCGAAGATGCCACCGGAAGCGCCCATGGTTTCGGTGCCGGGGTCCATGCCGAGGAAATGGGTATAGGCGACGGCAATGGTTACCAGGGCAGCGCCTACGACGCAGAATGTATAGCACTCGATGAATCGACGCGGACCCCAATCGCGTTCGAGGTAGGCTCCGATAAACCAGAGCGTGAGCATGTTAAAGAAGACGTGGCTGAAGCTGGCGTGCAGCAACGAATAGGTGACCAATTGCCACACCTTGCCATGCATCACGTCCACGGGAATCAGGGCTAGCCATTCGCGCATGAGAGCGACCGCGCTTTTCGAGAAGAGCGGAGCTACGACCTGAAAAAAGTAAATCCCCGTGCAAGTCAGAATGATGCGCTTCACCCATCCGGCGAAGGGAGGGAAGCTGAACGAGATGCTTTGTCCGCGGCTCACTTTTTATCTTCTTCTGCTTCTCTGTCGATCGCTTGACGCTTATCTTTCTGGCTCGGGCACAACCGGCAAACTGCGATGACCTGCGGAATCGACGGCGCGGACACCGAATATGACATTATCCTTCGAAACGGGCAGGGTTGCACGCACGCCATTGCTGACCGTTTGGACGTACTCCCAATCAGCGGCGTTGGTGGAGCGCCAAACGATCTCGTAGGCGGCTGCTCCGAGGGAAGGTTCCCAGGTTAACGTGGTGTCGTTTTCGAGATTCTTCGTGAGTATCTTTACGCTGGTCGGGGGCGCGGGAGCCAATGCTAAAGAAGCCAGGGTGGCGGCATTCAGGCGAGCCACGTGAGCGACGTAGTCGAAGTCGACGAATTTCGGCAGGTCTCCGAATGCGATGCCATTTTCCGTACGGACGTTCTGATGCTGATGGTTGAAGTCTTCGCGAAATTCGGTGAAACGCACGGCGGCGAAGCCCTGCTGGTTGAAGGAAGAATGATCGCCGCCGCGCAGAAAACGGTCGAGGCGGAAGATCAGAAGGGGTTTGACTCCGGCGTCGTAGGAGCGTCCGACATCGGCGATATAGCGGGCCAGTTCGCGGGAGCGGGAGTCACTTTCTCCGCCGAGCGTTCTTATGCGCCGGATATCGGCGTCGCTGGCGACGGCGGGCAGACCCTCGGAGAAGACGCGGACGAGGCTCGGGTCCTGCCCGGCGCCGAGATCGCCGCCGACGATGTCGTTGTTGAGGACGGCTTCGATGTTCCAGCCTTGTTGCTTGGCCATCTGGGCGAAATGCTTGCTGCCGTTCAGTCCCTGCTCTTCTCCGGCGACGGTGAGAAAAATAATGGTGGCGCGGAAAGGGAGTTTGGCGGCGGCCTGGCTTAGAACGCGAGCACATTCCAGGCTGACGGCGGTGCCGCTACCGTCGTCGTTGGCTCCGGGGGCGGGATCGGTGGTGTTGAAGGTGTCGCTGTTGCGTGAGTCGTAATGGCCGGTGACGAGCACGATGCGCTCGGCCTGTTTCGGGTCAGAGCCGCGCAGGACGGCATAAACATTGGTGATGTCGGTGGGCTTAGGAATGCGATCGGCGGGCTGCTCGGTGAAGGTGTCGGTCTTGACTTCGAGGCAGCCGCCGCAGGCTTTGGAGTAGCGCTCGAACTCCGCCTTGATCCACTCGCGGGCGGCGCCGATTCCCTTGCCTGCTTTGATCGCGTCTTCGTCCTGGGCGGAGATGGTCGAGCGGTTCTGGAAGCTGACGAGCTTGTCGATGGTCTGGCGGATGCGGGCGGCGGAAACGTCCTGGATGGTCCGGGCGATGTGGGAATCGGTGTGGCGGTCGGCGGCGACACGCGGCGGGTCCTGGAGCTGAGCCGGCGGCAGATTTTGGGGCGGTTCCTGGGCCCGGCAGAGGGGAATCCCAAGCGGCAGGCCCAAGGCAAAGACAGAAGTTAACAAGGCAGCGAAGGCAGGCAGCCGCCGCGGGGAGATTGGCCGGAAACGATGGGAGCTGACCCTTCGAGAATTTTGTTGATTAGCCACTTGACCTTTTCCTCACGAAGAAACTAAATATAACAGGGGAGCCTGAGTATGGAGGAAATCATGGTGTACTGTCCTGAATGCGAGACGGACCTCGACATCGATGAAGATGAGGTCGATGAAGGCGCGGTCGTCTCCTGCCCGGAGTGCGGTACGGACTTCGAGGTGGTAACGGTGAATCCCGTCGAACTGAAAATCGTCGGCGAAGACGAGATCGACGAAGACGAGGATGAAGAAGAAGCCGACGACAAAGAGGATGAAGACGAGGATTCCTGACGAAAGCTCTGCAACTTCGGGCGGCATTGCGTTTTGGCGAAACGCGTCGTCAAAGCGGTTGTTCGGGTGTGAGCGCGCCGCGGCTGGTCTGTCCACGGTTGGCGGCGCGAGTTGGGTCCGGGACCGGCGCCTGCCGGGTTGAAGGCAAACTACTTTGAGTCTTTGCGGCGAGAGGCGTCCGGGGTGGGAACGAGGGAGCGCCGGAGCGGAACCATTGCGCCGCGGGCGGGATCAGCGGCGGCGGAGGCCCGCGCGAGCACCTCGTGCTGAATGTACTGCACGAAATCCTGAATCTGGTGCTGCATTTCTTCCATGCGCTCGCGCATCTGCAGAATGATGGCGATGCCGCTGATGTTGACTCCTAAATCGCGGGCCAGCGACAAGATGAATTCCAGGCGCTGCAAATCCTCATCGGTGTAGAGGCGGGTGTTGCCTTCGGTGCGGCTGGGTTTTAACAGGCCTTCGCGCTCGTAGAGACGAAGAGTCTGGGGATGGATTTCGTACATTTCGGCTACGGCCGAGATCATGTACGCGCCTTTGGATTTACGTTTGGTCATATCCCAGAGTACAGTTCCAGGCCCGTCATGCGCGCAATTCGCACAAAGTCCCGATCGACAGTAAAAATGCTAGCGCCGTGTTCCAGCGCAATGGCTGCGATGAGGGTGTCAATTGTGCTGAACGTGAGACCCTTTCCGCGCCCAGCGCGGTAGATCGCGGCCGCGCTCCGGTAAGTGGCCAATCCCTTGGGTTCCAGCATGTCCCACTGGTGCAGGAAACGCTCAATCACGCCCGCATCACGGGTCAGGCCCTGCAAAACCTCGGCGACGACGATCCCGGTCAGAGCGAACGGCTCACTCTCTTCAATCATTCGTCTCAGTTCAGCCCCTCCACGTCCCCGCGACGGACCAGAAAAAGACGGACGAAAGAAATCGACCCAGACGGAGCTGTCGACCAGGATCACACCCGATTTCTCCGCGCAGCCTTCAGATCGCCTTGCCAGATGCCGCTTCCGTAATACTTCAGGATTCCCTTGCGGCTCTCCGAACGCACCAGCAAATCAAGTGCGCGGTCGACGATCTGCCGTTTGGTCCGGAGGCGGGTCAGTTTACGCGCCTTCCGGATCAGACTCTCATCGATCACGATGTTGGTTCTGCCCACGCACAACAGTATACACCATTTGTCCAACATTATGTGTATATGTTACAGGGCCCAAACCTAAGGCCCCACCGCTGTCAGGACGAATTCTCGACCGACTCGGCCGCCGCCGAGATCACCAGGAAAACGGGGATGCTGCGTCGTGAAAACGCCTCGCGGGGCCTGTGCCGGTGTGCGGTGGCACGGGGTCCTCTTCGACTGCGCGGGAAATCCACTTCGTGGACCTCCCGCTACGCTCAGGATGACACAGGGTTCATGGGGGTTACGCTGCGAGTTCCGGTTTTTGCGGGACTGCTGCCCATCCGGCAGGCTTGAGCGCGTGGTTGATCGCGTAGACGACCACTCCTGCGCCGACCACGAGCAGGGCGAACAGGAATGAGCTCATGCCGAGCACCACTTCATGTTCGCTGCGGATGATGGCGAATCCCAAGAGCAGTATCGGAGGAATGCCGACGGCGATGGCTCCAAAGAGGCCGCCGGGCACGCGAAACGGACGCTTCAGTTCAGGCTCGCGGATACGCAGGAAGATGAGGGCCACGAATTCGAGCGTCAGGCTGGCGCCGTAGATCATGATGTCGAGCGTGACCAGGCGTTCGAAGCCGAGATTGAGAGCGAGGCCCCAGCCGATAGCGAGCGCGATAATTGCGACCCAGGGGGCGCGCGATTTCGGGTGGAGCTTACCAAAAACTTTCGGCAGCATGCCGTCCTGTGCCATGGCCAGGGGAAGGCGCGAGTAGCTCATGACGAGCGCGTTGAACATGCCGAAGCCGCTCATCATGCCACCTGCGACCAAGGCGACGCGCAGGACGGGGCCACCCATGAGTTGGGCGATATCGGCCCAGGCACCGGTTTCCCAGGCGCTGGCGGGAAGGCCGGTGATCCACATGGCGGCAAAGGGAAGAACGTAGGTGATGCAGACGATGGCGACGGCGACGAGCATGGCGCGGGGATAGGTGCGCTGCGGACGCTCCACTTCGGTGGCGATGGTGGAGGCGTTATCCCATCCCATGTAGTTCCACATGCAGATGAGAAGGCCGCCGAGGATATCGACGTTGGAGGTGGTGGGCTTGGTGACGGCGTTGGCCAAGGCGTGAATCTTGAACGGAGCGAGCACAAAAATTGCCGCGAAGGGCGCGGACAGGGCGAAGAACAGCCAGAGTGAAGTCGTCGAGACGACCTTCACGCCCATGATATTGAGAATTGCGCAAACGATTACGACGCCCAGAGCCACGGCGACGCCGCGATGGTTCTCCTGAAACCAGGGGAAGATGCGGGTGAGGTAGGCGACGAACAGGGTGGGATAAATCGCCATATCGAAAATGGAGGCAACGAGGGAGAGCCAGGCTTCCTGAAATCCCCAGAAATTTCCCATGGCGCGGCGCACCCAGGCGTAGTAGCCACCTTCGAAGGGCAGCGCACTGGAGAGCTCGCCGATCATGAAGGCGGTGGGCAGGCTCCAGAGAAGCGGGGTGAGCAGGAGGATAAGAATTGCCTTGCCGTAGCCGGCGCCGTGCACGATGTCTTCGGTGCCGTAGGTTCCGCCGGAGACCATAAAAAAAGTCGCGGCGACCAGGGGCCAAAGGGTGAGGCGGATAGACTTCTTCGGTTTCCTGACCTCAGGAGCAGTGTGGGCGGACTGCGGAAGGTTAGCGGTTGCGGTAGCTGTTGCCAATTTCTATGGATTCCTCCTCGAGCGACTCACTCTCACCACCGCGTCTCTGATGAGATGCTGTTCGCGGCTCCCGGGTGCAGGGCGATTCCCGGGCATTTCGGTTAAGTTAGTTCGCATGTGTGAGATTACGGGAATTTTCCACAGATGCAAGATATTTTTGAGAATTATCGAAACTTTTGTCAACGTGAGATCGGCCAATCTGGCGATGGAGAAGGTCGCGTAGGCGAGATGTTCACTAAGGGAAGATCGGAATGGCCATTCTCGGTCATTTGGTGTATAAAACGTGACCGGAAAGCGGTTCAACCAACATGGAGGACTCTGTGATGAAGAGAATGATGCTCGGCCTTTTGGTTTTCGTCGGTGTATTGCTCGCGCAACCGGGGACACACCAGAACGCCTTCACTCCCGATCAGATGAAGTACGGACCACCGCCGCCGTTTGTCGCGCACGGTGCGCAGTTGGCGGTGCTCGAAGGAGATCCAACGGCGAGCTCAGGCGATTTCACGATCCGCCTGAAAATGCCGACCGGCTACAAGATCGCTCCGCACTGGCATCCTAAACGAGAAAATGTGACGGTGATTTCCGGCAGCTTCAAAGTCGGCATGGGCGACAAGTTCGACACCGCGAAGATGACGACTTTTCCGGCGGGCAGCTTCGCTTACCTTGATCCGGACATGCACCACTATGCAATGACGTCAGGGGAGACGGTGGTGCAGGTCCATGGCATGTCGCCACTGCAATTTAATTATGTGAATGCGGCCGACGATCCGAGCAAAAAATAGCAGAGATCGGTTAGGAGTACTCCCACCTGCGGGCCAGTCGGCGGGCGATGGCGCAGAATACGACGCCGATGGCTACGAGGACCAGAACCTGCGGCCAGAGATGGGAAACGGGTTCGTCACGCCAGAAGACCTTGGTGAAGCCGTCGATGGCCCAGGCGTTGATGGTGAGCAAACCGGCTTTCTGCATGGCTTCGGACATGAAATAACGGGGGAACATGCTTCCGCCAATGGAGGACATGAGGAGGATGACGAGGGTAGAAAGTGGGCCGAGTTGTCCGCGAGTGCGGCAGATGCTGGCGAGTAAGAGGCCGAAGGCGCCCACGGCAAAGGCGGTCGAGAGGCCCATGACGACGAAGCCGGGGATATGAGAGGGCAAATCGACTTTGAATACCAGCCATGCCCAGAGAAACATGAGGATCAGCTGGGAGAAGGCCAGCAAGGCGCTGTAGCAGAGCTTGCCGGTCAGGAGCGTTCCCATGGTGACGCGTGAACTGAGCACGCGGTCGAGGGTTCCACTCTCCGCTTCGTCGAGCAAGGAACCGGAGGCGCCGCTGGTGGTGAAGAGGAGGAACATGACGCCGATGGCGGCGGCATAAAAAGACACCATCGGGTTGTTTTTGTTTTCTCCGACAACATCGCGGGTCGCCACGGCAATGGGCATTCCGGCATTGGAGTCGGCTGGCGCGGTGGTCTGGCCGGCCTCTTCAGCGCTTTCCCGCTTCCGTAAGGCTTCGAGGCCCTCGTCGATGCGCTTGCGTTGTTCCGGAGTAAAACCTCCGGCGTATTCGTCCATGTATTTCGAACCCTGCTGAGCCATGAGGTCGGGCATGGAGGTCATGGCGACTTTCTGGAGGAGACCGGCAATCACCTGGGACGCGACCAAATCGCTGCTGTCTTTGAGGAGCTGGATGGTGGGGCGGTTGGCGGCGGGAGCGCCGAAAGAAATCGGATTTTCTCCGAAGCCGCGCGGGATGATGAGGGCCACCGGCGCATCGCCAGCTCGGACCGCGGCTTCCGCGGTGGCGGCGGTGTAATCCTCGGGCTGAACACCGGACTTTGGCGCCGGAGCTTTCTTTACCGACAGCGATGCTTCGCGCTGCAGGCCCTGGATCAGCCTTTGCGAGGCGGGGCTGTGGTCTTCATCGGCGACTAGGACTTTCACTTTGGGCGTACTGTCACGGTGGCCGCCGAAGATTACGGCGAAGATGGAGAAAAAGGCGATGGGCAGGATGAAGCTGAGGGCGAGAGCGCCACGGTCGCGGCGCAGGCCGATCAGTGCGGTACGGACGATGGCAAGAATCAGTCGCGTAATTCCCTCCCCGTCAATTTCAGGAATACGGATTCGAGATTCGGCTTGCGCAGCGATATGTCGGCAAGTTCGTGACCGGCCTTGGATGCAGCGTCGAGCAAGTCCGCAACTTCGGTGGCGTGGACGATGGTAAAACGCGCCACGCCGTTTTCGAGGACCCCGCCTCGCTGTTGCACCCAGGCAGCGACGGTGGCGTCGACTTTCGCGAAGCGCGCCAGAACTTCGCTGCGGGAGGCGAAGGCATTGCGCACGAGTTCGTCGCGGGTTCCGAGGGCAATGATGCGTCCATGATCGATGATCGCGATGCGATCGCAAAGGCGCTCGGCTTCCTCCATATAGTGAGTGGTGTAGATCATGGAGACGCCTTCGCCGTGGAGGTTCTCGATCATTTCAAAGATGCGGTTGCGGGATTGGGGATCGACTCCGACGGTTGGTTCGTCCATCAGAATGACTTTAGGGCGATGGATGAGGCCGGCGGCCATGTTGAGACGGCGCTTCATGCCTCCGGATAAATGCTGGACGGGTTCATGGGCGCGATCGGCGAGGGCGGCCCAGTCGAGACACCATGCTACTGCCGAGCTCAGGGCTGCGCCGGCCAGTCCGTGGTAGCGTCCGAAAGATTGCAGGTTTTCGCGGCAGGTGAGCCGGGGGTAGAGTGCCAGTTCTTGCGGAACCCATCCCAGGGCCATGCGCGCGCCGACGGAATCGGCGGGGGAGTTCAAGACCGTCACGGTGCCGGCGTCGGGAATGACGCGGCCGACGATGCTGCGAATCAGAGTGCTTTTGCCAGCGCCGTTCGGGCCGAGCAGTCCGAGGCATTCTCCGCGGTGCAACTCGAGCGAAACGCCATTGACGGCCGTCAACGAGCCAAAGCGCTTGACCAATCGGTCAATGCGGAGGGGCAACAATGAAGATGGAGCTGCAACGACCGGTGCGGATGACATTCATCCTCGAGGCAGAGAAAAATTTAACCACAGAGAAACGCTAAGAGTACGCCCGCGAACACGGCATGATTTCCATGCCGACCCTTGCTCATATCCAAGTTAAGTTCTTTAGATAATCCAACCGCCGTCGACCACTCCTAGACGAACCAGCTCGCAGAGCGTTCGCACCTCAGTCAGCGAAAATATCACAAAATGAGGCGGACCGCCGTCACAGACAGACTCATTGGGCGGCTGGTATTCGTGGATTCAAGAGAGAGTGAACGGTAGCTATCGCGCGAAAGCTCCATCAAAAATCTACGACTGAGGAATTTTATGAAAAAAATCAGCATTCTTGTGGTTGCGGTCGTGTTGTTATCGAGGGGAGCCTTCGCGCATCAATTTGGCGAAGGATCCGTGGTCTTCGTGCTTCCCCTGCCCGGGCCAGGTAGTTTTCGCGCGTTTGATTTTAGTCTGTGTTGCGGTGCGCCTGTCGGATTGAAATTCCTGGGAAACGGGTTCGGTTATGACGGAGCGGTCGGCGGAGTTTTCAACCTGGCCTACACTGCTGAGGGAATTTGCGCCGATGGCTGTAAGTTTAGCGGGAATTTCCAAACCTTTGACCCTGCGGAGCGTATCGATCAGTTCTGTTATGTCCAGAACGGGACGCTCATCGGAACGTTTGTGGTTGGGACAGACACGAACGACCACGTAAAGGCCGAATACTCCCAAACTATTTGCCGGGACGACGGCGTTTACTGGTCATCGACCGGAGGGCTTACGGTTCACTGGCAACAGGCGGCTCAATTGCAAAACTAAAATCTGAGGAGAGGCCTGGGTTCTTGAGAGGAAGTCATGGTGCGGCGGTCAGACCTGCTTCCAGATATCTTCCCGAGGATCCTCCGGATTCAGCTTAGCTAACTCGCGGAGCAGTTCTTTGGTTTTCTCGTCGCGCGGCATCGGGACGGTGATTTTAACCTCGACGATTTCGTCGCCGCGGACGCCATCTTTCGTCGCCGAAGGCACGCCTTTGTCGCGCAGCCTGAGCTTTTGACCGGACTGGGTTCCGGGAGGAATTTTGAGCATACTGCGGCCGTCGATGGTGGGGACTTCGATCTTCGAGCCGAGCGCGGCTTCGACTGCAGTAACCGGCACGACGATGTGGATGTCGTCGCCGTCGCGCTGGAACAAGGGATGGTTGTCGATGCGAATGATGACGTAAAGATCGCCGGCGGCGCCTCCGCGGACGCCGGCATTGCCTTTGCCGGCGATGCGAATGCGCTGGCCGTCGCGGGTTCCAGCCTTGATGCGAATCTCGAGCGGATCGGTGCGTTCGATGGTGCCCTCGCCATGGCAGTCGGAGCAGCTGGAAATGTTTTTGCCGGTGCCATGGCAGCGCGGGCAGGTGACGTTGAACTTCATGCGTCCGCCGGTTTGCTCGGTGGTGCCTTTGCCGTGGCACTGGGGACACTGCCCTGGCGCTTCGATATAGCCGTTGCCGTGGCAGTTTCCGCAGACATCGCGGCGGGCGATGTTGAGCTTCATGACGCCGCCGCGGATGGCGGTCCAGAATGGCACTTGCACCTGGTATTCGAGATCACTGCCCGGTTCGGGACCTTCGTCGACGGCCTCGCCGCGGCCGCCGCCGCTGAAGATGCCGGAGAAGATGTCGCGGAACCCGCCGCCTGAGGCGGGAGCGGTTTTGCGGCCACCGGCGCGAGCGCCTTCGAAGAGGTCGGAAAAATCAAAGCCGCCGAAGTCAACGTTGCCGGGTGCGCCGGGCTGGCGGCCGGCGCCGGGGGAGCCTCCGGTACCGGAGCCGGGCTGTCCGCCACCGCGCGCGTAGGCATCGGCCGTGGCCGGATCGATGTTGTCGGAATAAAAGCCGAGCTGGTCGTAGATTTTTCGCTTCTTGGGATCGCTGAGAACGTCGTTGGCTTCGGAAAGCGTCTTGAATTTTTCTTCGGCAGACTTGTCGCCAGGATTAACGTCAGGATGATACTTGCGCGCAAGCTTGCGGAACGCCTTGCGAATGTCGTCGGTAGAGGCGGATTTCTTGACGCCGAGGACGCCGTAATAATCTTTATCTTTGGTTTGGGTGGCCATCTATTTCTGATTCTGTCATCTTGAGTGGAGTCGAAAGACCCCATGCCCGTCAATACTACCAGCGACGACGCAAGGCGTTCTCACGACGCAGCAATCGATTGCCCTGCAAATGCGATTTCCGCGCCCCACTTCTCGGCCAAGTCTTCCCAGCGCGGATTCACCGACTCGATCAGCAAAATCTTCTTCGCCCGGCGCCATCCCTTGAGCTGCTTTTCTCGATCGATTGCCTTGAGAACGTCGTCGGAGCCTTCCCAATACACCAGACGATGACATTTATATCGACTGGAGAAGCCCTCAATCTCGCCGCTCTTATGCTGCATGACGCGGGCGTACAGATTATTGGTCATCCCGATGTAGAGAGTGCCCGTACGGCTAGCGACGATGTAGACCCAGTACTTCTTAGGACCCGTCACGGCATGCCTCTGTCATCTTGAGGAATTAAAGATAACTTGTCATCTTGAGCGGAAAAAAATCATCGGCGAAGCCGATGACTTTGTGGAGTCGAAAGACCCCGCTTCCGTCATTTCTGCCACCGCCGCCGCAGGGAGTTCTTCCCGTGGCGTAGAGGTGTGTCGGTCCAGCAACACCCCCGAATGCATCGTGAGAACGCCCTGCCAGGTTCATCGTACCTCGTGCGGGTATGGGGTCCTTCGACTACGCGGGAGCCTCACTTCGTGAAGCTCTCGCTCCGCTCAGGATGACAAGTCGAAAACAGGATGACAAGTCGAAAACAAGGATGACAAGTCTAAAAACTTAGTTCACTACTTCCTTCGCTTGCTCGTCCAGCGCCACGGTATAGGACGCTTCAAAGGGCGCCGTATCCATCGAGACCGGAGTCTTCTGCAGCCCGGTCGCGGTCGGAGCGTAGCAGTACCAGCGCCCCTCTTCGGGGACGAAGGTCACGAAAAACATCTGTCCATTAACTTCGAATTTCAATTCACTTCCCTCTTTCCCAGTCCGAATGCAGATCCCTCGCCTCGCGGGGGATGACAACGATCGATGACAACGATCCATGAATGCCGATATAAATTGGGGGCGCAAAACGCGCGCCCCCAGTTCAGTGCTTGTCCCCAGGTTTACTTCTTGTCTTCCACGTCGACGTACTCGGCGTCGATCACGCCTTCGTCCTTCTTCTGGCCGGCGCCGTTCGTACCAGGCTGTCCATCAGCCGGTCCCGCGCCAGGCGCCGCACCGGGAGCGGCCTGCGTCGCTTTGTACATTTGCTCCGCCAGCTTGTGCGAAGCGGCGGTCAGCCTTTCGCGAGCGGAGTCCATGGCGGCTTTGTCGCCGCCTTCGATGGCCTTCTTCGCGTCCGCCAGAGCGTTCTCAACGTCTCCGCGCTCGGAACCGGAGATCTTGTCGCCGTGCTCCTTCAGCATCTTCTCGATGTTGTAGACCATGGAGTCGAGCTGATTCTTGGCGTCGATCTCTTCGCGCCGCGCCTTGTCTTCGGCGGAGTGAGCGTCGGCCTCTTTCGCCATGCGCTCGACTTCTTCCTTCGACAAGCCGGAGGACGACGTGATCGTGATCTTCTGATCCTTGCCGGTGGCCATGTCTTTTGCGGTTACATTCAGGATGCCGTTCGCGTCGATGTCAAACGTCACCTCGATCTGCGGAACTCCGCGAGGAGCCGGGGGCAATCCGGTCAGATGGAACTTGCCCAGGGTTCGATTCTGCGCCGCCAGTGGACGCTCGCCCTGCAACACGTGAACTTCGACCGAGGTCTGGCTGTCGGCCGCAGTTGAAAACGTTTCCGTCTTCTTGGTCGGAATCGTGGTGTTGCGCGGGATCATCGGGGTCGCGACGCCGCCCAGCGTTTCGATCGACAGGGTCAGCGGAGTGACATCGAGGAGCAGCAAGTCTTTGACTTCGCCCTTGAGCACGCCACCCTGAATGGCCGCGCCGATGGCTACGACTTCATCCGGATTCACGCCTTTGTGGCCTTCGCGTCCGAACAGATCTTTTACGATCTGCTGAATGCGGGGCATACGCGTCTGGCCGCCGACCAGCACGACTTCGTTAATCTTGCTGGCATCGACGCCCGCGTCTTTCATGCACTGCTTCGAGGGGCCGACGGAGCGTTGCAGAATGTCCTCGATCATCGATTCGAGCTTGGCGCGAGTCAACTTCTTGACGAGATGCTTGGGACCGGAGGCGTCGGCCGTAATGAACGGCAGATTGATTTCGGTCTCCATGGTGGTGGAGAGCTCTATCTTGGCGCGTTCGGCAGCGTCGCGCAGACGCTGGAGGGCCATTTCGTTGCCCTTGCCGCGCAGGTCGAGACCTTCATCCTTCTTGAACTCGTCAATCAGCCAATCGACCAGCCGCTGATCGATGTTGTCGCCGCCGAGGTGGGTGTCGCCGTTGGTGGCTTTCACTTCGATGACGCCTTCGCCGACTTCGAGCACCGAGATATCGAAGGTGCCGCCGCCGAAGTCGTACACGGCAATGGTTTCGTCCTTACCCTTATCGAGTCCATAGGCCAAAGCGGCCGCGGTGGGCTCGTTGATGATGCGCTTCACTTCGAGGCCGGCAATGCGGCCAGCATCTTTTGTCGCCTGGCGCTGGGCATCGTTGAAGTAAGCGGGCACGGTGATGACGGCCTCGGTGACCTTTTCGCCGAGGTAATCTTCCGCCGCCTTCTTCAGCTTTTGCAGGATCATGGCGGAAATCTCAGGCGGGGTATATTTCTTCCCCTGCGCCACGATCACGACGTTGTCGCCGTCGCGCTCGACCTTGTATGGGACCATCTTCAATTCTTCGCTGACCTCGTCATAGCGGCGTCCCATGAAGCGCTTGATCGAGTAAACGGTGTTTTCGGGATTGGTAATGGCCTGCCGCTTGGCAACCTGCCCGACCAGCCGTTCGCCAGTTTTGGTGAATCCCACGACGGAAGGGGTGGTGCGACCACCTTCTTCGTTGGGTATAACTTTGGGCTCTCCACCTTCCATAACGGCAACGCAGGAGTTGGTAGTGCCCAAGTCAATTCCGATAATCTTTCCCATAATCGTATCCTCCGAAACAATAAGTGCTTTACAATCAATGAATAACCATTTCGCCCCGTGTCATCCTATAACCTGAGCGAAGTGCTGTCAAGTTTTAGATGCGGCGGGGCGGTGGGAGGATGCAGGGAGAGAGCAGATGATTGCGGCATGCGGGTAGGGGTCCTTCGACTCAGGATGACAGGCTTTTGAGGGACGATGGAATCTTTTGAAAAAGTCGAAAAAAAATCAGGGACCGAATGTGGGCCGGCCCCTGTTCCCCGAGTTCCACGTGTGTCTACGGCGCTGCTAGCCCCGTATAATCGCCTACTACTTTGGCGTCGTAGGGCGCGTTGAGCTCGTTGAAGCCAGTTCCGGGGACGCCTGTTCGTCCCTGGATGAATACGATATTGCCGCTGCGCGCGACTTCGATTCCCTGTTCGTTGAAGCGGTCGCTGATCAGGGTATTGCCCTCATACAGGGAAGATAGCGGTCAACGCTCGGCCCAGTTGTCAAGAAACTGTCACTTTTTTGTCAAAAAATTAGCGGGCTTATCTTTCCGCAGCCTCTTTGGCACCGAACATTGGATTGGCCGAACCAGGGTTGGAAGGACGCGATTGGCTGTTCGCTTTTCGCTGTTCGCAAAATCTAAATTCGCTCAGGCGGAGTCGGGAGAACGTTGTTGACGAGAGTGGTTGGCCTAACGACCATCGGACACCTTCGTGCCGTTGGCGCTCTGAGAGTCTAGAGCTTATCCTGAAGGAGAAAGGCCGAGGTTGGATTTGCCGATGATTTCGCTTCGTCTGTATACGCTGGCGCTGGGAACGATACTGGTGGCACTGGCCGGCTATGCGCTACTGCGGAGGAAACCGAAGAATGCCGACTCGATCGAACAGCAACGCCGGATCTGGCTCAATACCGTGGGGAGAATTACCGATGGCACGGTGATCGATGTGCAGGAAATCACGACGGCGGTGAACCGTCCGGCGACGATGCTGATTTACCAGTATGACGTGGCGGGGGTTTCCTATGAGGCGTCGCAGGATGTGACGTATCTGCGGCAGTGGATCAATCTGCAATCCTGCCGCTTGGGGCTGCATACATCAGTGAAGTATGACTCGAGGAATCCGGGGAATTCGATGGTGATTGCGGAAGGGTGGATGGGGCTGCGGCAGTAGAAGACGGAGCGATCCCCGTGTCTAGCTTAGAGCTTAGAGTTTTCCTAAGGCCATGGCGACCATGTAGAGGATCTGGACGGCGGCGAGGCCGATCCAGATGCGCTGGCGGATCCGGGAACGGCGGATGTCACGAAGCAGGTCGGCGGCGGTAGGTTCCTTGTCCAGAACTGCGACGAGGGGTTCGCGCTTTTCCGCGGGGACGGTTGCCGGCTGGAAGTTGACCGGTCTGGTATCGGCGGTCTTTGGTTTATCGGGATAGAACACTTTCGGGGTGTCCACAACCTCCGACCATAAGGGCAAGAGAATCCACGATTTCGGGATGATGTCTGGAATGGGCTTGGCGGTGAGTTGGAGAGCGGGTTGGGTTTCCGGTGCGACACGATCAGCCAGATTTCTGAGCAGCGAGGCCCACCAGAAGTGGCTGAGCTGATCGGTGATGAGTTCACCGACATCGACGGGTCGCGACTCCAATTCAAGCGGAGGCAGTATTTCGGGAGAGATCACGTCTCCGATATTGGAGAACACGGTGCGAAACCAGGGCAGGCGCAGACGCTCACCGATGAGCAATCCGACATTGACGGGCCGGGAGGTGAGTTGGAGGGGTGGGAGTTTCTCCGGGGCAAAGGTATCGCGCAGGTTGCCGATGAGCGATCGCCAGAGCGGTTGCGTGAGGCTCGAGGGCGGGAGCAGATCGAGAGGAATCTCGGCCAGTTCCTGGGGGGAATGCGGGTCAGGATACCAGGCTTCGGCGGCGTTGGAGCGATAGGGCATAGAAATTTCAGACCCGGAAGAGTCAATCCTTGATGTTAGATGCTTCAAACGCATCTGTCACGCGTCTTTACGGACTTTCGGGCCATTAAAAAAAGAGGGCGAGTGTATCAGGTGTGGGTTCTTATGGCGCCGACCGGGGACGGGGCAGAGCCCCGTCACCACACATTCGCGGAATGATGACTTTTAATGATCACTCCTTTGGTACATGGACTTTGATTACTTTGAGGGGAGTCCTAAGCTAAAGCACAATCGATGGTCGGCACTCGCAGCCGGGGCTAAAAGAGGAGAGGCTGGATTGAGTAATTCCACCAACGCGGCGGCGAAAGCCTATGAGCGGAAGAGACGCTTCCCGCGTTACCGGTTTGACGCCCGCATTCAACTGTCGGTGTTTCGCGACGGGCGAGTCGCGACCTGCTGGGGCCGCACCAACGAACTCAGCCAGGACGGCATTGGCGCGACCTTCAGCAATGAACTGCGATCCGGCGAAGTGGTTTCGCTGGAGTTTGCCATCCCGCTTATACCGCGCGTGATGAAGCTGCGAGCGGTCGTGTGTTACAGCGACGGGCTGCGCGCAGGACTTGAGTTCCTGATCGTGACCGAAGAGCAGCGACTGCTGTTGAGACAAGTCTGCGTCGTTTTAGCGAACGCGTCCTAAGCCCGCCATTACCGGCGTAACTATCGGCAATCAACCCCGCGCGCATACCATTTCGCTAGCCTCGCTACGCACCGGGAAAGGACTGTAAGGACTGTATGGGTGAGAAGATCGCCCCGGCAGCAACATCGAACGAACCGCCGCGGGCGAAGGCGCTCGCGGATATTGCTGAGCACGGAGCGCCGCCGTCAAGCCAGTCCCCAGATCCGGTTTGCGTTCACCTTCCTGAAGCAGCCCACGGAGCACCGAAGAATGGGAATGGAGCGAAAGCACCGTTTACGGTGGAGCAGGCCTACTTCGAGCAGATCATAGAAAACGCTCCGGAAGCGATCAGCATCGTGGACGAAGAACTGCACATTTTGCGGATCAATGCGGAGTTCACGCGAATCTTCGGCTTTAGCGCAGCGGAAGCGGGCGGGCAACAGCTCGACCGGCTGATCGTTCCGCCGGACCGCTATGCGGAAACCGCGTGGATCACGGAAAGCATCAAGACACAAAGCAAGCTTCTGCTGGAAACGCGCCGCCAACGGAAAGACGGAACGCTGGTCGAAGTATTGCTGTCAACCTCGCCGGTGGTGGTGAACGGCAAGAGGGTCGGGGCGTACGCATCCTATCGCGACATCACGGAGCAGAAGCGTGCGGAAGAGTTGAATGCGGCGTTGTACGCGATTGCGGCGCGCAGCCAGTCGGCGGAGGATCTGCAACAGTTTTTTGCGGCCATCCACAATATCGTGGGGCAGTTGATGAACGCGCGCAATTTTTATATTGCGCTTTACGATCCACCGTCGCAGTTATTGAGCTTCCCTTATTTTGTCGATGAAGAGGATCCGACTCCGGTGCCGAAGCGTCTGGGCCGGGGCTTGACGGAATATGTGTTGCGATCGGGCGAGCCGCTGCTGGCGACACCGGGGGTCTTTGAAGAGCTGGTGAAACGCGGAGAGGTGGAATTGATCGGGGCTCCTTCGCTGGACTGGCTGGGGGTTCCGCTCAAGAGCGGGACGAATTGCATCGGGGCGCTGGTGGTGCAGAGCTACAACCAGAATGCGCGTTTTGGAGAGCGCGACCGGGAGATTCTGAAATTTGTTTCGCAGCAGCTGGCGGCGGCGATCGAACACAAGCGTTATGAAGAGGCGCTGCGGCGATCGGAAGCGCGATCGCGCTCTCTGATTCTGAGCGCTGCCTTTGGCATCTGCCGTTGCACGCTCGGCGGAAGATTTCTGGACGTAAACCCGGCGCTGATTACCATGCTGGGCTACGGATCGGTAGAGGAGCTGGTGCGGCTGAATGCGCGGCGCGAGGTTTTCGTCAATCCGCAGGAACTGGACCGGCTGGCCGAGGACTATCGCCGCACGGGCACGCTGAACGGCGTGGAGCTGCAATGGAGACGCAAGGATGGCCGGGTGATTATCGTGCGGCTGAGCGGCTGCGCCGCCATCAGCAGCGAAGAGCCGGAGGAAGTGTTAGAGCTGATGGCGGAAGATATCACCGACCGGCGGCAACTGGAGGAGCAGCTGCGGCAGGCGCAAAAAATGGATGCGGTGGGCCGTCTTGCCGGAGGGGTCGCGCACGACTTCAACAACCTGCTGATGGTGATTAACGGATACACAGAAGTCCTGCTGGAACAGCTGGAAGAAGGCGGCGACATGCACCACAAAGTGCAGTCGATTCAGCAGGCGGCCGACCGGGCGGCGACGTTGACGAGGCAGTTGCTGGCCTTCAGCCGCAAACAGCTACTGGAACTCAAGGTGGTGGACGTCAACAGTGTGATCGGGGACATGGAGCGGCTGCTGCGGCCGCTGATCGGCGAAAACATAGAACTCCTCACGCGACTCGACTCCGGCGCGGGACACACGCGCGCTGATGCCGGGCAGCTCGAGCAGGTCATCATGAATCTGGTGGTTAATGCCAAGGATGCGATGCCGGAGGGGGGCAAGCTCACGGTGCAGAGCTCCGATATTACGGTGCGTCACAACCTGAGCGAGCACCGTTTTATCCAGCCGGGGCGCTATGCGGTGATTTCGGTATCGGATACCGGGCATGGCATGGACAAGGAAACGCAGTCGCGCATCTTTGAGCCTTTTTTCACGACCAAGGAAAAAGGGAAAGGGACGGGGCTGGGGCTTTCGACGGTGTACGGAATTGTGAAGCAGAGCAACGGATATGTATTCGCAAAGAGCGAGCTGGGCGCGGGCACAACTTTCTATGTCTACTTGCCGCGAGTGGAAGACGCCACCGAGGAGCTGAGTCCGGCGAAAGCCCAGGTCAACGAAACGGATGGATGCGAAACGGTGCTGCTGGTGGAGGATGAGGAATCGGTGCGCGAGCTGGTGCGCCTGACCCTGGCTTCCCGCGGTTACAAGGTACTGGAAGCGGAAAATGGGGAGAGCGGCCTGCACATTGCGGAGTCGCACAAAGACAAGATCGATATCCTGATCACGGACGTGGTCATGCCGGGGATGGGGGGACGCGAGCTGGCCAGGACACTTCTTTCCCTGCGTCCGGGCATCAGCGTGCTTTATCTTTCGGGCTACACGGAGGATGCGGTGATTACGCGGGGCGCGCCTGGTCCGGCTACGGCGTTTCTGCAGAAGCCCTTCACCCTGCAAAACCTTGCCCGGAAAGTCCGCGAAGTTTTGCGCGGGCGAAGTGCGACTGCCCCCCGATCGATAGCTCAATCAGCCTCGAACTGAATCTCACAGTGATAAGGGGAAGGTCGAGGGCGCCCGACGCCCGACTGCGCGACGCCGACTGTGCAACTCACCGCGCGTGCAACTTTTTCTGCCTCCGCGCAGTCCTATACTGAAGCAGAGTGTGGGCTTTCGGCGGGGCACTCCATCCGATTCTGCCGCGAGGGCGTACTTCTACTGGGAACCATAATCTTTGGGGAACCATCGGGGTGAGCAATGCTGTTTGGAAAAAAGGACAAGATTCCGTCTTCGGAAATAACTCCGCAGGGAGTTTACCTGAACCGGCGCAAATTTCTGGCGGGCGCGGCGATGGCCGGCGCAACGGCGGTTGTGGGAGGGGCGGTTCGCGATTTCGCATTTCCGTCGCTGGTGGCGGAAGCCAACAGCAAGATTGACGGTATCCAAAAAAGTTCCTTGAGCACCACGGAAAAAGAGACGCCATACAAGGATGTAACCAATTACAACAATTTTTATGAATTCTCGACCGACAAATACGAGCCTGCCGGGCTGGCGAAGAACTTCAAGACACGTCCGTGGACGGTGACGATTGACGGGCATGTCAAGAAAAAGCAGGTGCTGGATGTGGACACGATCATGAAGATGGCGGCGCCCGAAGAGCGCATCTACCGGCATCGCTGCGTGGAGGGATGGTCGATCGTCGTTCCCTGGGTGGGATTTTCGGTGAGTGAACTGATCAAGCGGTCGGACCCCGATGCGAAAGCGAAGTATGTCGAGTTCACCACGCTGGAGGATCCCAAGCAGATGCCGGGCCAGCGCACGAACGTGTTGCGGTGGCCGTATGTCGAAGGCCTGCGCATGGATGAGGCGATGCATCCGCTGGCGCTGTTGTGCTTCGGCATGTACGGCGAAGAATTGCCGAATCAGGATGGGGCGCCGCTGCGTATCGTAATTCCGTGGAAGTACGGGTTCAAGAGCGCGAAGTCGATTGTGCGCATCCGGTTTACCGACGATCAACCGCTGAATACATGGCAACAGGCTAATCCGCACGAATATGGTTTTTATTCGAATGTGAATCCGAATGTCGATCATCCACGCTGGAGCCAGGCCAAGGAACGTCGTTTGGGGGAATTCCTGAAACGGCCGACGCTGATGTTCAACGGCTATGATCAGGTGGCGAGCCTTTATTCCGGCATGGACCTGAAGAAAAATTTTTGAGGTCAGAGGTCAGATTGCAGAGGTGAAAGGGGTGGTTCAATTCACTTTTGCTTTGACTGGGCCCTAACCTCTGGGCTTTAAGCTTGCTATTCTATGAACCGACTGCGGATCTTTAAGATTTTCATCTTCCTCGGCGCGCTGGTTCCGCTGGGGCGACTGGTGTGGAAGGCCCTGCATGACGGTCTGGGCGCGAATCCGATCGAGGTGATTACGCATGCGACCGGCGACTGGACCCTCATCTTTGTTCTTACCACGCTGGCGGTGACTCCCTTACGCCGCATTACACATCAGTATTGGCTGATTGGCGTTCGGCGCATGATTGGATTGTTCGCCTTTTTTTACGGAACTTTACATTTCCTGACGTACATCTGGCTGGACAAGTTTTTCGACGTGCACGAAATGTGGAAAGATGTTGCCAAGCGGCCGTTTATTACGGTGGGGTTTTCGGCGTTCATCCTGATGATTCCGCTGGCGTTGACGTCGACGGCATGGTCGATTCGACGGCTGGGCGGAAAGAACTGGCAGCGGCTGCACCGGCTGATCTATGCCACGGGAATTCTGGGAGTTATTCATTATTTCTGGCTGGTGAAGGCGGATAAACGGAAGCCGATCGAGTACGGAATTGTTCTCAGCAGTCTGCTGGTTTACCGTCTCGTGCTATGGATCTCTGAGAAGCGGAAGGTGCAAGCGGCGCCAACTCTGGTTCGGGGCCGGGCGGAAGTTACGAAAGCGTAAAGTGCTTCGGTGGGCCGTATCCACTGAGGAAACTACACTGTCAGTTTTGCTAGTATTTTTGGCGAAACTATCTTCTACAATTCGGGTTAGCGCATCCAACGAATCACCAAGACAGGAGTGTCTTATGAATCCCCTTGCTCCCCCCAAATATGCCATTCGCCTAATCTCGGCTCTGGCAGCGATTGCAGGAATTTTCCTGGCAACCGGTTGCAGTTCCAGCAATTCGGTTTCTCCCAACAACAACGGCTTCAACAACAGCAACTTGAGTGGAACGTATGTCATCTCCATCTCGGGGACGGATGTGAACAACGAGGGAACTGAGGCCTTCTTTGCCCTCGTGGGGACCATAACGGCCGACGGTGCGGGCAACATCCAGGGAGGAACGGTTGACATCAACGACCTGAATCTCACCAGCCCTGGCGTGTTTCCCGGACAGTCACTGAGCAAAAGCGCATACAACGTGAATCAGGACGGTCGGGGCTCGGGCACGCTGATCACTCCGGTAGGAACCTTTGGAATTGATTTCGTTTTGACATCGAGCAGTCACGGGTTGATCACGCGTTTTGACAGCGGCGGCAGCGGCAGCGGTACGATTGACATTCAGGGCAGCACGACCCAGGGGGCGCTGACGTCTTTGGCTTTCTCTCTCGCTGGCGTGGACTATTCGAATGGAGGTCCGCTGGGCACGGTGGGAGCGTTTACGCTCAATTCCAATGGGAACGGGCTGATCACCAGCGGCCTTCAGGATTTCAACGACGATGGCGATTCCGCCGCGTCTGGGACCACCGGCGCGAATCTCGGCGGGTCTTTAATTCTGAGCTCAGGCACGCAGGGGACGGCGCAATTTGACAGCAGCCTTGGCGACCTGGCCTTCGATGTTTGGGTGATCGATTCGACGCACCTGAAAATCATCGAGACCGATACTGCCAGTACAGGATTTGCCGTCTCTGGCGACGCATTCTCGCAGATAACCGCCTACACGCCCGGGCAGTTGGTGTTCGCGGTGGGTGGATCAGATCCAGGCGGCGAGCCGTTTAGCGCGGGAGGCTATGTGACGACGGACGTCAACGGCAACCTCAGTGTCGGATTCGAAGATTACAACGACGCTGGAAACGCGGAACCGAGCCGTGAGTTCACCGGTTCCTGCAATGCGACGGCTCCGTTTAACGGGGGACGTTGCCAACTGGCGATGACCGGGTTCTTCAACCTCGCCTCGTTTGCGGCTTATCCCTCGAGCGGTGGCGTCCTATTGCTGGAAAACGACAGTAATGGGAATGCGGTGGTACAAGGGACGGCTTATGCGCAACAGGCGACGTCGTTCACGGTGCCAGGACCCTTTGGACTGAATCTTGCCGGGGCCAATCCTAACGGTGAGGTCGACGACATTGCTCAGTTCAATGCCACGACGGCCACGAGCAACAACATGACGGGAGTGTTGGATGAAAATAACATTTTCGGGAACCCCGCGTTGATTCCCGGTACGGCGTTGAACGGATTGTACACTCCGGATACGCCTGCTACCGGACGGGGCTCGATCAACATTCCGACTATTGGTACGAACAACGGCACCCTCAACCTGGAGTACTACGTGGTGAACGCCGCGACCGCGATCTTCATTGATGTTGACAGCAGCGCAAACAATGCTCCCCAGGTCGGAGTGGGGACATTCCAGCTGCAGAATTCATCGGCGGACGGTCCTGCGATGGCGGCGGGGCAGTCGCGCATCTCGGTGCTGCATCCAAAGGTTCGGGCGCACGGGGCTTTTCGGCATAAGTAGAATCACTGGATCGCTCATCAACAGAGGGCGCGGCTTTAGGGCCGCGCCTTTTTTTGGGCGTTTTTGTGGATCGTAGTGGTGCTCCATAAGCTTGCTTAGGCCGGGCGGGGACGCCCGGCGCTCCATGATTAGTTAACTGACATCATTGATCTGCACCGGGAATGCTGGCACTGTTCTGCGCCAGAGCCAGGGAGAGTCGAGCGGATTAACGACTAAGGCAGCGCGCACGGGATTGCCCAGCATGTAGTAAAGCTTCTCCGTGAGATGTTCTTCGTTCCTCAAGGCGCGATCGAAGGATTCCTCTTGCCAGACCCTGCCGCGGCGGCTCAGAAGTTTGTTGATGCGGTGCGCCGACGTGCCTTTGATGGCCTGCATGATCTCCGCGATTGGGACCGGCCGCTGGGGAAGATAGATCGGTGTGAAGGCAAGGTGGACGTGATCTGGCATGACAACCAGGCCCCAGAGATTGAACTTCAGACCGTCTCCCGCGAGGCACGTGTCGACAACGATGGTTCGTGCAGTCGGAGGCAGGGTCCAGCGGAGGTAGGTGCAGAACATGACGAAGATTATCTTGAAGTCGGGTTGGAAATGAGGCAGACGGCGGCGGTATTCGTAGGGGTACACATGGACAGGCTTAGCAGTACTCGCGCAGCGTTGGCTAGGAGGGTCGTCACAGCAGTCTGGTGACGAATAGATCCGGTGGAGTGCCGGGCGTCTCGCCCGGCCACCGGGATGCTTGTGGGGCCGGGCGAGGACGGGCGGCGCTCCATAATCGGGCGGCGCTCTACGATCTTGCTTACTTGATGGCTTCGGCGGCTATTCTTTCGGTTACGAAGGCTTCGATTACGTCGCCGGCTTTGATGTCGCCGTAGTTGGCGATGGAGATGCCGCACTCCATGCCGCTGGTGACTTGCGAGGCGTCGTCTTTGAAGCGGCGCAGCGAAGCGACTTTGCCTTTGAAGACTACGATGTTATCGCGCAGCAGGCGAACTTCGGAGTCGCGCTTGATTAGGCCATCGCTGACGCGGCAGCCGGCGATGGTGCCGACCTTCGGGATGCGGAAGGTTTCGAGCACGTCGGCACGGCCCTGGTAGGTCTCCTTGATGGTCGGCTCGAGCAGGCCCGTCATGGCGCGCTTGATCTCATCCTGCAGTTCGTAAATGATGGAGTGCAGGCGGATGTCGACCTTTTCCTGATCGGCGAGTTCTTGCGCCTTGCGTTCGGGGCGGACGTTGAAGCCGATGATGATGGCGTTCGAGGCGGAGGCGAGGAGAACATCGGTTTCGGTGATGGCTCCGATGCCGGAGCGCAGCAGCTTGAGGCGAACTTTGTCGTTGGAGAGGCGGCCGAGGAGATCGCCGAGCACTTCGACGGAGCCCTGGACGTCGGCTTTCAGGATGACGTTCAGTTCCTTCATGCCGGCGGTCTTGAGCTGCTCGGCCAGGCCTTCGAGCGAAACTCGTGAACTCTTGGCGAGGGTTGCTTCGCGGGCTTTCTGCTCGCGGTATTCGGAGATGTCGCGGGCTTTTTCGCGGTCGGTGACGACTACGAACTGATCGCCTGCCTGGGGCAGACCTTCGAGGCCGATGATTTCCACGGGGGTCGAGGGCGGCGCTTCTTTCAGGGCCTTGCCACGATCGTCGAACATGGCGCGTACTTTGCCGTAGACGTTGCCGACTACGAAATTGTCTCCGGCGTGGAGGGTGCCGTTCTGCACGAGGATGGTGCCGACGGGGCCGCGGCCGCGATCGAGTTTCGCTTCGAGGACGAGGCCGCTGGCGGCGCGTCCGGGAGTCGCTTTCAGCTCCTGCAGGTCGGCGGTCAATAGAATCATTTCCATCAGCAGATTGAGATTTGTTTTCTGCTTGGCGGAGACGTCGACGAAAACGGTTTTGCCGCCCCACTCTTCCGGTACGAGGCCACGATCGGCGAGTTGCTTCTTGACGCGCTCGGGCAGGGCACCGGGCTTATCGATTTTGTTGACGGCGACGATGATGGGGACTTCGGCGGCGTGAGCGTGGTCGATGGCTTCGATGGTCTGGGGCATGACGCCGTCATCGGCGGCGGTGACTAGGACGACGATGTCGGTGGCCTTGGCTCCGCGGGAACGCATGCGGGTGAAGGCTTCGTGACCGGGCGTGTCGAGGAAGACAATTTCGCGTCCGTAAGCCGGAGACGCTTTGTCGGTAATGGAAACTTTGTAGGCACCGATGTGCTGGGTGATGCCTCCCGCTTCGCCGCCGGCTACGTTGGTGGAGCGGATGGAATCGAGGAGCGTGGTTTTGCCGTGATCGACGTGGCCCATGATGGTGACTACGGGCGGACGCGGGCCGGCTTCGGCGCCCTCTTCGCTGCTTTCGGTGGCCGCGGTCGTATCTTTCGCGGCTTGCTCTTCGAAGGTAATGACTTCGGTATCGGCTCCGAAGAAGCGCGCCATCTCGCTGGCCAGTTCGGCGTCGAGGGTTTGATTGATGGTGGCGAAGACGCCGCGGACTACTAAGCGCGCGATTACGTCCTTGGCGCGGATGCCGAGCTTCTCGGCGAGATCCTTTACGGAAATGCCTTCGGTGATGGTGATGTTGCGCGTGATGGGAGCGGGCTCGTTGCTGACCATCATGCGGGGCGGCGGGGTGTAGCCCTTCATCGGGCCTTCCTTGACACCTCGCGGAACATAACGCTGGCCGGGGCGGCGCGAAGGAGCTCCGGGACGGGCTCCGGGACGAACGGGCCCGGGCGGCGCCATACCTGCGCCGGGGCCTACGCCGAGAGGACGCGCTCCGGCGGGAGCCACGCGGGTGGGATGCATCGGGCGACGTTCACCGGGACGAAGCGGTGGGCGCGATTGTCCGGGCGCGGCGGGCCTTGCGGTGCGCTGAAAGATCGGTTGACCTGGTACGGGGCGTCCTGGTGCGGGACGCGAAGCGGTACTTGATGACGTTGCTCCCGGCGGAGGCGCAGGGGCCTTGTAGACCGGACGGGGGCCGGTTTGGGGCATGATCATGCGTGGCGGCGGCGCAATGGGAGCGGTCTGCTTGGCGGGTGCGGCTGGTTGCATCTGGGTAACGTTCGACGGAGGCGGAGCGACGGGCGGCGGGCTCCCGGCAGGTGCGGCCGGAGGCGTAACTATAACGCGCGGGGGAACGGCGATCCCAGGCGTGGCGGCGCTGGCGGAAGGAGCAGGAGTGGTTGGAGCAGCCGGGGCTACGGGAGCCTTGGGCGGAATTACGACGACTGATGGTGGACGGTAGGTCGCTGCAACCGAAGCGGGAGTCACGATTCTCGGCACGGGCGGCGCTGGCGGCTCGGCGGCGGGCTTCGGCGGAACAGCCTTCGGCGCTTGAGGTGCTGCTGGAGCGAGGGGAGCTTCGGCTCTGGTTTCTACGGGTGGCGGCGCAACCGGCGGTCGGGCAGCCGGACGCGCGGCGGGAGGTTCGACGACTGCTTTTTGTTGGATGGCGCGCAGGACATCGCCAGGGCGCGAGATGTGGGAGAGGTCGATCTTGGTCTTGATCTCTTCTTCGCCGTGAGCGGGGCGCGAAGAAGTTCTCGCGGAACTCGGCGCCGCTTCGAAGCGCCCGCGAAGATGTTTCCGCACCAGGTCGGCTTCGAAATCTTCCAGAGAGCTGGAGTGGGTTTTCTTCTCGGTTACGCCCACCGTGGTCAGCACGTCAAGAATTTCCCTGCTCTTGACTTCCAACTCACGGGCTAGATCGTTAATTCGAATCTTACTCATCCGCCGCTGTTCCTCTTCTTCTGTGCCGCTTGAGTTGCGTCTCTAAGATTTATCTAGGCTCGCATATCTAACCTCAAGAAATCTTCGCAGGGTGCTGCAGACTTATCTGCAACCGCTTTCATCTGGCGAGCCCCGCGCATTCGGTTCGGAGGTAATTCCGAACTCGCCAATCTCCCTGTCAGCTCTGCTTATCTTCCGGGACTTCTTCTTCTGTTGCCGCTTCTGCGCTGGCGGCTACCGCAGGCGGATTGTCTTCGGCCGGCGTGGGCTCGGAAAACTCCGCTTCCGCGGCCAATGCGTCGGCTTCCACCGAGCCTTCGGCGATGGATTCTTCGCTGATCTCGCCGATGACCGAATCGAGTTGGGCCGCTTCGGGAGCAGCTTCTTCTCCGGAAGCATCCGGTTCCGCAGGCGCTACCTCGCCGCCATCGAGGCTGGCGAAATAATTATTGACCGCGATGCTGATTTTTTCCACCGTTTTCGGGCCAATACCTTCAATTGCTTCCAGTTGCTCGGGCGTCATATCGGCCAGAGATTCGACGGTCGTGACGCCTGCCGCCTTGAGTTTCTCGACCAAGCCTTCGCCGAGGCCGGTAACGATTTCGAGCGGAGTTACGGTCTGGGTGACGAGGGCGGACATCTGCTGCTCGACTTCCTGGCGTTTTTCTTCTTCGCTCTTGATGTCGATCTTCCAGCCCAACAATTTGGCCGCGAGACGAACGTTCTGCCCTTTTTTGCCGATGGCGAGCGATAGTTGCGTGTCGTCGACGACGACTTCGAGATGTTTGTCGGTGGCATCGACAATGGTGACGCGGCTGACTTTTGCCGGCTGCAGGGCTTTCTCGGCGAACGTAACCGCATCCTCGTGATACTCGATGATGTCGATCTTCTCTCCGCGCAGTTCGCGGATGATCGACTGCACACGCATGCCCTTCATGCCCACGCAGGCGCCGACGGCGTCGACGTCTTTGTCTTTCGACATCACCGCGATCTTGGTGCGTTCGCCGGCTTCGCGCGCGATGGCGCGGATGACGACGGTGCCGTCGTAGATTTCCGGCACTTCGGTCTGGAACAGATGCTGAACCAATTCTGGAGCGGAGCGCGAGGCAACGACGCCCGGACCCTTGACAGCTTTTTCGACGCGCACGATGACGACTCGAATGCGCTCGCCCACGGCGAACGATTCCAGCCGCGACTGCTCCTTGCGCCCCATGCGGGCTTCGGCCTTGCCGATATCGAGAATGACGTCGGGGCCTTCGAGGCGCTTGACAGTGGCGTTCACGATCTCGTTGACGTGCCCGATGTATTCGTTGTAGACGGTGTCGCGTTCCGCCTCGCGTACTTTCTGAAAAATGACTTGCTTGGCGAGTTGGGCAGCGATGCGGCCGAGGATCCCTTCAGTCACTTTCGGGATCAGCAGTTCTCCGCCGGCTTCCGCGCTGGGGTCGAGTTTGCGAGCCTGTTCCACGGTGACCTGCAGATTCGGATCTTCCACCTGTTCGGGAGTTTCGACGATCGACTTTACGGCATAGGCATTGATCTTGCCGCTGTCTTTATCGAGCACGGCGCGCAAGTTTTCCTGGGTCTTGTAGTATTTGCGCGTGGCGACGACGATCGCGTCCTCAACCGCACTGACTACGACCTGCGGATCAATGCCTTTTTCGCGGCTGACCCCTTCGATAATGTTGTAAAGCTCACTCGCCATAAAAATCAGTTCTCGGTTCTCACGTTCTCAGTGCTCAGTTGCCAGGATTCGCTCTTCCTGAGAACTGAGAACTGAGAACCGAGAACTATATTTCGGGTACCAAATTCGCCTTCTCTACGTTCCTTAGATCGATCTCGACCTTCTGCGATTCGTCCTCTTTGGGACGCATCCTCTTCTTACGCGCCGCGGTCAGATCGAGAATCAGTTTTCCGTTCTCGAAGCTTTCCAGTTTGCCTTCAAAATGCCGGTTGTTCTCCACCGGTTCGCGCGTGGTTAATTTCACGCGCTGTCCGCGAAAGCGCTCAAAGTCCGCGGCCTTGGTCAGCTTGCGATCCAGGCCGGGAGACGAAACTTCCAGCACATAGGAACCGCCGGGCACTGCTTCTTCGACATCAACGATGGCGCCAAACTCACGGCTGAACTTCGAGCAATCCTCGTGCGTTACGCCATCCGGACGATGGGCCGCCGGCGCCGCACCGGGACGATCGATAAAAACCCGGAGCGTGCGGTGCTTACCTGCTCCGCACACCTCTACTTCAACTACTTCGAGCCCGCTCGAGCCTGCCACGCGCTCGGCAATCTGCCGGACTCTGTCGAGATCAAGAGCCATTTTTTCAGTAACTTACGTCGAGATTGCCGGGCCGGGCTTATTATGCTGATCCGCCCAACGAAAAAGTGGGCTTTCGCCCACTGGTGTGCTTCGACAATCCTGACACTACGACACAACAGTATTCATCAGCAACTATACGCCGCCCCTATGGAAAACACAAACCAGCGACGGGGTTGCGCGGACGCGGACTCATTCATCCGCTCAGACGGTCGAAGCTTCTTGCAGCGTCGACCGTCCAAGTCGTTTTTGCCGGAGTTTTACTGCACCGTCAAGACTGCTGGTGTCGCGGAAACTCCGTTGAGCGAAGCTCCGATTGAAGTAGCTCCCGTTCCGGTCGTGGAAATCGCGCCGACAGCGTTAATGATCGCAACCTCTATGTCCGACGAAGACCACGACACCTGTTGCGTGAGGTTTTGCGTGGTTTGATCGCTGAACGTTCCCGTCGCCTGGAACTGCTGATTATGGCCCAAGCCGATGGTGGCGCTTGTGGGCTTGATGGAAATCGTACTCAAAGTGGCGTTGGTTACGGTGAACGAGGTCGCCGCGACCTGTCCGGAGAAAACTGCCGTGACGGTTACGGAGCCGGGCGAAATTCCGGCGGCTGAACCGAACGAACCCGAGCCGTTACTCATGGTCGCGATCGCGGAATTCGATGACGTCCACTGAACGGAATTGGTCAGCTTCTGGGTGGTCGAATCGGCCAGGGTTCCGGTTGCCGTCAGGTTCAACGAGGTGTCCTGCGCGACGCTGGCGTTGCCGGGTGAGATGGCGATGGAAGTCAGCGCTTCCACGGTGAGGCTGGCGGTGGCGCTTTGCGTACCCAGTTGGCAGGTGATGGTGACCGGACCATTCGAGACTCCGGTGACTTCGCCGATGATGTTGACCGTCGCCACGGAGGGCGCGGAGGTTGACCAGGCCGCCACGGTATCGACGGACTGCGTGGTTCCGTCGCTGAAGGTGGCGACGGCTTGCAGGGGCAGTAACGAACCCTGAGCCAGGCCCGCACTGGCCGGCGTCACGGCGATGGAGGTGAGAGTTGCCGAACTCACGTTGAGGGGCGCCGATCCAGTCACGGTTCCGAATTGAGCGGAGATGGTTGCGGTGGCGCCACCGGGAGCGACTCCCGTGGCGACACCAATGGTTCCCGATGCATTGCTGACGGTGGCGACCGCGTTATTGCTCGACCAGACGACATCCTGGGTGATGTTTTGCGTGGTGGTATCGCTGAAAGTACCGATGGCGGTGAAGGTCTGAGTGGTGAGGGGCGCGATGGTATTGCTGGAAGGCGCAACCACGATGGACTGGATGGTCGCGGATGTTACATCCAGCGTTGCCATTCCGACGACGGAACCGAGCGTCGCCGTGATGGTTGTCGACAATCCGGCGCCGACGCCCTGAGCGCGGCCGGTACCTGCTCCGATGGTTGCTGCGGCGGGGTTCGACGAGGCCCACGTCACTTGGTTGGTCACGTAGCGCTGGCTTCCGTCGTTATAAAACCCCAGGGCTTCGAACTGGTGAGTGGTGCCATTGGCAATGGTCACCGTGGGAGCGCCTGAAACCGTAATCGAAGTCAGAGTGGCCGCGGCGACCGTCAGTCCAGTGCTGCCGCTAATTGTGCCGGATGTCGCGGTAACCGTGATCGCGGATGGGTTGATGGATAGCGCCGTGAGCAAACCGCTGGTGGAGATGGTCGCCACCGCCGTATTCGATGACATCCAAGTCGCGGTCGCGGTCAGATTCTGGGTGGAGTTATCGCTGTAGGTGCCGGTCGCCGTAAGTTGCGTCAGAGTGCCGACGGGGACGGACGCGTTCGCGGGAGTCACCGCAATGGACTGGAGGATGGCAGCGGTCACGGTGAGCGCAGCGCTGCCTGATACTCCTCTTACGGTCGCGGAAATCGTAGCCGCCGTGTTACTGGCGGTCTGGCCCTGGGCGAGTCCACCCGTACCGACGGTTGCGACTGAAGTATTCGACGATGACCAGGTTGCCGTTGCCGTCACATCCTGCGTGCTGTTGTTGCTGAAGGTGGCGACGGCCTTGAATTGCTGGGTAAGGCCGGCGGCGACTGACGCCGTTCCGGGCGTGACGGCAATCGAAGAGAGGGTTGGAGCCGAGCTGCTGCTGCATCCGGCCAACAGCGCTACGAATGCCACTACAACTGACGACAGAGCAACCGACAGAAGGCTTTTCATGGGGGAGGTCTCCATCTTTTTTGGCAACTTGAATTGTGCTTAAGTTTAGGAGCGCGAAAAAACCCAACAACACACCGGTCCCGCTCCGGGTTCTTCGCAGGTGCCGGCGAAGAATTCCGGCTAGCAGGATCAAAACCGTGGCCAGAGGAAGAGGCCAACATATTAACAGCAAAGGTTGTTTTAATCCGCCACGCGGCAGCGGATTCCCAGAGGCGGCTCTGGGCGGGCATTTCGGGAACGGCGCCGAGTTCAGCTCGCCGATCTGGTTACGAAAGTATCCGAAGTAACCTTGCTGACCCACTGCTGATCCCCCAAAATTCTTCTGATGCAGTTTTCGCGCACTCATATCGCGATCGCGGTGGGCCTGGCCAGCTTGCTGGTGATTGGGTTTCTGGGCTATCTGAACTGGCTCAGTAACCAGGGACCGGTTCTGTCCCGTTCCGAGGAGCGCGATCCGCTTACGCAGATGCCGGTCAGCATCACGATGAATCCCTTTCGGGACCGCACGATTGAACGGACGGCGAACCGGTTCGTCGCCGACATGCGCGACGGCAACTGCCGCCAGCTTCTGGCTCAGTGGGAAAAGGATTACCGCAGGAAGCGAGCCAACTTTCTCTGCGACAACGAGTCCCAGCATCCGCTGATTTCCTGGAATCTGGTGGAATGGGAAGACGCGCCGCCACTGGTAATTCTCCATTACAAGGGCCAGCGTTACAGCTCGCCGAGCCACGACGCGACTTATAAGGATCTTTTCTCAGTGACGGAAGAAAAAAAAGAAGACGGCTGGACAGTTACTAAGTACGATTCATTCTATTGAAATCGCCGCAGTGATCGTCAGGGGCTGAAGCCCGCATTCTTCCCGATCGTCGGCTGGTCGGATGTGGCGGCTTATCCGCCGATATGAACCATGGTGCGCGAGGCGGGGACAAAGCCGGGCTCACCGATGTGGTGCCGTTCTTCTTTCTTATTCACTACATTCACGACGAACTCGGCTAGTTTGTCGTCGGTCGCGCCGCGGCGCATCAGCTCATGCAGGTCGTGATCCCATTGAGAAAATAAGCAGGTGCGCAGCTTACCGTCGGAGGTGATGCGGATGCGGCTGCAATGTCCGCAAAAGGGATGCGACACGGGAGCGATAATGCCGAATTCGCCCAAGCCGTCGGAGAAGCGGTAGCGGCGCGCCGTTTCGCTGCGCTCGTGGGGTATTTCCTGGAGCGGCAGATACTCCGACATGCGGGAGACGATCTCATCGAGCGTCACCACAATCTGGGGTGTCCAGACGCGATCCTCTTCGAGCGGCATGAATTCGATGAAGCGCACGACCACGCGTTCTTCACGGGCGAACATGCCGAAGGGAATAATCTGATCTTCGTTGAAGCCGCGCAGCAGGACACAATTGATCTTCACCGGATCAAGCCCGGCTTTGCGCGAGGCGCGAACGCCCGCCAGCACGCTTTCGTATCCGTTGGGAACGCGGGTTATGCGGGCAAAGCGTTCGGGGTCGACAGCGTCCATGCTGACGGTCACGCGGTCGAGGCCGGAATCTTTCAGCGGCTGAGCGATTTCAGAGAGCAGGTGACCGTTGGTGGTCAGAGCAATTTCAGGCTTCTTGCCGTCGAGGGTGCGCAGCTTCGCCAGGTCGCGAACGAACTCGACAATGCCCTTGCGGAGCAGCGGTTCCCCGCCGGTGAGGCGAATTTTCGTGATCCCCAAGGCAACCAGTATCCGGGCGATGCGCAGATAGTCGGCGAAAGGAAGCTCGGCATAGGCGGCTCCGTTGGTGCCCGTCCGGCAATAAACACACCTGTAGTTGCAGCGGTCGGTGATGGAGATGCGCAGATCGTGGATGGAACGGCCGAAATTGTCGGTAAGCGGCATCGGTGAAGTACCAGACCCTGGGAAACAAGCAGGCGGGAAGAACCCCAGCGAGTGTTTCCTTTCCAACACGGGAGGCGCGGACGTTTCCATGCGCACCCTTGGATCGCTCGCCTGCGAGCGGGCGACCCTCGTCTCCGGCGCCATGGAATCCCCGAGGCGGCGGAGATCGGAAACTCGATTTTCATTATAGATGCGGCGGGGTGAGTTCGGGAAACAGGGTGAGGTGCGCGATCAGGTTTTGCTCGAGCACGGTTTTGCCCGACCGCGCTGGTAGACTCTCTACATGAAGGCACTGGTCATTACCCGTTTCGGAGGTCCCGAGGTTCTGGAGTTGCAGCAGGTGCCGGATGCGCATCCGACGCCGGAGCAGGTTCTGGTGAAAGTGGAGGCGGGCGGCCTGAACTTTGCCGATCTGATGACGACTCATGGGGGATACGCCGGGACTCCCAAGCCGCCGCTGACGGCGGGGCGCGAATTCGCGGGGCGCGAAGTTGCTCCGCATGACGGGCCGGGACGACGCGTGATGGGCTACACGCAATGGGCGGCGTTCGCCGAAAAAACCGTGGCGCATCGCAACCTTGTCTGGCCGATTCCGGAGAGCTGGACGGCGGAACAGGGCGCGGCGTTTCCGGTCAATTTCTTTACCGCATATTTCGCGTACTGGAAGGCCGGGCTGCTGGAGCCTTCGAGCGGAAAACCGGCCCGCGTGCTGATTCACGCCGTGGCTGGAGGAGTGGGCACGGCGGCGGTGCAGATCGGCAAAATACTCGGCGTCGAAATGTATGGAACGTCTTCTTCCGAAGACAAGCTGGCGAAGGTGCGGGAACTGGGCTTGCAACACGGAATCAACTACAAGCAACGCGATTACGTGGAAGCGATCCAGGAGCTGACGCGGGGTGAAGGGGTCGACGCAGTTTTCGAGATGCTGGGCGGCGAGCATGTGGCGAAGAGCGTGAAGTGCGTGCGCGATTTCGGACGGGTTATCGTCTACGGCGCAGCCACAGGACAAACTCCGCAGCTCGATACCCGTCTTCTTTATGCGAAGGGGGCGAGCGTGCACGGATTGTGGCTGTCGTATCTGAGCGCGAACCGGCCGCTGATGGAAGCAGCGTGGAAACAGCTTTCGCAGTGGGTCGAAGCGGGCAAGCTTCATCCGGTGATCGGGAAAGTGTTTCCGCTGGAGCAGGCACGTGATGCGTACATACTGATGCAAGAGGGAAGGAACTACGGGAAGATTGTGCTGAAGATCGGGTAAAGCGCGATGCGCCAGGCTCGGCCAGATCAAAATGGCCTGACGAAACAAAACATCTGAACTGTGTTACTCCACGAAGGTAACCTCGCATTGCTAACGGCAATTAGGCGAGCGCGTCCAATAGGCATGTCACAAGCAGGATGGTTCGCAAAGAAAAAACAAGTTGGGAACATAATCGAACCGCGATTCGTATCCTGAAACGAAGCATACGGAGTGGACGAAGAAGACTCCAGCCCACGAAGAAGATTTGCAGGGTGACAGGACTGACGCACGCGTGGTTTGGCGGCCCTGGGTGCGCCGGTCCGGCAAAAAGAACGAGTTTGAGGCCCGCGTCTTTTTGCGTCACCCTGACATGCGCATTGTAGGGCTCCGCAAGAAAAAGGCAAGCGCTAATCGAGCCACCACCAGCCGCCCCTGAAGTCCGGCGAGAAACCGGGCAGAAAGCGAAAAAACCATGAAACTCAACAATGCGGCAAAGACTGTTGTGCTCGGGTTGGCGGTGCTGCTCGCCACGAGCGCTTTCGCAAGCAACAAGGGGACGGTACAGCTCCGGGAGTCGTTCGAAGTCAACGGGCAGCAGCTCGCGCCGGGGGAATATCAGTTGCGCTGGGACGGTACGGGAGCGAATGTGGAAGTGAGCTTCATACAGGGCAAGAAGGAAGTGGCGAAGGCTCCGGCAAAAGTGGTTGCACTCGACAAGGCCTACAGTGACGATTCGGCGGTGCTGGAGAAAACCAGCGGCAAAACCTGTATTTCTCAGATCCGGTTCGCGGGGAAGAAGTACGTTCTGGATCTCGGAGCAACAGAGAAAGCGGAGATGGGCGCAGGGCGGTAAGTTAGTAAGTTGTGGATTAGTGGTGAGCGGGGAGCACCTGGTGCTCCCCTTTGTTTATAGTGCCAACTACCAGCTATTCGTCATTGTGCCGGCGGGAGTGCGACGTCCTGGTCGACAAAGGCTGCCAGCAAAGTGCCAGCCTTAATCTCAACATTCTTCCCATGCTTGATTAGTCCAATCGGCCCGAAGAGCACGGTCAAGGCAACCGTGGCTCCTTCTTTTCCTTCGCCTTCTTTACCCTTGCTTCCGCGAAGGCGGACCCGCTCGTCGCCAGCCTTCAGATGTTCGAGGCGCATGTTCAGTTCCCCTGCCTTTCCCATCATTCCGGCTTTCTTTGCGTTCGTGATCTCTCCAACTGCCTTCGCTCCAGCTTTTACGACAACGACGTCGCCTACTTTCAAATCTTCGTCAAGGATTAAGTTGACGGGATCTCCATCTTCTGCGGTTTTCGAATTCAAATTATCGGCGAATTTCAGCTTAACGTCGGAGCCTTCCTTCAGGACGAGCTTAGTGACAGGGGCGACGGCGGCAGACGGCGCGGCAGGCGCGACGGCGGTAACGGGTGGAGAGGGCGCATCCTGACTGAAAAGCGCCTGCGAAAGACCAAGAAGAAGCAGGAGCAATACCGAGTTGGGTTGCTTCATTATGTGTCACGTCCTCTCGTGTCGCCCGACTTGCCCTGGGCATAAGAAGAAAGAGAATGTCCTAGAGTACGGACAATTGTCGGGCTGGGGCCACAGATTGTCAAGAAAAGCGCAGATACGGTAGTGGATCAGTTGGAAGGAGACATTCCCTCAGCGGCTTAAAGCCGCTAAGGTTTTGCGCCACTTACGGCACGGGTGAAGCCGTGGCCTTTCAAGACGGATTCAAAAATCTCCGCTCAGTACTTAGGCATCTTGGGATCGATTCGATCGGCCCAGGCTAAGATGCCTCCGGTGAGGTTATAGACCTTGGTAAATCCGGCGCGGCGGAGGAAGTTTACGGCTTTTGCGCTGCGCCCGCCCATCTTACAATGAGCTATGATCTCGCGGCTGGAGTCGAGCTCGCTTACTCGCTTGGGTAAGTCGCCTACGGGAATGAGATATCCCTTAAGGTTGCAGATCTGGTACTCGTGGGGCTCGCGCACGTCGAGAATGAAGACATCGGCCTTGGCGTCGAGCTTTTTCTTTAGTTCTTCCACGGAAATTGACGGCACATCATTTCCTGCTGGTTCCTCCTGGCCGCGGATACCGCAGAATTGATCGTAGTCAATGAGCTGAGTGATGGTGCGGTGGGTGCCGCAGACGGGGCAATCGGGATTCTTGCGCAGCTTCAGTTCGCGGAACTTCATGGCCAGTGCGTCGACTAAGAGCAAACGTCCGGCTAAGGAATCGCCTTGTCCGAGAATCAGCTTGATGGTCTCGGTTGCCTGGATCACGCCAACTAATCCGGGCAGAATGCCCAGGACTCCGCCTTCGGCGCAGGAAGGAACCAGGCCGGGCGGCGGCGGTTCCGGATAGAGGCAGCGATAACAAGGTCCATCTTCGGTCGCGAAGACGCTGGCCTGGCCCTCAAAACGAAAGATAGAGCCGTAGACATTGGGCTTGCCGGTGAGGACGCAGGCGTCATTGACGAGGTAGCGGGTGGGGAAATTGTCGGTGCCATCGGCGACGATGTCGAACTGGCGGAACAAATCGAGCGCGTTGGCGCTGGTCAGTTTCATGTCGAAGGGGCGCAGATTGAGAAAGGGATTGATGGCCTTCAACTTGTCGGCAGCGGAGTCGAGTTTCTTGCGGCCCACGTCATCGGTGGTGTGGATGATCTGGCGCTGGAGGTTGGTGTAATCGACGACGTCGAAGTCGACGATGCCGAGTGTGCCGACGCCGGCGGCGGTCAGGTAGAGCGCCAGGGGCGAGCCGAGTCCGCCGGCCCCGATGCAGAGGACCTTCGCGGCCTTGAGCTTCTGCTGACCTTCCATGCCGACCTCGGGCATGATGAGATGGCGCGAGTAGCGCAGGATTTCGTCGTTGCTGAGAACGGCTTCGGCGGGTTTGAGATCGGGAAGGGTAGCCATAGGGTCCTTATTCAATTGTAATCGGGCGGAAGGCTAGCCTGTAACCGGCGGGCGAATCATAGCCGGGCAGCCCCCGGCGATCGACGGCACGATGGAAATGGTGTCACCGTCGTTCAGTTCGGTGGCCTCTTTCTGCAGATAGCGCATGTCTTCGTCGTTGACGTAGACGTTCACGAAGGCGCGCAGTTTGCCGTCGTCGTTATAAAGATGACGTTTGAGGTCGGGGTGCTGCGCGACCAAACGGCTGAGGGCCTCGCCCACGGTGGTTGCGGTGACTTCAACGGAGGCTTGCTTTCCCGAGTATTGGCGTAATGGAGATGGAATCTGGATCTGGGGCATAGGGATAAGGATGCTATGGCGCGGGTGGAAGATGCAAGCGGAGGAAGAACGAAGCTGCGCGCCCGACAAGGGTGAGATCGAGAACCTGCGCCCGATTTCGCGGGCTGGTATCGAGTGCCACGTGGCTTCGGGCACTAATTGAGAAGCGGCATTTTGCCGATCTCACCTTTCAGGCGGGCGCACATGTCTGAAGCGGTTAGCTGGGTGGGATCGGAGTCGGCAAGTGAGAGCTTCGGTTGTGATCGCGTTTGCGATGAACATGCGCGGGAAGCGGAACTTATCCAGTCTTCGCTGCTTCCGGCAAAGGGGTTCTCGCACGAGTGCGTCGAGATCGCATTCCGCTTCACACCTTTCTCCTATGTGGGCGGCGATTTTGCCGACTTCTTTTGTTTACCGGACGGCGCCATCGGCATCTACCTCGGCGACGTGGTCGGCAAAGGTCTGCCGGCGGCGATGTATGGCGCGCTTGTCATGGGAACGTTGCGGGGCATTCACAAGACGGGGACGGATACAACGCGGGTGCTTGCCCAGCTCAACGAGCGTCTGGTGCAGCGACCGATCGGGGGACGGTTCTGCTCGACCTTATACGCTCTGCTTAATCCCAGTACGCGACAACTCATTTTCTCGAATGCGGGCATGCCGCTCCCCCTTTTGGTGTCCGAAGAGGGATGCCGACAGATCGGCGAGGGCGGAATCCCTTCAGGGATGTTTGCGGGCGCCACTTATGAGCGCCACGCTGTGCAACTCAGACCGGGAGACTGCGCTCTGTTCGCGTCCGATGGCCTGTATGAATTGCGCAACCGGAAGGGCGCCGAGTTCGGGGTATCGGAAATGGAAGAAGTGTGGGCGCAATGCCGAGGCAAATCGGCAACCGAATCGGTGAATTTCCTCTTCGACCGGCAGGTGGAGTTCTCGGACGGCACTACGCCACACGATGACATTACCGCGGTGGTGCTGAAGCTGCTGCCCTGACGAGTCGCTCGCCCGGCGTCACGCTACTTGGATTGGTTCGTCGACGAATTGCTTGTCGCCCTCGCCGGTGCCCGTAAGCTCGAATGAATTGGTCAGCGCAGCCTTGCCCTTCTCCACGCTTGTGATCACGTAAGAGCAGCCGATCCAGTGGGCTTCGGCGAGATCGGTGGGTGACCATTGGGCGGGATGGTCGGGATGGGAATGGTAGAAGCCGACGATTTCCTGGCCGCGGTTGCGGCCTTCACGCTGAATGCGGATGAGTTCTTTGGGATCGATGCTGTAGCGGTTGTGAGGAGAGTCGGCGCGGGTGTTGCCGCAGCGGGCGATGCCGGTGACGGTCTTGGAAGCGGGATGAGATCCGGGGTCGTCGAAGTGGCCGAGCAGGACGCCGCAGCATTCGTGGGGATAGGTTTCTTCTCCGTGTCGACGAAGGGAGGCGTGGGCGGATTGGGGAATTTTCAGCATGGCACGGTTAGAGGTCGGAGGTCAGAGGTCAGATTGCAGAGGTGACTCTAACCTCTGACCTCTAACCTCTGACCTCTGACCTCTGACCTCACCTCTGACCTCTGACCTTTGACCTCATCCCTCATGCCAGAATTTCTCGCTCAGATATTTTTCGCCGGAATCGCAGAGGATGGTCACGATGGTTGCGGGCTGATTTAGTTTCAGGTTTTCGGCGACGCGAAGGCTGCCTACGATGGCGGCGGCGGCGGAGACTCCCAGCAGCAGTCCCTGTTCGCGCGCGAGGCGGCGCGCCATGGCGTGGGCGTCTTCGGTCATGATCTCCAGATTGTGGTCGGCGAGGGACGGGTCATAAATGCGGGGAACGATTGCCGAGGGGAGGTGTTTTGCGCCTTCAATGCCGTGGAAGGCGGAGTCAGGTTGCAGCGAGATGCAGTGAATCTGCGGATTCAACTCCTTCAAACGGCGGGTAGCGCCGACGAAGGTCCCGGTGGTGCCAAGCATGGCGACGAAGTGAGTAATGCGCCCTTCGGTTTGGTGCCAGATTTCGTTGGCCGTGGTTTCGTAATGCGCGCGCCAGTTGGCATCGTTCGAATACTGATCGGCGTAAAAGTAAAGATCGGGATGGCGGTCGGCAAGCTGGCGCGCAATTTTGATGGCGCCATCGGAGCCCTCGGCGGGATCGGTGTAGATGATATTTGCTCCGTATGCCTGTAGAATGCGTTTTCGCTCGGGAGAAACATTCTCGGGCACGCAGAGAGTCACGGGAAATCCGAGAGCGGCGCCGAGCATGGCGTAGGCGATACCGGTGTTGCCGCTGGTGGAATCAAGAAGAATTTTCCCGGGAGCCAGTTTGCCGGAGCGGCGTGCTTCGGCCACGATGCTGGCAGCGGCGCGATCCTTGACCGATCCGCCGGGGTTATACCACTCGGCCTTGCCCAAGAGTCGCACGTTGGGACCGTGAAGATGGGACAAAAGGTCGTTGAGCGGCAGGAGTGGCGTGTTGCCGATGGCCGCGAGTAGAGCTTCTCCTCTAGGGGTCGCCGTTCCTGGAGCGGACGCGCCGCCAGCCTTGGGGAACGATTGCGATGGCGCGGAGCCGAAAGCTGCCGTCATAGAGAGTTCAAAGTGCAGGATACTGAGTGTTCGATCGTAGCTTACCGCTGAGTGTTCGACCTTGTGACTACAGTAATGTGCCCAGAATCCTGAAAAGGTATATCTATACTAGCGTTACAGCATTCTAACGGAATTAGATTCGCGGCGGAGAGTTTTGGTTCCATCGAATCGTCCATCGAATCGTGGAATGGCGCATCTAACCCGGTGAAGAGAGAATTGAGTTCTCAATGACAACGAAAGTGGAAGAACGAACATACGAAGACGCGGTGCAGTGGCTGCGCGAGCATGGCTTTGATCTGATTGAAGCTCCGGGAGCACAGACGCGGGTATTCCTCAAGAAATACAACTGCTCGGCGGCGATCCAGAGGACAGAAGACGGCGGCGTGAAAATTTTCGCGTATCCGGGCTACCTGATCAGCGGCGAAATTTCGAAGCTGGTGAATCGCGGATACCAGCAGTTCCTGAAAACATCCAAGACGGAAGTTCCGGCAACTGCCGACCACCTGAAGGCGTTGCAACAGTTCTCGGAAGAACTGAAAGAAGCGCTGGGCATACCCAGCCTGTACAACGAATCGCTCGGGACGGTGAGCGAGTCGTACCAGTACGATCGCGTCAAGGATCGCGACGAACCGGTGGTGGAACGTCCGAAGCGGCCGTGGGAAACGGTGAAGGTGAAGGCGGCGACGGCGGCGAAGAAGAGCCGGGCGTAGGGTAGCCGGCTGTCAGCATCAGCTTTAGCCTTCAGCCCTCAGTATTAGCTCCCAGCGTCAGCCCTCAGCTTCAGCCCTCAGTTGTAGCCGCTGGCAGGAGAAGGCTGCGATTTCCTGCAGAGACGGGGCTTGCCCTTTCTGGTGCGCGACGGGTATTCCAGATTCGAAGGTCTTCCGTATCCCAAACCTCGTTTATCTTATTTTTTCCGCAAGAGATTTAGCGCTCGCCTTTATGGAATGATGCGAAACTCATCTCTATGGAGGTTCCATGCGAGCGCTAATTCTGTTAGCAGGCGTGACTACATTCTTAGCGGTTTCGGGTTGGGGACAAGATTCGGCCGGTGCGGCGCAAACGGCAATTCGTAAGGTGATTGAAGATCAGCAAGCGGCCTGGAACGGGCAAGACTTGCAGGGCTTCATGGCGGGGTACTGGAAGTCTGCAGAGTTGACATTCTTTTCAGGAGCGCACGAATCGAAGGGATGGCAGGCGGCGCTCGATCGCTACAAGGCGAAGTATCAGGGCGTGGGGCATGAAATGGGCAAGCTCGAGTTCGCCAATCTGCGGATCGAGGCGCTGGGGCCGGATGCGGCGTTTGTGCGGGGAGAATTTCATTTGACGATGTCCGATGGCAAGACGCCGCACGGATTGTTCACGCTCGTTTTTCGTAAATTTCCGGAAGGATGGAAGATCGTGCACGATCAGTCGGCGGGGGAGCAATAATCTTCTCAGCTGGGGCACGGAGCTTTTTAGTGTCCGCGGTCCATGGCCTGGTTCGCCAGGCGGTCGGCCACCTGGTTGTGTTCGCGGAGGGCGTGGCGAATTTCGAAATGCTCAAGCCGCCTGACCAGTTGCTGGGCCTCGTCATAGAGCTTGCGTAGTTCCGGATGGCGCACCTTGTAAATGCCTTTCATCTGCCGGACCATCAGTTCGGAATCACTAATCACATTGAGGGCGCTGAGATGATTCTCGGCAGCGTAGCGTAGAGCGGCAAGCAATCCCCGATATTCGGCGTAATTATTGGTGTGATGACCAAGGTATTCGCTGAGTTCGGCGACGGGGTGGCCGGCTGCGTCCTGAATCACCACACCGAAACCGGAGGGGCCGGGATTGCCGCGAGCTCCGCCATCGACGTGGGCAGTGTGGGCGGCGGGTGCGGATTTTGGGGTGGAGAAAAGATTGCTGGGAGCGGAGGAGCGTGGAGGCATTCAGCAAGTTTACAACGCCGGCGGACGTCTCAGTTCTATCTTCCGGTGGCGAGGCGGGTAGCCAAGCGCTGCGGCAAATTGGCGGCGATAATTTTTTCCTGGGCGACCCGGAGGTTGTAAGGCACGCGATAGAAGGTCACGATCCAGGCATCGGAATCGAAGAGGGCGAAGGCGGCGCGCCAATCGCCGTCGCGCGGCTGGCCGACGGAGCCGGGGTTAATCAGATAGCGGCGATCCTTGCGCAGCGGCCAGTCGGAGGACTCGGGCTGGCCCACGGTGCGATATCCGGGACGGTAGGCTTCGCTGATCTCTCCGGTGAGCACGAATCCGCCCTGGAGGTGAGTGTGTCCGAAGAACGTGACGGGGACGGGATCGGTGATGAGAGGCGCGATGGCATCGCGGGCGCTGACCATGTACTCATCTTCGTCCAGCGAAGAGCCGTGGACGAACTGGATGCCGGGGAGTTCATCGAGATGGATGGGCCCCTGGGGAAGGGCACGGAGCCAGTCGAGATTCTCGGGGGTGAGTTGCTCGCGGGTCCAGAGTGTCGCTAAGCCGGCGACGGGATTGAACTCTTCGAGGTTCATGAGGCCGCTGACGGCTTTGTCGTGATTGCCGCGGACGAAGACGTGTCCCAAGGTTTGAACCTTGGCGACGACTTCGTTGGGATTGCCGCCATAGCCGACGGTGTCTCCGAGATTGATGACGAGGTCGTGGGGAGGCGCCGCGGCCAGACAGGAGTCCAGGGCTTCAAGGTTGCTGTGAATGTCGCTAAGAATCAGGATACGCACAAAGTCAGGATTATAGCTTGTTCCGGGTTAAACGACGATGCGGGAGGGCAGTCAGTGGGGCGCGGCTTCCGGCTCGGCCAGCTTGCGCTCGGGCAGGAAATAGGAAAGCGCGACAAATACGAAGATTAAGAATGAAATTCGAACGTCGACGAACGCCAGAGGCGCGGAGGCCATATACAAGAGGAGAGAGGAGAGATTCTTAAAACGTATGCGGCGATGATAGCGAAGCAACTCCGGCTCGTCGCGATGGTGGTTCGCAATTGCGGTGCGGAGCAGCGCGAAAGATATCGAACAGAGGCTCATGACCGCGCCATACAACGCAACCGCCCGGGGATCGTGGGGATTATTGCCCATGTAGGCGGTAACGAAGGGGACGAGCGACATCCAGAACAGAAGAAAATTGTTGGACCAGAGCAGACGCGCATCGGAGCGCCGGGCGGAGTGCAGCATGTGATGATGGTTGACCCACATGATGGCGACGACGAGAAAACTGAGAACATAGCTGAGAAACTGCGGGGCGAGGCTGCGCAAGGAGGTAAGCGTGGTGTCACGCGGGACCTTCAGCTCCAGCACCATGATGGTGATGATCACGGCGATGACGCCATCGCTGAAAGCTTCGAGGCGGTTGGTGCCCATGCGGCAGGGTTCTCCCGATTCTGTCGATCAGGACTATTGATCAGGACTATTGATCAGAACTATTGATCAGAACTATGTTTATCAGATTCGGGGAGGATTCACGACCGGGCAGCGGGCCCAGTGTCCGGAGGCGACTTCGATCAGGGGTGGGAATTCGCGGGCGCAGCTGGGGATGCGATGGGAGCAACGAGGCTCGAATGCGCATCCGGGGCGCAATTGGGCGATCTGCGGGACGGTGCCTTCGATGGTCGCAAGCGGAGCGGTGCGATCGGTGGCCAGAGTGGGGATGGCGCGCAGCAGGCCCTGGGTATAGGGATGAGCGGGCGCCTGGAAAATGTCGGCTTTGCGGCCGAGTTCGACGAGATTGCCGGCGTACATAACGGCGACACGGTCGGCGACATGGGAAACGACGGCGAGATCGTGGGAGATGAAGAGCATGGCCAATCCGAACTTGTGGCGCAGGTCATTGAGCAGGTCGAGGATCTGCTGCTGGATGGTGACGTCGAGCGCAGTGGTGGGTTCGTCGGCGATGAGCAATTGCGGGCGATTGACGATGGCCATGGCGATCATGACGCGCTGGCGCATGCCTCCGGAGAGCTGGTGCGGATAGCTGCGGGCGCGCTGCTCGGGTTCGGGAATGGCAACGTCACGCATGCCTTCGACGGCACGATTCCAGGCTTCGGATCTTGAAACGCCGTGATGGGCGAGGACGGCTTCGGCAATCTGTTCGCCGACGCGCATGACGGGGTTGAGGGCGGTCATGGGCTCCTGAAAGATCATGGCGATGCGCGATCCGCGGAGTTGGCGGAGTTGGTCGGCGGGCAGGCTGGTGAGGCGCGCGGGCTGTCCGTCTCCATTTTGAAAAGTGATATCGCCGGTGACGCTGGCGGAGGGGGGTAGCAGGCCCATGATGGCGAGCGAGGTGATGGATTTGCCGGAGCCGGATTCGCCGACCAGTCCCAGCACCTCACCGGGGGCGATGGAAAAAGAGAGGCTGCACACGGCGGGATGAAGTGGGTGCGCGGCGTGCGGCTGGGAGAAGTGAATGGTCAGTTCGCGGACGTCGAGCAGCGGGCGCACGAAGAGTATGGTATCAGCGGCGATGCGGCGCCGCGATTAATGCGGGGGCCGGGCGGGGACGCCCGGCGCTCCACCGCCGCAGGCCCGCCATCGGACATTAATGCGGCTTCCCATACCGCGCATCCAGCGCGAGATTCAATTCCAGCACATTCACCCGCGGCTCACCCAGAAATCCCCATTGCCTGCTCTGCGAGTTTTCCTGCACCAGCCGGGCAACTTCAGCTTCTGGAACCTTCCGCTCGGCTGCCACGCGCCGGATCTGGAACTCCGCCGCCGCCGGCGTAATATCCGGATCGAGCCCCGAAGCCGAAGTCGTCACCATGTCAATCGGAATCGGAGTCCCGGGATTCTCGGCCTGCAATTTGGCAACGTCTCCATTCACACGAGTAATGAGTTGCGGGTTCGTCGGGCCGAGCTGCGAACCTCCCGAAGCGCTGGCATCGTAACCCGCCGCGCCCGCCGCAGATGGACGCGAATGAAAGTAGCCGGGGCCTGAAAACGGCTGCCCTATAATCCGCGACCCAACCACAACTCCGTCCCGCTGGATGAGCTGCCCGTTGGCCTGCTTCGGAAAAATCACCTGCGCCAAACCGGTCACCAGCAGGGGATACACAATTCCCAAAAGGACCGTTGTTGCTATCGTCATCAGTGCGGCTGTGATCAGATTTTTCTTCATGAGTTTTCCCGATCCATCTTCTTAAATCAGATTGACTCTGGTGATGATCATGTCAATCACCTTGATGCCGATGAACGGAACTATCAATCCGCCAAATCCATACACCAGCAAGTTTTGCCGCAGCAGCGATTCCGCGCTCATCGCCTTGTACTTGACGCCGCGCAGCGCCAGCGGAATCAGCGCCACGATGATCAGCGCATTAAAAATGACCGCCGACAGAACCGCCGATTGCGGCGTCTGCAGCCGCATGATGTTCAGCGCGTTCAGCACCGGGAAAGTACCGGCAAACATCGCCGGTATGATCGCGAAATACTTGGCCACGTCATTCGCGATCGAGAACGTGGTGAGCGCGCCGCGGGTCATCAATAACTGCTTGCCGATGGCCACAACCTCAATCAGCTTGGTGGGATTCGAATCCAGGTCCACCATATTCCCGGCCTCTTTGGCCGCTTGCGTGCCCGTATTCATCGCCACGCCCACATCGGCCTGCGCCAGCGCGGGAGCATCGTTGGTGCCGTCGCCGGTCATCGCCACCAGCTTTCCATCGGCCTGCTCGCGGCGAATCAAGTCCATCTTGTCTTTCGGAGTCGCCTCCGCCAGAAAATCGTCCACTCCCGCCTCACGCGCAATCGCCGCCGCCGTCAGCGGATTGTCGCCGGTGATCATCACCGTCTTGATCCCCATCGCGCGCAGTTGATTGAAGCGCTCCCGCATTCCGCCTTTGACGATGTCTTTCAGATAAATCACGCCCAGCGCCCGCTGATTCTCCGCCACCACCAGCGGCGTTCCGCCCGATCGCGCGATCTGTTCCACGCTCGCCTGAATTTCGCGGGGCAGCGACGTCCCGAACTGCTGCAGGTATTTCGTGATGGCGTCCACCGCCCCTTTGCGAATCTCGCGGCCGTCGAGGTTCACTCCCGACATGCGCGTCTGCGCGGTGAAGGGAACAAACACCGCCTCGTGCGAACTCAATTCGCGGCCGCGCAGCGCGTATTTCTCTTTCGCCAGCACCACGATCGACCGGCCTTCCGGCGTCTCATCGGCCAGCGAAGAAAGTTGCGCCGCATCCGCCATCTCGGCCGCTGTGATGCCCGGAGCCGCAATGAATTCCGCTGCGTGCCGATTGCCCAGCGTGATCGTTCCCGTCTTATCAAGCAGCAACGTGTTGACGTCTCCGGCCGCTTCCACGGCGCGTCCCGACATCGCCAGCACATTGTGCTGCACCAGTCGGTCCATCCCCGCAATGCCGATCGCGGAGAGCAGTCCGCCAATCGTCGTCGGAATCAGGCAGACAAGCAGGGAAACGAGCACGAATACGGTCTGCGGCGATCCCGAATAAATCGCGAAGGGCTGCAGCGTGACCACCGCCAGCAGAAAAATAATCGTCAAGCCCGCCAGCAAAATATTGAGCGCGATTTCGTTCGGAGTCTTCTGCCGCTCCGCGCCCTCGACCAGCGCAATCATCCTGTCCAGGAAGGTCTCGCCCGGATTCGATGTGATCTTAACTTTGATCACATCCGAAAGTACGCGCGTGCCGCCCGTTACCGCCGACCGGTCGCCGCCCGCTTCGCGAATCACCGGCGCCGATTCCCCCGTGATCGCGGACTCATCCACCGACGCAACGCCTTCGATAACCTCGCCATCACCCGGTACAAGTTCGCCCGCCGTCACCAGCACCACATCGCCCGAGCGCAGCTTGGCGCTGGGTATCGTTTCCGTCTGCCCGTTCGGGAGCAGCCGCTTGGCCTCGGTTTCCGACCGCGCTTTGCGCAGCGTGTCGGCTTGCGCCTTGCCTCGCCCCTCCGCCATCGCTTCCGCAAAATTAGCGAACAGCACGGTAAACCAAAGCCACAGCGTGATCTGCAGATTGAACGCGAAACTCTGCTTTTCGCGGAGCAACAGCAGCGTCGTGACCACGCTCCCCACCTCGACCACGAACATCACCGGATTCTTCATCATGGTCCGCGGGTCGAGCTTCACCAGCGCATCCACCAGCGCCCGCCGGATGATCTTCGCGTCCCACAAACTCTTGCTTTTCTTTTCTGCCATCACTTACCTCAGGTGCATCATCTGCAGGTGTTCCAGTACAGGGCCCAGACTGAGAGCGGGGAAAAATGTCAGCGCTCCCACGATCACAATCACCGCCACCAGCAAAAGTGAAAAGAGCGGCGTCGTCACCGGAAACGTCCCCGCCGAAACCGGCACTGTCTTCTTCTTCGCCAGGTTGCCGGCAATCGCCAGCATCGGAATGATCATGAAAAACCGCCCGATCAGCATCGTCATCGCGCCCGCCGTGTTGTACCAGAGCGTGTTCCCGTTCAACCCGCCGAACGCCGACCCGTTATTCCCCGCCATCGACGTGAAGGCATAGAGAATCTGCGTCAGCCCGTGCGGTCCCGGATTGCTGATGCTGGCAGTGCCAAATCCTTCCACGCTTGAAATCCCGGTGAGGACAAGAATGATCAGCGGAAAAACCAGCGTGACCAGCATCGCCATTTTCACGTCGTACGCTTCAATCTTCTTTCCCAGATATTCCGGCGTACGCCCCACCATCAGCCCGGCAATGAACACCGACAGCACCACATAGATGAGGATGCCGTAAAGCCCCGCTCCCACTCCGCCGAAAACCGTCTCGCTCAGCATGATGTTGACCAGCGGAACCATTCCGCCGAGCGGAGTAAAGGAATCATGTTGGGCGATGTTGGCGCCACAACTGGCATCGGTGGTGATCGTCGCGAACAGCGCCGAATTCGCGATGCCAAAGCGCACTTCCTTGCCTTCCATGTTGCCGCCCGCCTGGCTCGCCGTCGCCTGCTGGTCCACTCCCTTCAGCAAAGGATTGCCCTTGGCCTCGGCCCAGTACGCCACCGTGACGCCGCAAAGGAACAACGCCGCCATCGCTCCCCACACCGCCCAGCCATGGCGTTGCGATCCGGTCATTCGGCCGAGCGTATACGTTAGACCCGCCGGAATGGCGAAGATGGAAAGCATCTGCAGAAAGTTACTCAGTGGCGTCGGGTTCTCAAACGGATGCGAGCTGTTAGCGCCGAAAAATCCGCCGCCGTTCGTACCCAGCATCTTGATCGCTTCCTGCGATGCCGCCGGACCTTGCGCCAGGGTCTGATCGGTAACGGTATCCATCACGGCTTTGCCATCCGGACCTACCATCGGCTTGCCGTCCGTTCCCGTCTTCTGCACCTGTTGCGGCTCCAACAGCTTCGCCGTGCCATAGGGCCGCAGGTTTTGCACCGCTCCCTGCGAAACCAGTAACAGCGCATAGAGAATGCAGCCCGGCAACAGCACCCACAGGATGGAGCGCGTCATGTCGACCCAGAAATTGCCGATCGTCTCTTTTTCCTTGCGCGCAATGCCACGCACAAACGCGATCGCCAGCGCGATCCCCACCGCCGCCGACGCGAAGTTGTGATACGCCAACCCGGCCATCTGCGTCAGATAGCTCATGGTGGATTCGCCCGAGTAGTTCTGCCAGTTCGTGTTCGTGCTGAAAGAGGCCGCCGTGTTAAATGCCAGAGCCTGCGCGACCGCTCCGAATTTCTGCGGATTCAAGGGCAGCCACTGCTGTACCCGCTCGATGAGATAGAGCAGCAACATCGTGACACCGCTGAAGAGCAGCATCGCGAAAGCGTATTCCGTCCAGCGCATTTCGTGTTCTTCATCGACGCCGGTCACGCGGTACAGCAAGCGCTCGACCGGCCGAGCCAGCGGATCTAGAAAAGTCCGCTCGCGGCTGAACACCCGCGCCATAAACACCCCCAGCGGCTTGGTCATCGCCAGAATCAGCGCCAGGAATACAACGATCTGTATCCAGCCATTGGTTGTCATCTCAGAATTTCTCCGGTCTCAGCAAGGCATACAGCAGGTAGACCATCAACCCGGCACTCACCAGCAGCATGATGATCGATTCAGCATTCATAATGAATTTGCCTCAGGCCATTTCTTCTCAGCGAATCCGGTCGCAAAATTCCACATAACCGAGCGTCAGCAGGAAGAACGCTATGGTGACGACCACGAAAATCACGTCTTGCACACAACCTCCTACAGGGCCCACAAATTTTGCCCGAACCATCCAGAAACAACAGAGACTGTCTTCGGCTCTCGTCGATTAAACAGGTTCCCTCATAAAAGTGAGCTAAGCGGTTCGTAAGGAAGTCATAAAGATCAGGAGCCTCGCTCGCAGGGTGACTATCCGTTCCCGCCAAGCGCAGATCACCACAAGAGGGTCGCCCGAAGGTCATGAAGGATGATCACAGGATGATCGAAGGACCGGGAGCGCTCGTCCCCGCTGTCAGTCTCCCGGCTCGAATCGATAACCAACCCAGGGATCGGTCACTAGATAACGAGGAGAATTCGGTGAGGGCTCAATCTTTTTCCGCAGTTGCGCCACAAACACGCGCAGATACTCAACCTGTTCCGTGCTTTCACCACCCCACACCGCGCCCAGCAACGCGCGATGCGTTACCACCTTGCCGGCGTGCCGGGCCAGATACGCCAGCAAGTCGAATTCCTTCGGCGTAAGATGCACCGCCCGATCTTTTACCAGCACGCTGCGCGATCCCGGATCGATCGTGAAGTCCCCCAGCGTAATCGCCTCCAGTTCCGACTCTTCCGTCCGCGATCGGCGGAGATTCGCCCGGACGCGCGCCAGCAACTCCTCCATGCCAAATGGCTTTGTCACATAATCGTCAGCGCCCGCGTCCAGCGCCTTCACCTTCGTCCGCTCCTCGCCCCGAACCGAAAGCACAATGATCGGAATCTGCGTCTTCGTCCTCAGCCGCCGGCACAACTCCAGCCCGTCCATGTTGGGCATGGCCAGATCGGTAATCACCAGATCCGGCGTCCAGTCTTTCATGATCTCGAGCGCTGTCTCGCCGTCGTTGGCCACGCGAATGTCATACCCATGACTTGAAAGCGATGTCCGCAGCACCCGTGTAATCTGCGATTCGTCATCGACAATCAGAATGTGCTTATGCTCCAACTTTCACGCTCCAACTTCGCTGCCAGGCCATCCTGACTTATCCCGGATCCTGCGTAACGATGTGCACATCGACTGCCGGAGCGTCGCGTAAAAACTGATGAATCGCGGAAAGATAGAAATACCGTTTCCAGCCCCGCGTCGCCGACCGCCCAAAGACAACCTGCGTAATATGTTTTTCGTTGACGAATTCGGCCACCGCGCTGGCCACACTCTTCCCTTTCAAACGCACGATCGCCGCTCCCACATTTTCCGCAAAGCGCATGTTCGCCGCCAGCGTCCGCTGATTCGCTTCGCTGGAATCCTGGCCCAGATCGGTGTAGACGACAAAGAGTTCCGCGTTCATCGCCTGCGCCATGCGCGCCCCCCGCGCCACCAGATATTGCGCCGCCGGGTTCGAGCTGACACAGACCGCAATTCGTTCGCGGATCGCAACCGGAGCCCGGTCTTTTTCTTCTTCGCCGCGATGCTGTTCCAGGCTCAGATCTACCTGTTGCGCCACCTGGCGCAAGGCCAACTCTCGCAGCGCGATCAGGTTCGTCTCGCGAAAGAAATTCTCCAGCGCCCGCCCCACCCGCTCCTGCGGATATACATCGCCCCGCCGCATGCGGTTCTGCAGCGCCTCCGGCGTCAGATCAATCATCACCACTTCGTTCACTCGCTGCAGCACCCAGTCCGGAACCGTCTCCCGCACCTGAATTCCGGTCACTCCCTGCACCGTCAGCGTCACACTCTCCAGATGCTGAATGTTCATCGTGGAGAGAACGTCAATCCCCGCATCCAGCAACTCCAGCACATCCTCATAGCGCTTGCGATGCTTGCTCCCTTCGATGTTCGTGTGCGCGAGTTCGTCCACCAGCGCGACGCAAGGCTTCCGCGCAAGGATGGCGTCCACGTCCATCTCCTCGAAGAGCGCTCCCTTGTACTCGATCGGTTTGCGCGGCACAACCTCAAGGCTTGAGACCAGTTCTCCCACAGCTTTCCGTCCGTGGGTTTCCACGACTCCAATCACCACATCTTCGCCGCGAGCATGGCGCCGGATCGCCTCCGTCAGCATGGTATGCGTCTTGCCCACCCCGGGAGCGTATCCCAGAAACAGCTTGAATCGGCCGCCCTTCTTTGTCGGCGAACATTCCTCCAGCCACTGATCGGGAGTCTTGGTCATCGCGATTATTGTCGTTGAGACCTGTAAGTTTGTCGATGCGTGAAAGAAGTGGCGAGAGGTCAGAGGTCAGATTGCTGAGGTCAGATGGCTGAGCTGGAAATCATAAGATCGCCCCCTCCGTCGACGGGGCTCGTTTCACCTCTGCAATCTGACCTCTGACCTCCGACCTCCGACCTCTGACCTCTGACCTCTAACCTCCGACCTTCCTCTTGTCATACAATCGCCTCGTGAAAGCTGTCGCCGGAACCGGATACCTGATGGCCGCGCTCTCCGTGGCGGGGATTACCTTGGTCGGCTATCGCTGGCTTCATCTCAACCCGACCACGGTCGCGCTTGCCTTCCTGCTCGCCGTCCTCGCAATCTCCGCTTCCTGGGGATTGCGCCAGGCCGTTTTCACTTCCGTGATCGCCAGCCTGGCGCTTGATTATTATTTTCTGCCCCCCATTGGCACCTTCAACATCGTCGGCCCGCAGAACTGGATTGCACTCTTCACCTTCCTGGTTACCGCCGTTGCCGTCAGCGAACTGTCGGCCCGCGCCCGCCGCGGCGCGCGTTCTGCCGTCGAGCGCCGCCAGGAACTCGAACGCCTCTATGCCTTCAGTCAGCTCTTACTCTCGAGCGACAGCCCCGCCGAGTTGTTGAACCTCATCCCGCGCTACATCGTCGATTCCTTCGGCATCCGCTCCGCCGCCATTTCGTTGTCCACCCGCAGCGACATTTATCGCTCTGGCCCCAACATCGATGGACTGGAATCCCGCGACCTGCAACTGGTCTGCGTGCGCGGCGAACCCCGCTTCGACACCGTTCATGAACTCGCCTTCATGCCGCTTCGTATGGGTATGCGCGTGGTCGGCGCCCTGGGTGTCTCGGGTTCCATGCTCTCGCGCCAGACGCTGGAGGCCATCGGCAGCCTGGTCGCGATCGCCGTCGAGCGAGCCGGCGCCGTCGAGAAACTCAGCCGTGCCGAGGCCGCCCGCGAAAGCGAGCAACTGCGCTCCGTTCTGCTCGATTCCGTCACCCACGAATTCCGCAGCCCGCTCACCGCCATCAAAGCCTCGGTGACCTCGCTGCTCGGCACTCCAAACCATTCGCCCGAGGAAAAACAGGAACTCCTCACCATCATCAACGAGGAGAGCGATCGCCTGAACCGCCTGATTGGCGAAGCCGCCGAGATGGCTCAATTGGATGCCAACAAAGTGGAATTCCGCTTCGAATCCGCCCCCGTCAACGTTCCCGTCGCCGAAGCGCTCGAAGAATTGAAGCAGCTCCTCACCCACCACCCCGTGGACGTCAGAATTCCCGCCGACCTGCCCAATGCGCGCATGGATACCGCTCATATCAAGGAAGTCCTGGTGCACCTGATCGAGAACGCCGCCAAGTACTCGCCCGCCGGAGCCCCCATCCGCATCACTGCTGAGGCCAGGGAAAACGACCCCATGCTCACCGTCAGCATCGCCGATCGCGGCCCCGGCATTGACGATTTCGAGCAGTCTCTCGTTTTCGAAAAGTTTTATCGCGGAAGAAATCAGCGCGTACAGGTTCACGGCACCGGCATGGGACTCGCCATCTGCAAAGCCATCGTCGAAGCCCACAACGGCCGCCTCGGCGTCACCAGCCAGTTAGGCCACGGCTCGGTTTTTTACTTCAGCTTGCCGATAGCGTAAGGTTCTGCAGGCATCTGCTTGAAATGCTCGATTGCTGGCTGGAAAATTCCCCGGCGGAGATGATAATGAAACGCAGAATTCGGTTTGCCCTGTTCCTTGCAATTTTGTCCTCTACCCTGGCGTCAGCGCAAAGGCAAAGTACGACGGCAACCGCCGCCGGGCCTCCCGAGACTCGTCGCGACGACCTGCAGGAAACCCTGCATGGCGTGACCATCTCCGATCCTTATCGCTGGCTGGAAGATCAAGACTCGCCTGAAACCCGCGCGTGGATCAATCAACAGAACGAGTACACGCACAAATTGCTGGACAGCTGGCCCGGGCGCGAGCGCTTGGAGAAGCGGCTCTCGGAGCTGAAAAAAGTAGAGCGCATCACTTCGCCCATCGAGCGCAACGGCCGTCTCTTCTACCGCAAACGCGGAGCGGACCAGGAGCAAGCCGTCATTTACATGCGGGACGGCGCGACTGGGAGAGATGAGGTGTTAATCGATCCGAATGCAATGAGCGCCGACCACTCGACCAATGTCCAAATCGCGGACGTCTCGAAAAACGGCAAGCTGCTGGCGTACATCCTTCGTGTTGGCGGCAAGGATGAGTCCGAACTGCACCTGCTCGACGTGGAGGCCAAGCGCGACCTTGGGGACGTGTTGCCGCCCCGAGATTACTTTGACGTTTCATTCCTGCCCGACACTACCGCGTTCTACTATTCGACAATGCTTGAGGACGGCCCGCGGGTCCGCCTTCACAAAATGGGCACCAAACCCGAGGCCGACACGGACGTGTTCGGCAAGGGCTATTCCAAAGACATCATCATCGTCGCCGACGTATCCGAGGATGGCCGTCACCTGGTCATTCAGGTTTTCCATGGTTCCGCGGCAGACAAAGTTGAAATCTGGGTCCGGGATCTTAATACAAATGGACCGATCGTGCCGGTAATAAAAGATATGGACTCGCGGTTCTTTGCCTCCGCGGTAGGAGGCGAACTATTCCTGCAGACAAACTATAAGGCCCCCAAGGGCAGAGTCATGGCGCTAAACCTGGCCAAGCCGGCGCCGGAAAACTGGCGCGAAGTCGTTCCGGAAGCCGAAAATGCGATCGAAAGTGTAACCCTTGCCGGCGGCAAAATTCTGGTCGTCTACGTGAAAAATGCCACCTCGATGGTGCGAGCCTTTGAACCAGACGGAAAGCTGGCGTTCGAATTGAACCTGCCGGCGCTCGGGGCCGTCAATGATGTGCAGGGAAGGTGGGAGAATCATGCGGCCTACTTCAGCTACGCCTCCTTCGCCATCCCGGCCACGATCTACCAGTGCGATATGAGTACCGGTAAGCAGTCGGTCTGGGCGCAAGTCAAGGTTCCGGTCGATCCCTCGAAGTTTGAGGTGAGTCAGATTTGGTACGCGTCGAAAGACGGAACGAAAGTGCCGATGTTCCTGATGCACGCCAGGGGAATCAGGCTGGACGGGTCGAATCCGGTGCTGCTCGAAGGTTACGGCGGCTTCATGGTGAACAACACCCCATATTTCAACGCCGACGCGATCGTGTGGGCGGAGCGCGGCGGGGTTTACGGTCTAGCCAACCTGCGCGGCGGAGGCGAATTCGGCGAAGCCTGGCATCAAGCCGGTATGCGCGCAAAGAAGCAGAACGTCTTCGACGATTTCATTGCCGCCGCCGAGTGGCTTATCCAGAACAAATACACCAACCCTTCGAAGCTATCCATTCTCGGCGGCAGCAATGGCGGCCTGCTGGTTGGCGCTGCCCTCACCCAACGTCCCGATCTCTACCAGGCCGTCATCTGCTGGCATCCCCTGCTCGACATGCTGCGTTATGACCGCTTCATGGAGGCGCAATTCTGGGTCTCGGAGTATGGCACAGCAAAAGATCCGGAGCAGTTCCAATGGCTGTACGCGTATTCGCCCTATCAGCACGTGAAAAAAGGTGTGAAGTACCCAGCCGTTTTATTCATGACCGGCGACGGCGATACGCGAGTAGCGCCCTTGCACGCGCGAAAAATGGCGGCGCTATTGCAAGCCGACACTTCGTCCGGCCGTCCCATTCTCCTGCGCTATGAACTCAAGGCGGGACACTCTGGCGGCAGGTCAGCCACGCAGGACATCGGCGATTCGGTCGATCAGTTGAGCTTTCTGTTCTGGCAACTGGGAGTGTCGCCCTAGAAAAGCAGCTTGTGGTGGGCCCACTAGGATTCGAACCTAGAACCAACAGATTATGAGTCTGCTGCTCTAACCGTTGAGCTATGGGCCCGGTTCCCATATCTTACAGTCCGCGGGTAGGTTTGCGAACGAGCACCGTCGAACGTCCTGGCTCGGCATCGCAGGCTCGGCATCGCAACGAAATTGGAGGAGCGCGCCCGACTTGAGCTTGTCGCAGCGACGCCCGTCGCCCAATCGTAATTTTCTACTGCGTGGTGGGTGGCGTAGTCGGGGGCACAGGCGGCGTAGCAGCAACCTCCACCGTCGGACTGTTATTCACCAAGTCCTTCAATTCTTTGCTCGGCTTGAAGAACGGGATCTTCTTCGCCGGAACTTCCACCCGATCGCCCGTCTTTGGATTCCGTCCCACGCGCGGCTTGCGCTGTCTGGTTCGGAAACTGCCAAAACCACGGATTTCGATCTTGTCGCCCACCCGCAGTGAGCGCACCACGCTGTCAAAGATCGTGTCCACAATCACTTCGCTGTCTTTGCGGGTTAGTTCCGCCAGCCGGGAAACTTCTTCGATCAGGTCCGCTTTCGTCATAAGCCTCTATGCTCCCTTTTTGGGGCCGGTTTTTCTGCACCGTTCCCGGCCCGACGGCTTTGCCGCCCTCAAAGCGCCCAGCGCCTGTCTATAACCTTCTCAAATTTAAGGGGTTCTGCGCAAGTGGGCAGTCTGGCACAGGAACCAGATTTCTCAGCTCTCAATTCTCAGGTTGTCAGAGTTCCCAGGCTGTCAGACATGGCCGCAAGCGCGCAATCTTCTGAGAACTGAGAACTGACAACCGGAAACTGACACTGAGAACTGTCTACTTCCACAAATAGTAAAACCCCACCTGCTCCTCCAACATCTTCTCCCGCGACGGCAAATAGTCAGACACATCGCCAAACAGCAGATCCAGCCCCGACCGTTTTTCTTTCGGCGGATACACCAGCGTCGGCTCACCCGAAATATTCACCGCCCGCGCTGTATCTTTCACCGCCCCTTCAAAATCCGCGATCTGATCCACCATCTTCATCGAGAGCGCCTGCTCGCCCGTCCAGACTTTCCCGTCCGCCACCGCGCGGATGTCCTCTTCTTTAACATGCCGGCCCGCCGCCACCGCCTGGATAAACTGCGTGTGCATCTGATCGATCATGCCCTGAAAATACGCGCGTTCCGCCGGAGTCATCTCCCGCGTTGGACTCCCCGTATCCTTGAACTCTCCCGCTTTCATCGTAATCGGATTGATCTTCGCCCAGCGCAACAGATCGCCGTAATTCACCCATTCGGCAATCACGCCAATCGATCCCACGATGCTGCCTTTATCGGCATAAATCTTATTGGTCGCCGACGCCACGTAATAAGCTCCGCTGGCGCCCACCGTCTCAATCGAAGCCACGATCCGCTTTTTCTTTTCGTCGCGGATCCGCTTCACTTCCCGGTAAATCTCCTCCGACGCCGCTACCCCGCCGCCCGGCGAGTTCACATGAAGAATGATGGCCTTGATGGAATCGTCATCGGCAAATTTCTTCAGCTGCGGGACAACCTGCTTGGGAGCAAAAATCACCCCGTCCAGATCCACCACACCGATCTTGGGCCCGAAGCCGGAAAACGACGCCTCTTCATCCTGGCCGCCGAAACTGAAATACACCAGCGTAAACACGCCCACTACGAACAGCGTAAACAACCCGCCGCCCACCAGCACCCAAATCCAAACTCGAGAACGTCCTTCAGACATGATCCCAAAAGTGTAGCATTGAGCAGCGAGGTTCGATTAAGGTCAGAGGTCAGATTGAAGAGGTTAAACCAACTCCACTGCGAACTGCAGACTGAAGAACGAGCTTTTCACCTCTGCAATCTAACCTCTGACCTCTGCAATTGCG